>Ga0182011_10000856_pt1 | contig 26617 bp, 21 predicted proteins | sample 711E1DmetaG_FD_120481 | JGI IMG/M metagenome (GOLD analysis project Ga0182011, IMG submission 120481) | Permafrost microbial communities from Stordalen Mire, Sweden - 711E1D metaG | ecosystem: Environmental > Terrestrial > Soil > Wetlands > Permafrost | place: Sweden: Stordalen | collected...
CACCGCCGCCGTGCAGGAACACGCACTGGCCACCGGCAAAGTTATTCTGCTGGAAACCGCGCGGGTTGACCCGCGCGATTTGCTCCAGGGCGATTATCTCATCCTGAACTACAAAATCAGCGACGTGCCGGTGAGCCTGTTTTCGCCGCCGGTGAAAAAAGATTTGCCCTACGACACGAAAATTTACGTCGCGCTCGCGCCGGCGACGAACCAGTTTTACGCCGTGGTCAGGGCGAGCACGAACGAGTTCGCGCCGTCGGCAGACGAGGTTTTGTTGAAAGGCAGAAGCGCCTGGCCGCGTTGGAATGCAGCGACCAATTCCATCCACGTCGAATACGGACTGGAACGCTTTTACGTCGCCGAAGGCACGGGCAATCCGACCGGCAAACTCACCGCGCAGGTGGTGGTGCCCGCGTCCGGCCGCGGGCGCGTCAAAGAAGTGTTCGTGGACGGCAAGCCCTATGCCGAGGCGATGAAGAAATAATCGGCGCGCGAACACTTGGCTTTTCCACATGACTGAACCTAATACCGATCGCGAGGCGGGGGGCACGCTTGTCGCGACGGAGCGACTTGCCGCGTCGAAACGCAGTGAAGACGGGAGCGGAGGCGGACGCGGTTTTTGGGCGCTCATCGTCACACAATTCCAAGGCGCTTTCAGTGATAACGCGCTTAAACAACTGGCCTTGTTCATCGGCATCAGCCTCGGGATGAGCGAAGCGGAACAGGACCGACTTTCGTCACTGACGATGGCGCTGCTGACATTGCCGTTTCTTATTTTTTCCATGTTCGGCGGCGCGCTCGCCACGCGCTTCAGCAAGCGCAGTGTCATCTTGGCGATCAAGGGCTTTGAAATTCTCATCATGGCCGTCGCTACCTTCGGGTTGGCCAGCCACCATCTCGGCGTCGTGCTGTTGTGTGTGTTTTTCATGGGCACGCACAGTGCCATTTTCGGGCCGTCGAAGTATGGCTCACTGCCCGAACTGTTGCCGGAGAAAAAATTATCATGGGGCAACGGCGTGCTCGAACTGGGCACCTTCCTCGCCATCATTTTGGGTACGGTCGGCGGCGGAATGTTGTCGGTGGTCTTTGAGAACCGGCCGGGCGGGGCAGGCATGGTGCTGATGGGTCTTGCGGTTTTCGGCTTACTGACAGGTTGTGCCATCACGCGGGTGCCGGCAGCGGACCCGGCACGCCCACTGCGATTGAATTTTGTCAGTGAGCTGTTCAACCAGTGGCGCCTCATCCGGCGCGATCGTGTGCTGCGTTTGGCGGTGATCGGCAACACGTTTTTCTGGTTTTTGGCCACGCTGCTGTTCCTGAATCTGTTTACGCATGGGCGGTTTGCGCTGAATTGCGACAAGACGCACCTCACTTATCTCATGGCCGGATTGTCCGTCGGCATCGGCCTCGGCAGTGTTGCGGCCGGCTACCTGTCCGGGGGCAAAATCGAATACGGCCTCGTGCCGCTTGGGTTGGTGGGGATGACGGTGTTTTCCGCCCTGCTCGGCCGTCCCGGGCTCGGTTTCGACGGTGTGCTCTGGCACCTCGGAGCGTTGGGATTTTTCGCCGGTTTTTTTGCGGTACCTCTTAATGCCATCATGCAACACCGGCCCCGCAAGGAAGACAAGGCGGGCATTCTCGCCGCCGCCAACCTGATTTCCAGCGCCGGCAGTTGCCTGGCGGCGGGCGTTTATTATCTGCTCCGGCAGTGGCCGCATGACACGCGAATGATTTTTCTTGCCGGTGGAATGATGACACTGGCCGCACTGGTGTATTCAGTGATACTGCTGCCGGATTCCTTGCTGCGGTTTCTGCTCTGGCTCGTTACGCGCACGCTTTATCGGATTCGAATTGATGGACGTGACAACATCCCCGAAAAAGGCGGCGCGCTGTTCGTCTGCAACCATGTTTCCTGGATGGACGCGCTGCTGCTCATCGCCTCGACCGATCGACATGTCCGGTTTTTGATGTTCAAGGACATTTACGAACAGCTGTGGATAAAGCCGTTTGCGCGCATCCTTAATGTGATCCCGATTTCGCCCGAACAGCGCCCGCGCGAAATGCTCCACTCGCTCCAGACCGCCAGCGACGCCATCCGGAATGGCGAAGTCGTCTGCATTTTTGCCGAAGGCCAGATCACGCGCATCGGGCAACTGTTGCCGTTCCAGCGCGGTATGGAACGCATCATGAAGAATGTTGGTGAGGCGGGCAACTTGCCTCCCATTGTGCCGGTGGCGCTCGACGGTGTGCTGGGCAGTCCGTCGAGTTTCAAGCAGGGACGCTTTGTGTGGAGATTGCCATCCCACATTCCCCATCCGGTAACCGTGAGTTTCGGCAAACCGTTGCCGGCGACTGCAACGGCGTTTGAAGTGCGGCATGCCGTGCAGGAACTGCTCGCATCCGCATGGCAGCATCGTCGCGACCGGATGAAACCGTTGTCGCATCAGTTTGTCCGGACCGCCCGGAAGTATCCGCGCCGGTTTGCGATGGCCGACGCGCAAACGCCGAAAGTGACGTTTGGCGCGGCGCTGGTGAAAACTGTTTTCCTCGCTCGACGGTTGAAGAAAGTTTGGGCCGGGCAGGGGATGGTCGGAATCTTTCTGCCGCCATCTATGCCGGGTGCGCTGGTGAATTACGCCGCGCTGCTCATGGGCAAAGTGCCGGTGAATTTAAATTATACCCTGTCCGAACAGTCACTCGCTTCGTGCGTCCGCCAGTGCGAACTCAAGACCGTCATTACATCGCGAATGTTTTTGGAAAAGGTGAAGCTCACGCTGCCCTGCGAAACTATTTTTCTCGAAGATTTGGTCGGAGGGGCGAGTTCCACGAGCCCCACAAATCAAGGCGTCGCGGCGCTCCGCCCTCCGAAGTTAGGTGAAAAGCTAACGGCGTTTTTCATGGCAAAATTTCTGCCGGTCGGTTTGTTGGAACGCGTCTTGGGCAATTGTAGGAGACGACGTAAGGAGTCTCTAACATTATCAGTCAATGGAAAGAATGAGCCTCCTTCCCCCTTCGCCCGGCTATGGCGAGACAAGCACGTCGGCTCCTACGAGGAAAAAAGTGATGAACTCGATTCACTCGCCACCGTCATCTTTTCCAGCGGCAGCACGGGTGATCCCAAAGGCGTCCTGTTGAGCCATTACAACATTGGCTCGAACATCGCGCAATTGGAACAGGTGTTCGGCCTTGCCAAACATGACCGCGTCCTTGGCATTCTGCCGTTTTTCCATTCATTCGGTTTTACCGGCACGTTGTGTCTGCCTGCCGCGCTTGGCGTGGGCGTGGTGTTTCATCCGAACCCGCTCGATGCCCGGGCCATCGGCCCGCTCGTTAAAAAATACAAGGCGACATTCCTGCTGGCCACGCCGACGTTTCTGCAGATTTATTTGCGCGGCTGCACGCCGGGCGATTTCGGCAGCTTGCGACTGGTGATGACCGGCGCCGAAAAACTGCCCGACCGCCTCGCCACGGCATTCGAGGAACGTTTTGGAATCCGCCCGCTCGAAGGTTACGGCTGCACCGAGTGCGCGCCGGTTGTGGCGGTGAACACGCCGGATTTTCGTTCCGCCGGACTCCATCAGGTTGGCGCGAAACGCGGGAAAATCGGCCATCCGTTGCCGGGCGTTTGCGTGCGCATCGTCAACGCGGAAAATCCGTGGAGTGGGGAAAACCTGCCGCTGGGCCAGCCGGGCTTGCTGCTCGTGCGCGGTCCGAACGTGATGCAGGGTTACCTCGGCAATCCGGAAAAGACCGCCGAGGTTTTCCTGGGAGCGCCGGCGTCCCGCCGGCTCGATGCTCATCAACACGCCGGCGAGACGCCGGCGCTCCCGGATGAAGAGATGTGGTACAATACCGGCGACGTGGCGGCGCTCGACGAGGACGGCTTTTTGCAAATCACAGACCGCCTGAACCGTTTCAGCAAAATCGGCGGTGAAATGGTGCCGCACATCAAAGTGGAGGAAAAACTGCACGAACTCGCGGAGGCGACGGAGCAGACATTCGTCGTCGCGGGCGTGCCGGATGATAAAAAAGGCGAACGGCTCGCGGTCTTGCACAGGCTGGCGGACGCGGAGTTACAGGCATGTCTGGGAAAACTCGCGCAATGTGATTTACCGAATCTTTGGAAGCCGCGCGCCGACCAGTTTTTCCATGTGGACGCGTTCCCGCTGCTCGGCACAGGCAAGCTGGATTTGCGGAAAGTGAAGGAGTTGGCGGAGAAATTTGCTGGGTCTCCGAGCGGCTGAGATTGCGTTGTGTTTAAAGCAGGAAAGTATTATGACCCTGAAGGGCTGACCTCTTTATGAAAACAATATATGCTTATTGGCTTTCTTTTGCGCTCGCGATCTTAACGGCGGTCTTAAATGCCTACGGTTTTTGGATGATTCACGCGGAACAGCAAGAGTATCCAATTAAACTCGGAATAGCTGACATTGCAGTTTTCTGTGTGCTGCTAATCACCTTAATCATTGTTTCGTTTAAACAATGGTGGCGGGTAGGGATAATACTCAATCTAGTAGCTAGTCATCTTTTCCTGTTTTTCTTGGTCATGGTGTTTGTTGTGCAGTGGGCACTATATGGGACCACTTTAGGAAAGTGAGTTATAAATCGGGTCAGTCCAATTAATTTTCAACCTGCTTGGCCCAATTCAGGTATCAAATCTTCCACGACCCAATTTGTCCGCGCGGATTGCAATACGTCTGCCGCTGCACCGTGCCGCCAGACGGCGAAGCGGATTGTTTTGCCAACGTCAGCTTGCAATGCCGGTTGTGCGAGCAGTCCTCCAATGAAACCCGCCAGCACGTCGCCGCTGCCGCCTTGGGCCAGATGCGGATTGCCGGATGGATTCACAAAAATTTCTCCGGTTTGCCGGCCAATGAGCGTTTGATTTCCTTTCAGCACCACCCAGCAGTTGCCAAGGCGCTTCGAGATTTCCCGCAATGCCTGCACTCGATTTGCCTGCACTTCCTTCGCGGTCGTGTTCAATAATCGCGCAGCCTCGCCCGGATGCGGCGTGATGACACGAATCGCATTTTTTGGTGAGGCTTGCGGTGGCATGAGCCAGTCCAGTGCGCTGGCATCCACAATCATCGGTAATTTCGAATCACGCCACAGTTGTCGCGTGAAGGTTTTCATTTCTTCGGCGATTTCCGGTGCGGCCAATCCGGGCCCAATCAAAATGGCGCTCGCCGATTCCGGCAATTTCAGTTCCGGTTTCCAAATATTGACCATCACGGCCTGCAACTGCTCTGCAACGGGGCGATAGGTGATTTCTTGCGTGAACAGCGTGATGAGTCCCGGTTGAGCGCGTTGGGCGGCGCGCGCGACCAATACCGCTGCGCCATGATAACCAAGACTTCCCGCAATAATTGCCAGATGCCCGAACGAACCTTTATGGCCACTCACAGCGCGTGGTGGTGGAAAATCGGCAAAATCGCCCGGCTGCGTCCAAATTAATTCGCTTTTTTTCAGGCATGGACTCAAACCAACGTCATTCACGACTTCAAGCCGCCCGACAAACGGCCAGGCGACTTGTTGAAGCAATCCGATTTTCGGCGCACCGATGGTCAGAGTGATTGAGGCCTGAATCGCCGCGCCTTGTGGCAAGCCGGTATCCGCGTTCAAACCGGACGGCACATCCACGGCAAGCACGGCAATGTGCGATTCGTTCACGCGCTGGATGAGTTTTTTCCAACTGCCATCGAGCGACCGGTCCAGACCAATGCCGAACAAGCCGTCGATGATCAAAGTAGGACGGGCTTCCAGCCTGTTCGGTGCAGACGAGACGTCTGCGCTACGTTCAACAAATTCCGCCAATGCCGCCACTGGCTCGATCACATCGAGAATTTTCACGCGCCGGTCACGCAGATGTTTGCGCGCAGCGCGGGCGTCGTCGCCGTTATGGCCTTTGCCGGCCAGAATCAAAATGGTGTCTCCGGGGCGTGTGAGTTGAAGCGCGCGTTCGGCGATTTTTTTGCCGACACGGCGGATGACTTCGGCTTCGGTCTGACCGGCGGCCCAGGTGGCGCGTTCCCATTTGCGCATTTGGGCGATGTTGAGAACTGGAACTGGCATGGGGCGAGCGTGGCAGAAATTTTGTTTTTGCAAAGTGCAATTCAATCGTTCCCGTCCTCGTCCTCGTGCTCGTTCTCGTTCTCGAAACTTCCGATTACGATTACGAGGAGGACGACGAGGAGGATTTAAATTGTCACAGAATCGTCACACGGTTGTCGCCGGGTTGTCACGGATTTGGAATTGTGTGACGATTTCGGGCGTGGTATGCAGGTATTTGTGAAGCCGAAGATTCTGGTGGTGGACGACGAGCCGGAGGCGGTCGAGCTTGTGGAGTTCAACCTCAAGCAGGCCGGTTATGCGGTAATCACGGCTGCGGATGGCGCGGAGGCGTTAAAAAAGGCGCGCACACAAACGCCGGACTTGATTGTGTTGGATGTGATGTTGCCGGAGATGGACGGCTTCGAGATTTGCAAAACGCTGCGGCTCGAACCGGCCACCGCGCGTGTGCCCATCATCATGCTCACGGCGAAGGCGGCGGAAATTGATCGCGTGCTCGGGCTTGAACTCGGCGCGGACGATTACCTGACCAAGCCGTTCAGTCCGCGCGAACTGCTCCTGCGCATCAAAAAAATTCTCACCCGCGGCCAGACCACGGAGAAACCGCGCGACCAGATGCGCTTTGGCGATTTGCTCATTGACGTGCCGCGGCATCTGGCGAGTTGGAAGGGCAAATCCATTGAGTTGACCGCGACCGAGTTCAAACTTCTTGTCATGCTCGCGCAACGCGCCGGACGGGTGCAGTCGCGCGATCATCTGCTGCGCGATGTTTGGGAATATGACAGCCTCATTGACACGCGCACGGTGGACACGCACATGCGCCGGCTGCGTGAAAAGCTTGGCCCGGCGTCGAAGCATCTGGACACCGTCCGCGGCGTCGGCTACCGATTTGTCGAGTAGAAACCACGGATGGACACGGATGGACACGGATTCAAACGGGTTTGGAGTTTCGACTTTAGCTGGCTTGATCGTTCATTTTTTACCCGTCCACTCGTTTGTCGTCTAAAGGTGGAGTTTCAAGTTTATCCGTGTTAATCTGTGTTCATCCGTGGTTGAAATCTGAAGTTTTATGTGGCCGTTCCTAACCATCCTGGCTGTCGCTGCCGCTGTTGGGATCCATTTCTGGTGGCGCAATAAATTCGTCCGCGCCGAACAGCAATCGCGTGTTGAACGCGAAAGCTTTCAGCAACTCTCTGGCGCTGCGATGGAACGCTCGCTCGCCGAGCAGGAAACACTTTTCGACAGCATGATTGAAGGGGTTTTGCTGCTGGATGAACAAGGCCGCATTCGCATGGCCAACCGCGCCTTCCACCAACTTTTCGGGACGAACGCCGATTTGCGCGGCAAGACGCCGCTCGAAGCGCTGCGCCGTCATGAGGTTTCGGATTTGCTCGAACGGCTTGGCGGCGAAAGCAGCGTGCTCGATTACGAAATGAAGCTGCCCGGCCTTGAGGAGCGCTGGCTGCAAATCAACGCCGCCATCATCAATGGCAGTGACAGCCGGCGGCTCGGCGCGATTCTGGTTTTTCACGACTTGACGCGGCTCAAGCAGCTCGAACGCACACGGGAGGAATTTGTCGCCAATGTCAGTCATGAACTTCGCACGCCGCTTTCGCTCATCAAAGGCTACGCAGAAACGCTGCTCGACAGCGCGCGCAATGATCCGGAAATCACCGAGCGTTTTCTGAAAATCATCGAACGGAACACGAAGCGGCTGGATTTGCTCATTCAGGATTTGCTCGCCATCTCCGCGTTCGAATCCGGACGGATCAAATTGAATTTGCAGCCGGTGAACGTGCGCCAGCTTGTCGAAAAAGTTTTGGGCGATCTGAAGGCGCGCGCTGGCACAAAAAATGTAAAACTCGTCAATTGTGTGCCCGATTTGACCGCGGCGGCTGATGAAAACCGGCTGGAACAGGTTCTTGCCAATCTTGTGGACAACGCCATCAAATACGGACATGAGCAGGGCGTGGTGTCCATCGGCGGGCGGAAAGCCGAAGCGAACCAGATTGAAATTTTCGTGCAGGACGATGGTCCCGGCATTCCGCCGGAATCACTCGACCGGGTGTTCGAGCGGTTTTACCGCGTGGACAAGGCGCGGTCGCGCGAGCAGGGCGGCACCGGCCTCGGTTTGTCCATCGTCAAACACATCGTCCAAAACCACGGCGGCAAAGTCTGGGTGAAAAGCGAGCTTGGCAAGGGCGCGACGTTTTTCTTCACGCTGCCGGGCGAAAAATCATAACGATCTGAAATTGATTTTGTATTACTGCCCGATGGCATTCTGTAATCTTGCCAAGTCACCGGCTTGGTTTTCTGTCACAGGGGCATTCGCTGGCTGCTCTTTATTTATCCCTTTCCATGACCAGCGTTCCGCATGTGCATCGGCAAACGACAGTACAGCTCCGTTGGAATGCCGGGCCGCTGGAGAGTTTTGCCATTGGGTGACATTGGAACCGAGTTGAATGGCGAAGAAACCGTCATCCACCGTGTTCAGGCTTTCATCAACAAAAACGAGTGCATCAGCTGGATTTTTGATTTCCGAAGTCTTCCTGATCGGAGAATAATCGCTTCCGAAAACCCACGAAGTATCTTCCACGGTGCCACCAGCCGAAGTATCGCCAGCAATGGCTTCACCCATCCGCCCGTTCATGGAAACGGATCTTACCAGCAAATGGGCAGGCACACCCACCGGAGCCATGCCAGCCAGGCTTGGACATCGGTAAATTGCCGGCGATTTATGGTAGACGTAAAGCCGGCTGTTTTGGACATAAGTAACATTAGTCGCCTGGGCGAGTATTTTTTCATTGCCCGACACCCATGATTCCGGTGCCGAAGAATAATCGGGCAGTATTATCCAGTTTGGAACGATCCGGCCGTTATTGTCATCCGCATACAGGGTCCAACACACAGTTAATTGCCTCATGTTGTTGACGCAATATGCGGTTCGAGAGTTGGCTTTGGCCTTTCCAAGGGCTGGTAATAATAGGGCCGCAAGAATTGCAATGATGGCAATGACAACGAGAAGTTCGATCAAAGTGAAACCGTTTTTGAAGATGCGATTTTGAAATTGTTTTTGAATTAAAAGCATAACTCTTAACCGGATAAATCATTTGCTAAGGCAATAATCATCTTTGTCAACGAGTTTCTGGATTCTTGACCTGCCAGGTAACGGATGATTCGTGTGCGACGTTTTTCTTCACGCTGCCAAAAGGATAGAAATAGTCTTGGTCGTGGCGCGCGCTGGTTTTATAGTTCAGGCATGGTTCACGTTGGCATTGGCTATGACGTTCACGCGCTGGTCGCGGGACGCAAACTCATCCTCGGCGGCGTTGAGGTTCCCCATACCAAAGGTCTCGACGGCCATTCGGACGCGGATGCGCTCATGCACGCAGTTTGCGACGCGCTTCTCGGCGCGCTTGGCGAACCGGACATCGGCCACTTTTTCCCGAACACCGACCCGCGCTGGAAAAATGCGCCGAGCAAAATTTTTCTGGAGGAAGCGGCGAAGCAAGTCGCCAAACGCAAAGGCAAAATCGTGAATGTGGACGCGACCCTCATCGCGCAGGCGCCGAAGCTTTATCCGCACATCGCCGAGATGAAGAAGCGCATTGCCGCCGCGCTCGGCGTTTCCGAAAAACAAATCGGCATCAAGGCGACGACGAATGAGAAAATGGGTTTCATTGGCCGCGAGGAAGGCATCGCCGCAATGGCGGTGGCGAGTGTGGATTTGCCTGATTGAATTGGGTCGCAATGCAAAGCGAGTTTTCACCAGCTTCAATTTTTTGATGAACGAAAATCGCAAGTTTACCGGGATCCACTCCAAGCCGGTCGAAAATCCATCGGACGCAAAAATAGACTCCCCGAAGGCGCGTTGGCGTGCCATTCCGCGGGATGTGGGCGGACGAATCATTCTACTTTTTACGATTCTTTGTTTGATCAAATTGGCGATATTGGCGGGTTTTCAAAAGCACCTCTTCGAGATTCATTGGCGAACTGGCACAATAACCTACACGTGGGTCAACGAAGTATTTTTTTATATTTTCGCCGTTCTTGTCGGGCTGAATTTATGGCGATTGGGGACACGATGCATGGCTGGCAATGCGCGAGTGGTTCGATCAGCCAACATGTGCGTGCTGGCACTGGGGGTTTTATTCATCTTTCTGACGTTCCACGCGGGGGACAAAAACTATCTTTATCCGGTGATGTACGGCACACTCAAATGGTGGGATTTGAGATGGTATTTGGATCTGGCATTTTTCTTTCAACCACCCTTTCTGGCAGTCTGGCTGTTCGTTTATGCGCTGATTTATTATGGATTGGCCCGCACTGGTCGTGAGCGCTTGGTTTTGCATGTCACGGCTGTCTTTGCCGCCATCTACACAGCGTTGTTCTTGCAGGATTTAATTGTATTCCGTGACGCCCTGCTGGTGGCAGACTGTCTCGGCATCGCGTGTTTATTGGCAGGGGCGGGTTTTCGAGGTTCATTGGGCTGGTTTTGGATGATTCAACCATGGTTTTGGTGCGTGTTTTTGTTTTTTCTTTTCCGATCACAAGACGACTATTTGAAAAATTTAAGTCCGGAATGTGCCGTGCTATTGGGCTGGAGCATTGTGCTGTTCCTTGGATTAAGCATCCTTGCCTGGCGGAGGAAATTCCATTCGGCTTGGTTGTGGCTGATGCCATTTGCTTTCATCTCGTTCCTGTTGTTGGTGAATATCAACTACCCCGTTGCGGCCAATTACCGAAATCTGCTCTGTATGGGATTGGCATTGCCGCACTATTTCCTGGGGGAATTTCTTCTTGCCCTTGTATTGCTGACGGGAGCGACACTGTATCGACGATTATTTCCCTCCGCGTCATTATGGTGGCTGGATGGGATAAATTTGCTCCTCATTGTCTTGGCGTTAACAGACCTGCGACTGTCGCAGATCATGGGCGTGCGCCTTGATTGGCAGGCGGTGGAATTCGGCGCCGATTTCAAAATGGTGTGGCGAATGGCAAAACCTTTCTTGCCGGGCATGGCCGTTGGATTGACTCTTCTCACCGGGCTTTATGCCGTCTTGGTGGGGTTGTGGCAACGAGTGGATTCCACGAAAACCTTGAGGCTCGGACCCAGCGGGCGATTTTTGATCATTTCATTCTTGCTGTTGGGGATTGCAGGAAATTGGTTTGTCAGACATGACAAGGCCGAAGGCGAATCAGCCCTTCTGCTGGCAGAAACCAGTCCTTTGTTCGCAAGGGTTGCCAATCCAATAATGGACGACAAAGTATTTATCACAACAGCCCAACAATTGGGACTGGAACAGATGCTAAAAAGCCTGGCACTCCCACCTGCGCGTGCGCCACATGATTTAAATGTGGTGTTGATCTTCCAAGAATCGTCCTACAACAAATATCTTTCGCTATTCAATGGCAAGGAAGACACACAACCCCTGCTTTCAAAATACAAGGATCGAATGGAGCTATTCCCCAATTTTTTCTGCAATTTTCCCTCCTCCGTTAACGCCCGTTTTGCAACACTTGCCGGACTTTATCCGGTGAGAGACTGCGAAGCGTTCACTCTTCACCGGGTGGACGTAAAGAGTCTCTTTGAGATTTTGCACCAGAACGACTACAGTTGCTCGGTTTTCGATTCTTGTTTTTTTGATTATTCCGGGTTTCGGGACTTCCTGCAGGAACGTGGCATTGACTCAATGTATGATGCCGACACCATGCCCGGTCGGCGCAGCGAGCCGTCTGTTTCCTGGGGGTTGCGCGAGGATGAAACCCTTAGGGCCATTCGATCGCAAATCAAACAATACGCGACAAATCACCAGAAATTTTTTCTCTCCTATTTTCCGGTTGCGCCCCACAATCCCTTTGATGGGACGCCCCGCGAATTTGAGAAATTTCCATTGGGAAAAATGGGCGATTATACCCCAAAATATCTCAACGAACTCCTTTATCTGGACTGGATTATAACCTCCATTGTAAACGAATTGAAAGATTCCGGCTTATTGGACAACACTTTGGTAATCATCACCGATGATCACGGAGAAATGCTCGGAGAAAATGGCGGGTTGATTGGTCATGGCTGGGCTGTAACGCCTGAATTGGCCAACATCCCGTTAATCATCATGGATCCTGACAAACCTGGTTATCACATTAACAAGACTGTAGGCTCCCAAGTTGATTTGTTGCCGACCACTCTTGATTTACTGGGCATTGCTGTTCCTCAAGGTCAACTCTATCAGGGGGTGTCACTCTATTCCGACAGCGCGCAAACCGACCGGACGATTTATCTCAACTCATTCCAACAATATGGAATCATCAAGGGCCACCGTCTCATCTGTGGAAATCGGGAAACAGAAGTTCGTGACGTCACCACCGATCCTTTTGCAAAGGTTTTTACGATTACCAATAACGGTGCGAGCACAACGTTTTCCGAAGTGCCTTCCACAAACGCGCCATCGCCTTCCATTTCCCAATTCGATAAATTTCAGGAGAATTTCCTTCAAAACTACTCCCATTACCGTCAGGCTGCCCAGTCAGCATCTCCCAATCGAAATTAGTACCTGCCGACCTGTGATTAATTTATGCCCAAAGCTGAAATCAGTTGGAAGCGCGTGACGGACGATGGCGTGAAACTGCAAGTTTATGTGCAGCACGTCGGACGCGAGTGGGTTTTCTTCCGGCGCGAAAGGCGTTTTGATCAATGGCAACCCGTGCCGGAACCGCCATTGGAGGATTGGCTGGAATTGCTGGATGCAGTGCGACGGCTCATCACGCGCCGCCGCTATCAACCCAACGATGAGGAACATCTGCGCCGCCGGATTCGCGAGCGGTTTCCCGAAGCGGGAATTTAATTTCGCCGCAAAATCACCGTGTCCAATTCAAAATCACAAAATCAACCGCATTAAAGACACGATCCCCACTAATAGGACAACAACGGTTATCGAACCCAGAGCGTCGAATCTGGCCTTCAACGCGTGGTTGATGGGAATTATCGTGTTTATCAAATAATAAAGCGCGCTGCGATTCACTAATTTGCATTCACATGCTCTCATGCTTTCCTTAAAGCATGAACCGAGCCACGGACTTTTAGGTGTTCATAATCCTGAACACCCCAAAGGGTTATAATAATTAACAGCAGACATTGCCCTGCCCGTTAAAGGATGGATTTTCCCGCTGACAACGCGGCAGTTCGACTTTACATTCCGTGCGATGGTCAGACCGCCTTTGATTCTTGTTTCGCCGGGCATTGAGAGGCGTGGCGCCGAATTTCACGATTTGTCCGTCAGCCTTTCGATAAAATACGATTTGGCCATTCTTCAATCCGGCGGCATTCCCGTCACCGCACCGACGACGGCGGACCGCGCGTTGCTTGCCGAATGTGTGCGCCGCGTGGACGGCGTAATGTTGACCGGCGGCGACGATATTAATCCCGATCTTTACGACAAGAATCTTCCGCGCGCCGTCCGCAAAACGGTCGGCGTGACACCGGATGGCGGCGGGCGCGACTTGCGCGAGTTGATGTTGATTGAGGAGACATTTCGGCAGCGCAAACCGCTGCTGGCGATTTGCCGCGGACATCAATTATTGAATGTCGCGCTGGGCGGGCGGTTGATTGCGGACATTCGCCGGCAGGTTCCCGGCGCGCTCAATCATCAGCGTCTGGATAAGGCCGGCGAATTGGTGCATGAAGTGTCGTTGACAGCGGGTTCGCTGCTGGCCAGAATCGCCGGGAAGCGAATTTTGGGAGTGAACAGTTCGCACCATCAGGCGGTGCTGGAACCGGCGGAACCGCTGCTGGCGACGGCGCGGAGCAGCGACGGGATTGTTGAAGCGATGGAATTGAGGCCGGAAGCGGCGCGGCGGATGCCGTTTGTGTTGAGCGTGCAATTTCATCCCGAACGGCTGACGGGACGTTATGCCGGACATCGGGCGATTTTTTTGAGTTTTGTTCAGGCGTGCATGCGAAAGTTCAAAACATGAAATCGAATGTTTTGGTGGTGGATGACGAGCAAAAGTTTCGGAAACTGCTCGTTGAATTTCTGCAAAGCGATTACGAAGTCGCCGAAGCTGACAGTGGCGCCACGCTTCGTAAAGCCTTTAATGGTGTCCAGCCCGATGTGATGATTCTGGATGTGGATTTGGGGGACGACAACGGGCTTAAGCTTCTGCCGGAAATCAAGAAACGCTGGCCGGAGACTGAAGTGATCATTCTGACTGGAGCTCCGAAGGAACACGAGGCTGTTGGCTGGGCGGTGAGGGCAATCAAATCAGGCGCCTTCAACTTCCTTCGCCGACCCGGCGACTTCGATCAGGAAAAACTGACTGCCGATGTTAAATGCGCCATTGAACACAAACAGCAAAGAGAGGAAAACAGCACGCTCCGCCGGGCGCTCGAAACCATGATTTCTGGCGGCGTAGCCTCGCCGATTTTTCGCAGCGCGGTCATGCATGACGTCGTGCGCACCGTCGAGCGCATCGCGCCGAGCGATGTTTCAATTCTGATTACCGGCGAAAGCGGCACCGGCAAGGAAGTCATCGCCGACCTCATTCATACGTTGAGTCCGCGCAATAAAAATAAAATCATTAAAATCAATTGCGCCGCGCTTCCCCGCGAATTGATCGAAAGCGAATTGTTCGGCTCGGTCAAAGGCGCGTTCACCGGCGCGCATTCCGACCGGGAAGGTTTGTTCCGTCAGGCAGAAGGCGGCACGCTGCTCCTGGACGAAATTTCCGAGATGGCCGTGGACACGCAGAGCAAACTGTTGCGCGTGTTGCAGGATCAGGAAGTCCGGCCTGTGGGCGGCAAAACAAGTTTCAAAACCAACTGCCGCGTGATTGCCTCCACCAACCGCAAACCGGAGGAGGCCATTAAAGCCGGCAAATTGCGCGAAGACCTTTATTATCGCATCAGCGCCATTTCCGTTCATTTGCCGCCGTTGCGCGAACGGCGCGAGGACATCATGCCGCTGGCCAATGCTTTTCTAAAACGCTTCGCCGCGCAGGCCAACCGTGACATTCGGGGCTTCCACCCCGGAGCCATTGAACGGCTTACGGCATTCGACTGGCCGGGCAATGTCCGCCAGTTGCAAAATGAAGTCCAACGGGCCGTGCTTCTGGTTGAAGGCAATGAAGTGGGCGCCGCCGATCTTTCCATCGCCAGCGCCAAGGCCGAATCCAGCGAAGGCACGGACGCCAGTTTCACCCTTCTTGAAGGCGTCGAACGCAACGCCATCATCCAAATGCTCCAGGAAACCGGCGGTAACAAGCTCGAAACCGCCAAACGCCTCGGCTTGGGCCGCCAAACGCTCTACAACAAAATCAAAGCCTACGGAATTGAAGTGTAAATGATGAAACGGGATGGGCTGCAAAATTTGCAGCTAATCAACTGTGAGATAAGGACGAGTTGAGTATGAATGATAGCATGGAAGAAAAACACTCTGGTATCGGTATTGCCTCTTTCGGCATTTCCATCGTGGTTGGCTGTCTTATGGTGGCGCTACTTTGTGTGGCAACTATTTTAAATGCACATCGGATTCAAGGAAACCTAACCTATCCGGGACAAACGATTGTGGGATTAGCAGCGATTTTTCTCATGGCGGCTGATGTTGTAGCCGTTGGATTAGGTATAGCAGCGGTGTGCCAAACAGGGAAGAAGCGTTTGTTTGGGATACTCGGATTGGTGTTTTCGAGCTCAACAATAGTGGGTACAATTGGATTAATGATTATTGGAATTATCTACATGAGTAGATTTGCACGATGATGTCGCGCCTAACATTTAGATAGGCTGCAATCGTTTCCCAGAACAGCTTTAAAGTTTTCCCAGTTCTTCCTGAAGTAGTTTTGTCAACGGCTGGATGGTCTTCGCGCTGGATTCAAACTGGCAGCCGGCAGCGGCAAACAGTTCCGGCAATGGACGCGAGCCGCCAAGTATGAGCGCTTTGATTCCCTCGCCCCGCCAAAGCGGGGAGAGGGTCAGGGCGAGGGGTTCGTTTTCCCTCCTAATTTAATTTTCTTCAAATCCGGTGGAATAAATTTCTGTTCTTCGGCGTTTTTCATTATCTGAACGCAGCCGGTTCGTTGTTGCAGTGCGTTCCAAATTTCCAGCAAACATCCGTCGCGATTCTTTTGCCATTGATGATTCCAGAACCTAAGGGTTTTAATGCCTTGCTCCACCAGAAATTTTTCCCGCGCTTCATCCCGTTGAATTCCTTCCGGCAAACCGTGTTGAAAGCCGTCGAGTTCGACATCCAACTTCGCGTCAGCGCAGTAAAAATCCAAGATATGTCCGCCAACGGTGTGCTGCCGTCGAAATTTGAAGCCGGCAAATTGTCGTCCTCGCAATGCCAGCCAAAGCCCTTTTTCTTCATTGGTTTGGTTGCGGCGCAGTTGGCGGGCGATTTGTTTGAGGCTCACGCGGGAAGGATGCAAGTTGCAGGAAAAAATTCAAGCTCCTCACCCCGCCCCTCTCCTCGTTTGGCGAGGAGAGGGTGACGGGCCGCGCCAGTGAGTTGCTCGCTTAAAGTTTCTTCAATTCTTTCTGCACCAGTTCAACCAAAGGCTTTATCGTCTTGTTGGAGAACTCGAACCGGCATCCGGCGGCGGCAAACAATTCCGGCAATGGACGCGAACCGCCAAGTATGAGCGCTTTTTTGTAGTCGTTCAATGCCTTCACTTTGTCGCGTTTTGAATTCGCCCAGACCTGCAGCGCGCCGAGTTGCGCGATGCCGTATTCGATGTAGTAGAACGGATGGATGAAAATGTGCAATTGCCGGTGCCATAAGCAGTCCCGCGCGCTTTCAAAACCCGACCAGTCCACGTCGCCGCCAAAACGATCCATCAATTCGATCCACGCCGCTCTCCGTTCGTCGCGCGTGTGGTTTGGATGCGTGTAAATCCAGTCCTGAAAGGCGTCCACCGTCGCCACCCACGGAAAAATGCCGATGATGCCTTCCAAATGAACCCGCCGCGCGCGGTTCGCATCAGCGGTAGGGACGCCGCGCCGCGGCGTCCGGTCGGCGCAGCGCGCCGACCCCACCTCATTTGGCGGGTAAAATTCCCCGATGAATTCGTTGCCGAGCAGCTCCATGCTCATCGAGGCGACTTCGCAAAATTCGATTGGCGCGCTGCGGTAGGCGTAAAGGTCTTCATCGCGCGCGGCCAGCGCATGAAACGCATGGCCGGCCTCGTGCAAAATCGTTTCCACGTCGCGTTGCAAACCGACGGCGTTCATGAAAATGAACGGCAGGCGCGATTCGGAGAGGTTCTGTTGATAACCACCCGGCGCCTTGCCCTTGCGATTATCGAGATCGAGCAGCCGCAAGTCCTGCATTTGCCGAAAACCGCCGGCAAGCCCGCTGTCGAGCCGGTCAAAAATCTTTTGCGTGCGCAAAACCATTTCGCTGACTTGAGCGAACGGCTTCAGCGGCGGGCGATTCAACGGGTCAACGGCCAAATCCCACGGACGCAGCTTTTCCAATTTCAATTGCCGCCGCCGTTCCGCCTGCAGTTCGCGCACGACCGGCATGACGTGTTTTGCCACCGCATCGTGAAAGCGCGCGCAATCTTCGGGCGTGTAATCGAATCGCCCGAGCCGGCGGAAGGCGTAATCGCGATAATTTTTGAAACCGGCATTCTTCGCAATTTGCGCGCGGAGTTTCAGCATTTTGTCGAAAATTTCCCCGAACTTGTCCGCTTCCTGCAAGCGGCACTTGGTTACGAGTTCCCAGGCCTCCTGGCGCAGCGCGCGGTCCGGCTCTTCGAGGTAACGGCCCATTTGAACGAGCGTTTTTTCGCTGCCGCGAAAGTTCACCGTCAGCGAGCCGCTCAATTTTTGGTATTGCTGGCAGAGCCTGGCTTCCCCGGTTTCCAGCGGAACGTTTTCGGGCCGGAACAGTTCGACGTGATTTTTTATGTCACGATCAAAAACCCAATATCTTCCTTCGGAGGGACGAGCTATGCGAGTCCCTGATGTTTGGGGCTCGTGTAACTCGCCCCTCCGGCGAATATAGATTTTTTCGAGCGCGAACTGGCGCGTCTTGAGCTGCGGCTCGACATTTTCGACAAAATGGAGATACGCCTTTTCGGCGTCCGGATTGTCCGTGTGACACGTCATCGCGATGTAACGGCCCGACGATTCCTCGTCGAGCGCGGCGGAAAGCTCACTCCAGTCCAACAACCAATGCTCTAGCGCGGCAGCGCTGTTGGCCCCGGCGGCACGCCGTTCCAACTGGTCGAACAGCGGCGCGATTTGCGGCCAGTCGCCAAGATCAATGGCTTGCGGAACAAACTTTCGCGGCTTGTAAGCTGGCAATTTCCCAAACGGCAGCAAATTCATGTGCGAAGGATAAGAAAACTCGTTGCGAGGGGAATGAATTTTATGGTTAGAACTTGGTTTTGATGCCGCACGCGCGCGCGATGCACCAGCCGCGAAGGGATTCAAAAATAGCGAACAATCCCGCCACCACAAAAATCAGCCCCAGCCACAGTAGAAAATCGCCGGCGATGACAATGCCCGCGATAAGGCAAATCGTGCCGATGACGCCGCGCGCCATGCGGCCCCGAAAATCAAGGTTCCTGCTGAAGAAGCGATTCATGGGAAAAATCTAGCACGGTTCAAAATCAAAGCAACCAGTTCGTTGGAAGGTTGGAATACGTTTGGTGGGGCTGCCGACGATTCGGATTTGGAGTGCGCCGACATGCTCGCCTCGGCGAAGCTTGGCGAAGCCGGGTCGGCGCTTTCGAAAGCGGTGACGCGTCACCGCATTCCAAAGTTTTCGGCTCGCCGGCAGTCTTGCCCCGCCTCTCAAGAGAGGCTGGCCAGTGGTGGCGGGTTTCAGCATAATCGGAAAGTCGTGAATTTGCTCAACGAACATTATCTGTGGGCGTCATGCATTTGGGGTGCGATTGCCACTGGTTACCTGGTCTATGGCTGGCGGCAAAAGGTAGTGGGACCGTTTATCGGCGGTTTTGCGATGGTCGCGGCATCATTCTTTATCGGCAGCGCGTTGCTGATGTCGCTGGCCTGCATCGCGCTGATGGTCATTGTTTACTGGCTGGCAAAACAGGGTTATTAAAAATCGGAGCTCATCCCTCCGAAAGATTCAATTCATCTGCGGCGGGCGCGGCGCAAAAAACTTGAAAGCCAGACCATCGGTGGTGACACTGCCGGCATACACGGTAAAATAAAAGTATTTGGAGACTTTGTCGTATTCCGGCAGAAGCGAGAAATCCAGCCAGTCACGAGAACCTTTTCCCCAAACATCAGAAAGGGGACCCGCCTCGGTGGATGATGTGGTGTCGGGATTGTTTTTCAAGTTGGTGAAAAATGCGCGCATGAGCTCACGTTGGTTTTGATAACCCAACAAACCCTTGCCTGCGCCGCCGGCGTGCCAGACGGCGTCGGCCAAGCCAGTGGTTTCGCGCAAGGGCTTTGTGCGGCTTTCAGCGCTTCGCAAATAATCTTCAATCATGGAAACATCCGCAGTGATGGCGATGTAACCACCGCTGACCGTGCAATAAAGCGAATGAGATGCCACGGCATTTGTTGCGAGTGCGCGACGGGACGGCAGGGGGATCGTGTAAATTTTCCGGCCAAGGAAATCGCGTGTCTGCGGCGGGTTCTCCTGCGAACTGGCGAGCGCCATGATGTTCTTGATTGCCAGGGCGGTTTGATCGGGATTGGACGCGGCAAAAATGAAAATGGATGGCGCGTTGTTCAAATCAGCCGGGGTCGTTCCGGCGGTTTTTTTTTGGTAACTCATCCAGTCGTCGCCAAGATTGCCGATGAGATTTTTGCGAACATCAAAGTTGGGATCCAACCGCTGCACGTTGCTGTTGGCGATGTCCAGGAGCGAATTGAGGCTGTTGAGCGCCAGTGGCGAAATGTTGCCGAACATTTTTTCAAGCGCGGCCCACGACTTTTGGCCATCCACACGCCATCGCCAGAATTTCACCGCGTCGGCGGGCACAAACGCGGGCGGGCTCGCGTCTTTTGGCACAGAGGCAATCATTTTGACGATTCCCTCCCGGCTCGTGTCCGGCACGGAAATGAAGAAATTGGCTTGCATGCCTTCGCGGGATTGGTCGCAGGTAAAACTGACGGTTTTCAAACCGGCAAGCCCTGATGCGCCGAGGATTTTGTTCCACGGAACTCGCGACATCAGGCTGCGTGTGCCTTCCGGCGGCGGGAGATGGGCCAACACGTCAAAGGAGTTTCCGGCGTTGAACCAGCCGTAACACAGGGACCGGCCATGGAATTGAGAAAGCCGATCCGCGGCGAAAAGCGGGTTATCGTCCAATGAAGGATTGGAACCGCCCGTCAGCCGCGCAGACACGGTGTCAATGGCCTTTTGCGAGTTACCCACGATCAACAGCGATTCAAACTGGCCCACAAACAGTTCGCCCGGCGGCGAAGGTTTGTTTTCCCCACCGGGTTCCTGAACAGGCTGGCGCTTGGGAAAGAAATGGGTGAGTGCATTGGGAACCTCATTGCTGGAAAGCGGCACAACCGAAAATGGGATGCCGTGAAGAGTTTCCGTTCGGAATGATTTTCCCGCATCCGTCCACTTGTTACGGAGGCGGGTTAGATTGGTTTTGAGCAAATCACTTTTATCCTTGGTGTCGAGCAGCAAGAGCACGCCCAACTCAACGTCGTTGGTGCCACTCCAACCGTTTTGCGTAATGGCCAGGGCAAGCTGGCCTTGTGGCAAATCTGTGAAGTCACTCAATTTGACTCCCAAATCACGTTCCAGTGGATCGACAAATTCCAAATTCCATTTCGCAACAAACTTGTCATGAAACGGTTTCATGGCTGGATCATTCCAGAAAAGCCATTGGGGCGATTGATGGCCGGCGGTGCGCAGCGCCGCACAGTCGGGCACAGCCAGGAGAAATAACGTGTCCGCCGGCAGCAGATTTTCAACAGGCGGAATGGCGGCGCAGATGGATGTTGCAAGTGTTAGCAGAGCGGCAAACGTCGCGTAAAAAATTCTCGCCGTGCGTTGGAAAATCAGACAGGAAATGCGTGTGGTCATGGCAGATTAAACTCGGTGTTGGTGAAAAGTTGCGACATCAATTCAGCTTCCTTGATGTTTTCAATGGACACGCCGCTCGCGCGGAATGACGAATGACGAAATCCGAATGACGAAGGAATGTCCGAATGACAAATGTCCAACCCATGCGTCGCCGGCACATCCTTCGCCGGTGTGGATGGCATCGCACTGCTTTTGCTTCGGGTTTTGTCATTCATTCGTCATTAGTTATTAGGGCTTCGTCACTGGGTTGCTCGAGGACTGGTGGACAGCCATCACTCAACCGAAATCATTGATCATTGAGGAATCCAGATTTGACGGAGGTTCCAGGTTCATTTCGCCGCTGGCTGGTTTTGGGTGCGGCTGGGCGGTTCGAGATAGCGAAACGGGTTGTTCGGATTGTCGGTCGAGTAGGCAAAGGCGTCGCGGTGGTCGAGGAAGTTTTTCACCAGTTCGACTGGGATTGCAAAACCCAGGCCTTCGCCGAACATGATTTTCATATTCGTGACGCCGATGACTTCCCCGGCCATGTTAAACAGCGGGCCGCCGCTGTTGCCGGGATTGATCTGCGCGGTCGTCTGCAAATAAAGCTCGCCTTCCAATTCGCGTGTCTTGGTGCTCAAAATGCCCGAAGTCACCGTGCGTTCCAATCCCATCGGACTGCCAATGGCGAACACCGAATCTCCAACGCTCAACGCGTCCGAGTTGCCGAGGCTGACGTGTTTGAACTTCGGCGCGTCTTTATCCTCAATTTTCAACAGTGCAAGGTCTTGAAATTTGTTGATGGCGATGATTTTTACCTGCTTGTAAGTTTCACGGTCGAGCTGGCCGTCACGGCGATGATAAACCTCCACGGAAATTTCCGTCTCGCCCTGGATGACGTGAAAGTTCGTAATCAAATAACCGTCCGCATTGATGAAAAATCCCGAGCCCAACCCGCCCGGCGTGCGCACCTGCACGACGGCTTCGCCAATTTGTTTGACGAGATCCTGCACATCGCGCGCGATCGCCGGGCGCGCGTCGGTGTAGTAGAATTGCGCCGGCACATTGACATTGAGAAGCGAACTGGCGGCTGCCGCCGCCTGGGTTGCCACGTCGCTTGTTTTGGAAATGGTGGCGATGGCACTGCGCGGCACGACAAGCACGGTGTAACCCACATCCACGGCGACGGAATCAGGTTTTTCAGTCAGGATTTTGCCGGTGACGGTGGCTTGATCTTTCAATTGAATCACGTCGGCGGAGGAGAGACACAGGCCGCAGAAAAGCAGGGCCTGCAATGCAAAATATTTCTTCAGCGACATTGTCAGACGATAATGTGGCAAAGTACTTTTGACAAGCCGGTTGGCACAGAAGACGGGTAAAATCAGGCGTTGTTATTGGCAAAGGCAGGAACAAACATGGAACTGGCCTGAAAATAATGATTGCTGTCGCATGTTTCCCTGCTACCCTTCCCGTCCTTTGCAAGACGCTGAATCAGCTGGTTTGCAAAGGGAAACAGCCTGAAATTTCCGCGTTCGAGTGAATGCGGCTTGCCGCGCCGGCTTGTCACGTCGGAGTCCCGCAATGCGGGACGAAGACGGAAGCAGTGCGGAGGCGGGCTACAACAACATTAAACTCAATCCCGTGTTCCGCGGGATGCCCCGCTCTTTCTGATGCTTGAAAGGGTGCAGGTCAAGGGAAACGCGACAGGCCGGAAGCCGGTGTGCCTTTGAAGCTTTAGAAAGAGCGGGGTCGCAACCAAAGGAAACTTGTGTTAAGTATTGGCATCAAAGAATTGTTGGAATCGGGCGTCCATTTCGGACACCAGACGCGGCGTTGGAATCCGAAGATGAAGCCGTTCATCTTCGACGCGCGCAATGGCATTCACATCATTGACCTCGGCAAGACGGTCGTGCAATTGGAAGCGGCGTGCAATTTTCTGTCTGAAACAGTCCGCAAAGGCGGGAAAGTCTTGTTCGTTGGCACCAAAAAACCGGCGCAGCAATGCGTCAAGGAAACCGCCAGGGAAACCGGCCAGTTTCATGTCACCGAACGCTGGCTCGGTGGCACCATGACAAATTTCAACACGATCAAATCCTCCATCAAGCGCTTGAAGGAAATTGAAAAAATGGATGCCGACGGCTCGCTGGCCGGTTACGGGAAACAGGAGCAAGCCTCCATTCGCCGCGAGGCCGGCCGGTTGCATAAGTATTTCGATGGCATCCGCGACATGGACAGAATTCCCGCCGCATTGTTCGTTGTGGACATCCGGCGCGAACACAATGCCGTGGCCGAGGCGCGCAAGCTCAAGGTTCCCGTCGTTGCGTTCGTGGATACCAATTGCGATCCCGATTTGGTGACTTTTCCCATTGCTGCGAACGACGATGCCATCCGCTCCATCCGCGTGATTTTGGCCGCTGTTGGCCAGGCAGTCACGCTGGCGCAGGCGGAATTCGAGTCCAGACGTCCGCGTCAAACAGCGGAAGAAACCGCTCCGGCTGAAACGCAACCCACTGAAGCTGCGCCGACGGGAGGAGTTCCCCCTGTTATAACCGAACCCGCTCCGCAAGCGGCGGCTTGACTGGCGGCGGCTCGCGATGATTTCGGTTCATTTTCAACATTCAAACCAAAGGCTGAATTAATTATGGCTCAAATTACTGCTGCTGACGTTGCCAAGCTCCGCGAAATGACCGGGGTGGGCATGATGGATTGCAAAAAGGCGCTGACCGAGGCGAAGGGGAACCTTGCCGCCGCCGTGGACATTCTGCGCAAAAAAGGCCAGGCCACCGCCGCCGTGAAATCCGTGCGCGAAGCGAAGGAAGGCGTAATCGCCCAATACATCGCGCCGGGCGGGAAGCTCGGCGTGCTCGTGGAGGTGAACAGCGAGACGGACTTTGTGGCGCGCAACGACACCTTCCGCGCGTTTTGTGACGCCGCGGCGAAACGTTATGCCACCGAATCCAACCCGGATTTGGAGGCCGAACGCCAGGCGCTGGTCGCAAAAATTCGTGAGAACATCAAAATTGCCCGCCACGCGCGCATGGAAGTCAAAGGCAACGGGCTGATCGCTGCTTACATTCACACCGGCGCGAAAGTCGGCGTGCTCGTTGAAGTGGGCGCAGGCACGGCGGAAACGGCCGGCAAGGACGAATTCAAGCAACTGGTCAAAGACATCACGCTGCAAATTGCGGCGGGACATCCCCACGCCGTTTCACGCGAACAGGTGCCCGCCGAGGTTATTGCGAAGGAACGGGAAATTGCCGCGCAATCCGACCGTCTCAAGGGCAAGCCGGCGCAGGCGATGGAGAAAATCCTTCAAGGCGTTCTGGAAAAATTTTACCAGACCTATTGCCTCGTGGATCAAGGTTTTGTGAAACGGAATTCCGAGGTGAGCGTGAAAGAACACGTGGCGCAAACCGCCAAGCAACTTGGCGATGAAGTTACCATCCGCCGGTTCGTGCGTTTCCAGGTCGGCGAAAGCGCCGCGTAAGTGCGAAAAGTAGGAGACGACGTAAGGAGTCTCTGAAATTGATTTTCGAAATTGGAGTCTCATTACCTCGACTCCTACAAATTAAACGAAGGCGTCCATCGGGACGCCTTTTTTGTTTCCAGCCGCAGGGCGGCGATCGAAAATAGCCCGCAGTTTCAACTGCGGGTAAGGTGGAAACAAACCAACCGAGTCCCGCAGGGACGATAGAATCGCGTCTTTGATTTGACGATTCATCGCGCGGCTGTTAATAATTTTCCCGATGCCGCGCGCGCTTCAAACTTCCATGACCACCGCCAAACGACCTCAATTTTACCGGATTCTGCTCAAGTTAAGCGGTGAAGCGCTCGGTGATGAGCATGGCGTTGGCATTCGTCCCGCTGCGGTGCATCACATGGCCGCGCAGATCCGCGAAGTGCGCGAGCTCGGCGTGGAAGTGGTGGTGGTGGTGGGTGGTGGGAACATTTTTCGCGGCGCGTCCGGCAGCGAACACGGCATTGAGCGCGCCACGGGCGATTACATGGGAATGCTCGCCACAGTCATCAACGCGCTGGCATTGCAGGACGCGCTGGAAAAACTTGGATCGCCCACGCGCGTGCAAAGCGCCATCGCCATGTCGCAGGTCGCCGAGCCGTTCATCCGCCGGCGCGCCGTGCGGCATTTGGAAAAGGGCAGGGTGGTCATCTTCAGCGGCGGCACGGGCAATCCGTATTTTTCGACCGACACCGCGTCGGCCCTGCGCGCCAATGAAATCGGCGCGGAAGTGATTTTGAAGGCGACGAAGGTGGATGGCATTTACGACAGCGACCCGAAGAAAAATTCCAAGGCGAAACGCTTCACGCAAATCACGTATCTGGATGCGCTGCAAAAGCGGCTCAAGGTGATGGATTCAACCGCGTTCTCGCTTTGCATGGACAACAAGATGCCGATTATTGTTTTCGATTTATTTCGCCCGCACAACCTGCGGCGTGTCGTCATGGGCGAGAAAGTAGGCACGCTGGTGACGGGCTGATGGATTGGAGTGTCGGAGTAATGGAGTAATGGGAAGACTGCAATTACTCCAGCACTCCGCCTAACAGTCCGTTCAAAAATGTCTCATTCTGGTAGGAGCCGAGGTAACGAGGCTCAAATTTCTTTGGGAAAACAGATTTATTTAGAGACTCCTCACGTCGTCTCCTACTTTATTAATGAGCTGTTAAGGCTGTTACTTCACTTGGATGTTGAATTCTTCCCCAAAGAGGCGGAATCATGTCTTATGAAGTTTGCATCGCGCCAGGATGCGGGACGCCGGCTGGGACAACATCTGAAGGAGCAGGGCGTGGAGGTTGATCTGGTTCTGGGATTGCCGCGCGGCGGCGTTGTGGTGGCCGCCGAAGTGGCGCGGCTCTTGCAATGTCCGCTTGATGTGCTGGTGGTCCGCAAGATCGGACATCCAATGCATCGTGAATTTGCCGTCGGTGCGCTTGCCGAACCTGACGTTGTCATCTTTGACGAGAGGTCTTTGTCTGGAATTCCCGTGGCGCGTTCCCAGTTGGACAAGGTGGTGGCGGAAGAAACCGTCCGGCTGCGGGAGTATTGCCAGCGGTTTCACCATTCCAATGTGCCGGTGCTTCGTGATAAAATTGTATTGCTCGTGGACGATGGGCTGGCCACGGGTGCGACGGCCGAGGCAGCGGTGCTTTCCGCCAGACAACAATCCGCCCGCCGGATCATCGTCGCCGTGCCGGTGGCTTCGATGAATGCTGTCGAACGGCTGCGCCGCGTTGCGGACGATGTTCTGGCGCTGGATGTGGACCCTGATTTTGTGGCCGTTGGCCAATACTACGACGAATTTTCGCAGACGAGCGACGAGGAAGTCATTACGTTGTTGCGGGATGTTTCGTGCCAGAAATCCGTTTGACGCGATGCGAGACGATTTGTAGATTGGCTCCCCTTCTGTTCCAGAGTAGCTCAATGGTAGAGTCCCGACAGGTCGGGATTAACCGGCGGGTGATGGACGAGAAATGGTGTTGGTGATTTGTGTTCCAGAGTAGCTCAATGGTAGAGTCCCGACAGGTCG
>Ga0182011_10000857_pt1 | contig 26602 bp, 26 predicted proteins | sample 711E1DmetaG_FD_120481 | JGI IMG/M metagenome (GOLD analysis project Ga0182011, IMG submission 120481) | Permafrost microbial communities from Stordalen Mire, Sweden - 711E1D metaG | ecosystem: Environmental > Terrestrial > Soil > Wetlands > Permafrost | place: Sweden: Stordalen | collected...
CCGGCTTGCGGGTCGACCTTTATTACTAGGATGAAGTTCTGCTTCCCGCTGTACCAGGTTCCCATGCCTTTCCCTGAAGGGTTTGGGGTGGCAGCAACAGTAGTGCTCCAGCCAGCCTGTGACAGTGCCTGGGCATAATAGGCGAAGACCTTATCGGGGGAGTCTTTGGTATAGAAATTGATGTAGGTCAATCCTCCTGCGCCGGGGGTCAAGCCGGAGGTATTCAGGTTGGTCGCACCCGGGTAAATGCTTAATCCCTTGGGCAGCTTGAGTGACGATATATCCACCGTCGGGCCAGCGGTTGGGGTGAAATTCGGATTCGGTGTGGCAGCCGCCGCGGAGCTTTTTATGGGAATTGTCACGGTCACCCGCTGCGAACTCCCTTCCACTTCCACTGCCACTGTTGCATCCACGCTTGAATCGGAGCGAATGAAAGAGGTGGTCGCCGAGTCGGTACCGATACCATCGTCCGTGAGTTTTTGCCAACCCATTGCGGTCAACTTATCCTGGTAGAAGGCGAAAATATCATTCTGGGTGGCATTCGTGCTGTAGTCCAGCAGCCCCGGCAGGCGGGTCAGGTCGGAGGCATCCTTCATCGCCGGTATATCGCTAAGCACCGGATCACACCCGGCTGGGTGGACCACCTGCGCCTGCGCGCCGACCTTGCTGAGAGCATATTCCAAGTGCCGGGTGCCCGAAGCCCCCACACCAAAGACGGAGTCGGATCCGGTGATATCCAGGACATACTTCACCACGTAACCACCGTCCTTGGCGATCCAAACTTCCCCGCTGGCGGTGGCATCGACTGGCAAAACAAGCGAAGCGCCGTCAAAGGTGTAATGCTGGCTGGCAATGCCATCCAGGGTCTGTTCGTCCACCAGCTTGGCAGTTGTCACTGCCGGGAGCAGGAAGGCGGGACTGAAACTTGCAGGAACCTTGGCGGCCGCACCCCAATTGACCGAGCAGGGACTGCCGGGATCCGCCTGGAAATATTGCGCCTCGCCCACCACTCCGCTCAGGTAAACCTGGTGCGCCCCGCTGTCGTCCATAGTATTGATCGAGGTGAACTGTGCAGCCAGCTTGGGCCATTCGCTCTGAACATAGCTGTCGGTCTGGTCCACCGGCTGGCCCGCCTGGGTACCCTTGAATGAGACCGTCAGGGAGGCGGTGTAATCATCCAGACCGTCCAGACCCACCTGGGGATCGCTGAGTAATGCGTTTGCCTGGCTGCCGGTTCCTGTCGCGTTTGCCTGGTTGCTGGACCCTTTCCCTCCCGAGAGGGTGCAGGCCAGCATGCTCGTACAGATTAGCAAGATTGGAAAAAGCAGGCGTTTCATTTTCCACTTCCCTTCCGCTTGATCAGCCAAATACTGCCCGATCCATCCCCCCAGGGGAACGTCTTTTGGGTTTCGGTGGATTGAAAGACCATGTTTGAAAAGAACGGCAGGTCACTTTCCGGGTCTATCTTTCCGCCCGACATCACCTTCTTATCGATGGTCACACCCTTTATGTCGTGGCAGGTGACATGCACGTCCTTGTAGGTAAACGGGTCGAATGTCAGACCAAACACCAGGGTACTCCCCGAAGCGCCGGAAGTGGCGCTTCCATTCACGACATTGAAATGCTCATTCCCTATCATCTTGCCGGGCTGGTCACAGGTCAGTTCCGGATCCTTGTTGTTATAGGTCACGGTCAGGGAATAGGTGAAGGTTCCCCCTCCGGTGACCGTACCATCTTTGCCGATCATCAGGCCCCCTTTTGCATTGAATTCAGTATCCATATTCCAATCGCTGGTGGTTTTGAAATCACTGGCTGATATAGCCAGGGTCCGGTTGCATTCCTGGACTTTGAAAGAGCCAATGTTGGTCACCCCAGTAATAGTGGCCCAAAGGTCGTTGGTTGAAATATCGATCTGACCGTTCCCCACCTTGGTGGCACTATACGTGGCGGTTATGGTACCCGAACCCAACCCTCCACTTAGGTCCCAGGAGGTTTTGGAGAGAGTCCCGCCGGTTGCTTTGCCGGTGAGAGTCGCATCGACGCCACCCTTGGCAGGTACAGGGGTCCCTCCCGGCTTCATCAAAGAAATATTATAGGAAAAGGATATCGGGGCCTTGTCGCCAACGCACATATTACTGGGAGGCACGTCGATGGGCCTTAATTCTACATAAGCCATCATACGAAACATAGTGGCCTGTACCGGGATGGGTGTCACGAACAGCCCGGCAACTATCATTGCCGCTAATAAGAAATTCACCAATACCTTTTTTTTATGCATGGGGCTTGACCTCCTTGACGAAGAAATACCTGAATTCCAAGTCAATATAAAATAATCCCGAAATTCCATGTCGGAATAATTTTGTCAATATTTTTTCCCCAGAAGGGTGATGATTGTGGCAGAACTTGTTTAACTTTAGCATAATTTCCTCCCTTTTGCATAATATTTGGCGCTCCATTTTCACAAAATTGGATAACTGAAATCATTTTTCCAGCCCGAATTTGATACAAATAATTGATTGGAAAATGAAAAAATGTGCTTTCTCAGGTGACCCTATCACAGGAAAGTTTGTTTGAAATACCAGATTGATAATGACCTAATCTTTCCATCAACTAAAGGAACTCCAACGGATCCCCATAATCTTTTGAAAAATTTTCACAGAATCTTGGATAAAGCTGGGCTGCCAATGATGCGGTTTCATGATTTGCGGCATACATCGATTACTCTTGTATTGAATGAGATAGGTGCCCCAATCAAAGAGGCACAAAAACGAGCAGGGCATGCCAGTCCATTGACCACTATAAATATCTATGGAGGTGAAACGACTTACAAATTAGATGAAATTGTCGCTCAAGGTATGGATGAATTAGTTACACCGGTGAAAATAGAATTGCACCATAACTGCACCAAAGAAGAGAGCCTACGATATTTGTAGGCTCTCTTTCCACCACATATGGGGGTTTCATACTTACAAAACCCAATATTTAGGTGATCCACTTGGGACTTGAACCCAAAACCCATTGATTAAGAGTCAATTGCTCTGCCAATTGAGCTAGTGGACCAAACAGCGAAATTATTATAACCGAAATAAAAAGCCTGTCAATAAAGCCTGTTTCAATGAAAACCGGACGGAGAAAGTCCGTCCGGCAAAAAGGTTACGGCAATTGATGTGAAGCTTCCTATTAAGGTGTACACACGATCGGTATATTGATCGAGCTAATGTCCTGATGGTTGGGGTTATCTACATAGAGGTTTGCCTGCAGGCTCGCCATCGATGAGTCAATCGGTACGCTGATCACGGTGCCCGCTTGCGTCCCTGAGGAAGTGAAAGTCATTGAGTAAGTGGTCGATAACACGCCGCTGGAATTGTGAACATAATAAGTGACTATACCGCTTCCGTTGGCGGTGATGTTTGGCGTGAGATTGATGGTTGCAGGGCAGGCCCCATTATAAGAAGTTGTGGAAGGCGTCAGCGAAGCAGCCGTTACGGCAAACAAGTTCTGCACCGAAATACTCATAGACCAGGGACGGTCAGAGTTGGTGCCCAAGCCGAAAGTGTTCCCCTTATCGGTAGCCAGCTTAAAACTGGCGGTATGGGTACCTGCAGTTACCGGGGCAGTGAAAGTGATTGAAACCTCATAATAACTACCGGGGTAGACCACTTTACCGAGGGTGATGGAATTAACGCCCATCGAATCGCCACTCACAAAGATGATCTTGAAATCACTACTCCAGGCAGCCGTACCCCCATTGACAATTTTCCAGGTTCTGATAAAAGTTTGCCGACCCATGTAAGGGGCAGGGGTGGTGATGACGGTAATATCGGAAAAAGAGGCAACAGAATACGCTACGGCAATGGTAGGCGTCGGTGGGATCGGCGTATCCGTTGGAATGAGCGTTGGTATAGAGGTAAATGTGGGAATCTCCATCGGTGTGGGGGTTTCGATGGTCGGCGTTGGTTGCAGGGCAAGCTGGGTCTGTAAAGCGGATACGGTCTGCGCGACCAGAGTTTGCAACTCCTCAGTGGAAGGCTGATTCGTCTGGGTGCAACCGGCCATTATGATACTGGCGACTACCAGTATCGAGAAAATTGTTCGAAACACTTTCATAGGGAACTCCATTCTTATGGGGGACAAGCACCCTGATCTTTGGGGTGCCAGTGTCCCGTTTTATGGGGTACAGGTCACCGGGATCGTTATGGGAGAGAAGTCCTGGTGATTGGGTGCGTCGATATAGACATGCACGGTAAGGGAACCGGAAGAAGTGACCGGCCAACTGATCGCTGTGGATGTTATGATTTCGGCGTTACCAAAGGTTATGCTGGAGGTGCTGGAATTGCCGGCAGAGGTGACAAAGTAATAGGTCACGGTTCCAGCTCCAGTTGCCGTGATGCTGGCGGAAAGGCTGATGTTCGCAGGGCAGGCACCTGTGTAAGTGGAGGGTGAAGCATTCACTGTGGCAGCTGTCACCTGGAAGTTATGGCGCACGATGATCTTGACCCAGAAGGCCTGATCGGCAGCCGCACCGAAGCCAAAACTGTTGCCACTGTTCGTCTGCAGCATGAAATTGCCTTGATAGGTACCATCTGTGGCGGGTGCGACCAGATTGACCGAGACATCGACAGTTTGATTTGGAGCTACTGTGTGTCCCAGAGTGACAGTGGTCGCGCCCATGAGATCACCGTTTACAAAGACGAGTTTAAAATCCGATGACCAGGTGGCGCTGCCGCCGTTGGTCAATTGCCAGATTTTGGTGAATGTATCCCCGGGTTTGTAAACGGAATTGTCCGGTACCGTGATATCTTGTATGTCTGTGATGCGAAATTGGGGTTCAGTGGTGGCAACCGGCACGTATTCCGGCGCAGTAGTTGGTTGGATTGAAGCGATGGCAGTATAGGTGGGAAGAATCTGCGGCGTGGGGGTGATGCTCTCAGCCGGAAGGGTCGGGTTTGAGTTTATCGAAAGCACATTCTGCAAAGCAACCACTGTGTTCGCCACCGCGGTTTCCTGGGCAGTTTGGCTATTGGCGTTTCCGCCTGCCAACAAACTGCAGCCCGCGGTCAACACGCTGATGACGATCAGGCTGGCGATCATTTTTGTCATTGACTTCATGATGCCTCCAAACGGGAAAGTACGACTCGCCCGTCAATTTACCGTAATTATAGGGAGGTCTTGATGGGAATACAATAGAAATGTTAACAAAACTGGGATGGTGATGGTTCAATAAGAAAACCATGATTGAACTTTCTTACCTCATATTTGTTGGGAACCATTGCTGAATTAATTCAATTTGCGCAGGTTAGGGTTATTGATGAAGGCAATGATGAACATGACCATCATGATGCAACTGAAAACCATCACGGTGATGGGTTCGCCAACCCGTTGCGCTACCAAACCTGCGAATAGGGCACCGACTGATGAACCGCCCATGAACACCAGCGAATAGACCCCCATGACCCTTCCCCGCAACTGATCAGGAACTTGGTATTGCACCAGTGCATTGGTGGTGTTGATCATGGCCATAACGGCCCAGCCAACGCAAACCATGACTGCCAGCGAAAGGGAAACCACGTGGATGAAAGCAAAGATCATAAAAAAAATTGGAGAAAAAAAGTAACCGATGGCCCAGATCTTACCGCGGGTCCCACCCGAACCGATATAAGCGATCATCAAGGCGCCGATTAACGAACCGATCCCGCGAGCCGAAAGCAACAGGCCGTTGGTGGTCACGTTGCCTTTCAACACATCCACAGACCAAGCAGGCAGAAGCGCCAGCAAGCCGAAAGCAATGATGCCGACAACAGCTAAATTGGCTAGTAGGGCCCGGATCGTCTTTTCCTGCCACGAGTAGATGACCCCTTCCTTGAGTTCATTGAAAGCCGATTTTCCTGATGATTGGTTCAATATACCGGATAGTTTCATCAACAGTAAAGCGAAGATGACAGCTATAAACGAGATTCCATTGATGGTAAAACACCAACCCGGCCCTAACCACGCATAAACCAGTCCGGCTACAGCCGGGCCGACGACTGTGCCGATGTTGAACATGGTACTATTCAAGGCAATGGCATTGGTCATGTCTTTGCGGTCGACCATTTCAGCGACGAAAGATTGGCGTGCAGGGGTTTCAAAGGCATTAGCGGTTCCTAGCAGGAAGGCCAACACGATGATGTGCCACGGCTGGACCAAATTGGTGAAGGTCAACGCTGCCAGGATGAAGGCCAGGATCATCATCGAGGTTTGCGTGATGACGATCAATCGCCGGCGCGGAATGCGGTCAGCTACGACGCCGCCAAAAAGAGTAAAGAGCAAGATGGGCAGGCCATTCGCAAAGCTGACATAACCCAGGAACGCATCCGACTTGGTGATCTGATAGATCAGATAGCCCTGGGCTGTAGCTTGCATCCAGGTACCGATCAGCGAGACAATTTGACCGATGAACCATAGCCGGTAATTGGGATAACTTAAGGCAATAAATGTATCGTTTATTTTTTGAGATTTCATGGATTAATGAATTATTTCAATATTGTGTGAATATACCACCATTATAAATCTTACCGCTGTCGATTGATGTCGTCGAAGAATATGAAATGATATCTTTATCTTCCTACAAAAACTTTCTCCTGTTTAATTCTCTCTTATAATAATAGGAGAACGAAAGCAGTACAGAAAAATCACTCACGATGAAAGGTTCACGATGAATGAATTCATTGAGCTGATTTATAAGCGGCGTTCGATCCGCCAATTTACACAGAAACCAATAAGTGAAGAAATCCTCGAAGAACTGTTCAAAGCAGGCATGGCCGGGCCTTCCGCCATGAATGCTCAACCCTGGGAGTTTGTAGCCATCACCGATCCGGATGTGCTGAAAAAATTTCGCCATGCGTTGATGTTTGCCAAACAAAACTACACTGCGGTGATTTGTGTTTGCGGTAGCCAGCGGCTGCAAAAGAACAAAGCTGGCGATCGTTTTTGGGTGCAAGATTGTTCGGCGGCCAGTGAAAACATTCTGTTGGCTGCCACGGCCTTGGGCCTGGGTTCAGTCTGGATTGGTGTCTACCCGGTCACGATTTATGTTCGGCAGGTCAGAGCCATCCTGAATCTGCCCGTTGATATCACTCCGCTCAATCTGATCGGGCTGGGTTACCCGGCCGAAAATAAAGATCCCCGTACCCAATACGAAGAGGATCGGGTTCACTGGCAGACTTACGGCCCGGCCGAAAAACGTCATACACCCTTGTTCCATCTTCGCAAGAAAGAAACCATATTGGAACAGACGAAAGAGGAGTGATTATCTTGGAATTACGCGAATTTACAAAGTCTGATTATGAAGCTGCCCTGGCCCTGTGGAAACGCTGTGAGGGAATCGGGCTGAGTGAAGCCGATACCCCTTGTGCCATTCAAGGCTTTCTGGAACGAAATCCCGGATTGAGTTTCGTGGCTGTTATGGATGCACAGGTGGTAGGAACGACATTATGCGGGCAGGACGGGCGCAGAGGGTATCTGTATCATCTGGCCGTCGACCCGAAGTACCGTCGCCAGGGCCTGGGAAAACAGTTGATGCAAGCTTCCCTTGTCGGGCTTAAATCCCTCGGCATCCAGAAATGTCACATCATGGTGTACCGCAATAATGAAAGCGGTAAAACCTTCTGGCAAAGGCTTGGCTGGAAATTGAGGTCGGATATCGACCTCCTTTCTTATGACGTGGATATTGCAGGCGAATCATGTTCTTGTTAAGCACCACTGGTGGTGGCGGGTCATGAAAAGAGTATTTTGTTTCATGGCAGTTATGGCCTTGCTGGTCAGTGGATGTGCGCGTGCCGCTACCCGCAGCGGATGGTCGCCGATCGATCAGGCCGAGGCTTCCGACACCGCCACAGTACTGCCCGTAGTTCTGGCTGCGACTCTGACCCCGGCGCCGATCGCCACGTCAGGCAGTACGATTCAGCCGGTGGGTACATTGGATGTCAGTTCTTTGCCATCCGCATTGCCGGCCTCGATGAAGGGATATGATCTCTATTCCTGGCAAATCGGCAATGATTGGAGCTTCACCCTCATCACAAGCACCAACCGCACCAAGTCTTTTGATGAGATCACCGCTCCTGGAAATTCAGTGAGAAGCGATGGTTTTGTCAAGATTTCGGTCAGTGGTATTGATGACCTGGAAAAAGTGCTGCAATTGTTACCCGAAGGCCAGAGTATATTGTGGGGTGGTATGGACCTGGGCACGGAAGCCCCCGACGGCAAGGTATATCTGACTTTTCCTCCCGCCAGTTTAATGAGTGAAGTCTCCGCCTATTGCACCAGCCTGCAACTGACTTTGACATCCCTAAAGAATCAATGAGGTTTTCATGATCGATCTCTCCCTTCCGCTAGCCGATTTGCACCATCATCTCGACGGCAGCGTTCGTATCGAAACCATCCTCGACCTGGGTTTGAAATACAATTTATCTTTGCCGGCTACCACTCTGGAAGGGTTGCGACCGTATGTGCAGGTCTCCACGCCGCAGCCGGGAGTGATGGCTTTCATCGAAAAATTCAAGTGGATGACCGGCATCCTGGTGGATTACGATGCCTGCCGTCGTGTGGCTTACGAAAATATCGAGGATGCCGCGCTTGTGGGCATCGATTATATCGAATTGCGTTATAGCCCCTGGTTTATGGCCGAGGCGCACGGATTAAAGGCTGCCGGTGTGGTAGAGGCCGTGACGGACGGAGTAAAAGCCGGTGAACGAGCGTTTGGCGTCCGCGCCAACCAGATCGGCATCCTCTCGCGTCATTATGGTCCGGAGATTGCTTGGCAAGAGTTGGATGCGCTGATGAGTCTGAAAGAAGCCTTTGTGGGTCTGGACCTGGCCGGGGATGAAGCCAACTTCCCGGGCGAGTTGTTCGTGAGACACTTCAAGAAGGCGCGTGAGATCGGCTGGCATATCACCGTGCATGCCGGCGAAGCGGCCGGACCGGAGAGCATCTGGCAAGCCCTGGATGGATTGGGCGCTGAGCGCATCGGCCATGCGGTGCGCGCCGTCGAAGACCCGGCACTGATGGATTACCTACTGGAACATCAAATCGGTATCGAATGCAATTTGACCAGCAATGTGCAAACCACCACCGTGCCCGACTACCCTCATCATCCCATGCGCGTTTTTATGGAAAAAGGCTTGCTGGCCACGATCAATACCGACGATCCGGGTATCAGCGCAATTGATCTGCCTTATGAATATATTGTGGCTGCCCCGAAGGCCGGACTGACCGATGGCATGATCTATCAGGCGCAGCAGAATGCACTGACGGTTGCCTTTCTGTCGAATGAAGAAAAACAGGCTTTGTACAAAAAGAAAAAAGGTTGATGATAACCAATTTTTTTCTGGAATCTTTAACTTGATTTTTTGGATCGGCATTTTCGCCACTGTGCTATAATGCAGTCAATTTCCAAATGGGTAAACCATCATGCGATTCTTAATCACCGGTGCGGCAGGGTTCCTGGGTTCAGCGTTAGCCAATCAGTTGGCGGCTGAAGGCCACAGCGTGTTGGGGATGGATGATCTCTCTACCGGCGATCCGAAGAAACTCTGCGAAGCGGTCAAATTAGTGCGCGCGGATGTCAATGACCGTCCCAAGTTGTGGACGCTGCTGCAGGAAGTGGACTGCGTTTACCACATGGCTGCTCGTGTCATCGTGCCTGAATCTGTGCTTTACCCGCGCGAGTACAACCAGGTGAATGTGGGCGGTACGGTTACGCTGATGGAAGCCATGCGTGATGTTGGAGTACATCGGGTGGTCTTTGCCTCTTCAGGCGCAGTTTATGGTAACCAACCTATCCAACCCGTCGGCGAAAACGCCATTCCCAATCCACGTTCGCCCTATGCCGTCTCCAAACTGGCCGCTGAATATTATGTCAAGACCATTGGCAGTCTATGGGGTATCGAAACGGTGTGCTTGCGCATTTTCAACGCTTATGGCCCTGGCCAATATGTCCCTCCGGTTCATACACCGGTCATTCCCGGCTTTTTACGCCAGGCCTGGGAAAATGGCACTCTCGTGGTACACGGCGACGGTAACCAGACCCGCGATTTTGTCTACGTGGATGATGTGGTGACGGCTATGGTGGCGGCAGCCACTGCCACCGATGTGAACCAATCTATCATCAATATCGGCAGCGGAGCCGAGACCAGCCTGCGTGAGTTGGTACATGAAGTGCTGGAAGTTACCGGTGGCAATCCCGAAGTGGTCTATAACCCGCACAATGAAGGCGGTCTCAGCCGTCTATGCGCGGATATTCAACTGGCGCATGAGAAACTGGGTTTTGAACCGATGACTCCTTTGGCAGATGGGTTGAAATGTACTCTGGAATATGAATTGGCCAGCCGTTCCAAAGAAGAAGACTGAACCGAAGCGTAAACGAAAATCCTCTTGACTTTGAATTAGGTATAATAAGCTCTATGACCGTACTTCCCCGCGCTTTTTACGAGCAGGAAGTCATCTTTGCAGCTCGTTCCCTTTTGGGAAAGCGCTTGGTGCGCCATTGGCAGGGGTTGCTTTTATCTGGCATCATCGTCGAGACTGAAGCCTACCGCGGCGAAGAGGACCTTGCCTGCCATGCCAGAAGCGGGCGCACACAACGCACGGCGGTCATGTACGGGCCGGCGGGGCATGCTTATGTCTATTTCACCTATGGTATGCATTGGTGTTTGAACGCGGTCTGTGGAGCAGAAGGCACCCCGGCAGCAGTGCTGTTGCGGGCGGTCTGGCCACTGACCGGGCTGGAAGAAATGGCCAAACGGCGCGGGCGATTCCCTGTAGAACAGTGGTGCAACGGTCCGGCCAAGTTGTGTCAGGCCTTCGTTGTCAACGGTGATCTCAATGGCACTGACCTGTGCTTGCAAAGTAACCAATTATGGATAGAAGATGGGCCGGAAATACCGGACGTGCAAGTCACCACTGGACCCAGGGTGGGCATCCAATCGGTACCTGAACCGTGGCGTAGCCAACCCTGGCGTTATCTGGCAGACTTGACTGAAGCAGAAAAACATGATTGACGAACTTTCCCTGTACCGTACCATGTACCGCATCCGCCGCTTTGAAGAAACTGTGCTCGACGAGTTCAAGCGTGGCGTTTTTTCGGGTACCACGCACACTTATCTTGGACAGGAAGCCAACGCAACGGCAGTGATCCGTTCGCTGCAAGAAAATGACATCATCGTCACCAATCACCGTTGCCACGGGCATTTTTTAGCCTATGGTGGCGAGATGCGTCCCTTGTTTGCCGAGCTGATGGGCAAAGCGACCGGCGTGTGCGGCGGACGTGGTGGCTCGCAACACCTGCACTGGCGTAACTTTTATTCCAATGGAGTGCAGGGTGGCATTGTCCCCATTGCCACCGGTATGGCGTTGGCCGAGAAACACAAGGGCAGCCGGGCCATAGCGGTGGTATTCATTGGCGACGGCACGCTGGGTGAAGGGGTGATTTATGAAGCCACGAACATGGCCTCGCTCTGGAGTGTGCCGCTGCTCATCGTTTTGGAGAATAATCATATCGCTCAGACCACTCCGAGTCAATTAACGGTGGCCGGGAGTATGAGCGAACGCTTTAAGGCCTTTGGGCTGGGGGTGAATGAATTGGATAGTAGCGATGTGATGCAATTATTACCTGTGGCACAACAGGCGATCAGCGAAATCCGCGCTTCGAATCACCCACAGGTCCTCATCTTGAATACTGCCCGCTTCGGACCGCACTCCAAGGGGGATGATACCCGCCCCGAAACGGAGGTGGCCCAACTCAAAGCCACGCGCGATCCGCTCAAGATCTCGGCAGCACGGTTATGCAAAACTGAATTGGTCGTACTCCATACCGAAGTGGATGCGGAGGTACGCAGCGCTTTCGCTGGAGCGTTGAGTGATCCCTTCCCGACCGCGGAGGCGCTGTCATGAAGCGGACGGTGCTCGATTCTCTCAATGATGGCTTGCTCGCTGCCATGCTCCAGGACGATTCTGTCCTGCTGCTGGGCGAGGATATTCTCGACCCCTACGGCGGCGCCTTCAAAGCCACCCGTGGCATCTCTACGGCTTTTCCGGAGCGGGTGATTACTACCCCTATCTCGGAGGCTGGATTGGGAGGCATCTGCGCCGGTCTGGCCCTGCGCGGCCTGCGCCCGGTGCTCGAGATCATGTTTGGCGATTTCACTACCCTGCTGGCAGACCAGATCATCAACCATATTTCCAAGTTCTGTTGGATGTATAACAACAGTGTGACTTTGCCCCTGGTGATTCGCACTCCTATGGGTGGAAGACGCGGTTATGGTCCAACGCATTCGCAAACCCTCGAAAAACTCTATCTCGGCGTCCCGGGCCTGACCGTGGTTGCTCCGCTGGCGTACGAAGAAGGCGCCGGGAAGATGCTGCAGCGCATTATTTGCGAATCCGAAGAGCCGGTCCTCTTCATCGAAAATAAACTGCAATACCTGCTGCCGCTGCAATTGCAGGGCGAAATGAAAGAATTGGATCAAGAAATCAGCTATTCAGCTGGCGACTTGGACAAGCGTTACCCCATCTACCGGTTCACCCTCAAGGGTGCCCCGGTTGCGGTGGTGACTCTGACTGCCTATGGCTATATGGCCGACTTGGCTCGTCAGGCCCAGATAAAACTGGCCTACGATTATGAAATCTTCACTGAATTGATTACCCCCACTCTACTCTCTCCATTTGAACTTTCGTCCGTGCTTGATTCTGTAAAGCGGACAGGCAGGCTGTTGACCATCGAAGAGGGCACGAGAACGCTCGGTTGGGGCGCCGAGGTCAGCGCCAGGGTGGCGGAGGCGATTCCCGGCCTGAGTTGTATGCGCCGTTTGGCGGCACAGGATACCCCCGTCCCGGCTAGCCCAGCGCTCGAAAAAGTTGCGCTGCCCCAGGTGGATGACATCATCGCCAGTGTCAGAAAGATGGTATAAAGAATCTATGCAAGAGCTTTTACCTGTTCTGGTCCCATTAATCAATACCAATGAAGCCGATGCGCTGCTGGTCAATTTGGCCGTCAAAGAGGGCCAGTGGGTTGAGGCCGGTGCGCTCCTGGCTGTCTTTGAGACTACCAAGGCTGCGGCCGATTTGACTGCCGAGCGCAAAGGCTATGTGCTCGGTCTATGCTTCAAAGTAGGGGAGACAATCCACGCCGGTGAGTGTTTCTGTTACCTTTCCGCTACCGCGGATGCTCCTTTACCCGTTGAAGAAGAAATCCAGACGCCTGTCCGGCCTGCGCCGACCCCGGAGGGCCTGCGTATCACCCAGCCGGCTATGACATTGATGCAGGAATTGGGCGTCAGTCTGGAACAATTGCCCCAGGATACCTTGATTACCGAAAAGTATGTCCGCGAGCTGTTTGCTCCGGCAGCCAGGCGGATCGATCCGACTGCCCTGGTCATCTACGGTGGCGGCGGCCACGCTAAATCCTTGATCGAATTGATCCAGGTTGAGGGCAAGTATCACGTTGTCGGAATATTGGATGATCATTTGGTGACGGGCACCATGATGTTTGGAATACCGGTGTTGGGCAACGGTGACTTTTTATTGCGTTTGAAATCCCAGGGGATTGGTCTGGTCGTGAATGCCGTGGGTGGCATCGGCGACATTTTGCCGCGCCTGCGCATCTATGAGAAGATAAAAGCCGCGGGATTGACCGTCCCCAGCGTGGTGCATCCTCGGTCTTATGTCGAAAAGAGCGCCAGGCTCTCCGGCGGGGAGCAGATTTTTTTTAATGCTTACGTCGGCAGCGACGTGACAGTAGGCTTTGGTTGCATCGTTAATACCGGCGCCATCCTCTCTCATGATTGCGTCCTGGGAGATTACGTCAACATTTCACCCGGTGCCATTCTGGCAGGAGCAGTCCAGGTAGACGAGCGCAGTCTGATCGGCATGGGTGCCACCATCAACCTGGGCGTTAAAATTGGCTCCGGTGTACGTGTTGGCAACTCGGCAGTGGTCAAAGCGGATGTCCCACAAAACAGCATCGTACGTGCCGGCGCCATCTGGCCGGATAACAAAAACTCCAATTAATTTTCTCCAGGGGTTTCATGACTTCAAAAGTAAAAACGACTTCAGCAAGAACAGGCAGCGAGCAGACCATTAAGGATGCAAAAGCCGTATTGCGCGGAACAAGCAAAAAAAGCAAACTGGCCAACCTGTTACCTTTCTTGGGGCCTGCTTTTATTGCCAGTGTGGCCTATGTGGATCCGGGCAACTTTGCTACCAACATTGCCGGGGGAGCCCAATTCGGACTGACCTTGCTATGGGTCATCTTGGCCAGCAACCTGATGGCGATTCTTCTTCAGTCGCTCTCAGCTAAGCTGGGAATTGCCACTGGTAAAAACCTAGCTGAGCAATGCCGGACGCACTTCCCAAAATGGTTTGTATATTTCTTATGGGTGTTGATGGAACTGGTAGCCATCTTTACTGATCTGGCTGAATTTTTAGGTGCAGCCATCGGGTTTAATTTATTGTTGGGTATTCCACTTTGGGTGGCCGGCATCCTCACGGGAATTACTACCTTCATCATTTTAGGCCTGGAACGGAAAGGATTTCGCCCGCTCGAAGCTGTCATTTCCGGAATGGTGGGTGTTGTCGCTGTCAGCTATGTGATCGAGACCATCATTGTCAAGCCGGTGTGGGGCCAGGTCTTGTATCACTCGGTCGTGCCGGCTTTTAGCGGTTCGGAGAGCATTCTGGTTGCCGCCGGGATTCTGGGCGCGACGGTGATGCCACATGCTATCTACCTGCATTCCGCCTTGACTCAGGGACGGGTGGTAGTAAAGAAACCTTCCCTGCTGAAAAAGCTTTTTCATTATGAACTCATTGACATTCTCATCGCCATGGGGGTGGCTAGTCTTGTCAATGGTGCCATGCTGGTGATGGCGGCAACCACGTTCAACTCCAAAGGACTGGTAAATGTCGCGACCTTAGAGGTTGCCTATAAAACTTTGGAACCCCTGATGGGGAAGGCCGCGAGTTGGGTTTTTGGGATTTCCTTGTTAATGTCAGGGCTTTCCAGCGCTTCTGTAGGCACTATGTCTGGTCAGGTTATCATGCAGGGTTTTTTGACTTGGGAGATCCCGGTGTGGGTGCGCCGTCTGGTGACCATGGTGCCTTCGATGATCGTCATCTTTGTGGGGTTTGATCCGACCCGCACGTTGGTGATCAGCCAGGTGTTGCTCAGCTTCGGACTGCCATTCGCCGTGATCCCCTTGGTGATTTTTACCAGCCAAAAGAAGATTATGGGAGTCTTGGTGAATCGCAAAATTACCACGATTGCCGCCTGGGCGGTAGCTGGCCTGATCGTTTTCTTGAATTTCTACCTGATCTATTCGACAATAAGAGGAGCGTAATCATGTTCAAGCATATCCTCCTTCCATTAGATGGTTCTCAGCTTGCCGAAACGGCTGTCCCTGTCGTTGTCTACCTGGCTAAGAAACTCAGAGCACAGGTTACATTGCTGCATGTAATCGAGAAAAATGCCCCCGAAACTGTGCACGGACAAAAACATCTGGTGAATGAAGACGAAGCTTACCGTTATCTGGCCGACATCGCTACGAAACATTTCCCCAAGGGTGTGAAAGTTTACCGGCATGTGCATACCGATGAGGTCGAACAAGTTTCGACCAGCATTTTGCAACATTCCGCTGAACTTGACCCCGATCTGATCGTCATGTGTGCGCACGGTCAGGGTGGCCTGCGTGATTTCATGCTGGGCAGCATTGCCCAACAGGTGATCAACACCGGTAAGGTACCGGTGCTCCTGCTGCAACCCAGAATTACAGGCAGTCCACAATTCACCAGTTTTGAGCGTATTTTTGTCGCCCTGGACGGGAACCCCGAACATGAGACAGGTTTTCAGGTGGCGGCTGAACTGGCTGAAGAATTGAAGGCTTCCATCCATCTTATCCAGGTGGTCCCCACCTTATCGACACTGGATGCCAAACGTGCACCCACCGGTACGCTGTTACCGGCTACCACGATGGCTCTGTTGGATATCGACGAGGATACCGCCAGTGATTATTTGGAAGAAAAAATTAAAACGCTACGTGCACAGAATATTGAGGTCAGCGCCGAGGTAGAACGCGGTGATCCGGCCAGACAAGTGGTACAATCGGCCGATGCGCATGCGACACAATTGATCGTATTGGGTACACATGGCAAATCCGGTTTGAATGCATTTTGGACAGGAAGCGTGGCGCCAAAGATCGTCGAACAAACACAGATTCCCATCCTTCTCGTTCCGGTGCGGAGGTAAGCTATGTTTAAAAGGACCACAGTTCCAACTCCACCGATCAAGGCTCCGATCGAACGAGTGACCTCAGTTCTCGGCCCGGGGATTATCTGGACCGGTAACCTGGGTGGAAAGGGCGGCATTCGCATCGAAGGCACCTTTGAAGGGAACATTGCCATCCGTGGCCTTTTGGTGATCGGCGAAACGGGGCGGGTGACCTGCCCCATGGTCAAAGCCAATAACGTCATCGTGGCCGGCTCATTGAAAGGCGACATCACCACAGAAAAACTCGAGATCCGTTCTACCGGGCGTGTTTGGGGAGATGTGGTGACCATTGCTTTCAGCACCGAAGAGGGGGCTTTCTTGCGCGGCCAGGTGCGCATGGAAGAAAGTTTGGAACTTGATCTGGAGGAACCCTCCAACGTTGAAGCGAAGCCGGAAGAACCGGAACCGAAGAAATCTCCGGAAAAACGGTCGCGAAAAGTGGCTTAACTCTTTAGGGTAGACAGGCAGGGAATGGTGGATTGGACGCTTTGGCTGGGTAATTTAAGTGAATGGTTGGGGGTGATTGCCGTGGTGATGATCGCAGGGATCAGCCCCATGTTAAAAAAGGTGCGCCATGTCGATTTTCGCTTTCCGCAACGGGAATCTACTTTTGCGTTTACTTTATTCGTACTGATCTATGTTTTTGCCTTCCTGTTTTTCTCGAATCCGATCTTTGAGTTCTTGAAAATCTTTGCCGCGAACTTTTGGGGTGGGGAAGTAGCCGAACGTACGCTTTTGGCGGTGATTTGCTTGCTGCCATTTGTCGTCGCGATCATTGCCCGTGGCCAACCCTTGATGAGCACGGGCTGGCACCCGGCCAATTTGCGCGCCTCGCTTTCGGTGGGGATGATGTTGGCCATCTTGACCATATTCTTGCGCGGCAAGTTCATGACCATTATTGGCGGCATCTCCTCGCAGCAGGCATCCGCGCTGGGGATCTATCTATTGCTGGCTGTGGCCGAAGAGACCATCTTCCGCGGCTATATTCAACCGCGGCTGCAATCTCAGATCGGGCAGCGCTGGGGTTGGCTGGCAACCGCCGGTTTGTACATGTTGTGGCAGCTCCCCGGCCGCATCTGGATCATGCCCTTTACCTCCCTGTGGCTGATCCTCTTGCTTGGCTTGATTCAGGGCTTGCTGCTGGGTTGGATCATGCAAAAGAGCGGCCACGTGCTGGCTCCCATCTTGTACCGCGCGATTTCAGCCTGGTTGACCGTCCTCTAATTTTTTATCAAATATTTTAAATCGGAGTGCGTCATGCGTCTCTCTCATCTCTTCTCGCAAACGCTTCGCGAACCTCCGGCCGAAAGCGACGTGGTCAGCCACCAGTTGCTGGTACGTGCCGGATTCATTGATCAGTTGGGCACGGGTATCTTTTCCTATCTGCCTTTGGCGCAGCGCTCCCTAAAGAAGATCATGCAGATCATGCGCGAAGAAATCGATGTCATCGGCGGCCAGGAGATTTGCATGCCGGTGGTGCAGCCCGCGGAAGTGTGGAAAGAGACCGGGCGCTACTATCAAATTGGCAGTGAGATGGGTCGCTTTCAGGATAAAACCGGCCATGATATGGTGCTGGCCATGACCCATGAAGAGATTGTCGCCGATCTGGTGCGCCACATTATCCGTTCGTACCGCCAGTTGCCAGCACTGGTATATCACTTGCAGACCAAATGGCGCGATGATCCCCGCCCGCGTGCTGGATTGATCCGTGTGCGCGAGTTCACCATGCTGGATAGTTACAGCCTGGATACGGATTACGCCGGCCTGGATGTGCAGTACCAGGCGCACTACGATGCTTACTTCAGGATCTTTGCTCGTTGCGGGCTGCCTGCTGTCGCGGTGCAATCTGATACCGGCATGATGGGGGGCAAGATGGCGCACGAATATATGTACCTGACCCCCATCGGAGAAGACAGCCTGCTTTTCTGCGATGCCTGCCATTATTCGGCCAATCGCCAGGTGGCGTCGCTACGCAAGCCGGTTCCTGCAGCAGAAGCAGCGTTACCGCTGCAGAAAGTGGTCACGCCGCATGCTTCCAGCATCGAAGAATTGGTGGCTTTTTTGAAAACTCCCGCGGCCAAGACGGCCAAGGCCGTTTTTTATACAGCAACTCTGGAGGGAGATGACGGGAAAGGTGAAAAAAGCCAATTCATCTTTGCCGTGGTGCGCGGAGATATGGAAGTGAATGAGACCAAGCTGGGCAACCTGGTGAAGGCCAGAGAGTTACGCCCGGCCACTGAAGAAGAAATCCGCGCGGTGGGAGCCGAACCGGGCTATGCTTCGCCGGTGGGGTTGAAGAACGTGCTGGTAATTGCCGACGATCTGATCCCTCAATGTGCCAATCTGGTCGCTGGAGCGAATGAAGCGGGCTACCACCTGCTCAATGTTAATTACGGGCGCGATTTTACCGCCTCGATCGTGGCGGATATCTGCGCGGCAGCCGCAGGCAGCGCCTGCCCCAACTGTGGAGCGCCGATGCGTCTCGCCCGTGGCGTGGAGATCGGCAATATTTTCAAGTTGGGTACGCGCTATACCGATGCCCTTGGTTGTACCTATCTCGACGAAAATGGTGCCTCCAAACCGGTGGTGATGGGGTCGTACGGTATCGGAGTGGGGCGATTGCTGGCCTGCATCGCCGAAGAACATCATGACGAGCGTGGTCTCATCTGGCCGCAAAGCGTGGCGCCCTTTCCACTCCATCTGGTGGTGCTGCCCGGCAAGTCTGTGGATACCTGGACGGTGGCCGAAGCCCTCGAAAAAGAGTTGACTCACGCCGGGTTGGAGCCTCTGGTGGACGACCGCTCCGAATCGGCTGGAGTGAAATTCAACGATGCCGACCTGATTGGCCTTCCGTTGCGCCTCACCGTCAGCGAAAGGGCGCTGAACCTTGGTGGGGTCGAGTTCAAGCGCCGTAGCGGTGGCGAAGCCTGGATTGTACCGACCGAGCAGGTACTGGCGGCGGTGAAGCAACTTCAAGAGGCAGGCTGATCCCTTCCGGGAGCAAATTTCATTTAATTCAAGGTACAATTTAGAACATGACCAATAATAATCAATCCAATATCCCGATGTCATATCCTGATATCACTGATGCCGAACGCCAGACAGTAATGGAGGTATTGCATACTCCCAATCTGGCGATGGGTCCAAAAATTGATGCTTTCGAGGCCGCCATTGCCAGATTCGCTGGGGCAAAGCATGCCATTGCGGTGAATTCGGGTACTGCCGGTCTGCATCTCTGCGTTCGTGCTGCCAAAATCGAACAAAATGATCTCGTGGTGACTACTCCCTTCTCTTTTGTGGCTTCGACGAATGTACTGGTTTTTGAAAAAGCCATCCCGGTTTTCGTGGATGTCGATCCGATCACCGGCAACATTGATCCGCTTAAGGCCGCGGCTGCGGTGCATGAGCTTAAAACAGGCGGAGCCGTTGCACGGCACTGGCTGCCGCGTAAAGGTGCTGAACATCCCGGCCCGCTCAAGGCGCTGCTGGCGGTGGATGTTTTCGGTCAGCCCGCGGATTACGATGCCTTGCGCAGGATTACCGATGCCGTCGGGATCAAATTGATAGAGGATAGCTGCGAATCGCTCGGCGCAGAATATAAATCGCGTAAAACCGGCCTACTGGGTGATTATGGTGTGTTCGCGTTCTATCCGAACAAGCAGATCACTACCGGCGAAGGCGGAATGATCGTCACCGATGACGATGCCGCCGCGGATTTTATGCGTGCCTTGCGCAGTCAGGGTCGCGCCCCCGGGGATACATGGTTGCAGCATACTTACCTGGGCTACAACTACCGCATGGACGAGATGAGCGCGGCGTTGGGTCTGGTGCAGATGGGACGTATCGAGGAACTACTGCGTAAACGCCAGCAGGTTGCTGACTGGTACGCCGAACGCCTGAGTGAAATTCAGGGCGTGGAAGCACCTGTGCTGGTGGAAGAGACGACGCGGGTGAGTTGGTTCGTGTACGTGGTGCGTTTCGATGCCTCCCTGAATCGGGATAAGATCGCCGAAGAATTGAAGCGCCGTGGCATTCCGGTGCGGCCTTATTTCCTGCCCATCCATTTACAACCCTACATGGCCGATCTGTTCGGTTACCGGCCGGGAGATTTTCCGGTGACGGAAGACCTGGGCAATCGCGGTCTGGCCCTGCCGTTTTCGGGAATGATGACCGAGGCGCAGGTGGATACTGTCTGCCGGACTTTGCATGAGTGCATCATGCAGCGGGTGTAGATAAGTCTTTTCATGAGTGAGTCCTTTGTTTTTCGCCCCGTCTGGAAAAATGGTCTGGTACTTCATTGTATTTTGGCCGGACTCCTGGCTGGCGGTGGCGGATTTTTGATCTGGCTGGCCTTTCAGCAGAGCATCGGTGGACTTGTCATCCTCTGCTTGTTTGGCGCCTTGCTCTTTTTGGCTCTGTTGCCTTTCATCATCTATCGGGCTTACGGCCTCTTCCACGCCAGTTATGTCATTGAGCGCGAAGGATTGAGCGTCCGTTGGGGATTGCGTCGGGAAGATGTCCCCTTGACCGAGATTGAGTGGGTCCGTCCGGCTGGGGAATTGGTGGTCCCGTTGAAGCTGCCTTCGTTTTCCATGCCGGGTGCATACCTGGGCGAGAGCCGCCACTCCGATTTGGGAAGGGTGGAATTCATCGCCTCTGACCCGAATTCAATGGTGATCGTCGAAACCAGCAATCAAATACTGGTGCTTTCTCCCGAAGACCCTGAAGATTTTGTCAGAACTTTTCAGCGCACCCTCGAAATGGGCAGCATCACCCCAATCTCGGCTTTTTCCTCACAGCCCGCTGAATTCGTTCAAAATGTTTTCTCGCATCGCCTGGCGCGCATCAGCCTCATCACTGGCCTGTTGTTGACTCTCGCTTTGGCCGTCGTTACCAGTCTGTTGATCCCTTATAAGCAAATTGTCTCCATGGGCGTTACGGCCCGAGGTTTACCAATGGAACCCGTGCCTTCGAACCGTCTCCTGATTCTGCCTATATTAGGGAGCCTTTCGCTGGTGTTGGATATCATCGTTGGACTCTATTTTTTCCGTAAAGAAGAACAACGGACCGTCTCTTATTTCCTGTGGATAGCCGGGATGGTCACGCCGTTGCTCTTGATGGTTGCCCTGCTCGTGATGGTTCTGTAGATGAGACTGTTTTCTGAGGCCCTTTTAGAGATCACCGTCGGCGGATTGCTGGCTCTGGCTGCATCGGCGATAGGTTGGGGATTGGGTTGGCTGGATTTTACTGGCGCGTTGGCTGCTTTTGTCATGGGGTCTGTCGTCTTTGGCTTGGGTGGGCTCCCTTGGGCAGCGGTTTTGTTGACTTTTTTTATTTCCTCTTCGTTGCTATCGATCCTGTTCAAGTCGCATAAGATCGAATCGGAGAAATATGCGGCCAAGGGTTTACGCCGGGATGCTGGTCAGGTGCTGGCGAATGGCGGTTTGGCTGGCTTGGCTGTGATTGTGTACGGCTTCTTTCCCCAAAATGGCTGGGCCTGGATGGGTTTCGCGGCTGCATTTGCGGCTGCCAACGCCGATACCTGGGCCACTGAGATTGGAGCGTTATCGAGACGTCGTCCGGTGCTGATTACCACTGGCAAAGTGGTTGAAAAAGGCACTTCTGGGGGGATCAGCCTGCTGGGTACTGTCGGAAGTATTTTTGGGTCGGGGATCGTGGCGTTGGTGGCATGCTTGATCTGGTCGGCCTCGACGCCGGTTGCTACCATCTGGGTCTTCTGTGGAATATTTTTTGCCGGAGTGCTCGGCAGCCTGGTGGATTCATTGCTGGGGGCCACGCTGCAGCAGGTGAACTATTGCCCGTCCTGTCAAAAAGCGACCGAGATGGTGCCTCTGCATTCCTGTGGGACTGCTACCCGGCGTCTGCACGGTTGGAGTTGGCTGAATAATGATTGGGTCAATTTTTTCTGTACAGCCGGTGCTATCGCTGGCATATATTTCTTCATTACCGCCACGTCCTTCGTTCAGGCTATTTTCTGACTTCTGCTTTCCTTTGTATTTTGGTTTTTAATCCGCATGGGAAAAGAAATCCCCGACCTGTTTTGGGCGGGGAGGGAAGATTATTCTGTTTCGTCGGAAACGTGTTTTCTTGGTCGGGGGCGGGTGATGGAATCGAGGTCGAGCCGGTAACCCACACCGCGGATTGTCTTGATGTATTTGGGATGACGGGGATTGTCTTCAATAGCCTGGCGCAGCCAGCTCATATGGACGTCCAGGGAGCGGGTATCGCCGGTGTAATTGGTTTCCCACGCTTCGCAAAATAATTTCTTGCGGTCTACGACTTCGCCGGGATGGTCCATGAGGATCTTCAACAGCGTCACCAACCGTGGCGTGAGCTGGATTTGGCGGCCATCGCAAACCACCCGGCGCTGATCCGCATCCAGTTGGAATGGCCCGACAGTGACTGCATCGTCATTTTGCAAGGGCAAAAGTTGTTTGACGCGGTTGACCAGTTTTTGCATGGTGAATGGCAATGCCAGGATCAAATTCGCGCCGGCCTTATCGTTGGTGTCTGCATCCGGGTTGACGATGAGGATGATGGGAAGGTTGTTCTTTTTTTCTTGCAATGATTGGCAGATGCGTTTCCCGGTGGAACGCATGGAGGAGGCATCCACGATGGCTAGATCCGGGTTGGAAGTTTCCAACCGTTGCAGAGCGGCTGCTCCGCTGGGGGCGTTTTCCACTAGATAGCCCTTCTTTACCAGCCCTGTTGTGAAAGAGGGATGGTCGATGTGCTTGCCTTCAACTAAGAGAATCGTATTTTTCATCAAAAATCATGTACCTGATTTGTAAAAATTATCGATGTATTCAACAAGTATCAAATAAAAATGATTTTACTTAATGAACAAAAATCAAATTTTGATTTCAGCTCGAACACTTCATTAATTAAATGAAAACTTTTTGCAATTTATTTCGTGGATCAGCTAAACCCCTTGGTTTCTCCATGAAAATTTAGATGCTTTCTTGATAGGATCGTCTGATCTCGGTCGTTTGTGTTACCCTGAAGCACGTTTCCTCAAGCAATATTATACCGCAAACTTAAAGAAACTTAAGGTAGAAATTATCTTCTTGCATCTACCTATTTTACTGCAAAGTCAAGAGTTGGATCATGTGAAGGTTGCTGCGTTGAACATTTGGGAATGTTCCTGCGCTCAGTTGCATGTGAGTATCCGACATGTTAGAATTGAAGGAGTGTAATGCAACATCGGAGAACACATGTCAAAGATGGTAGAGGTAATGATTGATAGCGTGCGGGTGAGCCTGACCAGCCAGCAGAGGATTGTATTGCTGCGTCGGATGGATGAGGAAAAATACCTGCCGATTTGGATTGGCCCGTTTGAAGCCGAGGCGATCACGATTGCCCTGCAGGAAATTGAGATGGCTCGTCCGCAAACCCATGACTTGATTCTGGAGACGATAGCCCAGTTGAATGCCCGTCTGGCGCGGGTCGAAGTGGTGAACCTCAAGGAAGATGTTTTTTATGGTAATTTGGTGATTGAAAAAGGGGACCAGATCATTCAGATCGATGCCCGGCCTTCCGATTCGATTGCCCTGGCCGCGAAAGCGCATGTGCCTATTTTTGTTTCGGGCGACATCTTTGATGCAGCCGGCATTGTTGCTGACCAGGATATCCAGACGGAACCGAATGAAACAGAAGAATCCACCGCGGAAACCCCGACCCAAGAGGCAGATACGAAAAAACGGCTCTCGGTCTTTGAGGATTTTTTACAAAATCTTGATATGGATGATCAGGATGAAGAAAAAGGGGATGAACCTCAACCTCCTGAATCTCCGGAACCGCCAAAAGAGCAATAACAGAACCGATCAATTCTAAAAAGAGCGAATTATGAGTGATTTTTCTTCGATGGATGAGCACGTCTCGACCGAGATTCAATCTCAACCAAACAGTCGGGAAGCCGAAGAGGCCGTGTTGGGTTCGGTACTGATCTATCCCGAATCGTATTATGAGATTGCCCAGATCATTCAAGCCGATGATTTTTATGTGATTCGCAACCAGTGGATCTGGGAATCCTTTACGCGCATGCATGACCGCCGCGCCCCCATCGACCTCCTCACCGTTTCTGAAGATCTGGAAGAGCGCAACCAACTGACGGAGATTGGTGGCCAGGCTTACCTGCTCTCCCTGGTCAACCAGACCCCGAGTGCATTGCATGCCGAAGCCTACGCCAAGATCGTCGAGCAAAATGCCATTCGCCGTAAAATGCTGGCAGCCGCCAACGACTTGGCGAAACTGGCCTATGACCAGGAAAAACCCGTCGATACCATCATTGATGAAGCCGAGAAGGATATTTTTGGCCTCAGCGAGCACCGGGTCAAGCATGATCTTATACCCATTTCTCAGGTGGTCAGCGAGACTTACGACCACGTTTCTGAAATGTCTCAGCGCGATGAAGAAATCTTTGGCGTCCCCACCGGTCTCATCGACCTGGATAAATTGCTTGGCGGGTTGCAGAAATCTGACCTCCTCATCATTGCCGGCCGCCCCGGATCGGGCAAGACCGGCTTCCTCCTTTCGGTGGCGAAGAATGCTGCCCAGAAGCATAAGAAACACGTGGCCATTTTCTCGTTGGAAATGTCGAACGAACAACTGGTTCAACGGTTGATCGCCCAGGAGACCCAAATTGATACCCAGCGGCTGCGCACCGGCAAGTTGCAAGGAGAACACGAATGGGAGCTTTTCACCGAGGCCACCGAAGTGCTCAGTGATACCCATATTTGGTTGGATGATACGCCTGCTATTACACCTATGCAGTTGCGCACCAAATGCCGGCGTCTTCACATGGAAAGTCAATTAGATCTCGTCATCGTAGATTATTTACAATTGATGGGCAGCGACAGCCGTACAGAAAACCGCGTACAGGAAGTTTCGAACATTTCGCGTAACCTGAAGGTACTGGCCCGTGAATTGAACATCCCGGTGCTGGCAGCAGCTCAACTCTCTCGTGCGGTGGAACAGCGTACCGATAAATACCCGGTGCTCTCTGACTTGCGCGAATCCGGTTCTTTGGAGCAGGATTCTGATATTGTCATGTTCATCCACCGCCCCGATGCATTGGATAAGGATCCCCAAAAACAAAATATTGCTGAGCTCATTGTGGCCAAGCATCGTAATGGGCCGACGAAAACAATTGGGTTGGTTTTTGTAAATAATCTGGCAAAATTTGAAAATGCTCTTCTACCTCCAACCGCGCTTGAAAAAGAAAGTAGACACGCGGGAGCCAAAAAGCAATGACCCCTTTCAAAGGGTTCCCCGATTCTTTTACTGGTGGTATTTTACTTCCGGAGAAATTCTTTAACGAAGTATTGCCTTTGATTGACTCGCTGGATGAGTTGAAGATTTGCCTGCAATTCTTTCGCTTGCATGGGCAGCGGGTCGGAACCGACCCCTACCTGACCGCAGAAGACTTTCTGGAAGAAGATGCCACCATCACTATCGAAGGTGTTCGGGGGGCGTTGGCCCGGGCTGGTGAGCAGGGCATTCTGGTCATGGTCGTAAATCAGGGTCGGAATCTTTATTTTTTGAACACGCCGCGGGCGCGGGCGATTAAGCTCGCAGTCGGGAAGGGCACTTGGAAACCGGATGCAGCTTTTGCACCTGTCTTGCAAACCTCGCGCCCGAATGTATTTGAACTTTATGAAAAAAATATTGGTCCGCTGACTCCGATTCTTTCGCAAATGCTGGAAGAAGCGGAGGATGATTATCCAGCGGAATGGCTGGAAGAGGCCATTAAATTGGCAGTGAAGAAGAATGTACGCAACTGGAACTACGTGGAAGCCATTCTGCGCTCATGGAAAGAGAAAGGCCGTAATGAAACGGATAGACGAAACGATCAAGAAAATCCAAGAAGGTACATCGAGGGTGACCTTGCCGACTACATTAAACACTGACAAAGAGCCGGTGTGCCCCATCTGTGGTGGAGTTGGTTTTGTCCGCCAGGACCTGCCCATTGACGATCCTGAATTTGGCAAATTAAAGCCGTGCGTCTGCCAGCAGCAGAAAACCAACCGGGCAGCGCAGTCACGGCTGTACCAGATGAGCAACCTGGAATCTTTCAAGAAAATGACCTTCGAGACCTTTTCGGTACAGGGCCGCTTGGGATTGGGCGACGATCAGGTCTTTTCGCTGCAAAGTGCGCTCAGCCATGCTCGCCAGTTTGCTGCCTCTCCCAAAGGTTGGCTGCTCCTTTCGGGCAGTTACGGCTGCGGGAAGACACACCTGGCGGCCGCCATTGCCAATACCTGTGTGGAATATGGCATGGCCGCGCTC
>Ga0182011_10000859_pt1 | contig 26520 bp, 18 predicted proteins | sample 711E1DmetaG_FD_120481 | JGI IMG/M metagenome (GOLD analysis project Ga0182011, IMG submission 120481) | Permafrost microbial communities from Stordalen Mire, Sweden - 711E1D metaG | ecosystem: Environmental > Terrestrial > Soil > Wetlands > Permafrost | place: Sweden: Stordalen | collected...
AAGTTCCTTCATAGTAGGAACATTGTCATTTATACCTTTTAAAAGAACTGTCTGGCTTCCAAGAGGAAATCCTCCATCAGCCAGTTTGTTACATGCTTTTGCACATTCAGCCGTTATCTCATCAGGATGCGAAAAATGCAAACTTATGAAAAGCGGGTGATATTTTCTGAGAATATTTATCAGATTGTCAGTGATTCGCTGTGGAAGCACTACAGGAATTCTGGTTCCGATTCTTATTATTTCAACATGTTCAATACTTCGGATATTTGAAAGGATATAATCCAGGATCTCATCACTTAATGTAAGTGGATCGCCACCGCTAATAAGTACATCACGTACTTCTTTATGTGTGGAAATGTAATTAAATGCTTTTTCAAAATCCTGCCTTCCAAGTTTATCAAGTCGTCCTACAGAATGAGAACGCGTACAATATCTGCAATAATTTGAACAGACCTGGGTAACTGTAAATAATACCCTGTCGGGGTATCTGTGAACAATCCCTTTAACCGGGGAGAATGATTTTTCATGCAGAGGATCAGACTGTTCGCTACTTGTTTCAAGTAATTCTTCCACAACAGGAATAACATTGCGGCGCAAAGGATGTGCTGGTTTACTGTCGTAGATCAGTGAAGCAAAATAGGGGGTGATCCTGAGTGGCAGACGGCCTTTAAGATTATTAATAGCCAGAATCTCCTTTTCGGATAATTTCATGATTTTCTTTAGATCTTCGATGCTGTTGATAGCATTCCGAAGCTGCCATTTCCAATCATTCCAGGAATCGATAGTCGTTAGGGGGAAGAAGCGGCGCATAAACTCCGAACTTCGGTTGCTAACTAACGGAATTGGGATTTCGTTTTGCGAAAAAATCGTGGTTTTCGCGCCAGGCTCTTCATCAGAAGAGCAACCCACGAGGCGACTCTCTCCGTGGATAGTCGTAGCCTCATTATTGTTAGCGTTCATAACGGATGATGAAAATTTTCACCTTTGTTTTTAAGTTTTTAGTTTTAAATTAATACTGTTTATCTAAAATAATTAGTCACGAAAATATATAATCTATAAATACAATGTATCATTCGACTACCAGAAATATTAACACTATTAGTATTTTATTAACAATCGATTTTTTCTGTTCAATATTCATCTATTGTATAGTATTGATTAATAATATATTACATTGATTATTGAATAAAAGCAAATAATAAATAATTTTGGTAATTTTTTGATGCTAATATTTCGAATAGTTCATAAAATTATCATTTGAATTAATTTTATAGTTGTTTTTTTTATATTAGAGTTCCCGTAACAGGGATTTTCAATAATCGTGCCATAATTAAATCTGTTTTAAAAATGAATTTTATTGAACTTCATTCGGGCTCTCCCGAGTCCTTTCTCAATTTCTTAATTTTCCCCCTGCTTCTTTTGCCTTCGAGCCTTTTGATTTTTGAAGACAATGTAGGGCGGGTCGATCGTCTTCTTTTTTGTATTGTAAGCGCTTTTGAAACAAGATCGTAGAATTTATCAGTCACTGCCCCTTTATTCATTAATTGCGTTCTCTCTGCTTGTGAGACAAGTATTATTTCGCTCTCTTTATTTATCTTGTTCTTTAACCTGATAAAAATCAGTTCTTTTTCTTTTTCACTAAAGGCAGAAGTTAAAAGAAGATTAAACCGTAACTCCACTTTGGTACTGACTTTATTTACATTCTGGCCACCAGGTCCACTGCTTCTGGAAGTTGAGAAGATGAATTCACCATCCAGGTTCCGGTTTTTTAATTCTTCCCTATTCATAATTTTCCAAATATTATTAGAGAAAAAATAATGCAACGCCGCCAACACTGACAATTGATCCCAATATTTCCGGAAGTGTGACTTTCTGCTTAAATAAAACAACCGCAGGGAGAATTATGAATACAGGAACAAGAGCCATAATTGTTGATGCAATACCGGCTTCAGTATATTTAATGGCTATCAGTGAAAATGAAACACCAAGAAATGGTCCGAAAAAAGCACCCACACTTGTTAGGGTCATGCCAGATTTATTATGAGTTGCATTTTTCACAATACTCCATCGTGCGAGAATTGTTACAAGCAATATATATCCGAATATACCTGCAATTATCCTGATTTGAGTTGCAGCAAAAGGATCGTAGTTTTTCATTCCAAATTTACTCAATACAAGTCCCAATGCTTGTCCTACAGCACCGCCGAAAGCATATATGATTCCTTTGGGTGCGAGTTTTAATGATAGCTTTTCGCCCTTGGCTGACCGGCTGAAAATCGCCATAGCAATTCCGGAAAATGTAAGGGTCATGCCCAGATAATGAAACAAAGTAAGCCGTTCGCCAAGAATAATAAAGCTGAAGAAGGCAGTAATAGGAGGAACCAGGGTCATTATCAGCATTGAGAACCTGGAGCCGATCATAGTATATGATTTGAAAAGGAATAAATCTCCAAAAACAAATCCAACAAGCCCCGATAAAGATAGCCACAACCAGTTATCTATACTGGCATCAACAGGCAAAACAAAACCTCTCCATATCAGGTTGAATACGCTCAGGAAGGCAAATCCTATTATAAGCCTTATTATATTAACAGCAATGGACCCAATTTTGTGACTGGCAGCTTCAAATGCAAGAGAAGTTACTGTCCAGAAAATAGCAGTCAGAAGTGCTGCAAATTCACCAATGTGATTATTAAAGAAATTCATTTTATTTTCAGATAGTTGTAATTATCTTTAAAGGCCGTAAAATTATAACTATTTGTGAGTACAGACTACTGGAAGACTAAAAAACGATAATCAGAAAAAATTAAATCATGAACATTGAAATACGGGATCATTTTATTGAGCAATGGAAGAAGTATTTTAATAATGCTGATCTTCCAATCACATTTTATTATACCGACTCTCCGGCTGATACAGAAATTGTACCTTCCTCCGGGAAATGGAACTGCATTATCTGTCAGCTTCAAAAGGTCAGGTCGGGCGAATCATTGGCCTTTAGCGCTGAGTCAGTAAAATGTGGCGGAGCAAAACGTTACCTTGGATTTGCTGACTCAATCCGACCAAATTTTGAGTATTTTCTTTCATGTGGAATTGAAAATAAAATGGAAGGGGAGAGGTATATAAGAACCCCACAGTTGGTTCTGGATCTGATGAAAAAACAAAAGAAACTGAATATTCCTGGGAAATATATTGTATTTAAAAGGTGGGACAAGCTGAATGGAATAGATAATCCAGAGGTAACTATCTTCTTTGCGACAGCTGATATACTTTCAGGACTATTTACCCTTGCAAACTTTGACCAGTCTGAACCTGACAGTACAATAACTCCGTTTGCCGCAGGATGCGGATCGTTAGTCTATTTCCCATATACTGAAAAAGATAACCAGCGTCCCAGAGCTGTTATCGGGATGTTTGATGTTTCGGCAAGACCATGCGTGCAGGAGGGAGTTCTTTCCTTTTCCGTTCCTATGGTCAAGTTCATGAAAATGATCAGTTATATGGATGAAAGTTTTCTCATAACTGATTCCTGGAAAAAAGTTCAGAAAAGGATTAGATAGTAGTCCACGAGCCTTAGCCCCCCAGGTGGCCTTTCATAGCTATTCTGCAATCTCAAAAGTATATTCTCCTGATCCTGCCTGCATAGTAAGCTTATTATCAGAGGTTTTTATATCTTTCAGATAAACATTCTGAGACAATGCTTTGCCTTCCTCCATAACTTTTTCCTGACTTACCACTGGCAGAATAATAGTAGCTGATGTATTTGCAGGTACTATTACTTTAATTATAATTTTCTTTTCCTTTCTTTCCCATCCTGAAGCTATAGTTCCATACGAGCTATCAAAAGTAGCTCTTGAATATTCAAGCTTCCCTGTTGGATGTGGTTGAATAATTATATGTCTGTATCCAGGTTCCATAGTTTCGATCCCTGCCGACACCCTATACATCCAATCGCCGATGGCTCCGTAGGCATAATGGTTAAATGAATTCATGCCCGGATCCTGAAAAGTGCTGTCGGTTTTTTCTCCATCCCAGCGTTCCCAAATAGTGGTAGCTCCCATTTTAACAGGGTACAACCATGATGGATAAGATTCCTGTAGCAGAAGATCATAAGCAATATCAGTATATCCATTGTCAGATAAAACATGACATAGATAAGGTGTACCAAGAAAACCTGTAGAGAGATGATTATTCCTGCTTTTTATATCATTCGCCAAAAACTCTGCAGCTTTAGCCCGAAGATTTTCAGGTAAAAGATTGAACTTAAGAGCAAGAACATATGATGTTTGCGAATTGGTTCCTACTCTGCCTGCTTTAGTAACATATTCATTAATAAACACATCTTTAATCTTATTAAAAAGATCTTCATACATTTTTGCATCATTTGTTTTGCCGAGGACCTTTGCAGCTTCTGCCAGGATACTGGTCGAATATGCATAGAAGGCCGTAGCTATAAAATCGTGATCGGTATAGCCATCAGGCTCGGTATGATTATTAACGGGAGGATGATAAAACAACCAGTCTCCGTACTTGCTTCCGTCTCTCCAGATATAGCTGTCTCCTGCCTTTTTCCTGATGTATTCTACCCATGCTTTCATACTGGGATATTGATTCTCAAGGAAATGTTTGTCACCATATACAGTGTACATAGTCCATGGTGCTATAACAGCTACGTCTCCCCAGCCGGCAGAAGGCTGACTTGTAGTTGCATTCTGTTTGTCCAGAATATCAGGAATTACATCTGGTACTTCACCGCCAGGTTTCTGGTCGGCAGCTAGGTCTTTTAACCATTTTGTAAAGAATGATGAGACGTCCATATTGAACGCTGCGGTTCTGCAGAATGCCTGAGCATCACCGGTCCAGCCAAGCCGTTCGTCTCTCTGTGGGCAGTCAGTCGGGACGTCTACAAAATTTCCTTTCTGGCCCCATTGAATGTTATGCTGTAATTGATTTATAAGAGGATTGGAACATTCATAGCTTCCGGTGACTGCCATGTCGGAATGGACAACCACGCCAGTCAGATTATCAGCTGTAAGTTCACCGGGGAATCCGCTGATTTCAACAAACCTGAATCCCATAAAAGTAAACCTTGGTTCATATATCTCTTCACCGGTACCGGCAAGCGTATAAGTTAACTGACATTTTGCAACACGAAGATTTGTGGTATAAAACTCACCGAATTTATCGAGTACTTCCGCATGCCTTAGAGTAACAACTGTTCCTTTTTTCCCTGAGACCTTTAATCTAAGCCATCCAACCATGTTCTGCCCCATGTCTGCAATAAGCTTGCCTTTTGGTGTCCTGAATATTTTGACCGGTTTTATTTCCTGGATCTTCTTTATTGGGGAACCCTCGGAAGCAATCAGGTTACCATTATTATAATTACCAATTTTAACATGTTGCCAGTTTTTATCATCATAACCCGGATTATTCCATCCCGTTAGCTTTTTTGTTGCATCGAATGTCTCTCCGTTGTAAATATCATTCATTCTGATAGCTCCGTCATCTGAAGCCTTCCAAGTCTCATCACTTATAACAATCGATTCGGAACCATCCGTATAGGTTATTTTCAATTGAAAAAGGACTCCAAGTCTTTTACCATAAATAGCCCAGTTATTTCCCCAGGCAAGTGTTCCCCTGTACCAACCATCACCAAGAACAGCACCAATGGCATTATTCCCTTTTAAAAGCATATTTGTAACATCATATACCTGATATTGAAGTCTTTTGCCATAAGAAGTCCAACCAGGGGTAAGCACCTGGTCACCAACCTTCTTACCATTCAGCTGGAGTTCATAAAAACCGTGGGATGTTACATAGATCCTGGCAGTTGCAACTGTTTTTGTTGACTGAAATTCTTTTCTGAAATGGGGTGAAGGAGAATATCTTAAGGTATCGCCTTCCATTTCGATCCATTCTGCTCTCCAATCAGACTGTGAGAGCAATCCCATTTCGTAATATGCTGTAGTGCTCCATTTTGATTCTTTCCCTTTATTGTCCCATATTTTTACCTGCCAGTAATATCTATGTCCTGACATAAGATCTGGACCTTTATAAGGCTGAAGGATAGATTCCTCAGATTCAACCTTACCCGATTGCCACACAATTTTTGAAGATGAAAATTTCTCATCAGTTGCAACCTTTATTGAATATGCAGTTTGCATAATATCATTTCCGGCGCCTTTTATCTTCCACGAAAAACCTGGTTGTTTATTGCCAATACCGATGGGATTTATCTTATGATCGATAGTCAAATCCTTTAAAGAAAGATCCTGGGCAAATGTAATTCCAAAAAGAGAAAGAAAAAAAAGAGTAAGCTTGAGTGATTTCATAATCTGGGAATATTTAATATTTAGTATCAAGGTTATAAAAAATTGTCTGAATAAAAAAACACCTTAAAAGTCTTTTTCATGCCTGAAAGTTTATAAATTGCAGATCATATTTATTAAAGAATATTGAATGAATCCATTAGCAGGTATACTACTGATAGCGCTGGGAAGCATAGGCGCTGCAAGCTTTTATGTACCATTTAAAAAAGTCAGATTATGGGCCTGGGAATCGTATTGGATAAGCCAGGGTGTTGCTGCCTGGCTCATAGCACCTGTGTTATTTGCTTTGATTTTTGTTCCAAAAGGTCAGCTTATGCCAATAATTCATGAAGCACCGTCTTCAGCCAAACTAATGGCAATGTTTTTTGGAGCGTTATGGGGTTTTGGCGGACTGACATTTGGATTAAGCATAAGATATCTCGGTGTGGCTCTAGGACAGAGTATTGCGTTGGGACTTTGTGCTGCTTTCGGTACTTTGATCCCTCCGGTAATTTCAGGAAACAACCTTTTTTCGTCGACCACAGGAATTCTAACAATAGTTGGTGTATCCCTTACAGTTGTTGGTATTGCAGTTATTGGTTATGCAGGCTCTCTGAAAAGCAAAGAGATGACGGAGGAGGAAAAAAGAGCTGCAGTTAAAGAATTTGCTCTTAAAAAAGGGATATTTATTGCCATCTTCGCAGGGGTTATGAGCGCTTGTTTCAATTTTGGATTCGAATCTGCCAAACCAATAGAAAATGTGGCTCTGGCACATGGAACTAATCCATTATTCCAAAAAAACCCGTCTCTTATTTTTATCCTCTTTGGAGGTTTTATCACCAACCTTATTTATTGCGGTTATCTGAATATCAAAAATAAAACCTATAGGGATTATATCTCAGTCTCTGGCAGCGTTCTCCTTAATAATCTGTTTTTTACATTTTTGGCAGGCTTCTTATGGTTCCTTCAGTTTCATTTTTTCGGAATGGGTTCAAGCAAACTTCCGCAGGGAATGGCAGTTTTTGGCTGGAGTATCCTTATGGCATTAAACATTGCAATAAGCAATATTTGGGGTATCTTTCTGAATGAATGGAAAGGGGCTAAAAGAAAAACCATGATAGTACTTTCAATTGGAATTATTATTCTTATACTTTCAACATTTGTTGTCAAATTAGGCTAAGCATATGGAAACAAAAAGATTTGGTTTTAAAATGAAAATGACTCCAGGCTTCAAGGAAGAATATAAAAAACGTCACAGCGAAATATGGCCTGAGCTGGTACGGCTATTGAAAAATGAGGGTGTTGGCAATTATTCCATTTTCCTAGATGAAGAAACCAATACACTTTTTGCTTATCAGGAACAATCTGGCGAGAGCTCATCCCAGGATCTTGGAAATACAGAGGTTGTTAAAAAGTGGTGGAAATTTATGGCCGATATAATGGAAACCAATCCCGATAATTCACCATTAACAATTCCTTTGGAACAGGTGTTCTATCTGGAGTAAGGCAAAAGACAAAAGGAAAAGAGGAATGGAAGGTTAAGGTTAAGGTTAAGGTTAAGGTTAAGGTTAAGGTTAAGGTTAAGGATCAGATCATAAAGAAGAGTGGTATTAATACATTTAAATCAATATTACATATGAAAAGGGAAATCATCGAAAAATCATACCTGTTGGCAAAGGAACAATATGCTGAACTGGGAGTTGATACCGACAAGGTAATTTCTGAAATGGACAATATAATTATCAGCTTACATTGCTGGCAAACAGATGATGTCGGAGGTTTTGAAAAACCAGGATCTGTTCTTGGCGGTGGTGGTATTCAGGCTACAGGGAACTTTCCTGGGAAAGCAAAAACCATTGAGCAGATGAGATCTGATCTTGATAAAGTAATGTCTCTGGTTCCTGGTAAACAAAGATTAAATCTGCATGCCATTTATGGTGAGTTCGGTGGCAAACTTATTGATCGCGATCAGATTGAGCCAAAACATTTTCAGGGTTGGATCGACTGGGCAAAAAAAAGAGATATTGGCCTTGATTTTAACTGTACATGTTTCTCTCATCCTTTAGCTGATGATGGTTTTACTCTTTCAAGTAAGAATGAAAAGATCAGAAAATTCTGGGTTGAGCATACTAAACGATGCCGTGCAATCGGAGCTGAAATGGGAAAGCAACTCGGGACTCCATGCGTTCACAATATCTGGATACCTGATGGAATGAAAGATTCACCTGTTGACAGGAATGCCCTGCGAAAACAACTGAAAAAATCTCTCGATGAGATCTTCGCAGTTAAATATCCCAAAAAACATCTCAAAGATTCTGTTGAAAGCAAGTTGTTTGGTATCGGTTCTGAGTCAATGGTAGTGGGGTCACATGATTTCTATCTTGGCTACGCTATAAAAAACAATACATTGATAACTCTCGATAACGGGCATTTTCATCCGACTGAGCAGACAGGAGATAAGATCTCTTCCATATTAAATTTTGTTGATGAGATACTCTTACACCTGACACGCGGGGTTCGTTGGGATAGCGATCATGTGCTTACCTTCAATGATGAACTGTTATTGATTACGCAGGAGATAATCAGGGCTAAAGCTTTGAACAGGGTAAATATTGGTCTGGATTTTTTTGATGCAAGTCTAAACCGTATTGGTGCCTACGTAATAGGAACACGTTCTGCGCAACTGGCTTTTATGTATGCTCTTCTTGAACCTTTCAATACTTTGGCAAAGTACGAAGAAGAAGGGAAAAACTTCGAAAGACTCGCATTACTTGAGCTACTGAAAACAATGCCGTTCGGAGCCATTTATGATTATTATTGCCTTAAAAGTAAAGTACCGGTGGGACAGGATTATATAGAAGAAATAGTAAAGTATGAAAAAGAGGTGCTTCGAAAAAGATAATTAATCATTTTCAGCAATACAATATATTACTGTTTTTTAATCATTTATTACCCCCTTTCATTTTCCCCCAAGGGGGAAATGATTTACTCCTTCCCCTGTGGGGGAAGGATGGGAAGGGGGTTAATTAGATACAAAAGTGAAGAATTACTCGACAAGTAAGTCTTACTGACACTTTTCGGGCAAAATATTTTAGAAATGAAAGAGACAATTATAGCTATTTATGACATTGGAAAAACGAACAAGAAGATAATTCTCTTTAATGAAGACTTTAAGATAGTCTCCGAAATTGAAGAAAAATTTGCTGAAGTTCACGACGATGATGGATTTGAATGTGATGATATTGAACATATTGAAAAGTGGATAAAGGAATCGATGACCAAATTAGTCAATTCTGATATATATGAACTTAAGGCTGTCAATTTTACTACTTATGGTGCAACGCTCGTCTATCTTGATGAAAACGGGAAAAGACTGACTCCGGTTTATAACTATCTTAAACCAATGGATGAAAAAATCGCTGAGAGCCTCTACAAGAGACATGGAGGAAGAGATGAGTTCTGCAGAAGAACAGCTTCTCCGGCTCTGGGAATGTTAAATTCCGGGTTGCAGCCGCTCTGGCTCAGGTCAGCCAAACCTGAAGTATTTGCCAAAATAAAACATATCCTTCATTTTCCTCAATATTTATCATATATAATTACCGGGAAGATATATTCCGAACACACCTCAATCGGATGTCATACGGCTCTTTGGGATTTTGATAATATGAATTATCATCCCTGGATCAGAATTCAAGGATTAAACCTGCCCGAACCTATTCCTGTTGAAACAGTTAATGAAATAGAAATTGAAGGTAAAAAAATTAAAATCGGTATAGGTATTCACGATAGTTCATCCTCACTAGCTCCGTATTTCTCAAGCAAAGCAGGTAACTTTTTATTAATTTCTACCGGAACCTGGTGCATTAACATGAATCCCTTCAATTCTGAAAAGTTAACTGCCGATCAACTCGACAAAGATTGCCTTTGTTATATGAGTATAAACAGGCAACCGGTAAAATCTTCAAGGTTATTCATGGGACATTTGCACGAAACTGCCTTAAAGCAAATTTGTGATCATTTCAGGAAACCGGAAGATTTTTATAAAAGAATCAAAGCCGATGATCAATTATCAACTCATTTAAAATCCAAATTCAGCGGGAAAAATGTGTTCTTTCAAACGGGTCCATATTCCCGTGAATTGAAAGATTTCATAGATATGTATGAATTCAGTTCATTTGAGGAGGCTTATCATCAGTTAATGAATGAATTAGGCGATCTTACTATAGAATCTGTAAACCTTGTTCTTCCGGAAATAGATGAGATTGAGAACATTTACATAACCGGAGGATTTTCAAAAAATGAACTTTTCCAGAATCTGATCTCAAAAGCGTATCCCTCGAAGTTTGTATATACCTCTGAAATTGCCAATGGATCTGCGCTGGGAGCAGCAATGGTCGTTTCGGGTTCAAAATCATCCCTGAACCTTGGACTTACGAGATGTAAAATCTGAAAAAGATTTTTTTATCAGTAAATTCTTTGTCCCAGGGCTGCCTTCAGCTTATAAACGCTTGTAACATAATCTATTCTGGCTTTCAGTAGCATTAAACTGCTTTCCGAAACCGAAGTATTGGCATCCAGCAAATCAAGATTTGTTATCACCCCCGACTTAAAACTTGTCTCAGCAAGTGAATAGGCCTTTGAGGCTTGATTCAACTGAAGCTCCGACTGACTGACTTTCTTCTTCGCGGCAAACATAAGTGCCTCTGATTCATAAACCTCATCTGATATATTACGCTTTGTAAGTTCTGATTCAAAGGATATTGAAGATATTCCTGATTGAGCCTGTGCAAGATTATATTTGTTTTTCATCCCGTCGAAGAGAGGAACCCTTAGTCCCAATCCTACAACATAATTTGGCGTGAATTTGGCCAGACCAGGTATATAGCCGTTTTTTGCTCCACCTGATGCCTCAAAGCTTAATAATGGTTTATTCTGCAACTTTGTCATTCCGAATCTCAGCTCGGCCAATGAAGCTCTCTTTTCATTTATAAGAACTTCATCCCTGTTATGAAATGCATATGACAGGATCGAATCAGAAACAATAACAGGCGGCTCCACAATGAGCTCATTCCTGACAACAGGATTACTGGCCTGATTATTCCCAAGCAATGAATTAAGAGCTGCCTGTTGTGTAGTCAGAGCGGCAACAAGGTCAACTTTCTGACTCTCAACTGTAGATATTTTTACCTTTGTTGTCAGAACCTGGTATTCTGTGGCAGACCCCGTAGCCATTGTCTTTTCAACATACTGAAGATGCTCATTTAGCGTTGCCAGCTGTACATCTTTTATTTTAATTGCAGCCTGTAGAAAAAGAAGCATATAAAAATTATTAACTGTATAAACAGATAATTTCTGCTTAACCTGCTCAAGTGTCTGCTCACTGATATTCTTGTTTGCATTTTCAAGTTCAATATTCTGGTGCGTCCTTCCGAAATCATAAACCAGCTGCTGATAATTAATTGAAGCAGAATAGTTGTTAGCAGGGTAAAGTTGAAAAGTGCCAAGCCCCGGGAAAGTAAGCTTTGTTACGGGAGCAAGATTGGCAAAACTTGCTGTCATATCTATTACCGGATTATAACCTGTCTTTGCTAACCCGATCCTTGAATCAGCATTCCTGATCGCTTCTTCTGCAATTTTAACAGATGGATAAGTAGAAATAACCTGTTGGATAACGCTCTTAAGCGATAAGGAATCGGCCGGAGGTTCTAGTTTATCAATAGTACTCTGACCATAAATAATCCCGTTAAGAAATATAATCGACACCAAAATGGGTAAAATTGACTTTTTATTTATATGATTATTCATTTGTCGGAAGATTTTTGTTTTTTAATTTTTTTGTATGTAGAAAAATTATCGGGATGCCTCCCATCAGGGTAATGAAACCCGCAAGGAGGAAATCATCATCAATACCTTGTATATAAGACTGTTTGTTAAGATTTGAAAGAAGTAAAGCCTGACTTTGCCTTGCAGCATTTGAAGGTGAGCTGCCGGCTTCATTTTGAAGATAATATCGTATTTTTGTTGTTGTCTGTTGATAAATTTCGGAGCCCTGTCTGACAGCACCTCCAAATGACTGGGCATGAAAATTAACTCTTGATGTTAGAAATGTGGCGAGCAGAGCAACTCCAAGACTGCCACCAAGTTGCCGGATAGAATTGGTAATGGCAGATGCCTGTGCCATCTTTTCACGTGGTATTTCAGACAGGGAAACTGTAGTCAACGCGGTGAACATAAGACCCATAGCCAATCCCCGGAGATATAATGACAACATAATAAAATGAAGTTCAGTCAGCCATGAAAGATTGGAATTGAGGTAGAAGCTAAAAGCAAACAAAACAACACCTATAAAAAGGGGAATTTTAGGATTTAGTTTATCCGAAATCCTTCCCGAGATAGGAGCAATTATACCCTGTATAATACCTACCGGAAGAAAAACCGAACCGGCTTGCAGTGCCGTATAGCCCAAAGAATTCTGCAGATAGATTGGCAATAAAAATGTGCTTCCGAACATTCCCAGACTAAATATTACCAGGATAATATTGGCGATTCCAAAATTATGGTTTTTTAAAAGACTCAGATCCAGGAGCGGCTCTTTAACAGTTAATTCTGCGGTTATAAAAACCGCAAATGCAATTAAAGCAATTGCACCATAAGCCAGTATAAAAGGTGCATGCCATCCTGCTGAATTTGTAGCTGCATTCCCCTGTGAAAGTATATAGAGTGTCAGAGGAAGAAAAATAGTAACTGAAATAAAACCTACAATATCAAATTGTCTTGCTTTCCTGTTTATATATTCGCTCTGAATTATTATAGTGAATAACATTGCTAAGATTCCGACCGGTATATTCACGTCAAAGATCAGAGGCCAGCTGAAACGGTCAATTAGAAAACCTCCGATCAGAGGTCCGAACGAGACTGATGCAGCAGCAGAAATACCCCAGAAACCAAGCGCTATACCTCGTTGGTTAGGTGGAAATTCCCTTGTAATTATTGCCATTCCAAGCGGTTGAATTGTCCCGGCTCCCAGACCCTGAATAACCCTTGAGGCGATCAGCATGTTCTCATCCGAAGACCTGCCGCATAACATCGATCCTAATGTAAAAAGAAATAATCCGATGAAATACAACCGTTTATAACCGAATTTGTCTGCCAGCCATCCTGAAGTTGGAAGCGCAACAGCCATAGCAAGCATGTACGCAGTTACAACCCATTCAATTTTGTCGAGTCCGACACCAAATGATGCCATAATTTTAGGTAACCCTACATTTACAATTGTGGCATCAAGCACTGCCATAAAAGTTCCCAGCATAACATTCGCCAGCAAGAACCATTTGTATGACTGATGTTTAGGATGAAAGGCTGAATCACTGTTCCTGAGAAAGTACCTGATACGGTGAGATGGCGTTCTTCGTCTTTCCATCTTATTATTTTAAAATCTTTACAACAACAGACATCCCCGATAAAATATTAAATGAGGAAATCTCTTTATTATTGTTTGCACCATCTATTGAAATACGTATCGGAATACGCTGAGTAACCTTTGTGAAGTTGCCTGAAGCATTATTTGCCGGAATAAGCGAAAAAACTGATGCAGTGCTTGAACCTACCAGGAAAACTTTGCCGGTGAATTTTACATAAGGAAAAGCATCTATTGTGAACTTTACAGTCTGACCAGTATGAACATCCGAAATTTTTGTTTCTTCAAGATAAGCTACTATCCAAAGCTTACTGCTCATTGTAATAGTAAAGACCGACTGACTTGGCTGAACGACATCACCGGGAAGTAACCATCGTTTTGCTATGACACCGTCTGCCGGAGCATAAAGCCTGGTATTCTTGAGCTGGGCATCAAGTACTTTGATCTGGGAATTGGCCGTCTCAACAGATGCCGATGCACTTGAAATCATAGATTTTGAGACCAGAAGTTGCGCCCTGGCAGCATCCAGCTGAGCTGAAGCTGTTTCAAATGCGTTCTTAATATGGTCGTATTGTTCCGGAGTAATAACACCGCCCTCTGACTGATTTTTTGCCCTGGTCATATCTTCTTTTGCCCTCTCAAGGTTTATTTCCAGCACTTTTATTCCCATCTGATCGGAAGTAAATTTAGCTTCCGATTGGGCCAGATTAGCCTGAGCCTGAGTCTTCAGTGCCAGAGTCTGGTTTCTCTGGGCTACAAGATCAGTACTGTCTAGATCTGACAGGAGCATACCCTGTTTTACAAGGTCTCCTTCATTGGCATAAACAGAAGATATTCTTCCCATTATCTTAGCTCCGACACTGACATTATCAGCATCAACATGTGCATCATCGGTAGTAATATACATGGAATAATCCCTATACCAGTACCAGGCACCTGCCAGTACGATAATAATAACAATTGTAAGCGGTATATAAACCCTGAGACGCCTGTTCTTTGATTCTTCTTTCATAAAAATGTTCTGAATTAAATTATATCGTTAATTATCAATGTTTTAAATCAATTATATTTCAAACTCTTAATGAAAATGTTTGTAAAAGCAATTGTCTTCTGAAGAAGAAGATCGTATTCTTCCTGCTCGATGAACAGTGTTTTCTTTTCGTTGACTAATGTGGTCCTAAGACCTTTCAACAGGTCAAGAAAAAGGGAAGCTGTCTGATCTGTATCGTTAATAAAGAATATTCCGCTGCTGATACCTTTTTCAAAAATCCTTTTCAAAATTTCTTTTTCTTTTTCTTTAAAATCCTGAATTGTTTCTCTGAAACCTGGTTTTAGTTCTGAATAATCTTCGAGCCTCAATCTGCTTAAATTCAATAATGTACGAAAATATGAGAGACGCGCGTTTGCATATTCCAGAAGTAATTGTTCAGGTTCCTGAATGCTGAAAATTCTCTCTGAAATCTTTGAAATGAACTCTATCTGTTCCTTTTCAACTACAGCTTTATAGAGGCTCTCTTTATCAGGAAAATAGTAATACAATGATGCTTTTGATAATTTAAGATCATTGGCAATTTCACGCATTGAGGTCTTCTCAATTCCAAATAATCCGAAACGTTTTTGTGAGGCTTCGATTATCAGCTCTACCTTATTGGCTTTCTCAGAACCTGATTTTGCAGTATTCATTTTTTTAAAAAGATGCAAATATAACAATCTCTCTGACTAACTTGTTCAAATGGTCAGAAAAATATTATTTTATTTTTCAACAGATGTGTTTTGTGTATTTTATATTCAGGAGATCACTAGTTGGTAAAGAAAAACAACATGGCTGCTGCTACAATTATGAGAAAGAGAGAGACAGGCAGGCAAATCTTTAATATCTGCATCGGATTCAGATTGGTAACTATTCTTGATTTTCTGACATTTCTTAAACTTAGATATAATCCTGTCAATACAGCCGCTGCCTGAAACCATGGAATAAACTGGGGCAAAAACTGATGCCAAGGGGTATTTGCAGTTCCGAAGAAATCCCATCCCCAGCCAAATGGATCGGATAATGACTGTTTTATAAAAGTCACATTTACAAATAGCATTGGTATTACAAATGCTATCCAGTTCATCAGGGCAAAAGGTAAAAGAGATCCGGCGTTCATAAGAAACACCTCGCTAGTATTTCTTTCAAATTTTGCCATTTTTTTGCTCAGAAAAGATATAAAATAAATTATACCTGGAACTATGATAAGCACCAATGTCCACATTACCAGAGAATAAATTCCAAATAAATTCCAGTTATGCTTATCCAGGATATTCACATAGTCACGAACAACAGGCCAGGGTCCCAGGTACAATATACTATATATGATGGAAATTGTAAATGTTGCCATTGTCATCCAAGCTTCACTCATAGTGCGTGTTCCTTTTTCAGATGCAAAAGGTCTTTTATACAATGATACATTATTATATGTGCAGCTTCGCATGCATTCGAGACAAAGCCCACAATCTGAATTTTCCTTAATTTCGCCAACATTCAGACCATATGGACATGCCCACCCTTTTGTATTTCCGTTCTCGCAATAGTGGGGTTTGCAACGATCGCAAACGTCCTGGGACTTATTTCTCAGGGCTAATGTACTCATCCTTGAAAACGGTCCTACAAAAACGCTTACCGGACATACATAACGACAAAATGCCCTCAACTCCCAAATCCCCGACATCAATGTTGGAACAAGCATGAGCATAATTACTGTTATTCCTGATACAAATGGAGTTGCGACAAGTGTGGTTGAAAAAGTTGCAAGCAATAAAAAGACAAATAATCTTAACCAGTCATTTTTTAACCATTCCGGCCACCTTAGAAAAAGACCTGAAAATTTATTGTTATATTTCTTTGTTTTGCCATTAAGAGGATTAAAAAAAGATTTTCTCTGGATAAGATCACCAAAAAAAGGCAGAGGACAGATAGTACACCAGAATCTTCCAAAAAACGGAGTAATGATTGCGATGAGAGCAAATAGCCAGACTGCCCACATTAAAAGGACACCCAGGTTTCTTCCGGATACTTTGGTGCCAAAAACAGAGGTCAGAATAACAATATAAATCATTACCATTGTTATAATGATAAGAGCAGCCTGGACATATCTTGATTCTATTATTCCCCGGGAAAAACCCGATTCTTTAAGAAGATCTTTATAACCTGCCTTTTCACTTTCACCAGAATTGTCAGGTTTGACATTTTTGAAAATCCTGACTAACCATATTAATATTATTCCAAGAAGACTTCCAAGACTGAATACCAGCAGTGTATTTGGCAATATAATGAGTTTACCCTGTTCAAAAGCATGCATTGGTCCGCACCAGACATGGCAGCGATAGTTACTCTTTGAAACTATGTAGTTATAAATTCCCTTATGTTTTACAATCAGTACGACTTCCTTTTCAATAACAGGTTTGATTGTCGGATCACTTGTTTTAAAGACAGTTACCTCATCACGTGAAGGACTGATCTTAACGTCGATGTCAAACTCCTGAAGAAAGAATGAATGTCCGGTATCGTCAGTTGAAAATGTCAGATGAAGAGTATCTCCTCTGTTGCATCTTATTACATACGGATCCTTTCCATACCTGAAACTCCTGATATGGATATACCTGCTGGTTGGTTTTTCTGCAAAAAACTGGCATATGATAGCAGGAACCATGCCAAAACCTAAGATTATTAAGAGATTAAGAAAATGCCTGCCTTTATATTTCATCTAAGGAAAAGATCACAATATATCATGAATTTCACAACTCCAAAAGATAGCATTCAATATTGCTTCAATGATAATTAATTTATTTTAATGCAATGCTGCCATAAAGCACATTTAGATTATTTTTGCTGTTAATTCTTTATTCACGTTATCATTAAAAAACATCTTATGCCAAAAGATAAACGTTCACCTGCAAATAAAAAAAAAGGTCTGAAAACCCTGATACTTTTAGTTGTCGTTTTATTACTGATAATTGGTATCCCTTATCTATTAATAAGTTACCAGGCTAAACAAAAAGGGATCAGCAAAAACACGGTCATTAAACGGATCGTAAATAAGACAGGTTCAAAGAATGTCACTTCGGAAGAATTTAAAAATAATACGTTAGGACCAAAAATAGATTTTCTAAATCCCATACCTGTAGGCCAGAAATTTACAGAAGCGCCCATGATTTCAAATATAGAGGCAGTAGATCTTGATGGCGACGGACTAATGGATATAATCGTCTGCGATTGCAAGAGCAACTCAGTTAACTGGATCCGGCAGTTTCCTGCCGGTGTTTATACTGAAACAGTACTGGCAGATGGATTGAACGCGCCGGCCCATGTTCAGGTTATCGATTTTGATAAGGATGGTCATAATGATATTATCGTAGCTGTGCTTGGTTTATTGTTTCCCAGTAACGATAAAATAGGCTCGGTGGTTATACTTCAAAATGATGGAACAAATCACTTCATAAAACATGTGGTTATCGATAAGATAGCCCGTGTCTCAGATGTCAGGGCGGGCGACCTGGATGGTGATGGAGATCTGGACCTGGCTGTTGCACAGTTTGGTTATGATGACGGCGAAACCAGGTGGATGGAGAATCTTGGAAACTGGAAATTCAAAAGTCATATATTGCAGAATCTCTCCGGTCCGATTAATGTTATTTTAGATGATATAGACAAAGATGGAGATCTTGATATTATCTCGCTTGTCAGCCAGGAATGGGAAGAAATTTATTGTTTCATAAACGACGGGAAAGGAAATTTTACACCAAAGCTGCTTTATGGTTCAAGCAATGAAGACTTTGGTTCCAGCAGCATCTATATATGCGATCTGAATAAGGATGGGAAAGATGATATTCTCTACACTAATGGCGATGCTTTTGACTATATACCTCCTCAGGGAAGGCCATGGCATGGAGTTCAATGGCTTGAAAATAAGGGAAACATGAATTTTGAATACCATAGGATCTGTAATTTTATCGGAGCCTATAATGCGCGGCCCGTGGACATAGATAATGACGGTGATCTGGACATATTTTGTGTAAGTGCATTCAATTTATGGGACAAGCCTGAATCTCAGAGTTTCATATGGCTGGAGAACGATGGAAAAATGAATTTTACCCTTCATAATATAGCCAATTCCCCTACACACATATTAACACTTGAGTCAGCTGATTTCAATAATGACGGATTAATGGACTTTGTTACCGGAGACATGCATGCTTATCCCCCTTACGACCGGATGGGCAGAATTACTTTGTGGCTGAATAATGGGAAGCTTGCAGCCAGGAAAAACTAAAATCAGTTCGAGGAACTATATAGTTTTAGTTTTTCTTCAAGATTTGTAATGTAATCCTTTGATGAATTTTGATTCTTAGCCAGACTAATAGTTATATTCATGAAGGTATAGGCATTTCGATTATCGCCTAGAGCAAAATAAGCCTCCGCGAGACTTTTAGCTGCTGATATTAAAACTTCAGCAGGGCAACTTTTATGAATAAAAGCTCTCTCTGAATATTCCCTGCCAGTTTTGTAATCCCGCATTTTACTATCAGGACATGATACAAGTAATGTTCCAAGTCTTTCAAGAATTTCAGGTTCATTTGGATAATATTCTAAAGCTCTCTTGTAATGTTTGATTGCCTTTTCCCACATTTTATTTCGTATGAGTATATTGCCAAGATAACGTATTGTTGACAGGTCAGAAGGATCACTAATAAAGGATGATTCATACTGTGCTATTGCTTCCGGAACCTTCCTGTCATTTTCAGCTATCATACCAGAAAATTTCTTTGCTTTCGGGTTGTCAGGAGAAAGATGCTTTAGCTTGTTAAGATATGTGATAGCGTTTTTTCTGTCACCAACTTTAATAAAAAAAGAAACACCGGACGTAAGTGCATCAATGTCTTCATTATGCTTTTCAAGAAAATCGAAGACCTGATGAAATGCAATTTGTTTCATCCCTCCATTCCAAAGACATAATACAATACTTGATTGTATTTCAATATTTTCAGGTTTTAATTTTGCCGCCTGATTATAATACTTCAGCGCTTGTGTATTAAATCCCTTTTCATATAAGAGATCTGCAATATCTTTTATTTCATTAAAGTCGTCCTTATACAAATCTATATGTTTATCAAGATAAGGGAGCGACTGTTTTCCAAGGTCCAGCCTGAGAAAGAGTTTAATAGCTTTGGAAATCAGGTATTTATTTTCAGGTAATTGTTTTAATCCATTTTTTGTTATAGCAAGTCCCCAATCAGGATAAAAACCCTTTTCTGCAAAATCAATTTGTTTCAACAGGTATAGCTCAGATTTTGATATTAATGCCAGTTTGTCAATAATAGTATCTACAGGAGGAGTAAAATCCACCAGATCGTTCGCACGCACAATGTTATATTTACTTTGTACCGAATCACCCTTAAGTCTGTAAGCACTCGCCAGAAACCTGTAGGCCGGCCCGAATGACCTGTGAAACTGCAAAATCTGTTTCAGAGTCAGCTCAGCCAGGTCAACCCTGTCAGAGTTAATATAAATTCTTGATAATTGAAACATTGCATAAGCCCGCAACGGAAAATAATCATTCCTGGTTGTTGCTTTTTCGGGACTACTTTTTTCCTGGAGATTTGCAACTTTTTGATAGGCGACTTCTGCTTTATAGTTTTCTCCAAGGTTTCGATAACCTTCGCCGACGTAATACCAGGCATTATAATTAGCAGGATTTACTTTAATTACATCCCTGAAATTTTCTATAGATTTATTTGATTCGCCCATCTCCTGATTTAAATAGCCAAGATAGTAGCTCCATATCCATTCTGATTTATTTCTCTTACTTGCAAGTTTATAACACTGTGCAGCCTCATCGTAATAGGCACTTGAATGGTAAATCATCCCAAGTTTCCCCATATTATCTGCAGAAGGATTTCTATGAGCTTTTAGTGAAGCGTTTGAAATTTGTTCTGTAAGAGGGGCAGGACTGCCCTGCAAATCAGGTACATCAGGTAGTTTTGATCTATATGGCAGGTCAATTACAAATTTCATGACCAGAATAAATATTGCCAGACATATAATTCCACCTGCAACTATTAAAATACGATTTTTCTTTTTGTTCATCCTCTCATAAATTGGCCAACAAAAGTATAAAAATATAAATATATTTGCCTCATGTAATTCTTAAAGCCAGAATAGAAACCATTATATTCTGAACTATTACAGACAATATTACAAATCAAATCTTATTTTTATAGTATGAAATTAAATCAACTGTTATTTATATCCTTTATTTTTTCCGGAATCTATTCTCCGGCTGTCAATTCGCAAATAAAACCAGAACGTCAATGGCCAGGATTCAGAGGATACATGGCCTCAGGAGTTCTCGACAATGCAAACCTTCCGGAATCATTTGACTTTAATAAAATGATTAATGTGAAATGGAAAACCGAGATTCCGGGATTGGGCCTGTCAAGTCCTGTTATCTGGGGAGATAAGTTATTCATCACAACGGCAATAAGTAAATCAGATAACCAGGGAATTAAAACCGGTATTTATGGAGACGGTATGCCGGTAGCAGACAGCTCAGTTCATGACTGGAAAGTTTTTTGTATTGATAAAAATTCCGGAAAAACTATCTGGGAAAGAACGGCATACACAGGTATACCCAAAATCAGGCGTCATCCTAAGTCGACTCATGCCAATACTTCTGTTGCAACTGATGGCAAATATGCTGTTGCATTTTTCGGATCTGAAGGTTTGTACTGTTATGATTATCAAGGAAAGCTTATCTGGAAGAAAAATTTTGGGGTACTGAAATCTGTTGCATACGATTATGTTGCAGCCGAATGGGAGTTTGCGAGCTCACCAATAATATATAACGGTGTACTTATAATTCAATGTGATGTTCTGGAAAATTCATTTTTAGCTGCCTATGATTTGAAGACGGGCAGGGAATTATGGAAAACCAAACGAGACGAATATCCGGGATGGTGCACGCCAAATATTTATAAAGACGGCGATAAAATATGTATAGCTGTAAACGGTTATAAACACAGGGGAGGATATGATTTTGAAACAGGTAAAGAAATATGGAGGATGTCAGGAGGAGGTGATGTTCCTATTCCAACCCCTGTTATTGGTAAGGACCTTATATATTTCAACAGTGCACATGGACCTTCTTCACCCATATATGCAATAAAATCCAGTGCAAACGGTGATATTACGGCTAATGCTGCCGGTGATCCAGGTGAATTTATCAAATGGAGTATACCCAGGGGAGGATCCTATATTCATACATTGCTACTTTATAACGATCATCTTTATAACGTTAACTGGAACGGAACAGTTGTTTGCTATGATGCGGGTACAGGGAAAGTGCTCTATAATGCAAAATTAGGCAATTCCCAAAGCTTTATCGCTTCTCCTGTTGCTTCTGATGGGAAACTATATATTGTTGACGAACAGGGAACTGTATACATAATCAAAGATGGGATTTCATTCAAACAACTGGCTGAAATACCTATGAATGATGTATGCTTAACGGCTCCTGCCATTACCGACAATATGATTTTCTTCAGGACTCAGAAATACCTTATTGCTGTCGGTAAAAAATAACCTTCTTCTATTCATTTTTCAGACTTGTAATTAGTGAATCCCTTGTTACTGATCTCACAGACAGCAACATGGCAAATAAGCCTGTGATTATTATTACAAAAATTATCAGGATTAAAAATACCCATGGCATGTCCGGCCTGTTTTTAATTGACGACGAGGTCGCAACAAGAGCAGAAACAATGCCAGTTGAAACTCCTGCGAAAAGGATAATCATTTGTTCTGACAGAATCATTCTTCGTATTCTTTTTACATGAAAACCCGTGGCCAGCATCAGAGCAAATTCATATTTTCGCTGGTTATAGTTCCGTAAAAGTACAAAACCAAGTCCGGCAATACCGATTATCATTCCGAATGCTCCAAAAACACCGAATACCGAGAGATATGTATTTGTAACCCTGTAAAATGTTGCAAGACGATCAGATGTTTTTTCAATGATAATACCATAATTCCCCAATCTATCGTTCAAAGTATTTTTATATAAATCAATTAATGCTCTGTTACCCTCAGCAAGTAATAGCTGACTTCCTGAAACAGAAGGATAATACTTTGCAAAATATTTTTTCCCGATCAGTACATTACCTTGAAAAACAGATGATTGTAATCCTGCGGCAATGATAATGTTCAGACGTTGTCCACTTTCTGCTCTTACGATTAAGGTATCACCCGGTTTTAGTTTGAGTCCCCATTCAAGAACAGTCTGATCAGCAATTCCATAAATTGTATTGTCTTCTGAAGGAAGATTTAGATACTGCCATGGACTCTCAATATTTTTAGAATGAAGTGCTCTGGAAAATGAGAATGACTTCCTGGCAATAAAATCATCTGGATCAACTCCCAGCAGAGGAGGGATTGTAATGTGATTAAGATTAAGACAACTTGCGTCATTTCCCTGTGATCTTCTTATCTGTACAAAGTGGATCTCCGGGAGCTGATCATTGTCAAGGCCTGTTGTTTTTCTACCCGATACTGTATTCAAATTCTCTTTTACAGGTATTGTGGTTTCACACCACAGCAAATAGCCACCTGTACCACCTGAACGATTAACCAGTTTTTCATTAAAAGTCATTCTGTTCGCACCGGTGATAAAAACAGTAAAAATTCCTGCAGCAATAAAAAGAATTGGGGTTACAGCACCGGAAGGATTAAAAGAGTAGTAGAGATGAGATAAATGTTTTCTGTTTTTAATTCTTTCTGAATTACCAATTAATCGGCTGATATAGTACTGCCTCCATAATAGCACCAATGTCAGAAATAGTATCGTACCGGTGGCAAATGAGAACACAACCTTGTGGTCACTTAATGACACAGAAAGTACAAATAATGAAATTGTCACAAGAGCTGATGTAATTAATAAGAACAGATTCTTTAGGATGGAAGGATTATGGTAAATCACTTTGTCCATTTTATTCAGACTATTAAGGTAATGTCTGACCTTTATCAGCATAAGAACCATGATAGTCAGGAATGTCAATAAAAATCCTGAAATTACCGGTACAAGATTAAAGTAAGCATCAAGAGTATTGGTTTGTACAGCTCCGTTCCAAACGGTATTCAGAGCCCTGGTTATTATAATATTAACCAGATAACCGGCAAATGCTCCAATTAAGCATCCGGCTAAACCTGTTAAGCCAGTTTCCAGAAATAATAATTGCGCAATCCACCTGTTTTTAAATCCAAGTGCATATAATGTATTAATATGCTTTTGTTTGGAATCAAAATATGAAGAGATCGCAAACGATAATAGTACCAAAGAAGCCAGAATGAGGAAGAAACCCAGGCTCAGGAATAAAGTACCGAAATCGACACTTTTATTTGCAGCTTTAACAGATTCACCTGAAAGATCACTTAAGACGAACCCCAACTTATACGGATCGAGAGATCCTTCAAGTTTATCATTTATCACCTTTTCAGTTATACTTGCAGGATAACGGATCGCAGTCGCCGGGCCAAAATTATTTCCCCACAACTCCTTGCCCTTTTCATAACTTATGAAGGCTTTGGGTGTACCTCTGTATCTATTCCAGTAATCCTCATCTTTAGCGCGAATTTCATGCAGTTTGATTGGAACGCCGGCATCCCAGTCAGAACATGATTCTTTTCCTGATATTCCCGGAAAATCTGGCATAAGAAGAGAATCTGACCAGATGCCCTGCATATCAACAATCCTCTTAATAATAAAATCGCTGTTTTTTTCAATAAGTTTATTCAAAGAATCAGGTGTATACCAGAACATGTGAATTGAATCTCCTTTTCTGACAGAAAGATCCTGGGCCATCCATCTGTTTATAATCATTCCATTGCCTGAAGCAATATCCGGATACAGTGATGAAGGTAATGCAGATACAAATGAATAGGGAGTAGACATGGTTCCGGCAACAAACCTGTTACCAAGGTAGGTTAAAACAGGAGAAGAGGCAGGTAACATGATACTAATCTCTTTTAAAACTGATTCATCTATAAAAACCCTGTCAGAAATAAGTTCATATTCTCCTGTCTTTTTAACTATCCTTAATCTGAGACCAATGTCGGACAGTTTGAGACAATATTTTAAAGCATCAGATATTACTTTTAATGAACTTCTATTGTCTCTTTTAATAAGTAACCTGTTAAGTTTAAGATGGCTGCCTTCGTCATCTTCTATGTCTGACAAATTAATGAAGATATTCATAGGTGTTATCTGACTGATTGACAAGGAGAAGTTTCCGGTTTGAGTTGGGTCAAGAATACTTCCTAATTTCATTACAATTGACTTTCCGGCATCTTTGGCAGGTGCAAATGGTGCATCTGAAGGAATGTCGCTTATCTCTTTGAATCGTATAATCAGGTCATCACCGGGTTTTATTCCAAGGTAATCTGCAAGTTGTTTATTAACAGCAATTTCTCCAGGTCTTATAGCCATTGAATCATGACCGTGAAAAATAAAAAAATTCTTATTGACACAGTAAATATGTGTGTTGAATGCCCCTTTTTGGGAGTTGAGACTCTGACAATAACCGTTCATTTCAAGTATTCCGGTGCATATTATCCCGGAGCTATCTCTCATTCTTTGAACAAGATCAGAATCAAAGTATCTGATTCCTGAACTAATTACGATGCCTGTGTTTCCCAGGCGCTCCGAGGATGATTTTTTAAGACTCTCCTTAACTGATCTGCCTGTCAGCAACGAACCGGTTATTACTGCACACAGAAGTACAATTATAAGAAACTGATACAGAACCGGCTTTTTATAGAATTTTATTGTTTGGATTATTATCCGCAATTTATCAGACATAATAATCAGCTTTTTTATCTTATGTTCAGACACTTAGTTTCCCTTCCTCCAGATGAAGGATCTTTAACATTTTCTTTGCAAGATCTGATGAATGGGTTGCAAGAATGATTGTAATACCGAATTCTCTGTTCATATCAAGGAGTAATTCACCAAGGTTTTCTGCATTTTTTGCATCTAGAGATCCGGTGGGTTCGTCAGCAAGAAGAATTGACGGTTTATTCGTGAGGGCTCTAACCAAAGAAACCCTTTGAGATTCTCCGCCGGAGATACGAAAAGGGTACTTATCTTTAAGATCATAAATTCCTGTTTTTTTCATTAATTCATTTAAATACTTCTCTCTGAGTGAAAGTTCATCCTGTGAATGCGTTGATGCGAGCAGAGGAAGATGAATATTCTCTGATACAGTAAGATAGGGAAGAAGCAGATGTTCCTGGAAAACAAATCCTATATTCAAATTTCTATAATCTGCAGACTCGTCCTCCGAAAAGTTTGATATTGTAACTCCTTTGAATAGAATCTCCCCTGTGTCAGGTTTATCAAGTGAACCTATTATATTCATTAGAGTGGTTTTCCCGGAGCCTGATGGTCCCATAATAGCAATTGTTTCACCATTTTCCACTTCGAGACATAGATTGTCAAGTACTAAACCTCTTTGTTTGAATGACTTTGATATGTTTATTATTGACAGCATATAGCTCATTTAAATATTAATCGAAGTAAATTATTCAGGTTGCTTTCAAGTCCAAAAGAAATATATAGTATACAAAGCCTTCACCAGAGATTTTACCCCCCAACCCCATAGCCGTCAACCTAAGAGTTTATAAAAATTTGTATCTGTCTGTTAATAAATGACATGGCTATTTTTTTGCCCATCCCTTTGGAGAACGGGGTTGAATGTTGTAAT
>Ga0182011_10000862_pt1 | contig 26442 bp, 20 predicted proteins | sample 711E1DmetaG_FD_120481 | JGI IMG/M metagenome (GOLD analysis project Ga0182011, IMG submission 120481) | Permafrost microbial communities from Stordalen Mire, Sweden - 711E1D metaG | ecosystem: Environmental > Terrestrial > Soil > Wetlands > Permafrost | place: Sweden: Stordalen | collected...
CGACTTTAGCGGAAGCCTGGAGAACCTCCATATCTGGTCTATCCCAACCTTTTCTGGAGTGCCTGAAGAACCTATCGAGCGTGCCAGAGCTTCTTCCGGATAAAGACAATACCCTTGACCCTATTGCCTCTTTCGGCATTATCGAGGCGAAAAGGCACCGCAGGCGGGGTATAAGCTTAAGCATGTTCTTGGGTCTGATGAAATATTACCGTCAGAGCTACATTGACCTTGTCGTGCAAAACGGATTTGGGATCGAAGAGGAGCGACTATACCGGTTGTTCATCGATCGATTCTTTGATCGCATCGAGATTGGCTTTTGCACAGAGTGGAACAGTTTAACCGAGAATCAGATGTTAGAGGAGCTACAATCCTCAAATCGTTGCATGACCAACGAGAAGAACAAGTACCTAACGATCTTCGAAAGCATCACGGATCCCGCATTTCTGTTAGACAAAGATAATCTCATTGAGAACATGAACCATGCGGCTTCAGAGCTGCTCTATGGCATAAGCGTCCCGGGATCCACATACTACGATAATGAGAAGACCAGGGATTCATTTCCATGGATTGCGGATGAGTTGGCTGCATTAGATGCAAGCGGCCAAATGGAAGTCGTTTTCGAGAGACAGATAATAACCGGCAAGGGCATCCTCCAATTCCAGGTCAAGATCAAGCAGATGCTCGATGTTAGCGAGAAATTCAGTGGCAAGGTCGTGATTCTCAATGACATCACCGAGTGCAAGCGGACGGAGGAAGCGCTGCGCGAGTCGGAGCAGCGCCTGTCCGATATCATTGATTTCCTGCCAGATGCCACTTTTGCTGTGGACCGGGAGGGCAAAGTCATTGCCTGGAACCGGGCCCTCGAGGAGATGACCTGCGTTCTGAAATCTGAGATGGTGGGGAAGGGCAACTATGCTTATGCAATCCCGTTTTATAGCGAAAGACGGCCTATCCTCATCGACCTTATCTTCATGGACCGGAAGGAGATCGAAGAGAAATATTACTTTATTTTGAGAAAGGGCGATCAACTGATTGCAGAGACCCTCCTTCCCATGCTAAACGGTAGGGAGGATGTATTCCTCTGGGGTATCGCTTCTCCGTTGTACGATAGCAGCGGTTCTGTCGTGGGTGCAATTGAGTCTATCCGTGACATCTCCAGGTATAAGCAAACTGAAGAAGATCTGAAAAAAACCAATCTACAATTGGAAATTGCTACCAAGCATGCCGAAGAGATGGCCAAGCACGCTGAGCAGGCCAATGCGGCCAAGTCAGAATTCCTGGCCAACATGAGCCATGAGATACGCACGCCTATGAATGCAGTTATAGGCATGACTGCCCTTCTCCAGTTCGAGGACCTCAATCCAACGCAGAAGGAGTACGTTGAGATAATTCGTAACAGTGGCGAAGCTCTGCTAGCTATAATCAATAACATTCTCAACCTCTCCAAGATAGAAGGAGGCATGATGGAACTTGAACATCAACCATTTGCCCTCCAAAACGCCATTGTTGAGGCTCTGCATCTCATTAGGCCCATTGCCTCAGAAAAGAGTCTCTGCACGGCATACGATATCGACAAAAATACTCCTGAGGTGATTTTAGGTGATCCCACCAGGTTCCATCAGATTTTGGTCAATTTGCTCAGCAACGCGGTGAAATTCACGGAGAAAGGAGGGGTGACGATCTCTGTCTTCAGCCGAAAGCTCGAAGGTGACGACTATGAGATTCATTTCGCAGTGAAAGATACAGGAATTGGGATTCCTGACGATAAGCTGGGTTGCTTATTCCAGTCGTTCAGCCAGGTAGATGCTTCGACTACACGCAGATACGGCGGAACTGGCCTTGGCCTGGTCATAAGCAAGAAGCTCGTTGAGATGATGGGTGGGAAAATATGGATCGAGAGTGAGGTTGGCAAGGGTTCTACATTTCATTTCACAATTCAGGCCGAATCGACCCATAAGGAGCCGATTGATATATTTAAACATGTTTCTCACTCTGAGGCGGATATTCAGGAGAACTTAGACCGGGGCCTGGATATATTGCTTGCCGAAGATAACAAAGTTAACCAGATGGTAACAGAGAGAATGCTCAATAAGCTGGGGTATAGGATAGATGTGGTAGCCAATGGCATAGAGGTCCTCCAAGCCCTGGAGCGCCATGCTTACGATGTGATCCTGATGGATGTGCTGATGCCTGAGATGGATGGGCTGGAGGCTACTAAAGCCATACGCCGGAGATGGCCGGATGGCCCTAAGATCATCGCTATGACAGCATCCGCTCTTGAGGGAGATCGAGAGGAGTGCATGAGGGCCGGGATGGACAGTTATCTCAGTAAACCTGCCAGAATTGAGGATCTGAAGTCTGCTCTGGTGTTTGCAGCAAAAAAAACGGGAAAAATTCTAATGACATAAAGTGCATGATGGATGTGACACTCTTTGCCGAGAAAGGCAATGAACTATATAAAACTCCTGGCCATTTGTAGCCAAAGGGCCAGGAGGCTTTGAGCAAGATCGAACTAATTTCTCGGGTCTGATATTCTCCTGGGATAATCTCCCGCGAGATTCTGCACGATCTTCCCCATTTAGATGAATCCTGGTTATTGATTCGGTTGCGGAAGTGTCAGATTCTCCTGGTAATCGGTTGCCTTCTGGAGGTATGCGCCTGTATTCTCGGTCTCGGTTACATTGTAGCTCAGGCTTAGGGTCTCGTAACTTTCTTTTGAGAATATAAACTGCCAGATTCCGGGCACACCGTCGATTACTACCGCTCCATTGGAATTTGTCATGCCCTCAAAGTCGTTACCTCCGAAATCCTGTCCATGGACTTGAACATCTGCCAGAGGAGTTCCATTAAGGTCTCCATCATGAACATGGATTGTCAGAGCAACCGGCTCCGGGGATTGGTCAATTCTTTCGATGGCGGCTATAGCCGTGCTTGTATTGGTGACGTCATATGCCAGACTCAGGTTCTTATAGCCTTCTTTCGCAATTGTGAACTGCCACATTCCCGTTTGCCCATCGATGACCAGAGGCTCATTTGAAGATGTTACACCTTTAGTAATGCTGCCTGTTGCATCATATGCTGTGACTGTCACTCCGGAAAGTGGTATTCCATTTCCTTTTCTTTCAAGAACGTAGAGGCTTAAGGCAACTGTGGATGGCGAGGGAACTTGATCTGAGGCAGCCTGGTTCGCAGCAACCTGGTCTGCACTCTGTCCGTCTTCAGCCGTCACACCATCTGTCTCAGAGGTTGCGCATGCATTTGATGCCAGGCCAATAATCATCAGCATCAATATTGCGATACAATAGCTTTTTTTCATACTATTACCACCAGATTTTTTGTAACTCCCTTATTTCTTACGACCTCTAATAGACTTTCATTGCATAAAAATATATCAGATTATAAGAGAGTTTTTATGAGCACGAAAATTTCCTGGAACCGCAATAGTACCGCAATTGAGGTTCTCGCAGCTGCAGATCTCCAGGCGGCCTTCATGTCTCCGGCAGACAGAAGCTTCCAGTGCGCTGTTTGCGCTTATAGGAGGAGGCGCTGCTGCCATCAACCCTGGCCAAAGTTATCCATTGCTTGGCACGGCTCTCTCTGCGGTCCTCCTTTTGGAGAAAGCTTGCTGGAAAGACGGCCGAATGGAGAAGAAACGCAAGCGATCTATAGGATTTTAGTTGATAGAATTCATTTATTCATTTGAATTCTCTTCTAAATGCTTGGCTTATATCCTCGTGGCTCATCCACTATTTCCATAGTTGCAATGGCGTGTTTGAATACAAGGACCTCGCCTTTTGCCGTTTGGAGGAGGATCTCATAGGGGTTGAATGATTCGACAGTTCCTGTAACCGGCTGGCCTCCTGAGAGCAGGCGGATCACGACTTTCTTGCCTTTGAACTTGGGTATGAATTGCGGCGATGATTGTTTCGCGGTGGGCTTTTCTTCCTCAGACATTTCCATCCTTTGTTCTAAAACAGTCTCTACTTATTAATCTGGCCCTTCTACCGGAGAAATCCACCAATAAATGTCAGCCTCGCCGCCTCTCTGGGGATCAAGTTGCCGCCTTGAAGCTCTAGTCCCTTCGGTCCGGTCCGCTTATGTCCGTTCCATTTTATTATTACCCGAAAAACAAAGAAAGGTGATTGAGGTGGACCATCTACAGTCCCGTAGTTATAGCTGAAATATTATTATGCCTTCAAAAGGATTTTATCTCTCAGGAACATATATTCCGCATTGCTTATCGAACCTGTATCAAGCAGATCCTTCAATTGCTTCAACTTTGCAATTTTTGCCTTCATTTCCAGCAGATATTCTGGGTTTTCTAAATCTTCCAGCTTTTGAGGAAGCATGAAGCGACGCTCGCTTGACATCCATAGATCCGGCGCGATGACCCTAAGTGCGCCCAGGAGTCCGGTGAGATCAGCACCTAATCCATCTACAATTATTTCCATGAGTTAATCACCTGATCTAAAGTCAGTATTACAACTACTTATTAAAAAACTTGTTGCTATTTTCAAGGAAGCAACATCGGGCGATATAGATCGATTCATATCTACCTTTATCCCTGGCAAGTCCCTTGAAGGGTTATGGCATTATTTCCCTCATTCTTCTCTTTTATTTTATTATCAGAGTCTGCTATCACAGTTATCTCTCTGGTTTGATTTTGCCCTGTTGCGGGAGGATAACTGGAAAAGCCGATGACCTCATGAACCGATGCACCAGAAACAGGCATGAGAATAGTCAGTTCAGCAACCTCCTTTGGCGAAGCGAAGCCTTCTAACACACTCACCAAAACCTTTTGATATCCTGTGGAGCCACTGGGTGCTGGAGTCAGAGTCAACAGGAATGAGACCTGATTGCATGTCGTATTATCCGGATCAGGAGATACTATCAAATCTGAAGTTGCCTGACCATTGAAGGGCTCTGAGATCATGAACGAAGACCCGGACATCTGGCCTTTATTGAAAGTGCTCTCGTCGGCGGTCGTGGGAAGCTTGCCACTAAGAAGCGGACTATCCCGGTTCATCTGCGAATTCGCGACAGATGCGAGAGAGATGAAAATGGAGACGAGTACCATAAATCTCAAGATCTTATTCCATTCTTGCATGGCATCAAGACCGGAAGATGTGGATATAACCGTTTTGGGCCAGATGTTTTTTTCGGAGTGAAATCCCATTCGGAGTAGACGAATTGTGGTTCGTTGCTATTAGTAAGAGCAGGGCCTACAATCGATCTTCACGGAGCACTTCCTGAATTAGACCGATAGCCTTGTTGATGTTCTCCAAAGCTTCAGTCTTTGTTTCGCCCTGGCTGATTGCGCCCGGAAGCTCCAGGCAGCGGACAGTGTAGCCGCCTTCTTCTTGAGGTTCCAGGATGACGGAGTATATCATCGCTAATTAGCTACTCTCCTGGAATTTAAGAATGATCATGGCGAAGACAGGGATTCTTGTGGTGGTATTGAAGACCGAAATGCCCATGAGCTAAGGACGGAGTTCATACATGAAGTTGAACGACATTAGCATATCTCCCATTCAGACGCAAAAGTTATTACCACCACTTCTTCCGGATCCCGCGCGGTGAGACGCGCTGGGGTGACGGGGGCCCACTCCAGGCCGTGGCGGCCCCCCTAACCCCGCGGTCGCGGGGAACAATCTATGAAGCTCTGCTCTCTATTCTTGGACTTATCGAGATGCTTTGACATCATCGACTCGATTTTCATGCGAAAGGGCTTAGCCAGTCCTATCCCAGGAATTTCAGGTAATACACCACAGCGGCTACCATCATCACAAACCCCGCCATCAGTGCCCAGTAAGCCCTTTTCAGATTCCGGTGCTTGTAGCCCACCATCTCCTTGTAGACGCCCTCCGCCAGCTCCGGCGAGCTGAGGTTGGTCTTGTAGGTCTCGGGAGTGAAGACCCGTACAGCAAAGAAGAGACAGATCAGCCAGATGACAATGGGGCTGACGAACAGCAGGACGCGCAGCCAGGCATCCGTGCCCTGCACAGCCGTGACATTTCGCAGATCGCTGAAGGATACCGCCGCAAAGTAAATGCCTTCCACCAGGGTCACGGCGCTGATGAGCTGCTTGGCTGCCTCCTCCAGAGAGCTGATGGACTCCTTGACTGTGTCTCGGGCAGTCTGCAGCCAGAATTCATCCAGATCCGTTACAGGCTCGCCGATGGCGTCTGCTTTGTCTCCCATGTTCTAAGTCTCTCCCGAAATCTCTCCTATGATTCTTGTTATCTCTTCTGTCTTTCGAAGCTTAGTCACCCAGATCTTGTTCCTGGTGCCGCAATATTTGCATGGCACGATAAAAGAGACAGTGCCCTCGTCGCTTTCCTTTGCCAGCTTTCCATCTGCTTCAAGATAAGGGCGCTCATTCCAGAGAAATATCCGATCCGGGGCGGTACATTTCTCATTGCAGCATAAGATTTTCAGCATGGCAATATTACCTTACTTTGAACCGAAATCATCCTTGTTCTTGCTGAATTAATTGGACGATAACTTTTCCTCAAGTTTTTTCCTTTGGTTATTCGCCTTTTCTGCATGGTGCGGACTGCCTATCTCTTCAAAAATAACTTTTGCTTGCTCTGTTAGCTTCACGGCTTCTTCTATATTTCCTTGTTCTTCTTCTAACAATGCAAGCTGAGCCAAAGAAAAAGCAAAGCCATTCTTGTCTCCCAGTTCCTGCTTTATTTTCAGGCTCTGCTGGTAGAGCTTTCGGGCTTCATCGTATTCGCCGGTGTCCTGGGCCAGCGTGCCCAGCTGGTGCAACGAACTGGATACGCCCCTCTTGTCTCCCAGTTCCTGCTTGATTTTCAAGCTCTGCTGGTAGAGCTTTCGCGCCTCGTCGTACTCGCCCGTCGCCTGTGCCAGCCTGCCCAGCTCGTGCAGCGATTTTGACACGCCGCTCTTGTCTCCCAGTTCCTGGTCAATTTTCAAGCTCTGCTGGTAGAGCTTTCGCGCCTCAGGGTAGTTGCCCATTTTTTGGGCGAGGATGCCGAGGTTGTGAACCCAAACTGCCTTTTCTCTGCCGCCATTGAGCGCATTAGCAGATTTGACGGCCTGATTCAGGCTTATTCCATATTCATTCCAGTATCCTCTCATATCCAGGAAGCCATCCAGAGAAGACATGAACTGCAAAATAGTGTGGGAAAAATTCCTTTTCTCCTCATCTATGGCTAAATCTTGCCTGGAAACTGCCCAGTTCATGCCGGAAAGAATGTTCTCTTTCTCCCTCTCCAGCATATCGAAGTTCTCTCGGAAATTTTGGGCATATCCAAGGAAATAGTTCGCAGCCCTTTCTCGAAGCTTGATTAAGCGATCTCTTTCTGCCTTCGCATCAGCATACTGATGCATGAGTGGATGCATGCGGTAGCGGTATAGCGTGATATCTTTGCCCGCTTCATCCTGGACCTCGACTTCAACCCGATCCAGAAAAGACTTCCTCACCAGTTCTCCGAGATCCGTCTCCCAGTTCGATGGATTTTCTGGATCCTGATCCACGCATATGCTTTTGATTGTGTCTTCGGTCACCGAACTGGAGAAAACCGCCAGACAGCCGAGCAGCTCTCTTTGGCTTTCTGTCAGATCCGCATAAGAGACATCAAACCGATCCAGCACTTCCTGGGGTGGATTTCTTCTCAGCTCGTCCCTGATGCTGGCCAGGCTTCTGCTCGCAACCAGAGCCGCCGTCAGCTTGATGGCCAGAGGATGGCCGTGCATGATGTTTGAGATCTCCTTCAGGGAATTCATCTCATCCTGGGTAAGGCTATCTCCCCACTTGGGCGAACGCCGGCGGGCTTCGATGATGAAGAGACGGCTGGCCTCCTCTACTTCCATATCCACAACCCGGATCTCTTTGCCCCCACGGGGCAGGCTCTCGCGCGTGGTCACGAGAGCGGAGCTGGGCTCTGGAATGCTCTCCAGGAACCGCCAGAGGTTTGCATCGTCGATATTTTCGGCGTTGTCCACAATCAGAAGACTTGCTGTATCGTAATTTCTCAGATAGTTCAGAGCGCGATCCCTTTTGGCGTCGAGAGGCAGAGTGCGAAACTCCCAGCCCAGGACTTCAGCAAAGGCATCCAGAAGCTCATTCAAGCCCAGCCGTTCCAAGTCAGCGGCGCTCCTCCAGAAGACGCCGCCCGGATAGTGCCAGCTCAATCGCCGGGCCGCTTCCGCAGCCAGCACGGTCTTCCCGATGCCTCCCTGGCCGGTGAGGACGACCAGCTTCTCTCCACCCATCAGTGCATCCATGGCCTGAGAGAGTATTGCCTTGCGACCGCCGGGTGGATCGCCCCGAATATAGTCGCCCACGAATTCGTACTCAGGAACTCCGAAAAGGGGCTCGGCCTCAAAGCTGGCTTTTCCTGCAGCCCTGGAGGGCAATATCTTGACATCCTTTCCCGGTCCTTCCAAAACAGGGATCTTCTGCAGTTTGCTGCCGTTCTCCAGCCGCTTCAGAGCAGGCAGGGCAGTCTCCAAGGCCATGGCAATGGTCATGCCTGCCCCCAGGCCCGCGTAGAATGGCGCGACCAGAGCCATGGTCGCCTTGACTGGGACTGACTCGTTCATCCCAAGAACAGCTGGAACTCCCATAGTCAGAAGGACACTCTGGAGACCCGTCTCCCCTCCCTTGGCCGACTCGCAGGCGCTCAGGAAGACCAGCTTTGTGGGATGTTCCGGCGCGCTCATGACGATCTCCGCCAGATCCTCCGCCGCCAGGGAGTCCAGCTTCCCATCCTCTCGCTCGAAGGCGAAGTAGCCCTTCGCTTTCTCTCCATCCAGAAGACAGTCGCAGCGGCCGCACTTTTTCTGCCCGGGCGAATTGAGACTGCCACAATTGGGGCAGCGCACCCCGAAAGAGCCGTGGCCGTCGAAGTGGACTATATCGTATCCGCTCAGGATCTCCGTGCGTAAGCCCTCTACGGTGGGCGGGCGGAGGATCTTGAGAAAGGCGGGGGCCTTGACCCTCCGCAGGCCACCCAGCAGAGACCACTGGTCGGCAATGTTGGGCAGGTCCTGTAGATCCAGCGGCCGGGAGACTATCACCAAAACCCGGAAGCCCTGGGGGGCGGAGGTATCATGCGGCATATCAATTCCGCCTGATGCTTCCTAATAGTAATTAATGTGTCGATCTTCCTGTAAGAAATTGCTCTGAAGAGGTATCAGTGGCTATCAAGATAGATGGAAAAATTTGAGCGGCCAAACTTGGGATGGAGTTTGCTTTAGGATAGAAGCGCTTTGGAACTGCCTGGCGCAAGTAGGAATTTCTGCTTGACCGCTAAGTCACTCCCTTGCACAGCTCCCCGCCGCTCTCCAGATCCTCCCGGAAGAGATCTTTCTTCTTGCGCAGGCCCAGGCGCAGGGCAAGCTTGCGTTTCGCATAGAATGGCGCCAGCCGCAGCGTCTCCAGGAGGAACCATTTGGGATAGAGTCGCTTGACTTTATTGTACCTGAACCAATCGAGATCATAGTAGCGCGCATTCATCTGCCATGTGATGTACTGCACCTCCTCATCGCTAAGGTGCTTTGTCCTCAAATTGGCATGCAGGCCATCGTACTTGGTGAAGTCGTTCTTTGTTACCAGCCCCATCTCCTCCAGCTCGGCCCGCATCTGGGTCCTGGGATAGGGTGTGGATATGTAGAAGATGGGCACGTCCACCTTCAGACGGCGGGCCAGCTTGAAGTTCTCCCACATGTCCTCTTCATCGTCATCGGGATTGCCGCCGATGAGTCCCGTGGAGACGATGATATTATTATCATGCAGATACTGCACCGCCTTCTCTGCATCATTGGACATCTTGCCCTTGCCAAGAAATTCGAGGTTCCTCTTGTTGATGCTCTCCACGCCTAAAAAGACCCCATCAAATCCCGCTTCTCCCATCTTGTCCACGAGCTGCTTGCTCGATGCGATGCCCGAGGCTGAGGCCTGAGTCTTGTAGCGCAAATGAGTGAGACCGGATTCGATTATGGCCTGGCAGAGCCTCTCCAGCCGCTTCGGATCCAAAGTGATATTATCGTCCGGGAAGAAGATGGAGCCCGCACCGTGGGCTTCGGCATCCCGGATGTCGGCGATAACGCGATCGATCGCAAACTTGCGGAACCTGCGGCCGTACATGAGATTGATGGAGCAGAACTTGCAGCCCTGCGTGCATCCCCGGCTGGTCTCCACAGAGTCGATCGGAATGCCCAGGCTGTTGAAGCCTCTGGTGAGCAGCCTTGCATCGCGGTTGGGCATCTCTATGTCTTCAACATTGAGCAGTGGCCGGGCGGGATTATGAACCATCCTCTCGCCCTCATGGTAGGAGAGGCCCAGTATACCCTTCGGGCTCTTTCCTTCCAGAAGGGCCAGGACCAGCTCCCGGAAGGTGGCCTCCCCCTCGCCGCGAACAATGTAGTCTATGAGCGTCGCATCCGGGCTTTTGCCGATCTCTTCTGCGGCTAAAGTGGGATGATATCCGCCAAAAACCGTCTCGGCTCCCGCCTCTTTGGCGATTCTGGCCAGTGCCAGAGCCTCCTGATACTGGAAGCTCATGGCAGTTATTCCCACCAGATCGTAGCCGTTGACGGCTTTCCGCACATAATCGCGGTGATTCTTCAGGCCGTGTATGTCGGCCACATGAACGGTGCACCTGTCATCCACATGCGCCGCCAGTGACGCCAGCCCCAAATTGGGCAGGCGGGCTATGCGGTCAAAGTCGGGCTGCACCACAGGAGAGGAGAGCAATAATATTTTCATCTTTTACCTAATCCAGCATTACCTAATCCCGCAGATCTTTCAGCTTCAGCTCTCGCTTACCTGTAGGAATCTCGGGCCCTGCTTCCAGTCGAACTTGTTTGCCCTGGAGATATAGGCAGCAACCTCTTTCACTCCCGCCAGGCCGCCGAAGTGATAGGCATTGGACCAGACACGAGCCGAGGTGCGTAGAGGCGCATACCAGGGATGGACCTGCCTGAAGGACAAGTCCAGAATATCCAGCATCTCATCCGGCTTGATATGGGGATGGTTCCAGACCAGATGCTTTCCGTCGTGGTGATGCCAGTCCTGGTCGAAGATGCCGTATTTCTCCTGGATCTCAGTCCACATGGGCGTCTGGGGCAAGGGAGTTATGACGCATATCTGAGTTATATCCAGTTTCAGCGCAGCCAGCTTCTTTATGTCCACGCGAAGCGACTCTTTTGTATCTTCTTCGAAGCCGACCATGTAATAGCCAACCGTCCCCAGGCCCCGCTCTTGCAGCATGCGCAGTGTCTCTAAAATGTCCTCGGTACCTTCTTTCTTCTTCATCTGGTCCAGGCGCTCTTGATGCAGGTTCTCGATGCCGATGGCAGCTCCCCCAAAGCCTGCGACCTTTTTGCCGTTCCGTTCCCTCAGATTTGCCCATTCGTCTATCTTTGTGCGCAGATAATCGGCTCGCGCCATGCAACCCCAGACCATCTGATACTTGTCAAGGAGCTTCACCACCGCATCCGCATGGCGGCGGTTGCAGCCGAAGTTCTCATCCTCAATCAAAACCACGTTTATGCCGTTCTCCTTGTAGTAGGCCAGAACCCGTTCGATGCTTTTCAATGAGATTATGTTGGGCTTATTGCAGAAGACCGGGGTCTGGCAGAACTTGCAGCCAACCGGGCATCCGCGGGTTGTGAACAGCACCCCATAAATGTTCAGCTTTACGTTGAAGGGCGTATTGAGATACTCGATAAGCGGAGGGTGAATTATGTCCTTTATCTGACGTCCGAAGTAAGGCGCCAGTTGATGCTCGGAGTATCCCACGAAGATCCTGTCGAATTTGTCCTGAATGGGGGTCGTAAGGGCACCATAATTTCCAGCCCAAACCTCTCCTGCACCGGCGGAGCGTGCCGCCTCGACCATCTCCATAGCTTCATGCGTCTCGCTCAAATAAAAGGAGAGCCCCACCACATCCCAGCCCTCTTGCAGCTTCTTTATGTACTCATCTAAGGTCGGAAACTCCAGGATCTCAAGCTCTGGAATGTTCTGCTTCAAGAATCTCAGGCCGAAGGATTGGATGCGTGGCCAGTAGAATCGGAACCACGACCTTGTATTGGCTCCTATGTAATCATAAGGCTCGGAGCCCTTTCTGTAAACGGTTGTGAAGAGAACCCTGGGAGACATATTTGCCCTCTCCTGTCCCATGGATGATTAAGCTTACGATTCTGGACCGCCTGGATTGAGAGTTGGATTGTGCGGAATTCTATTGAACCATAACAAATTCAGGAAACTCTGGAACTCTTATCTTCTCGAAGCCTGGCGAGAAGGTTCTCATAGGCTTTTGCTGCCAAGTCGCTTACATCAATGCCCATCTCTCTTGCCACCAGAAGGATCACGGCATCCAGCTCTACCAGCTTTTTCAATGAATCCTGCTTAACGTTTGCCATCGCTATGACCTCTTTTCTGCTCATGCCGGTCTGAGACGTTATGAGCCTTATTCCCTGGTCAAGTATGCCCTCTTCAGTCGTTGGTTTGAAACCAAGCGGCACCTCCATCGCCTCGGCATCGAAGATTGCAGATACACTATCTCCTTCCATCTTGACCATACCTTCGGCTTCCGCTTCCCTCAAGAGAGCGCGCACTTTTTCCGGCGATCCCCATTTCAGATCCAGGGATAGTGCGAAGATGAAGTCGCTGATCTTCAGGCTCTTCTTTCCACGCTTCTTGAAAGGCGTGGCCACCAGAAAGGCTTTTTCGCGGTCCAAAGGAAACACCCTGGTCCAGGAAGACAGGTCATAACAGATATAAACTAGCCTGTCAAAGAGTGACCGTATGAGTGACCGTATTTATCATTGCTAGCGGAAAGGATTTAAGAGTGGGGAGAATAAGTGGATAATAACTGTACAAAAATCCGGCATATGCCATGTGGTGTTAGATGAGGCTCATATATCCGATAGTGATTCTATTCCTGCTGATAAGCGCCAGCAACGCCCAGCTGGCACCAGATAAGGAAAGGTTCGACGTCGTGCTCCATCCCGGTGACCTGGAGGAGAGAACGTTGAAGGTTGCTAATGTTGGAGATTCACCTATCTTCAAGATCACGAAAACTCAGATGAGCGGAACCGCCAAGGAATTTATCTTTCTGGACGTGCCGGAAGGAAAGACGCTCATGCCCTCGGATAAAGCAGAGATAAAAATCTACTTTGCCCTGCCTCCCGAGACCAAGCCGGGATCTTACACCGGATTTATATATTTATTGGATAGCGTTCCTCCCTCGCTTCCACTGAGAATAGACTTCGACCTTGAAGTCATTGGGCAGGAGAGCTACAACGTAGACATGACCATCGAAGATGCCAAGTCCGCCTCGCTTTTTGCCAAAGCGGAAGATATTGCTCAATTCGATCTGGCAGTCAAGAACCTGGGTTCATTCAGAGATGTGGCCTCGATTGATACAGGACCGCTGCCAGATGGCTGGGATGTAACATTGATGGATGGAGAAAAGCCGCTCACACTGCCCTACGATCTGCCTTTGGATCCTGGAACGACCCATAATATGAAACTGCAGGTTCAGACCTCCAAGCCAGGCAAGGCAGGCCGTCTGGTGGTAACGGCGACATCTCTGGGCAACACATCCGAGAATTCCTCCATCAAAGCCGATGTCGAATTCGGGATGGCGGTCAGGGGCTACACCACAGATGTCGAGATCCCGGATAAGATTGTGGCCAATAAGAGCTACGAGGGCTCCTTCAGCATCATCCTTGATGTCAAAGAGAACGTAATGATCTCTATAGAATCGCCACCCGAGTTAATGGTGATACCTCTGGCGCAGATGGTTGAGGTAACTCCGAAAGAGCCTGGAGTCGCTAACTTCACCATGCTTGCCTCGGCAAGCGGCGAATATCCACTCGTCTTCAAGCTCACCGATTCCCATGGCATTCCCATGCCGGAAGAGACGACCTCCGTTAAAGTCGTCCAGCCTGAAGGAATGGCTGTACTGACGGGAGAGGATTTCCTCCACAGCACAGTAGCGTCTTTAAGCATTCCCGGAAACAGGACACCGGATATAATTACGATACCTTCGGGTAACATCAGTAAAGAAACCCGGGAGAAACTTCAAGAATATTCCCTGGTTTTGATCCTCGGAAATCAATCAATTGTCTCCAGAGATGCAGAAAAAGCTCTGGATGGTATCGAAGTAAAACGAATCGCGGGAGATAGCCTTTACGAAGAGTGCTGGCTCTTTGCAGAAAATATTTGGCAGAATGGAACCTCTGCGGTGGTCTTAACAAGCTCCAAACCCGCAGATATCTTCAGATCCTACCAGGCGGCCAAGATGGGTGGTATGCCCATGATGGTGTGCGAGGGCGGTGTAACCGAGGCTGCCAATGCCGCCGTAAAGGAAATGACCAAACGCAATACAACGCTCTCCAAGGCTTTGATTGTTGGCAAGGTTGGAGTGGAATATACAAAAGCACTGCAAGATGCAGGCGTCTCGATAGAAGAGGTGACCTCGTGAGGCTGCTTCCTATATTATTATTCATAGCACTTATATCCAATTCTCTGCTTTGTTTAGCAGAGGACGCACCCCTGGCAAGAGGGGTAAAGGGCGAAGTAGAGGATGTGATTCTGGTTGGTGCAGACGATTGGCATGCATCCATTGCCGCCACGCCCCTGGCAATCTGGTCTCAGGATAATCAAACCAAAGTTACGCCTATGCTGATCCTTCCTAAATTGGTCCAGGCTGGAGATAGAAACGGCTGGGTCGAAGAGAGCGATATGGAGAGGTATGGGGAGTCGGCGATCCTTGACACTTTCAAGGCTGCAAACATCAGCGCCATAACCATCCACGGATCCGGGGACAAGGTCAAAGCTCTGGTAGAATCGGCTCACAAAGACGGTCTCAAGGTCTATATTACGGCAACTCTGGAGATTCCAGTTATTTCTAAGGCTGATGACGCGGGCGAGATCGGAGCCATCTCCGAGGCTGAGAGGACCCTCATGACTGATGCCGGCCTGACAAGTTCCATTCCTGATGATTCTAAGATCGATCGAAGTTGGATGCAAGTGCCCAGTCCCAATACAGGTGGCAATGCCAGCTATTATTGTCCTGTGAATCCGGAGGTCAGGGATTATCTTTACAATCAGATCGAGACGCTGATTGATGATTACAAGGCCGATGGCGTTGTGCTCTACAAATTTGGCTTCCAGGATGAGAATTACTGCTTTTGCGATGTCTGCAAGGAGAAGTTCTATCAGGATACCGGCATAGACATCACCAAGGTCAATGCCAACAGTTACAACCAGGAAAGATGGAACCAGTGGAAGCAAGATCAGCTCATGCAGATTGTAAAATATGCACGAAATATCACATCGGATTTGGGACCCGTGAAGCTCGGTGTAGCTTTGGACAATCCATTCGATCGCAGCCAGGGCTACAATTTTGCCGAGATCTCTAAGGTCGTTGACTTTTCCTTGATCTCTCCTCTGCCTGCCGAGGATGTGAGCCAGGCATGCAAGCTGAGCGAGAAGCCGGTCTATGTACGGCTGAGCGACGACTATGTAGGTTACGTCCTCTCGACCCAGAATGTGGAGGGAACTGTGCAATACATCGAGGCTCTCACAAAAGCAGGTGCCGCGGGTGTTGCCTTTGAGTATGACGTCGTCCATACGCCAATCTGGTCGGAACTAGAGCCGCCGTCGTTGGCAGCACGCTGGTTGATGCAACAGATAGGCGGAACGACTCTGGCAATAGGAAATGTGTCCTGGAAGAGCAACTCGAAGATAGTTGCCAACAATAGCACTGAGATGGCTGAAAAGATAAGCCGGTACTGGAAGAGTTCGCCGGGAGCCGTAATCGTGGGAGAGAACTACAGCGCAGCACTCTCGGCGGCTCCCATTGCCTCTTATTTGAATTGGCCGATTCTATTTGTAGGAGGCGTGCTGCCGGGAGATACTGTTGCTGCATTATCGCGCCTCGGGTCCAAAGAGGCAGTAATATTGGGTCCGATCTCAGAAGCTGTGCGACAGAACTTGAGCCAGATGAATATCACTCTCATTGACGGCAATGGCGAATTTTTAGTTCAGCAGATGAAAGAACGGGGCGAGAGTCCGGCTATGATAGTCTTTACCAACTCTCATGATCTCTCGCTTCTGCCGCCAGCGCCTTATCCCAAAGTTGAGCGCTCATTGGTCGAGGATCTCCTGGTAAGAACCGAAATGAGCCCCAGCCAGGTACCCGCTGAGGAACAGGGAGAGATCGTCAGGCTCAATATGACCATGAGCAACACCGGCAAAGATGTGCTGAAGGGCTTGCGATTGCTGGATATCTTCCCCATGGGACGATTCATAAGATTACCCGGGCTCGGCGAGGGTCTGGTGAATATCACTGATCCGTACAGCGGGCTGCCGTCTGTTGCCACCACTGCCTTCCTCAATGGGTCTTTGCTCAGATGGAACCTGAACAAACTCGAGCCTGGCAAGTCCGCCAGCTTGAATATAGAAGTAGAATTGATGTATCCCATGGATTCCGGCTGGTCACAGCGACTGGACACAGGAGCCACGGCAGCTTACGAGGGGTTTTCCTATAACCATACTCTGGAGAACGTGGACGACTCGCCGGTTATCAATCTGACCTATCCCACCTGGATCTACTCCGGTAGGACAAACATATCCTGGAACCTTGACCGGGACTCCAGCTACACTGCCCTCAACCTCTACAGCCCGGACAAGAGAAATGGCCGTGTCAAGATCACAAAGATCGAGCCGGATAGGCTTTATGATTTGAGGGTGCAGCTTCTGACTCCAGGGAAATGGATCTTCAATATTGATACGGATGGCGATCTGACCAAGAACTACACTATTGACGTTCGCTCCAATATCGATGCTCTAAATATCACGGCATTCAGCCACACCAAAGTCCCGAGGCTGTCGCTGGTAGCGGCTCAAGCGGCATCAGCGCGCAAAGCTCTTCTGGTGGACGCATCCCTGGACCCCCAGCAGATCGATCCCGTGAAACAGGAGCAGAAACTGAATGAGAAGGTCGAGGGTCTTATGCTCAACCCCAAATACCTGATGGTAGTGGGTGATCCCGGATCGCTGCCCTTCATCTCCACCGGTCTCATCCAGAAGTTAACGCCGGTAATGGAGTATGAGGTCAACAGGGACTATCAATTGAATCTGGATGATGAGAACTACAGCAACGTGGCTGTAGGTCGAATCATGGGGCTTTCCGTCTACGATGCATCTCAGCTCCTTGCTCGCACAATGGCCTACGACCGGCTAAACGGCAGCTGGAAGAAGAACGGTCTGGTCATATCTTCGCCGCCACTCTCCTTTCCACAGGCTCCTATTGGCGCGAGCATAAGGGATTATATGCAGGAGGCGGGTCTTCTCGTCAAGGATCTGCGTTATGAGGAGGCCACTTATCAACAGGTCATCTCGCAAATGAATAACGGTCAGAATATTGCTCACTTCGATCATCATGGCAACGAGAATGCCTGGGAGTTATCGAGTTGGTCGATGACTGATTCTGATCTTACAGGGACACAGGTGAAGGAGCTTACGCTGTCGCCTCAGACTACTACTGCGTCAGCCTGTGTTACTTTGAACCTCAAGGGATACTATCTGAATGTGACTGGCACCAGGATGTACATTCCCGGGAATCTGGAGGATTCTATTGCCCTGTCTTTCATAAGAGCAGGAGCTGTAAACTATATCGGGGAGTCAGCTCTATCATATATCTTCTTGTCGGACGACTACTTCAAGAAGTTCTATCAGTCTCTGATCTTCGAGAATGCAACTGTGGGCCAGGCCCAATTGGACGCCGATAACCTCTTCAGGCTCAAGTTCAAGGGGACTCAAAATATCAAGCCGTTCTCCGATTACGACGAACCTCTGCCAGCCTGGGATACCTCCGTTCAAGAGATGCTCAATCAGACATCCTACATGGATGTTATACTGGGAGATCCAAGCTTCAGGCCGAATTTGCCCAAAACGCCCTCTCTTCCCTATACCACAGAGGTATCGGTCGATAATACCACAGACCAAAACAAGACGGCTCTTACGGCTACCATCGTGCCGACGAACGAAAGTGCCACCGATTGGGTATACTGGATTCAGACAGATAGCTCCAGCGGCCAGCTAAATCTCGATTCTCCCCCAGCGATCATAGGGGAGGTCTTGCTGCCCAAGGATGCAGATAAGATCGTGGTTAAGGAGAATGGCTTATCTGTCTGGCATGATGAATATTCTGTCGGCGAGCAAAAAAAGGTTATGTGGCCTATCATCAGACCGAGGCTTGGAGAGGAGAGGAGCTTCCAGGTTGAGTATGTGCTGATTCCTGGCCAGGTTCAGCGGATCAATGTGACTGCTGGCTGGAATGCTATTTCTGTCTATCTGAATCCGAAAGATGCGTCGGCAGAAAAGTATCTCAGAGATATGCCCTACCGGAGCATATTCACCATTTCAGGTGAAGGATGGGACTTCGGCATGAAGGATGGAGGCATGCTCAACGTGACCCGCTTCAAACCGGGGGAGGGCTACCTCATAGACAGCGCCGACAACTTCACCATGACGATATCCGGCAAACCAGTCGATCTGCCCTATCGCCTGGACCTGCACAAGGGATGGAATATGATCGGTCTGCCGGTGAACAAGACTGTGGATTTGGGCAATATCACAGTCAATGCCGACCATAAGAGGTACAAGTATCCTGAAGCAGTTGAAAAAGGACTGGTCTCGGCCTTCATCTGGAAATATGAAGGTGAGGATTGGACTCATTTGGGTGAGAACGAAACCCTTGTGCCTGGAACGGCGTATCTCTTCGAGTCTACGAGCGAGTCGAAGCTGGAGTTCCGTTGAATTGATCGAGATGGGGCTCCCTAAAACTATTTTATTATATTTATTTTGCCACTATTGAGGAATTTGAGATTGCCATTTGACAATCATTGGCACTACAGGAATTCAACAGTCTTCTGTCCGGCCAGGATCACAGGTGGCCACTTTGGTTTGGAAAATATCCGTGACTGAAAAATCTCTTCCATCTTGCTTGATAAAAGGGCAATCATCAAATAGATGCAAGATATTGCTATTAGTAGAGGATGATGAAGCGAAAAATTCAAATTTTCGGGCCGAAAGTACAATGGTGTAGGCTACAAACCCTGGCTCACTGATGCGGCAATAGATGCAGGTCTCAATGGTTTCTTTGCCAGTAACCGCATGGATGATAAGATTCAATACGTTTTGGTTCTGGTAGAGGGAGATGAAGATAGCGTTGCATACCTTGAGCGGTTTGTGAGAGAGAACATGCCAGAGCTCGCTAAGGTAGATCGCATAGATACGGAGAGCTTCACAGGGTCGGTCATGCCTTTGGACAAATATGCAGCGATAAACACCTCCTCGCAAATGAATAAAGCAATCCCTCTTCTGTTGAGCATGGACGGAAAGCTGGACAGCATGAATGGAAAGATGGATGGCATGCTTGAAAAGCAAGACGAAACAATTTCAGAGATAACGAGATATGCATGAAGACCTGATTAACCGCAGCGACTTCCGTTTGACGAGGATTGAAAAGGATATCAAGACGATAAAAACCAAATTGAGTCTCAGATAGCCAACGGCTTCGCATCTGAAATTCGGCACAAAAGAACACTGGATTATCCCGCACAAAAGAAGCAGATAGCTAATGAATAATAATCTATTCATTTACAAAGATATTTTTTGGTCTATCCAGCTTGGACTTAGATTATTCCTGTCTATAAAAGACGTTGCCAATTGAAACACGATCAGCTCTCCGGGACCGATCATTTGGTTTTTTAGCTATACCACTGCCGAAATGTCGCGCATCGGTTGAAACTTATTCACACATTTCCGATAGCTTTTTAGTTTGGATGTATCTATGACGGATTGTCCAATCGAAGACATTACACCTGAATTAGTCTGCAGCTCAACCGCAGTCGTCGCTTGGCCGGCCTCGGTCTGGAGAGGTGCCGACTGCCTCCGGCGCGCGGAATCCCGGCGGAGCAGCCATTATGGATAGGGTGAAATGTGAAAGAGAAAAATAGAGATTGACCCTGACGACTAATGCCTGCACCAGCTTACTTCATTTGACTCAGCGACAACAGTATCCGAGAACCTATTGAAGGCCCTCTGGCTGCTGCCCTTGTAGACAATCCATCCGACCAGGCAGTCCAGCGGCAGCAAAAAGGCTTTGCCGAAGCTCTCCAGGGCAGAATCCTGAAATCCTATCTTCTCGCCCGCGGGACCCACCACCACTATGTTCAGGAGCATCTTTCCCAGAGACTGACCACGGTAGCCTTCAAGTGCCGTCCAGTAGATGAAGAGCATTGTTGACAGTATCCCCAGGCCCCCGGCACTGCTGGCGCCAATCGTCGAAATGGTCATGAGGCTGGACCACAGGATTCCCATGAGAAGCACATCGATCAACCAGGCCCAGAATCTGCCTCTCCAGCTTGCCCTGCTTATGCCGTCCATTTAAAAGATCTCCTTTGATATTTTGCTATTCTATTGTTCTGCCATACTGGTATATCTGCTTCATGCTACAGGACTTTTACCTCATTCAAGCCAAACCATCGCTCTTTCTCAAGAGGCGCAGCGCTCTCTTGAGCTCATCCCTGGCATTGTCCAGCACCTCTCGCCGGACCTCCATGCGCAACATGAGCACCACGAAGACGGTGAAGGTCGTGACCAGCGCGAAGACGACCGCCATCACAGTCACCAGTCCGAAGTTGCTGGTGATGTTGAAGGGCGAGGTGATCAGAGCCCCAAACCCGAACACAACCGTCATCCCGGATGCCACCAGAGCAGACCCGATGCGGTTGGCGGTGATCTTCAGAGCCTCAAAGGGGTCGCCCACATTTTTCAGCTCCTCATAGAAGCGCTCCATCATCAGAATGGCATACTCGGATCCTATGCCGAGAACCAGCGCTCCGAGAGTCGCGGTCAGTGGAGTGTACTTCAATCCGCCCAGATACATGACTCCACCCATCCAGCCGATCACGACCAGCATAGGCAGCACCGGCAAGAGAGCCTTGATCAGGTCCCTGTATATTATCAGGAGCAAGATGAATATGAGCACGAGGCCCAGGAGCGACATCTCCACTCTGCCTGTGGTCAGGGCGCCTATGGTTACGGTTCTGACCATCGAGTCGCCGGTCATCTTCACAGACACACCAGGGGGCGGCGTCACCCATGTCAGGTCCTTATCGAACTCCTTGGTGAGCCGGTCAAAGCTCTCCAATCCCAGATTCGTGGCCGTCTGTCCCAGATTTACGTCTATCATGGCGGCGTTGTGGCCGCTCAAATACTTGCTCGTCACGGATGCCGGCAGGGAATCAATTATCCCTCGCACATCGGTTTTGTCGTTGGGTATCGTTCCGCCATTGGCCTGCTTTATAAATGTGACAAGGCTTGTGGTTCCATAAACCTGATTTCTGGACTTGAGAAGATAGTTGCTGAAATCATCCATCCACTTTAAATTCGCGGGATCAGTGACATCATCCGCCTGGACTATAAACTGGATGGAGTCGGTGCCTCCATAAATATTGCTCATATGCCTGAAATCGACCAGAGGCGGAAGATCCTGGGGAATATAGTTCTTTGTGTCCGTCTCTACAGGGACCAGGCTGTCCAGGTAATTTCCCATGAGAGCCAGAAGCAGAGCCACCGCCAGAACGGTCTGCCACTTATGGATGCAGAAGTCTGCCGTCTTCTCCACATACAATCCAATGGCAGAGCCGCCATCGCCGGACGGGCTACTGGACACGCCGGATAGCCCATCTGCACCTGCCAGAGCTTTCGACCTGGCGTCTGCCCTGGCGTCTGCTCTCTTCTTTCTCGAACCGCTCCTCTTCTCGCCGAGATAAAGAACCGTCACCCCAACGAACAGAGCGGACAGGTAGCACATAATGAGCCCGATGATGCAGAGAAATCCGAAGTCCCGGATCATGGGGACGCTGGAGCTGAGAAGAGCGACAAATCCGGCTATGGTTATGATCAGGGCGACCATTACCGGGATGGCCACATGGTTGACCGTATTGATGGCGGCCATAATGGGAGGCACGCCCTTGCTGAATTCTTCGTCTATGCGGTTATGGAACTGAATGGCATAATCTATGCCGATGCCGATCAAGAGAGGAAACGCGGAAAATGAGACCATGGTCAATGGTATCTGCAGCAGTCCCATGGCGCCGAAGGTCCAGACTATGCCGAGCAATACGACGGGTATAGGGAGCAGCGGCCACTTCACATGCCTGAAGAGCAGGAGCAGTGCAAAGACCATCAAGACTCCGGCCAGGAGCATGATCTGTCCCTGGCTCTTGTTCATGGCATCCGTGATGGATTTCATGAGGGCCGAGGAGCCGGTGACGGTGATGCTGTATCCGGGTGGAAAGTCAGCCAGCGAGACCGCTTCATTTGTCTCCTTCAAGATCTCGCTGCGCTGATCATCGGTGATATAGACAGGGTCCGCAATGGACATCATGGTATGCCCGCGGTCGGGCATGAGGCCTTGAACCTGGGGGCCGCCATTGGCCAGGATCTCGTCTATTCGCTCTTGCGAGGGTATACGGCGCAGGCCATTGTCGCGATATTCCGTATCGGCCACGATATCGGCTATGCTTGTAACCGATAGCACTCTGGGAACGTCTTTCACAAAATCCGAGAAACGAAGCATGGCCATCTGGACCTTGGAGCTTGCCACATCATCGCCCTCGATCATTACCACTATGGATTCCGTGCCGAAATTTTCTTTGTAGAGGTGGTCGTATATTTGATAGAGCGGGGATTCTTTGCCTACCATGCTCTCGGTATTCATACCCTGCATGGTAACCGATTGGGCAAAATGGAAGGCGACGACAGTCAGAATAAGTGCTACGGCGATTATAGTCAAAGGATTCGCAGTGATCCAGGCACCGAGCCGTTCCATAAATTGCGTGCTTTTCCACCTCATGTTCGGATTTTACTGAAACATCGAAACATGCGAAAAGCACTTAAACCTTGTGGTCTATTGCACCAGCAAAGTCGATCTGTCATACAAGAATGGCAAAGGAGAACTTCAGAAAGCGGCTGCCAAATTTTGTGACTATTTATGAAAATGGTATCCGCAAGTGTGAACCTTCCTAATGTCCTCGGGCGTGAGCGGGAAGGCCCTGCAGATGCTAGGCCTCAACTTATATATCTTGCAGCGTTTGCCTCCGGCATCATGAGCCGGACAGCCCTGGCAGCATCTGCCGCATCTTGAACAGTTTCCGCTCCGTTTGGCCCGCCAGGTCATTACCTGTTTTCTTCTGACATACCAAACGACCCTTCTTCTGATCCATCCATCCAACATGGTAAACCATCACGTCAACTGTGCTGGTGCAGCAAAGTGGACTTGCATGCACCACAGTGTTGCAGTGTTCGCTAACTTTGCCGCGCTTTTCTAGGTCGTAGGTTAAAAGGATGACGGTCTGGTGTTTTTCCATATCGCTCCATTCCGACTGAAGAATTCCGGCAAGGTTGTCGTCAAATGCAACAGAACCGTGAATGATCATGTTTAAATAGAACATCAATCCTATCAATTTTGATGGAGCAAAACGGCATTATTTACTGCATCACCCTAAAATCCGGTTTAGAACGGGCCTTATTTTAGCTTAGCTTAGTAATTTAGCAATCCTTTGCATGATAATGCGATCTTGATCAAAAATTTTCGCGTCTTCTATCATCACTGCACAAAGGGTCGTCTATCTCGTCACATAGAATTATAAATATAAATAAATGAAGAGTCGGAGGTGACTCGCTATGATGAACCGCACGATGAAACTGCTCCTGCTATCGGATATATTCGTCCTCACAGGATTCGGGCTGATACAGCCCATACTTGCCATATACATAAACGGTGGTGGTGTAACAGGAGGCACCATGCTCTCTGCGGGACTTGCGAGCGCTCTCTTCCTGTTCACCAAATCCATGGTTCAGCTTCCCTTTGGGCACTATGTAGATAAACATTCAAGCAAGACAAAGTGGCTGATCCTGGGGACTCTGCTCATGGCGGGCGTTCCCCTAATCTACATCACTGCGAACAGCATTTATCAGATCTATCTGGCGGAGATAGTTTACGGCCTGGGGAGCGGCCTTGCTTATCCGACGTGGCTCGGCCTGTGGTCCGCTAACCTGGACAAAGGGCGTGAGAGCTTCCAGTGGTCCGTCTACTCCACCTCTACCGGCCTCGGCACGGCAGCGACTGGAGCAACGGGCGCGGCTGTGGCCAGCATGGTAGGCTTTTATGCCACCTTTATCATGGCCGGACTGCTCTGTCTACTGGGCTGCCTGGCCCTTATTTATATGGGGCGCAGGAGCGTGGAGAAGAGCGAAAATCTGGGGGGTGAGGCCCGTTTCCGTAGAATTGGGATGGGCTTGCCCTTCCCGGCTTGAGACCTTTGGCCTGGGTCTCTCGCCCAAAAATTCGCCTCAGAATGTTGAACTGAGGCAGAGCTCTTTTTGTATAAGTCTGTTATCTTCCTGCTATCCTCTTCTACCCTGCTACCCTTTGTCATCTCTTGTTTTCCTCTTGCTGCGTCCAGAAGATCCTGAGGTTTGTTGTACTGAGTGTTTAACAAAATTCTTTCAGTAAAATACCCAATGCCCTGGATTCTCGGGCAACAAAATCGCCTGCTTTGTTAACCCAGAATACCTTTTCAAAAAGTTAATATAAGCCCGGTCGATTTATTAGACGGTCAAGCAAGGAGGAATTTATCTTTTGCAGAAGAAAATTACGTTTCTGTCCGTTATTGCGGCGATGATCTTATTCTCTGCATCTGTTCTGGCCCAGGAGTTAAGGCCCGAGACTGGAACCGTCATAAAAGAGAGTAAGATGGACGGCAGGGGCGAGCTTGACATCATTAACAACGTGGCAGATGATGTAGTGGCAGTTCTGGTGGTAAATAAAACCGGGATAGTGGATACGGCGGTTTACATCCGTGCGGGAGACGTTTTCAATTTGATCGGAATTGAAGACGGCAGCTATGACCTTTACTTAAAACAGGGGCAGAGCTGGAACCCCGGACTCCAAAGATTCATTGCCAACTTCAGCCAGAGCCGAATGCGTGATCCGATAACCTTTGAGACCATTAAGATCCCTGAGGGAATCCGCCATTCAGTGGCGCAGATCACAATAAAAGAGAGGCAAGAGGGAAATACTGTTGCCGTCCCTGTGGATGATGAAGTTTTTCCGGATTTAGGATAATTTATCCATCAATCGCTAACAGATGGCTGCCACTTGGTGGAGGCCATTGTGATGCGACCTCCCTGTTTTCCTAGCTCTTCCATCCGTCGTATGCTACTATCTCTGCAAGCTTCTTTCTGGATCTAGCCAGAGGCGTCTCGTCAGGGTAGCCCAACGTCAGCATAACAACCACCCGGATTTTCTCTGGTATCCCTAGAATCTCCAAGACTTTGTCCTCATGAAATGCACCTATCCAGCAAGTTCCCAGGCCCTCAGCCATGGCCGCAAGGCTCATGTGATCCACGGCTATTGCTACATCAATTGGGTAGCAATACTGCCCGCAGGGCATGACGTTCTCGGTCTCTGTTGCACAGGCGGCTATTACTACGGGCGCGCTGGCCACATAAGGTTGACCCATGGCGGCCTCGGACAGTCTCTGGCGCTTTTCTTTATCTTTCACCACTATAAACTTCCAGTCCTGGAGGTTGCGAGCGGATGGAGCCAGCCTTCCAGCATCCAATACACGTTCTAGCTTCTCTTCTTCGATTGAGCGAATCTTGTAGCTGCGGATACTTCTTCTAGCCCTGATGGCCCCTATGATCTCCATGGTTCGATGCCTCTCTTCTTTCTACTCATTCTCAAGAGATAAAATAAATTCTTTATCCCTTTTTGTCTGAAACTATTCGTTAACACAATTTTTCATTAAGTAGCTTCGTTTACTAAAATCGTAAATTGTTAATGATAATGCAAAACATTCTTAAACTCAGGCCGGCATAAGCATTCTGACAGGTGCAACTCATGGTGGAGATAATTCAGAGGATACCGAATCCAAGAGCTTGTTCCAGGGCGGAGATGGAAGAATTATGTTCGGGCCGCCTTTTGATATCCGACCCAGAGAGCCTCCCGTCAAACGCAAACGCGAACCATCTTTTAGAGGATTTGTTATGTCGACAAAGCTAATTGCGTCCCTCTGTCCCTACTGCGCTGTGGGCTGCGGCCTATATCTGGAAGTCGATAAGGGCATAGCAAAGGGTATCGAATATATGACCGATCACCCCGCTTGCGAGGGGGCGCTCTGTCCCAAGGGCAATGCTCTCCTGGAGATCCTGAACCATGAAGAGCGGCTGAAGTATCCCCTGAAAAAGGTTGGCGACGGTTTTGTTCCTATAACATGGGATGAAGCTCTGGACCTGGTGGCGCAGGGGCTTTCCAGGAATCTCCGCAAGCACGGGCCAAAATCCCTGGGCTTCCTGGCATCTTCCCGCTGCAA
>Ga0182011_10000864_pt1 | contig 26386 bp, 26 predicted proteins | sample 711E1DmetaG_FD_120481 | JGI IMG/M metagenome (GOLD analysis project Ga0182011, IMG submission 120481) | Permafrost microbial communities from Stordalen Mire, Sweden - 711E1D metaG | ecosystem: Environmental > Terrestrial > Soil > Wetlands > Permafrost | place: Sweden: Stordalen | collected...
GACGCCCCATATCGTTCCGGAGACGCATGTGAGTGTCCTCGTTGTCGGTTCCCTCGCTCTTGATTCAATAGAAACGCCTTTCGGATCGGTAAAAGACGCCGTGGGCGGTTCCGCCACATACATTGCTGCGGCGGCAAGTTATTTCGTGAGCCCGATCAGAGTTGTGGGCGTGGTGGGGGGGGACTTCCCCAAGAGCGGGCTCTCGTTCCTTGAGGAACGGAAGGTGGACCTGGAGGGACTCGAGGTGGTGGCGGACGGGAAGACATTCCGCTGGTCGGGCCGGTATCACTACGACCTCAACGAACGTGATACGCTCCTTACCGAGCTGAACGTGTTCGAGCGATTTGATCCGAAGATCCCCGATACGTACCGGCGGAGCCGCGTCGTCTGCCTGGGGAATATCGACCCCGTGCTGCAACGGCGTGTTCTGGACCAGATCGAGAAGCCGAGGTTGATCGTCTGCGACACAATGAACTACTGGATCGAAAAGAAAAACGCCGAACTGAAGGAAACACTGAAGTCGATTAACGCGCTCATACTGAACGATTCCGAGGCGCGCCTCCTTTCGCATGAACCCAACCTCATCAAGGCGGGGCGGGTGATCCGGCGCATGGGCCCCAGCGTCGTGATCATCAAGAAGGGGGAGCACGGGGCGCTTCTGCTGACCGAGCAGATGGTGTTCTCCGCACCTGCCTACCCCATGGAGAATATATTCGATCCGACCGGGGCGGGCGATTCATTTGCGGGCGGCTTCGTCGGATGGCTGGCGCGTACGGACGACATGTCGGAGGAAAACCTCAAACGTGCCGTGATCTACGGTAGCACGCTCGCTTCGTTTTCGGTCGAGAAATTCGGCGTCGAGGGGCTCGCTGATCTCACCTACCTTCAGATCCAGGACCGGTTCCGTCAATTCCGCGAACTCTCGCGCTTCGACGAAGACTGACCGGCGATGACGACGCTCGAGTGGGCCGATGGAAAACTCCGGTTCATCGATCAGACCCGCCTCCCCGCGGAAGAAGTCATGGTGGAGACCGCCGACTACCAGGTAGTCTGCGAGGCAATCCGGAGCCTGAAAATCCGCGGCGCTCCCCTGATCGGCGTCGCGGCGGCATTCGCCGTCCTTCTCGCCGTCCGTGGATCACACTGCTCCACCTCCCCGGAACTTCATGCAGTCCTCGGATCCGCCGTGCGCGACCTCTCAGCCACCCGCCCGACCGCCGTGAACCTCTTTGCAGCCCTGCACCGGATGGAAACGGCGGCGCGTGGCTCAGGGGAGGCGTCCGTACCGGCGATACTCGAGCGCCTCTCGGCCGAGGCCCTCGCCATCCAGCACGAGGACGTTGAATCATGCAGGATCATCGGGGAGCTCGGCGCCGGACTCATAGCGCCCCGCTCCTCGCTTCTGACACACTGCAATGCGGGGGCACTGGCGACCGCGGGGGCGGGGACGGCGCTTGCAGTCGTTGCAGAGGCCGCGCGGCGGGGGAACGTCCTCCGTGTGTTCGTCGATGAGACGCGCCCGCTCCTCCAGGGGGCGCGGCTCACGGCGTGGGAACTCGTGAACCTCGGGGTCGAAACAATCCTTATCACCGACAGCACCGCCGCCAGCGTCCTGCGCCGCGGGGATGTCCAGGCGGTCATCGTGGGGGCCGACCGTATCGCCGCCAACGGGGATACCGCCAACAAGGTGGGGACATACCCCCTGGCAGTCCTCGCCATGCGCCACGCGGTGCCGTTCTACGTTGCAGCGCCGACATCGACAATCGATGCGGCATTGCCTGACGGGGAGCACATACCCATCGAAGAGCGGGGAGAGACCGAAGTGACGCATTTCGGGGGGAGGAGAATCGCCGCACGCGGGGTGAAAGTGTACGCTCCGGCGTTCGATGTCACCCCGGCCTCGCTCGTGAGCGCGATCATCACCGAACGGGGGATAGTGCGCCCGCCGTTCACTCAATCTCTCGCCGGAGTTCTCCGCCCGTTGAGCGCGACCGGGGGGGGGTTGCCGTGATCGTGAAGTCTGAAGCGATCGTTCTCCGGACGATGAAATACCGCGAGACGAGCCGCATCGCCACATTGTATACGAAGGAGATCGGGAAAATCTCCGTCATCGCGAAGGGGGCGCGTGACGGGAGAAGCCGGTTGGGGGGGGCTCTCCAGCCGATGAACCAGGTGGGGGTCCTCTTTTATATGAAGGAGTCCCGCGACCTCCAGCTCCTGACGCAGTGCGATATTGCCCGGTCGTTCCCAGGGCTGACAACGGACCTCGACAGGATGGCCGCCGCCATGGCCGCCGTCGAGCTTACAGACGCCGTCACCCCGCCCGAGGAGGCCAACCACAGGCTCTTCGACCTTCTCTCCTCGACCCTCGACGCGGTCAACGGTGCAACAAAACAGCCCGGAAATGCGTTATACTACTTTGAACTGCACCTGCTCGGGATCATCGGGTTCAGACCCGATATGCGCATCTGCGCCAATTGCAGGAAGGCGGTGGATCGCCCGCCGGGAGGGATCGGCGTGCACATGACTGCGAACGGGATACTCTGCCCGGAGTGCTCCGGGAAGGGCCTGGGACTCGAGGTCCTTTCGCCGTCCGCACTTGCCGTACTGCAGCGGCTTCAGGAAACGGGTGACCCCGCGTCCGCCACGCGCATGGTGCTTGACCCCCGGGTGCGGGGGGAGATCGCAGGGGTGCTCCGCCGGTTCCTTCTCGGTCATGTGGAAGGACTGAGAACTCTCCGGTCGGAAGCGGTGTTCTCATCAATACTGTGATATCCCTCCGGGAGGGAGCGCGCCCCGCGGGAATATCCAAAACACAACAGGAGAATCGCTTCATGAAGAAAACAGTTCTGACATCGCTTGTGCTGGTGACCGTCGGCATACTCTTTGGTGCCATCCTGGTATCGAATTTCAGCGGCGGGGTGGATCTCTCCTTCGCCCGGAGCGGGGGCGAGGTCAAGCTGGGGGGTCCGACGCCCGTCACCGTCCAGAGTCCGGGCCTGAAGGCGATAAGCGACAATTTCGTTGCCGTCGCGAAAGCTGTCACCCCGTCCGTCGTCGCCATCACCGTGACGACCTCCGGGAAGAAGGCGGACAAGAACATGCCCCACGATTTCTTCCACTTCTTCGGCCCCGACTTCAAGCAGCAGGAACCTCAGCCGGAACAGGGTATGGGGTCGGGGGTGATCATCACCGCCGACGGGTATATCGTGACGAACAATCACGTCGTCGATGACGCCGACAAGGACGGCATCGAGGTGGTGATGAACGACAAATTACGCTACAAAGCGAAACTGATCGGGACCGACCCCTCGACGGACCTCGCTGTTGTCAAGATCGATGCCAAGGACCTCCCCGCCGCAGCCCTCGGGAACTCGGACAACGTGCAGGTCGGTGAGTGGGCGCTGGCGATCGGCAACCCGCTCGGACTCACCTCCACGGTCACCGCGGGGATCATCAGCGCCAAAGGGCGGAGCATCAATATCATACGGGACAACGACTACAGCATCGAGGATTTCATTCAGACGGATGCGGCGATCAACCCGGGGAACAGCGGGGGGGCGCTCGTCAACCTGAGCGGCGAGCTGATCGGGATCAACACCGCGATTGCGACCACGAACGCACGCTACCAGGGGTACGGCTTCGCGGTCCCTGTAAATATCCTTAAGACGGTCGCCGCCGACCTCATCAAGGAGGGGAAGGTCCGCCGGGGGTACATCGGCGTCAAGATCAGTGCGGTTGACCAGACGATGGCCAGCGCGCTCGGAATGAAAGAGGCGAAAGGTGTCCTCATCCAGAGCACCGTCAAGGGGGGAGCCGGGGAAGCCGCCGGGTTAAAGGAGGGGGACGTCATCCTCTCCGTGGACGGGAAGGGAGTGAACGCAGGGAACGAGCTCCAGAGTTACATCGCCACGCACCATCCAGGGGACAGGGTCGTCGTGAAGATTTACAGGGAGGGGTCGGTGACCGAGAAGACGGTCACCCTGAAGGCGCGGGAAGAGGATAAGGAGGTTGTCAACACGTCAGAGCCGGTGAAAGAAGATGAAGAGAGCTCCGTCGAATCCCCCCGGATCGTGAAGTTCGACAATCTCGGCCTGAGCGTCCGCTCGATGACGGCGGACGAAAAAAAGGAGCTTGAGGTGGACAGGGGTGTGATCGTTGCAGACGTCAGGCCGTACGGCGAGGCATTCAACCGGGCCATCGGGAAGAACATGGTGATCGTCGAAGCGGACAGGAAGCAGGTGAATTCACCCGCCGATCTGAAAAAAATCGTCGACGGCCGCAAACCCGGCGACTCCGTCCTGCTGAGGTTGCGGACCGAGAGGGGGACATCGTTCGTGGCATTGCAGATTCAGAAATAGCGCACGCCTGGTTCCCCGAAGGACACTGCCCCGCCCCCCCGTGCGGGGCGGTTCCATTTTTGGTCCCGCCACAGAGCGGCAGAAGATCGGGTCCCGCCTGAAAACGGCGCCCGTGGCGCCGCAGGCGCCGGGACGTTCGGGCCCGCTTCAGAGCAGCGGGCCCTCCGCTTGACAATGTAGCCCACGTGCGGTATATTTTCTTCACGATGTTCCAACGGCGAACCGTTCATCTTTCCCGACAGCAAGGAGGTAAGAGAGACTTCAGCGCGCAGGTCCACGCACAGGGTGCCGCCGGGAGGCTGAATGCCAAAGTTCTGATCCTCAATCAGAGCTATGAGCCCATGAGCGTCATCAACGCAAAGAAGGCGATCGTCCTCCTGTACCTGGGAAAGGCCGAGCTTATCGAGGCGCACACGGGAAACCGGATCCGGTCCGTCTCCGCGAGCATGCCGTTTCCGAGTATCGTCCGCCTCTCGATGTACGTCCGGGTTCCCTTCAAGAAGATCATTCTCTCCCGAAAGAATATCCTCAGGCGTGACGGGCACCGCTGCCAGTACTGCGGCCGGTCCGACCTCTCCCTGACGATAGACCACGTGCTCCCTCTCTCGCGCGGGGGAGAGGACACGTGGGAGAACCTCGTCTGTGCATGCGTGCAGTGCAACAACAGGAAAGGCGACCGGACGCCGGACGAGACATCGATGCTCCTCCGGCGGAAGCCGATGCGCCCGAATCACGTCACATTCATCCGGCATGTCATGGGCTCGCTCGACGAGCGGTGGAAACCCTACCTCTTTCTCCACTGAGCCCCTTCACCGGGCCTCTCTTCCGTCTCCATTCTTCCAGGGGGGAATTCTTTTGAGCCCAAGGCAGACGATCCTCAGCGGCATGCGTCCTACCGGCAAGCTCCACCTCGGGCACCTCGTCGGGGCCCTGGAGAGCTGGGTCGGACTCCAGGGGAAGTACGACAATTATCACCTGATCGCCGACTATCACGCGCTGACAACGGATCCGGACTCCTCGCGCATCGGGAGCAATTCGATCGACATGCTCCTCGACTGGCTCGGTGCAGGGGTGGACCCCGTACGGAGCCCGGTCTTCCGCCAGTCGCAGATCAAGGAGCATACCGAGCTGCACCTGATCCTGTCGATGCTGATCACAGCGGCGCGGCTCGAGCGGAACCCCGCGGTGAAAGAGCAGGTGCGCGACCTGAATATCGAAAACGTGAGCTACGGTCACCTGGGGTACCCCGTCCTCCAGGCGGCCGACATACTGCTGTACAAGGGGGACCTTGTCCCCGTCGGCGAGGACCAGGTGCCGCACGTCGAGATAGCCCGGGAGATCGCACGGCGGTTCAACAACCAGTACGGTCCGGTATTTCCGGAGCCGGAGCCGAAGCTCACCCACTTCCCGCGCCTGCCCGGGCTTGACGGACTCGAGAAGAAAATGAGCAAGTCGGCGGGGAACACGATACTGCTCTCGGATTCACCGGAAGAGATCCTGAAGAAGATGAAGACCGCGGTCACGGACCCGCTGAAGGTCCGCAGGAACGATCCGGGACGTCCCGAAGTATGCCTCGTGTACCGCTATCACCAGAAATTCAACCCGGAGGGCTCGGCGGAGACCGGTGCGGGATGCAGGAGCGGGGCGCTCGGCTGCGTGGAATGCAAGACCACTATCGCCGGCGTCATCGCCGACGGGCTCGCCCCCTTCCGCGAGCGGCGGGCGCACTACGCATCGCGCCCGGCCGAGGTGATGGAAATACTCGCTGACGGCGAGGAAAGAGGCCGCGCGAGGGCGCGCAGTACGATGGCCGAAGTCCACCGTGCGATGAACATGGGCTGATCCGGAGAGAACGCCAATGTACAGGGTCAAGCTCAGCGAATTCGAAGGCCCGCTCGATCTCCTCCTGTTCTTCATCAAGCGGGACGAGCTCGAGATCGAAGACATCCCGATCTCGAGGATCACGCGCGAGTTCCTCGATTATCTCCACGTCATGGCCCGTCTCGACCTGGAGATCGCCGGGGACTTCATCGTGATGGCGGCGACGCTGATGCAGATCAAGGTGCGGATGCTTCTGCCGCGGGACGAGAATGCGGAGGAGGAGGAGGACCCGCGGGCGGAGCTCGTACGCCGCCTCATCGAATACAAGAAGTTCAAAGAGCTCTCGCAGCAGATGGGGACCCTCGAAGAGGAGCAACGGAGAGTGTACTACAGGAGATTCTTCGCGGCGGACGTGCACGAAGAGCCCGCCCCGGGAGAGGATGAAACGCTGGCCGATGTTTCGCTTTTCAACCTCATCGCGGCATTCAGGAGCGCGATGGACCACATGCCCCGGAAAGTGGTGCACGAAGTGGCGCTCTCGAACGTCTCGGTGGATGAGCAGATGAGCTTTGTCCTGGACTTCCTCCGCGTCCGCGGGGCGACGACGCTCCTCACGCTGGTCTCCCACATGACGGAGAAGGTACGGATCATCGTCACCGTGATCGCACTGCTGGAGCTGACGAAGAACAAGGTCATCGCCCTCGCGGCCGCCGCGGCCGGGGATGACATTGCGATCAGACTGGCGGCGGCATGAGCACGGAGGAACCTGGAGAGAGCGCCCCGGAGCACAGCCCCGGAACCAGGGAGATCATCGAGGCGCTCCTGTTTGCCACGGATGAACCGCTGACGGTGCGGCAGGTCATCGACATCTTCGGCGATCCCGGGGAAGTGGAGAAGCCCGCAGCCGTCACCCCCGACGACGTCCTCGGGTCCATCGATGATCTCAACCGCGACTACGAGCGCACCGGGCGCGCGGTGCGCATCGTCAAGGTCGCCGGGGGGTACCAGTTCGCCACGAAGCCCGGGTTCGCGCCCTGGCTCGGCAGGATGCTCAGGGAGAAATCGAAACGGAAGCTCTCGCTCTCCGCGCTCGAGACGCTCGCGGTGATCGCGTACAAGCAGCCGGTGACGAAGCCGGAGATCGAGACAATACGCGGAGTCAACGCCGACTACGTGCTGCACACGCTTCTCCAGCGGAGCCTCGTCGCCATCGTCGGGCGCGCGGCGACCCCCGGACGGCCGCTGTTGTACGGCACCACGAAGGAATTCCTTAAGCATTTCGGGGTCAACGACCTTTCGGAACTGCCCAAGCCCCGGGAGATCGATGAGCTGATGGCGGAGGCGGAGTTCGAGGTGGAGAAGAAGATGCTGCAGGAGCTTGAAGCGAAGCGCCAGACAGAAACAGGAGATGAGACGGGGGGCGGGGAGGCGGACGGGAACGCCGGCGGGGATATCCCCTGACCTCACGCGCTCTCCCGGCAATCACAGAAGGGAATTTCTCACGACAATGAAGCCCGCAAAGGGAGATCGCGCGGGGAAAGGGACCAGGAGCACGGCGCCCGCGCAGGGTCAGATACGGATCAACCGCTTCCTCAGCATGTGCGGGATCACATCGCGGCGCAAGGCGGAGGAGCTCGTGCTCCTGGGAAAAGTCGAGATCAACCACGCCGTCGTCCGGGATCTTGCGACCCGCGTCGATCCGGTGCGCGACAGGGTTTTCGTCGGAGGAACGCAGGCGCTTCCGGTGGAGGGACTCCTCTATCTCGTCCTCAACAAGCCGAAAGACAGCATCACGACGCTCAGCGATGAACGGGGACGGACGACCGTCATGAGCATGGTGCGCAGCCGGCAACGCGTCTATCCTGTGGGAAGGCTCGACCGGAACACGACCGGCGTCCTCCTCCTGACGAACGACGGCAATTTCGCCCACCGGCTCATGCATCCGAAATTCAACGTCCCGAAATCGTACAAGGTCTCATGCGACCGGGCGCTTGCCCGTGCGGATCTTGCCCTCCTCCGGGGGGGGATCGCGCTACCGGACGGACGGACGGCGCCGGCGGAGGTCGAGCTCATCCCGCAGGGGCGGGGGAAGGAGATCGGGATCACGATCCACGAAGGGCGGAACCGCCAGGTCAGGCGCATGTTCGAGACCCTCGGATATGAGGTCCTGAAACTGGACAGGGTTGCCTACGGTCCTGTCACAAAAGTGGGATTGGCCCGGGGAGGGACACGCAGTCTCACCCGGAGCGAGATCAGGTCTCTGAAAGAGATGGCAGGATACACCGAGGAGGAGCTTCTGTCCGGCCGCTCGCCCGGTCATATCCCGAGATGATTCCATGAAAACCCCGCATCTGATCATCCTGATACTCCTCCCCGCGGCGCTCCTCGCGCTCTCCTGCGGCGGCTCCGTCTACCGGGAGGTCTATCCGACCCTCATGGACGGAAAATACGATTCGGAGTTCCCGTACCGGGGATGCTCGACCCAGCTCGAGGAGATCGGCGAATCGGTCAAGATGATCAATGCGATCGCCTATTACCGGACGTACACCTTCGATGCCGCGGAACGGATCCGTCCCGAAGACGTCACGGTGGAACTTCTCAGGAACCCGCGGACGCATTCGGTGGTGTCGTCCAGCCAGGCCTCCGGCACCGCGACGATCATCACCTCCGGCGACAGGCGCGTGGTCCTTCTCACCTGTGCGCACGTCGTCGGATTTCCCGACACAATCACCTCGTTCCACATCGGGACCGACCGCCGCTCCACCGGGTTCATCCACACGATAAGCTTCAAGGAAAAGCAGACCAATTACATCGCGGTGTTCCCGGAGGGGGGGGAGCTGGAGATCCTTGCGATGGACAGGGAGCAGGATGTGGCGTTGCTCGGGAAGACATTCGAATCCGAGCCGTTCCCCCGTCCCCGCGTCTTCATGTATCCCGCGGGGCGGGCCAGGGAGCTGGAATGGGGGACCTTCGTCTATCTGTTCGGGTATCCGACGGGGCACAAAATGGTCACCAAGGCGATCGTCAGCAGCCCGAACAAGGACAAACGGGGGGCGTTTCTTGTGGACGCGGTCTTCACTCCCGGGTTCAGCGGCGGGATCGCGCTGGCGATCAGGGATGGAGTCCCCAACTTCGAGCTTGTCGGCATCGTCAAGCTCGTCTCAGGGCGTTCCAGTTTCGTCCTGGTCCCGCCGGTGGAGGACGGGATGCCCGACTATGATCCCCTGGTCCCCTACACCGGGGATCTGTACGTCCTGAAACGGACGGAGATCGAATACGGTATCGTCCAGGCAGTGCCGGTCGAGACGATACTCGAGTTCATCGATGCGCACCGGCGCGATCTCGCCTCCAGGGGCTACGCCGTCACATTCGCCCAACCACCGCGCACCTCCCCGTAATGCCGGACTCGCTGAAGTCGCCGCTCATCGCCGACCTCCTCCTGGCGCGCCGGCTCGAATCGACCGATGCATGGGTGAGTCTTCTCTCGGCGCAGATTCATGCACAGCTCCACCCGGCGGCCGGCTCCCTTGCCGAGCCGGTCGGCGGCGGGTACGCGGTCTTTACCGGTGTCGGCTCGCCGCTGACACAGGCGATCGGGCTGGGGATGAAGGGGGCCGTCACGGAGCAGGATATGGAGCAGCTCGAGGCGTTCTTCGAGGTCAGAGGCTCGCCGACGCTGATCGACCTCTGCCCGCTCGCCGATCCGTCGATCATCGGGCAGCTCAGCCTGCGCGGGTACCGGCTGAGGGAGTTCAGCAACATGCTCGTGAGGCCCCTGCGGGAGGGGGGAGCCCGTCCGGCGCCGGACGCAGCCCTGAGAGTTCAGCAGTGCACCCCTTCGGAGGACGACCTCTGGGCGCGCACGGTCGCCCAGGGTTTTGCCGAGAGCTTCATCGTCTCCGAAGAGAACATGCTGGTCCTGAAGAGCCTGTTTCATCGCCCTGATTCGGTCTGCCTGATTGCGTGGCTCGAGGGGCGCCCGGTGGGGGGAGGGGCGCTCGCGATGCACGAAGGTGTTGCCGCACTGTACGGCGCGAGCACGCTCCCGTCGTTCCGGCGGCGGGGCGTGCAGAAAGCGATAATACTCACCCTCCTCGCGCGCGCCGTGGAAGGAGGGTGCGATGTCGCCTACACGCTGACGAAACCCGGGAGCGTATCGCAGCGCAACGTCGAGCGGCAGCATTTCGTTGTTGCGTACACGCGCGTCATGATGGTGAAGGAGGTGGAGGGATGAGCATCGGATTTCCCGGTCTCGTACGGGAGGCGGGAGTGGTGGGGTGCGGCGGCGCCGGTTTCCCGGCGCACATTAAAGCGTCCTCCCGGGCCGATACGGTCATCGCCAACGGCGCGGAATGCGAGCCGCTACTGCATAAGGACCTCGAGCTCCTCGTGCGGGAGGCGCCGGCGGTCGTGCGGGGGGTCCGTCTCCTCATGGAATCGACCGGGGCGACGCGGGGGATCATCGGGGTCAAGAAAAAATACGCGGAGCGCCTCGCCCCTCTTTCCGCCGCGGCCCGGGGGGCGGGGGTGGAGGTCCTCTTCCTCGGTGATTTCTATCCGACGGGCGATGAGTACATACTCGTCTATGAAGCGACGCGACGGCTGATTCCCCCCCGGGGGATACCCCTGAATGTGGGGGCAGTGGTGTCGAACGTCGAATCGCTCATGAACATGTCCCGCGCCGCCGACGGCATCCCGGTGACGTCGAAATACGTCACGGTGGCCGGTGCGGTACGCAGGGCCGTCACTCTGGAGGTCCCTCTCGGTACGCCGTTCGGGGACCTGATCCGTGCGGCGGGGGGGTCCGCGGCCGGGGGCGATGTCGCGGCGTTCGCCGGAGGCGTGATGATGGGGTCGCTGACCACCGACTTCGATCAACCGGTCACCAAGACATGCGCCGGACTCATACTCCTCCCGCTGACGCACCGGCTGGTGGCACGGACGAGCCTCACTCCCGCCGCGATGCACCGGATCGGAAAATCGGCCTGCGACCAGTGCAGTTACTGCACGGAGCTCTGTCCCCGTTATCTCCTCGGATACGACGTCGAGCCTCACAAGGTGATGCGAAGCCTCAGTTTCACCGCCACCGGCGAAGATGTATGGAACCGGTACGCCGACCTCTGCTGTTCGTGCGGGCTCTGCACGCTGTACGCCTGTCCCGAGGACCTCTATCCGAGGGAGGCGTGCGACGGATCGAAGGCGGACGCGCGCGCGCGGGGTGTGACCTGGCAGTGGAAATCGGCTGTCACCGTCCACCCGATCTACGACGGGCGGCACGTGCCGGTCGGGCGTCTGATGAAGAAGCTGGGGATTGAAAGCTACGACGTTGCCGCCCCGTTCGCTGAGATCCCCCTCTCGGTGCGAAAGGTGACGCTGCCGCTCTTTCATGGCGCGGGAGCAGCAGCCCGTTCGCTCGTTCGGACGGGAGCGCATGTCAGCCGGGGCCAGAAGGTCGGGGAATACACCGGCGAGGGGAGCGGCGCAAACATCCACGCAAGCATCGACGGGGTCGTGAAGCTGACGGGGGACGGGATCGTGATCGAACAACAGGAGGAAAGGAGCCGCACGCATGCCTGACTTGAATGCCATCGGGCTTGTCGAACTCTCCAGCATCGCAGCGGGCTACCTGGTGGCCGATGCGATGCTGAAGGTCGCCGACGTCTCGCTCCTGCTCTCCCGGAGCATCTGTTCGGGGAAATATATCGTGATGATCGGGGGAGATGTCGCGGCGGTCCGCTCGAGCGTCGATGCCGGGACGGCCGCCGCCACGGGGATGGTGATAGACACGTTCGTGATCCCGAACGTGCACGCGGGCGTCTTTCCCGCGATCGCGGGGACCGCCGGGACGGAGATGCTGGGGGCGCTGGGCATCGTCGAGTCCTTCAGCGTGGCGTCGCTCGTCGAAGCGGCGGACGCCGCGGTGAAGACCGCCCGCGTCACGCTCCTTGAAATACGCCTCGCCATGGCGCTGGGTGGAAAAGCGTTTGCGACGATGACCGGTGACGTCGCCGCGGTGACCGCTGCAGTCGACGCTGCGGCGTCCGTCTGCGCGGAACGGGGACTTCTTGTCAACCGGGTCGTCATCCCGAACCCGAGGAAAGAGCTTATGAAGGAGCTGATCTGAATCATGATCTCCGCCCCCGAAGAGCTGCTGACCCCCCGCCTCATTCTGAGGAAACCCCTGCGCGGAGATGCCGGGGACCTCATCGCCCTCTGGGCGCACGACCCGGAAGTCACGCGGTACCTGATGCGCCGGTCCTTCGGGAGCCTCCGGGAGGTGGAAGAGTTCCTGGAGGGGACGCATGCGGACTGGGAGGGGGGGGACGCCTTTGCATGGTCCCTTCTCCTCCGTGACGGCGGAGCGCTCGTCGGAATGATCGAAGCCCGCGTTGACACGTACATGGTCAACATCAGTTACCTGCTCGGCCGTGCGTACTGGAACCGGGGGCTGACGACAGAAGCGGTCAGGGGTGTCTGTGCCTGGGCCGATGCGCAGCCCGACGTTTTCCGTCTCTGGGCCGTTTGCGCAGTCGACAACCCGGCTTCTGCGCGCGTGCTGGAGAAAGCGGGAATGACCCGGGAGGGACTGCTCCGCCGGTGGGCCGTGTTTCCCAACATCGACGGGACACCGAGGGACTGCTACAGCTATGCCCGCATCAAAGATCCCGCGCTTCAGGCCGAACATCAGGCCGCCCCGTGACCTTGTAGATTGTCCCTCCGTTTGGTACATTACAGCGATAATGAGGAGCCCGGGATGCAGAATGCGTTCATGAACATGTTTCCGCAGGCGGAACAGGAGAAAATCGCCGCGGCGGTGCGCGAGGCGGAGAAAGTGACATCGGGGGAGATCGTTCCCTTCGTCGTCGGACAGAGCGACCACTATGAGACCGCCGAGTGGCGGGGAGGTTTTCTCGGCGGGTTCCTCGCGTTTGTTGTGATGACGTTCCTCCGGAACGCGTTCGGCGACTGGACGAGGTTTGACCCTGCCGGCATAGCGGCGGCAACTCTGCTCGCCGGCGGCGGGGCCATGCTGGCGGTCCGGTTCCTCCCCGGGCTGAAGCGGCTGTTCGCGGGCCATCACCTGATCACCCGCCGTGTCGAACAACGCGCCGCCGAGGCCTTCATCAGCGAAGAAGTTTTCGCGACGGAGAAACGGACGGGCATACTGATCTTCCTGAGCATGATGGAGCGGAAGGTTCTCGTCCTCGGCGATTCCGGCATCCACAGCAGGGTCGGGCAGGATGACTGGCATGACGTCATCAGCCTCGTGGTGGAGGCGATCCGGGCCGGAAAGCCGGCCGACGGGCTCGTCGAGGCGATCCGGCGGTGCGGGGCGCTGCTGGCGGGACGCGGGGTGGAGCGTGCAGCGGGAGACAGGGACCAGCTCTCCGACAATCTCCGCATAAGGAAAGAGTGATGGACCGCGCCGGCCGGATTCTTCTCCTGTGTCTCTCTTTTCTGTGCATGGCGGCCGCGGCGCGCGGCGATGCGGATGTCCCCCTTCTCAGCGGGCGGGTCACCGACAACGCCGGCATACTCTCGGCGGAGACGGTCAGCAGGCTTACCGCGCTCCTCAGGGCCCACGAAGACTCCACGTCGAACCAGGTCGCCGTCCTCACCATCGCTTCGCTCGACGGGGAAGTGCTCGAGTCGTATTCCATGCGCGTTGCCGAAACCTGGAAGCTCGGACGGAAGGAGCATGACAACGGAGTCCTCCTCCTTGTGGTCCGCGACGACAGGAAGGTCCGCATCGAGGTCGGCCGGGGACTCGAGGGGAATCTCCCCGACATTACCTGCGGGCTCATAATACGGAAAGTCATCGCCCCCCGGTTCCGGGACGGCGATTATGACGCCGGTGTGAACGCCGGCGTGGATGCGATACTCGCATCGCTCGAGGGGTCGTACACCCCCCCCGCGGAGGATGCGTCAACGGACATCGGAACACGACTCCTGGCGGGTGGAATGTTCACGGTCGTCGTCGGCCTCTTCACGCTGATCGTTCTGTTCAACCGCGGCGCGCAGATGTGGTTCCTCTACCTGTTCCTCCTCCCGTTCTGGCTGGTGTTCCCCCTGGCGATTCTCGGCGTCGGCGGAGGCGTCATCGCATTCTGCTGTTACGCGCTCGGCGTGCCTTTCTTCAGGCTCTGGACGTCAAAGACCGCGGGGGGGAAGTCCGTCTACAGCAGATTCTCCGCGATCCCCTTTTTTGCAGGCCTGTCCTCGGGAGGATCGTCGTCAGGCGGCGGCTCTTCCTGGTCTTCGGGGGGCGGATCCTCCTCTTCTTCCGACGGATTTTCCGGCGGCGGAGGAGGGTTCTCAGGGGGCGGAGCTTCCGGAAGCTGGTAGTCCCCGAGGGTGAACACTATGAGGCTCTGGATTTCCCCTTGATCATCGACACACTTGACGAAGCGCGACGGTATTTCCCGCTTCATCCGTTGTTCCCCCGGGCCTTCGAGGTACTTGGCGGGGCCGGGCTTCCTTCGCTCGAGACGGGGAAGCACCGTATCGAAGGAGACCGGTTGTACCTGGTGATCGCGCTCGACGAGGGGACGGGGAGTGAGCGTGCGGTCCTCGAAGCGCACCGGAAGTACATCGACATACAGTTCGTGATCGAAGGGACCGATATGATCGGCTGGAAGCCCGTGAGGGAATGTACGAACGTGAGCCGGCCGTATGATGCGTCGAAGGATGTGGAATTGTATGGCGGGAGGCCCCTCTCGTGGAATTCTGTATCGGGATCGGGGTTTGCCGTCTTTTTTCCCGGCGACGCGCATGCTCCGCTGGGGGGGACGGGACGTCTCCGCAGGGCGATAGTGAAAGTCGGACTCTGAGGGGGCCCTCCCGGAATGGTGCATTCGCATATGTTCAGCCGCGACGATGTCCCCGGAGGGGAACAGCATCTGTCCACGCGGGTCTGGGCCGCGCTCATGCTGGTGCTTATCACCATCGGCGCGATCATCGCCCCGCTCCGCATCGTGCTCGGCGACGACCTGATTCCCCTCGCCGCGCTCCTGGACCTCCTCCTGACGCTCCTGTTCGTCGCGGACATCGCAGTCAACGCGGAAGATTCGAAAAGAACGGGCCTCCCGTACGGAAGATTCCTCCTCTTCGCCGATATCCTCGCGGCAATCCCTTTCTACCTTATCCCCGGGTGCTCCTGGCTCCTTGTTCTGCGTCTCTTCAAGCTTGCCCGGGTCGCGAAGGCGATGGGTGCCTGGAGGCAGCAGCACCTGCACCGCTGGAATGCCCTGCGGCTCGTGTACTTCGTGTACTGGCTCGCCATCGCCGTCCACTGGCTGGCCACGGGGTGGCTCGCGCTTCGCGGGATCTCCCCGGGGGCCGACCGGTGGACGCTGTACCTCCGGTCCCTCTACTGGTGCATCTCCACGATCACGACGATCGGGTACGGCGATATCACGCCGGCGAACAACGAACAGGTCGTCTACGCGATGGTGGTGATGATATTCGGCGTGGGGATGTACGGCTACGTCATCGCGAACATCTCCACGATCATAGGAAACCTGCAGCCGGCGCGGACCCGCTACCTCGCGAACATGGAAAAGCTCGGGGCGTTCATGCGGTCGAGGGAAATCCCCCCCGCCATGCAGCGCAGGATCAGGGACTACTACGGGTATGTGTGGGAGCACAGGCTGGGATACGATGAGACGTCGATCGTGCAGGGGCTCCCGCCGGGACTCCTCGTGGAGGTTTCCCTCTTCCTGAAGCGGGACATCATAGCAAAGGTCCCCTTCCTCAAGGGGGCCGGGGAGGAGCTGATCAAAGAGATCGCGCTGGTCATGCAGCCGGTCATCTACACCCCCGGGGATACCGTCTTCCACGCGGGCGAGCCCGGCGCCGACATGTTCTTCATCAGCCGCGGACAGTGCGAGGTGATCGGCACCGACGGCCGCTCGATCGTCGCGACTCTCCGCGAGGGGGACTTCTTCGGGGAAATCGCGCTCCTGGAGCACCGTCCCCGCTCCGCCTCGGTGCGGGCCGTGACCTACTGCGACCTGTACAGGCTCGACAAGGAGAGTTTTGACCGCGTGATCGCGAGATTCCCTGAGTTCGCGGCGCATGTCGGTGCGATGAGCGCGGGACGCCAGCAGGAGTCCGGCGCACCGGCGACGAGCCGTCCGGCGTCGAGTTGATGGACGACAATTATTCCCGCACTCACACACAGCAACGACGGAGAGCACGGTGGACCAGCAATCGGATGCCCGGGAACTGAACGACCTGATGGTGCGGCGGCGCGAGGAGCTCGCGGAGCTGCGCGCGCGCGGCATCGACCCTTACCCGCACGGGTTCGAGAGGGACGCCTTTTCGGCCGCGATCAAGGAAACATTCAGGGAGGGGGACCCGGAACGGAACGTCGCAATTGCGGGGCGGATCATGTCCCTGCGTCGGATGGGGAAGGCTTCGTTCTTTCACCTGGAAGACTCGCAGGGCCGGATCCAGGTGTATCTGAAGAGAGACGATCTGGGAGAAATCTACGACTCGTTCCGTCTGATGGACATCGGCGATATCGTCGGTGTTGAAGGATTCGTCTTCCGCACGAGGACGGGGGAGGTGTCCGTCCATGCCCGGAAGCTCGCACTTCTGGCCAAGTCGCTCCGCCCGCTTCCGGTGCCGAAGGAGAAGGTGGACGAGGAGGGGAACAGGACGGTGTTCGACCCTTTTTCCGACAAGGAGCTTCGCTACCGGCAGAGGTACGTCGACCTGATCACCAACCCGCAGGTCAGGGAGCTCTTCAGGCGGAGGGCCAGGATCATCACAACGATCCGGCGGATATTCGACTCCCGTGGATTCCTGGAAGTGGAAACGCCCGTCCTCCAGCCGCAGTACGGAGGAGCGTTCGCGCGTCCCTTCGTCACGCACCATAACGCTCTCGATATCGACCTTTACCTGAGGATTGCCGATGAGCTGTACCTCAAACGCCTGATCGTCGGCGGGTACGACGGGGTGTACGAGATCGCGAAGGATTTCAGAAACGAGGGGATGGACCGCTCCCATAACCCCGAGTTCACGATGATGGAACTCTATGTCCCGTACCGGGACTACATCTGGATGATGACGCTCGTCGAGGAGCTCATCAGCGAAGTGGCCGGCGCGCTGAACGGGAGGATGCAGGTCGCGGCCGGAGAAGGCACGATCGATTTCACCCCTCCCTGGAAACGGATCACCATGTTTGACGCGATCCTGGAGCACACCGGGCACTCCCTCCGCGGGAAGGGGGATGCGGAGCTCCGCCGGATCGCGAAAGAGCTGCACGTGGCGGTGGAAGCCACGGACGGGGCGGGGAAGATCATCGATGCGATATTCGGCGGGACGGTCGAGCACCGTCTCGTGCAGCCGACGTTCATCACCGACTACCCGCTGGAGATGTCCCCCCTTGCGAAGAGGCACCGTTCGGAGGAAGGGCTCGTCGAGAGGTTCGAGGCATTCTGCAACGGACAGGAGATCTGCAACTCCTTCAGCGAACTGAACGATCCCCTCGATCAGCGTGCCCGGTTTGAAGAGCAGATGCGGGCAAAGGCGAAGGGGGAAGCCGAGATCCAGCCGCTCGACGAGGACTTCCTTCGCGCGCTGGAATACGGCATGCCTCCGACGGCCGGGCTCGGGATCGGGATCGACAGGCTGACGATGGTCCTGACGGGCGAGGAGTCGATCCGCGATGTGATCCTCTTCCCGCAGATGAAGCCGGAAACTCCGGGAACGGCATGAAACAGCCGGGGGCCCGATCCTTCACGCTGCAATTTGAAATCCGGCGAACATTCCAGTGAACACGATCAGCGTCATCGTTCCGACACTCAATGAAGAGAAGCTCCTCGAGCGGATGTTGCGGCAATTCACTCCATCCCTGGTGGACCGCTTCGGCATCGAACTCGTCGTGAGCGACGGGGGGAGCGTGGACCGCACGCTCGAGATCGCCGCCGGGCACGCGCAGACGGTCGTCACAAACAGGGAGGGGATCAAGCAGACGATCGCCATGGGGAGGAACCTCGGGGCACGGAGCGCGAAGGGATCGGTTCTCGTCTTCCTGAACGCCGACACGCTGATCGCGGATCCGGAGTCGTTCTTCGGTTCCGTCACCGCCGCAATCGATGCGCCGGGTCTCGCGGCGCTCACCTGCAGGGTTGAAGTTTACCCGGAGGAACGGCGGCCGCTCGACCGGGCGTTCCACGGCTTTTACAACTGGTTCTTCGGCATGATGAACAGGGTGGGGATGGGAATGGGGAGGGGGGAATGCCACATAATGAAAAGGGAGGTTTTCGAGAGCGTGTGCGGATACGCCGACGGGATCGCGGCCGGAGAGGACTATGACATGTTCCGGCGTCTGGACCGGGTGGGGCGAATACAGTTCATGGACAACGTCGTCGTCTATGAGTCGCCGAGACGTTACAGGAGGTACGGGTACCTCTATGTCACGGTCTCCTGGTTCGTCAATTTTCTTGCCGTCTTTTTTCTGAGAAGGTCGATTCTGAGCGAATGGAAGCCAGTCCGGTAGAACGGGGCGGCTTCCCGGGGCGGACGTCAAAGGGAGGGAACCATGTTTGACTTTCAGGCTGTTATTAGATACACTACCACGCACTTCAGGCACTTCATAGGGAATGTGTACATGCGCAAACGATTTTCGCTGGGAACCGTGATACTCCTCGTTGTGGTAAGCGTCATCGCCGGGTCGATGCTCAACCAGCTGATCTCGGGAGATACGATCTACGATCAGCTCCACAAATTCGGCGACGTCCTCAACTACACGGAGAAGTACTACGTGGAGGACGTCGACACCGGCAAGCTGACCGAGGCTGCGATCAACGGGCTTCTGAACCAGCTTGATCCCCACTCGGTGTATATCCCGGTGAGCGAGCTGCAGAAAGTGACGGAGGATTTTCAGGGGAGTTTTGAAGGGATAGGGATCGAGTATCAGGTCCTGGCAGACACGCTCCTTGTCGTGGCACCCATCACCGGCGGACCGAGCGAAGCGCTCGGCATCCAGGGGGGGGACAAGATCGTCCGGATCAACGACAGCTCGGCGGTCGGCATCACACAGGAGGGAGTGCAGAAAAAGCTCCGCGGTCCGAAGGGGAGCCGGGTGAAGGTCTCCATCGTCCGGTCCGGGATGCGGGAGCTGCTCGACTTCGAGATCACCCGGGACAAGATCCCGATCTATACCGTCGACGCCTCGTTCATGATCGACGGCCAGACCGGGTACGTCAGCGTCAACCGGTTCGCGGCGAAAACTCACGATGAGTTCCTGGCCGCCGTCACGAAGCTCTCGGGAGAGGGGATGAAACGGCTGGTCCTTGATCTCCGTTCCAATCCCGGCGGCTACCTCGAGCAGGCATACAAGCTCGTCGACGAGATGATGCCGCGGGGGCGCAAGATCGTCTTCACAAAGGGGCGGAGGCCGGAATTCGACGATGAGTACATTTCTTCGGGGGCGGGCAAGTTCAAGGACGTGACATTGATCATACTCGTGAACGCCAGTTCCGCCTCGGCCAGCGAGATCGTCGCCGGCGCCGTGCAGGACTGGGACAGGGGCCTGATCATCGGCGAGACGACGTTCGGGAAGGGACTCGTACAGCGCCAGTTCGATCTGAAGGACGGCTCCGCATTCCGGCTGACGACGGCACGCTATTACACGCCGAGCGGCAGGCTGATCCAGCGCCCGTACGATCATGACAAAGCCAAGTACGCCCGCGCGGCGTTCGAGCGGCAGGAGACCGAAGGGGAGAACGTCTCGCATTCGGAGGAACGGGATTCGACGCGCCCGACGTACAAGACGATGGGAGGGCGCATCGTGTACGGGGGAGGCGGGATCACGCCGGATTACATTGTGAAGTCCGATCATCTGACCGAATACACGGTGCAGCTCCGGAGCCGCAACGTCTTCCTTCAGTTTGCAGACAAGTACCTGGACAGGCACGGGGCGGAACTGAAATCCCGCTACGGGAAGAGCGCGGACAAATATGCGGACGAGTTCGAGGTGACGGGCCCGATGCTGGCGGAACTCCAGGCGCTGGGGAAAACGGCCGGCGCGACATTCAAACAGGAGGACTTCGACAAGGACCTCCGCTACATCAAGGCGTTCACGAGGGCGTTCATCGCCCGGAGCCTCTGGGGGAACGAAGGCTCATCCCGTGTCATGCTGCGCGAGGACGCCCAGTTCCGGAAGGCGCTCGAGCTTTTCCCTGAGACAGATCGCATCCTGAGCAACCTCTCGAGCCTTAAATGAGGAGACGCCTCCTTTCACGCCTGGCGCGCGTGGCGGCTTTGTCGGTATCCTTCGGCGTTGCGGGATTGGTGTCCCAAGGGACCTCACGGGCGCAGGGACCGTCCTCCCCCCCCGACAGGGTGTTCGTCGAGGGGGAGGATCTCGTCTACAACGTCAGGTACGGGTTCATCGATCTCGGGCAGGTGCGGATCAGGATCGTGGGGACCGTGCGGGGGAAATCCTCCCCGGCCTACGAAGCGAAAGCGATCATCGATTCCTATCCCAAGGTCCCGTTCGTGGACCTTCACGCCATCTACGAAAGCCTGATCGACAGCGGGATGTTCTCGCGCAGGTTTCTCGGCAGACAGAAAGAAAACGGGGAGTGGGATTTCTCCCGGTACAATTTCGATTATCCGGACAAGCGGGTCCTCATCGAAGTGGGGACACACGACTCCGTGGTCGTCAAACGTGACACGCTTGCGGTCGGGACTGCGTATCACGACGGGCTCTCGCTGTTCTTCTACGCGCGCGCGAAGCTCTTCTCCGGACTCAAGGTCAATGTCCCCACGGTGATAAAGGAGCAGAAGGTCAGCACGTACATCGACTTCAAAGGCGAACGTACGTCGGTCGACCTCGATGCCGTCGACTACCCGGTGGATGTCGTGCGGTTTGACGGGAACATGGAATTTGTGGGGATCTTCGGTCTCACCGGAGGGTTCGAGGGCTGGTTCTCCAATGACGAGGCCCGGATCCCGATCCAGGCGAAAATGAAGGTCCTGGTCGGGAGCGTCACGATGGAGCTGATGAAATGGACCCGCCCGGGGTGGAATCCCCCGCGCGCAAACCGGTGACGTGTGGGACTGATCGTCCATCACGGCGTGGCGCCCTCGGTGCATCCCACCGCCTTTATTGCGGCGGGGTCGTGGCTGATCGGGGATGTCCGCGTGGAGGAGGAGGCGAGCATCTGGTATAATGCCGTCCTGCGGGGGGACATCAATGCCATCCGCGTGGGACGCCGTTCGAACATACAGGACGGCTGTGTCCTCCACGTCACCGCGAAGCTCTCCGTGGAGATCGCAGAGGAGGTGACGGTGGGCCACATGGCGATGATCCACGGGTGCCGGATCGGCAGGTGCTCGCTCATCGGGATGAACGCGGTGGTGCTCGACAACGCGGAGGTGGGGGAGTGTGCACTGGTCGCCGCCGGCGCGGTGGTAAGGGAGAATTTCGTTGTGCCGGCCGGGACGCTCGCGGCGGGAGTCCCGGCAAGGGTCGTGCGTGAGCTGAGCGGGGAAGAGCGGCGGGCGATTGCGCAATCGGCCGCCAATTACGTCGCGTACGCTGCAGGCTCTATTACTCACGTCGGAGACGGAGCACGCGCATGAAAGTCAAATTCTGGGGGACGCGTGGTTCCCTCCCCACGCCGGGGAAAGACACCGTCCGGTACGGCGGGAACACCCCGTGCGTCGAAGTGCGGCTGCACAAGAACAACCTCGTGGTGTTTGACGCGGGGACCGGCATCCGGGGCCTCGGCGATGAGCTGATGGCGACGGGGGAATCGATCAAGGCGTTCCTGGCCATCAGCCATCCGCACTGGGATCACATCCACGGCTTCCCCTTTTTCAAACCCCTCTATATTTCGGGAAACGAATTCACGATCATCGGAGCGCAGTCGCGCAACCTCAAGCTCCGCCAGATGATCTCCGATCAGATGAACAAAGTGTACTTCCCCATCCAGCTCAACGAGCTGAAGGCGAAGATCAGATTCCACCCGGTGAAGGAAGAGACGATTCCGATTTTCGAGGCGACGCTTTCTTCCATCTATGTCAACCACCCGGCGTTCGCGCTCGGTTACCGGCTGAACGTGGGAGGGAAATCACTTGTGTACATCAGCGACAACGAGCCGTTCGACAGGGAGGTCGCACGGTCGGTGAAAAACGTGGACAAGAATGTTGTGGAGAAGTATCTTGCGGTCAAGGGAGATCCGAACCAGCGGATATTCGATTTTGCCCGGGGCGCCGACATCCTCATCCATGATACGACCTACACTCCCGAGGAATACGTCAATCATGTCGGCTGGGGGCATTCGCACTACCTCTTCTCGCTCAAGATCGCCGACGAAGCGGGGGTCAAGCGCCTCGTCCTCTTCCATCACGAGCAGTCGCACACGGATGACAAGGTGGACGAGATATTGAGCAAGTGCCTGCGGGAGATCCGGACCCGCAACTACAGGTTTGAGTGCATCGCCGCCGCGGAGGGGATGGAGCTGGAGTGGTGAGCGCTTGACAATCGATCCCGCGCTGGCTATATTCTTCCCTGAGGATACCCGGTCACATTGGCATGAGTGGATGGGCAACGAGATTATAATTCCGTCGGTGCGTTGGGACGCCGGACGTTCCATGAATCAGCGAGCCCCGGTCGGTGGACTTCCGCGAGGAGCGGGCAGCCAGCCGGGGCTTTCGTGTACCCCGCCCCGCATCCCGATCAAACGAAATTCCTGAGGCGCCGGCATGGCAACAGTGTTTTCTCCGTCCGCGATCAAACGCCTGGAATCGCTCTTCGGCGTTCCTGCAAAGAGCATGGGGACGAACTACCGGTTCGAGATCGTCGCGCAGGAGTCCGGCGGCACCGCCGTCCGCAAGCTTGCCCTTGAGATTTATCCCGACATCCGGATAGGTCGGAAGAAGGGGAACCTGGTCTCCGTCTACACCGAGGCTGCACATTTGCAGATGCATTTCTGCTCCGGGTTCGTCATCAGCGAGGACCTCGGCGAGGCGACATTTGTCGGCGAGGACCGCGGGAAGCTCTCCGGATTGATCGTGGAGCGGACGGCGGGATGCACGCTCTTCGCGAATGTGGACCGGGCGATCCTGTCGGGGGATTTTACGCAGCTCGCGCCGGAGGTCATGATGTCCGGCGTGGCACTCTCCCTTACCGAACCGGTGCTGGAAGCGGAAAAGAAGGCACCCGGGCGGCGGGCCCGTGCGCGCCGGACCAGGGCCGGTGCCCGTCCGTGATCGATGTCGCCGTGTTTAACGCGCACCCGGCGCACAGGATCCCCCGGGCGGGGGTGATCGCCGCGATCCGGCGCGTGGCGGAGGGTGAACGGCGGAGGCGTGCAGCGGTGACCGTGGTGTTCGTCGGCAACCGCACATCGGCCCGCATGAACAGGATGTTCCTGGGTCACAGAGGGGGGACAGACGTCATCAGTTTCCCCCTGGGGGAGGGGCGCATGATCGAGGGGGAAGTCTACGTTAACCTGGACAGGGCGCGCACCCAGGCCCGGGCATACGGGGTCAGATTCGCCGATGAGGTGTGCCGTCTTGTCGTCCACGGGACGCTCCACCTTTTCGGCTACGATGACAGGACCGTGGCGCTCGAGCGCCACATGAAACGGCGGGAGGACCGGTACGTCGCGGTTCTCGCCCCCGGGAGGGCAAACAGAAGGATATGAAGGAGAAAGTCGTTGAACTTCTGATCTATATAATGTCGGAGATCCAGGATAACAAGCGGATCAGCGACATCGATCTGACCGACCTGAAGACCCGGGGCTACACGCAGTCGGAAATAAGCGCCGCGTTCAGCTGGATTTACGAGAACAGCGAGTGGAACCAGCAGCGGCCGTCGATGAGCGCCCGTGCGGCGGAGGGCTCCCGTCGGTTCCTGCATGATGCCGAGAAAGCGGTGCTCTCCACCGAGAGCCAGGGATACCTGATCCAGCTGCGGGAACTCGGGCTGCTCGATGAGAAGGATTGTGAGACGGTGATCGAGCGGGCGATGATGGCGGGGTATGAAAAACTGTCTGTGACGGAGCTCCGGGAGATCGTTGCCTCCGTTCTGTTTGCCCGTGGGGGTGACGATGCCTCCGGGAACCGTTCGATGCTCACAAGCGGGGACACCATTCACTGATGGCCAGGAAAAGCAAAGCGGTCTTGGAGGGAGGGGCCGAAGCACGGGTAGCTCCCGTCAAACGTCGGGCGCGGCGGGCAGTGCCTTCGGTCGACACGACGGGGAAATCGCTCATTATCGTGGAATCTCCTGCCAAGGCCAAGACGATCAACAAGTATCTCGGGAAGGACTTCATCGTCGAGGCGTCGGTCGGGCATATCAAGAACCTCCCGAAGAGCAAGATCGGGATCGACGTCGAGCACGGGTTCCGTCCGGAATACGAGACAATCAAGGGAAAAGACGAAGTCATCGCCCGGCTCCGCTCCCATGCCCTCAGGGCGAAGGCCGTCTACCTGGCGACGGATCCCGACCGCGAAGGGGAAGCGATCGCCTGGCACATCGCCAGGGAGGTCGAGCCGGACAACGGGAACGTGTTCCGCGTGATGTTCAACGAGATAACGGAACGCGGGATCACCGAGGCCATGAAGCATCCGACCAAGGTGGATCAGAACCTTGTGGACTCCCAGCAGGCGCGCCGGGTCATGGACCGTCTCGTGGGTTACAAGGTCTCGCCGTTCGTCTGGAAGACCGTCTTCTACGGCCTCTCGGCCGGGCGTGTCCAGTCCGTTGCGGTCCGCCTGATCTGCGAGCGGGAAGAGGCGGTCACCTCCTTCATTCCCGACGAATACTGGTCGGTCATCGGCGAATTCCGGACGGGGGCAAACGAGCCCTTCTTTGCCAAGCTCTTCAAGGTGGCGGGGAACGATCCTGTCATCGGCGACGGGACCACTGCTGAAGGATACGTCAACGATATCCGCAAGCAGGCGTTCGAGATCGCCGACATCCAGAAGAAGCCTGTCAGGAGGAACCCGGGCGCACCATTCATCACGAGCACGCTGCAGCAGGAGTCCGCGCGCAGGCTCCGCTTCCATGCGAAGCGAACCATGATGCTCGCACAGAAATTGTACGAAGGAATCGAGCTCGGCGAGGAGGGGCGGGTGGGGCTCATTACGTACATGCGAACCGATTCGACCCGTCTCTCTGACGACGCCGTGAATGACGTCCGCACGTTCATTTACGAGAATTACGGCAAGGAATACCTGCCGGGTGAAGCCCGGCTTTTCAAGAAGGGGAAGTCCTCCCAGGACGCCCACGAAGCGATCCGTCCCACCTCGATGCAGCACACACCGAAGGCGGTCAGGAAATATCTGGACAAGGAGATGTTCGACCTGTACGAGCTGATCTGGAACAGGTTCCTCGCGTGCCAGATGAGCGCCGCAGTCTTCGACCAGACCACGGTCGATGTCCGGGGAGGGGACTACCTGTTCCGTGCGACGGACACGATCCCCCAGTTCCGGGGATTCCTGCAGGTGTACGACGACGTCGCAGAGGAGGCCGACAAAGCCGCCGACGACGGGGACCCGGTCTCGAAGCTCCCGGCGAACCTGAGGGTGAGCGAGGGTGCAGCGCTCATCAACGTCATTCCCAACCAGCACTTCACGAAGCCGCCGGGGAGGTTCACGGAATCGAGCCTTGTCAGGGAGCTCGAGGCGCTCGGCATCGGGCGGCCGAGCACGTACGCGCTGATTGTCGATACGATCCAGGCGCGGAAATACGTCGAGCAGCGGGAACGGCGCCTGTACCCGACGGACCTGGGTATCGCCGTGAACCGGATCCTTGTGCAGAACTTCCCGCATCTGTTCAACGTCGAGTTCACCGCGAAAATGGAGGAGGAGCTCGACACGATCGCCTCGGGCAAACAGACCTACCTCCGCGTGATGGAGGAGTTCTATCACCCGTTCATGGACGACCTGCAGGGGGTCGACAAGAACAGTGCCGCGATAAAGAAATCGCTTCAGGAAGCGACGGATGAAAAGTGCGAGGCATGCGGCAAGCCGATGATCATCAAGTGGGGGCGGAACGGACGGTTCATGGCATGCAGCGGCTACCCGGCGTGCAAGATGACGAAGCCGCTCCCCTCGGAGGCGGCGCTGGCAGCCCACGCGGTCGGCATCAAGTGCGACCTCTGTGGAGGAGATATGGTCGTCAAGGGGGGGCGGTTCGGCGCGTTCCTGGGTTGCTCCAACTACCCTGCCTGCAA
>Ga0182011_10000865_pt1 | contig 26364 bp, 25 predicted proteins | sample 711E1DmetaG_FD_120481 | JGI IMG/M metagenome (GOLD analysis project Ga0182011, IMG submission 120481) | Permafrost microbial communities from Stordalen Mire, Sweden - 711E1D metaG | ecosystem: Environmental > Terrestrial > Soil > Wetlands > Permafrost | place: Sweden: Stordalen | collected...
GCCGGTTGAACCCCAAATGGCGTTTTACCGGAAGTACACCGAAGCGATGCTGCAACGCTATGTGCGGATGTCCATGGAGGCGGGCAAGGTGCCGTCGCTACTGGGGCAGGAGATGTTTCGTGGAAAGGTAACAAACTATAAGGTCGATAGCTTTGAGGACGTTGTGATCTATCTGCATGATGTTGGGAGATGTTTGGAGAAACTAGACAAGGAGCAGTTGGATCTGATTTCGCGGATCTCGCTACAGCAGTATACGTTGAGTGAAACTGCGGAGTTGTTGGGGCTGAAGCCGAGAACGGTGGTTCGTCGATATGGCCAGGCGGTCGATACCCTGACGAGCATCTTTCTCGACGTGAAAATGCTGGAGCCTCTGAAATGTTGTCAAGGGGGTCGGACCCGCTATTTTGGTGCAAATTGATGATTACAAAGAAAAAAATAAATTTAAAAAGTTGGCATACTAGTTAGGGTCAACCTGCTATTCTGGTTATGTAAGTGAAAGGAAACGGGAGCGCGCCGAAAGGCTGTCGCTCCCGTTCTGCTTTTCGGGAGCTGTTGTGGATGAGCCGATGGGTGGATCGGCTGATCCTAGAGCGTTTTAGAAATTGCTATAAACCAATTTGTTTGTCATTCCTTAGCGTATTTGTTTGTCATTCCGTAGCGAAGCGGAGAAATCTGCTTTTGCTCGCTCCACGACGGTCTGCACCATTACCAAGCGCTCTACTGGACCCGGAAAGAGTGAGGCACGAAAGAGCACGATGCATAGGCAAGGACTTCGTCAGCATCTGTTCGTTAACCTGCGAACGGGGTTGACGAAGTGCGTGTGTATGGGGGACTGCGGCTGGCAATTACTTGCAGGCAAGACAAGAAACAAGGGCAATCGAGGAGGTGGCATGGAGTATGCGGCGGAACTTCATCAACGATGTGCGGGGGGAACGAGGGCTCGGGCTGCGAGAAGCAATTTCGGGCTGCGCGATCCGGGCGGGTTGGCGATGCATGCCATGGCGGTGGAGTTTCCTTTGGTGCATGGGCATCCGAACCGGCTGCCGTTTGAAGGAGTGTTGACGCTTGTGGACGTGGCAAGCGACAAGGCTCCGAGTGGAGCCAGAGGGCATCGCGTGGTGCTAACGCGAGCGGCGGCTGAAGCGGCGTTGCCAAGCCTGCTTGGCATGGCGGTGGACTACAAGGTTGGCTGGGATGGGCATGATGCTCGGCAGAAATGCGGCATTATTACATCGGCTGAGTTGAATGGACGGCAGCTTACGGTAGCGGGATTCGTCTTCAGCAAGGACTATCCCGAGATCGAACAAAGGCTGGGCATTGAAGGCTCGATGGGTATGAGCTACGAGTTGGCCGATGCGCATGTGGCGGATATGCAGGCACCGGTGTGGACCTTGACCAGAGCGACGTTTACCGGTGCAGCGATTCTGCTGCGGGATAAGGCGGCATATCGGGGAACAAGCTTCCGGTTGGGACGCGGATCGGTGGCAGAACGAACCACGGGGATGCGCACATCAATAGCGCGACGTTAGAGCATTTTCACCGTTACTGCAATGCAGAACGAACTTGTCATTCTGAGCGTAGCGAAGAATCCCCGCATTTTGCTCGCAGCACGATTCATTACGCTATCGCTGAAAATGCTTTAGTAGTTTACGGAAGCGCGGAAGACTAACAGGTTGTCAATCGAAAGGATGAACGTGACATTTATTAATGTTTTGCAAGTAATTGGCAAGAATTTTGAGAAGGGGCTGGTGTGGGCAGTCAAGTATGCCGTCCCGGTGGAGAAGCTGGTCGCACTGATCTTTCCGGCGGCGGCCCCGGAGGCAACCACATTAGCCGAAGCGACAACCTTGATTCAGAATGCAGTGCTGCTGGTGGAGCAGAAATACGCGGCTTCTGGTGTGCAGAGTGGGACGGGAGCGCAGAAGCTGGCTGAGGTGATAGCTCTGACGAGCTCTACGGTAATAACGCTGCTGAAGCAGGCAGGAGTTACGGCAGACACATCGTATGTGCAGAGTCTTATCTCTGCGGTAGTGGCCATTCTCAACGTGCAGGCTATGCCAGCCACGGCCTCGGCTTGACGATGTGCAGTGGGTTGAAAAAACGTCGTCAAAAATAAGTTGGCGAAAAAGTAAAGGGGGCAGTATGGAGATGGAGATGAAGGACGAGATGGGATTAACGATGGATCGGCTAGCTGCGGCTACAGGCTTGCTGGAGCAGGCCGTGGAGCGGCTGACTCAGACGCAGAGCGCGTTTGCCGAAGACGCCGAGGCAAACATCAATCGCATTGTGGCGACCGTTGAAGCTCACCGCGAGGTGGAGTTGGAAGAGAAGCTGGCAGCGGCGGAGTTGAAGATTGCGCAGTTGCAGGCGCGCGGCATTGCTGACTCACCTGCGTCGGGTCGCAAGACTCTGCCCACTGCGATGTCAAACTTGCTGGCCAAGCAAGGCGTGACGGTGGATTCTTTGGAGGCTGGATCGCTGGATGCGGCACTGGAAAGTTTGAGCCTGGAGCAGAGAATCGCGGTGAAGTCTCAATTGATGCGAGCTGGCCTGCTGGGCTAGAGCCTGAGTCACTAATTGTTGAAGTATAGGTCGGACGTTTGGACCTTGGTTTTGTGCTGCAATTAATGACTTATGACACTCAGTATCCCGTTGTGAAATGAATTGGAACATACAAGAAAAAAGAAGACGTGGCTAAGGCTACGTCTTTTGAATTTAAAGGGGATAAGAATGAACGCGAAGTTTACTCAGATTAGCGTGGCGGCAGATTATATCGGACCAGGAGCGGTGGAAGTTCCGTTGTATCAGACGGAGATTATGGACATCGTTCGTCGTCGCGGCATTTTTGGCCAGCGGATCAAGCAGGTTCCTGCAACCGGCCATCCATCACGATACTTTGAGGAGACGGCAATTCCGTCGCCTGCTGCGAATTCTGGTTTTGTGGATCCGCGCAATATTGTTGCGCCAATTGTTAGCCCGACGCGGGTTGAGCATAGCGTTCCGCTGAAGGCGCTGGTTGCACAGATCAACTACAACCTGTTCGATCTGGAGTTGGGGCAACAGCAGTCTCAGTTTGCGTATCTACAGGCCAAGGATCTTACTGATACGGTAGACGGCGTTCTGCGAACCCACGACGTTGCTCTGTGGAATGGCACGGACACCAGCCTTAACTCGTCAACTACTGCGCAGTATTTCGGTGCAGCCGCGCAGATTGCTGGCGGTGGCAACACCGCGTCGATTGGGGCTACGGCGAGCATCGTCGATGGATTCAAGTCGACGGTTGCGCAGATGGTATCGAACAGCTCCTTTGGGGTTCGTCCAACGGCCATCTATGCGAATCCGGTGCTGCTCGATTTGATTGATCGCGAGATGAAGAGCGAGTTCAATGTGGTGCTGAACACGAAGGACATCGGCGCGGGCTTTACGGTAAAGACGCTGTCAACGCAGGCGGGCGAGCTGCCGCTGATCCCAGAGTGGACGTTGCCCTATACCGGTACGCCTGGATCGGGTAGTGCGGTTCTGCCAGCGTACATCGTGACCGAGGACTTGATCGAGTACCACTGGTTGAGCGATCCCAATCCGCGAATCTTCCAGCTTGGCGTACCGGGCTCGCTTGCCTCGCAGTATGTGGTGGTGAAGTTCGGTGCCGTAGTGGTAAAGGGCGCGAACTATGCACACTATCAGGTGCTGGTCGATCGCTAGTACCGTGACCGCGAGATCATGTAACCACTGGCTATTTTAGTTTGTCATCCCGTAGGGATCTGCTGTTAATATCCCGACAACGTTTTCATGCGGTCTAGGTACTAGGTCTCTGACCGCTTGAAGTGGTACCTCAGTGGGGGCCCCATCCTTGCGGCGCATTTGTCTTTGCCGCAAGGGTGGGATGGCACAAATTTACGCGGTCAAAGACCTAGAGTTCTAAGTCGTAAGTTCGCGATTTATAGGTCGGGCATTCAGCCCTCATATTATGTCTTGGCTTTGTACCTAGGGCTTCGCCCTAGGCTGATATGGGGGCGGGCCTTTGGCCCTTGATTCGCACAATGAACTTATGACTCGGTTGTATTCAGTTTGCGGCAGGTCGATGGGGTGTCGGCCTACCGCAACAACGCGCGACAAAGCTCGACGGGCCTGTGGACGGCTGCTTCTGCCGCTGAGTGTACGCGAGGAAGCAGCGATGGTCGGGGCCAACCAGTTCCGGGCGCTGCCTGCATGTCTTTGTCGCGCATTTGAGAGTGGGGTCAGTTGTGGTGGCTGTCCCCACTCATTTTTTTAAGAGTACAAAAAGATTTTTGGAGGCGGAGTGCGATGGGTTACTTGGATCCAACAGAGTACGTCAAGTATGGATTGACGACGGATACGACCGACGATTGGGTGACGATGGCGTCTGCCTTGATCGAGGCGCACTGCCGTAGGCCGAGTATGCTAGTGACTCAATATGTAGAGCGAATGCGATTGACGGCAGGCACGCAGGCGGTTCGGTTGAGCTATCTTCCGCTGACGCCGCTGGGTACGGCAACGACTCCGTTGGTTGGCATACGGGTTCGGTATGGACGACCAAGGCGCGGTGAGCTGCAAGACCCCATGTTGGCACAGGTGGCTTGGGCGTTCAGCATTCCGGGCAGTTGGAGCGCGCTCGATTTGAGCAACGTGGATTTGAATGTGGTCACGGGCGATCTGACATTCCGCATGAATGTGCTTGGAATTAATTACAACGAAGCTGAGGTTACTTATACGGCGGGATTTGCAGCGGCACCAGCAGTGGTGAAGGTGGCGTGTGCGCAAATCGTAAAAAATGCGCAGGCGACTCCGGCATTAAACGTGAAGGGAAGCAAGATGGACACCTTGCAGATGCAGTACTTCTCAGGATCGTTGATCGATGCGAATGTACAGAAGATGTTGGCACCGTTTGTGGCGCAGAGGATCGGGTGATGCGATGAGCGATCTGAGTAGAGCGAGTGCAACGTCAAGAGCTGCGGATGTATTGTTGCGGGCGATGGGCGGTCGGTCCGTGATGTTGCGGATTCCGTCGCCCGCTGTTGAGGCGGATGTAGCCGAGCAGCTTGGAATTGCAACACCGACGTTTCAAGATCTGCCATTGAGTCCGGTCGTATTTCGCAAGGCGCGTGCGACGGCAACTGAGGGCAAGGCGGCGAAGTGGGAGATGTTGGTATCGGCCAGCGTGGTGGACAGTCTAGTGGGCTCGCTGGCATACAAATCGGCAAGCGTGTTTTTTGCGGCGGCCTTCGGAGTTTTATCCGATGACGAGTTGCTGGAGATTGAATCCGCTACAGAGGAGCAAGCGTTCGGTCAGCCTTATGTGTATCGACTGGTGTTGCGCGCTCCACTGGCTCAAATGGTCTAGTGTCCTGAGTCATTAGAGCAGTTCCCGTAATGGTGTATCCCGACGAGCTGCGCTTAAAAGCAGATTCCTCCGCTTCGCTGCGGAATGACAAACAAATCGGGCTACAGCAATTTAGACACTGCTCTAATTCGCAGAACAAAACCAAGGACCAAAGGCCCGTTCTATACCAGCCTAGGCCGATGGCCTAGGGTTACGTCCTATACAAAGATCGAGGGCTGAAAGCCCGACCTATAGTTCAACGAACTTCTGACTCAGGACACTAGGTCTCTGACCGCTTGATCTTGTATCAATTTGAATGCCCCACCCTTGCGGCAAATGCAAATACGCCGCAAGGATGGGGCACCCACGGATGTACAACTTCAAGTGGTCAGAGAACTAACAGGGCAAGAACCTTTCACAAGTGGGTTGGAAATGGGGCGGACTACGAGAGCGAGGGAGAATGCAGAATGCAAAAGATACGTTTTATGTGACGCTGCAAAGTCGGCTGGCGGCATTGAATCCAGCGCGGACGATCATAGTGCGCGGCGTGGTGCGATCGGGAACGCTGGTGGAGGAGAACGAGTTGCCTTCGGCGGTGGCTCCGATGGATGCGTTCCGCCTGCAATGGACGGGGCTGCAAGTGAATCGCGAGGCTCCGCTGCCGCTGGTGACGATGGAGTGTTCCATCCAGTACGCCACGGACGGAACAGCGGGCAATGGCGGCATGGATCGCGGGCGCTTGCTGGCGGGGATGGATGCGGAGCTGGCGGCGGCGCTTGGGGCTGAACCGCATACGGTCGGAAAGAAAAATTATTCGGCGGCGGGAGTCGGTGTTGCCGCGACTGCGATGGGCACCAATGTGTTTTGGGCCGATCCAATATTCGGTGTAGCCACAACCATAGGTGAACGTGTGGAACGAAGCGTAACGGTGCAGGTATTTGCGTATCAGGAGGTAGGTGATCTGTGAGTACAACGACGACAGGAGCGGGAGTTGTGGCGTCCGTGGCTCCGGTGACCAGACGGGTGCGCGCTTACTTCGCTCCGGTGAACCGGTCGGCTGGTGTACCAACGTTATTCGATGCTGCGCAGCAAGGACGATTCGATCTGCACGCGCCACCGACGCCTTGGGTGGATCTGGGATGGGTTTCCAAGTTTGCGCGAAAGTCTGGAACCAAGGTCGATGCACTGCGAGCTGGTGCTCCGGCGATGGCAGTAAGTCAGGTTCGTACGGAGATTGAGGCGACGGTATCACTTGAATTTGAGACCTGGGGAAGGCTACAGGGAACGCTGGCCTCGGGGTCGCAACAGACAAATCTGTTGGCGACGGCATCGGGTGCCACGCTCAACGGAAGCGGAGGTGTGGCTGCTGCTGCGATTCCGTTATTAGCCGGAACAGCACCGCTATCTACCGCGATCAGCTTAAATGTGGGCGTGGCTGCTGCTGCGGGATTCAGCGTAGGCAGTCTGGTTGCCGTGGATGTCGATTACACCGGCCAGCTTGGATATGTTGGCGCAGGGATAAGCGCGGCTTATGTGCAATCTGCGAGTGCAGTCAGCAGCGACGTAAATTATGTGCGACGAGTGACGCTGAATGTTGGCGTAGTAACAGCAATTACAAATGGCGTACTGGAGCTTGCGAGTCCGCTTCCAGCAGGAGTTCCTACAGCGGGAATGCAGGTGAGTCCGCTAGTCGGCTTCTGTGATCGCGAGGGCGCGAGTTTCTTTCAGGAGTGGTCCGCACTCTTTGTGATGCAGGGCGAACAGGGGGATCGAGTTTTGATTCACTATCCGCGACTACAGGCGATGCAGGGTTCAGCGGAGGAGGAAGAGGAATTGGCTTCCTCATTGAAAAAGATTCGGCTGGCAGGAGTATTTCGTGCGCTGCCAGTGAAGGACGCCAATGATGGCGAGGCCGTTTTGTGCTTCCGGAGTTACTTGCCGGCGGCGTTAAGAAGTGTCGGTGCGTGATTGCGGATATAAGGAGAATGCGATGTATTGGAAATCTAAAAGTTGGATATTGATTGGTGTGCTGTTGGCCGCATTGACGGTTACCGGAGCGGCGCAGGTAGCCACAACTACGGTTGCGGATACGATCTATCACGCGAATGGAACAGCGGCTACGGGCACTGTGCTGATTAGTTGGCCTGCGTTCACTACGAGCAGCGGCGACTCGATTCCGAGTGGAAGTACCTCTGCGGTGATTGCGGCGAATGGAGCACTGGATGTACCGCTTATTGCGAATGCTGGCGCAACCCCGGTCGGCAGCTACTATACGGCCGCCTTTCATCTGGACGATGGAAGTGTAAAGCGCGAGTACTGGGTTGTCCCTGTTAGCAAGGCAGCGGTAAAAGTGAGTGTGATCGAGAGTACCGTATTGCCAACCTCTGTAGCGATACAGACGGTTAGCAAAAGCTATGCGGCTGCTTCGAGCCAACCTCTGGACTCATCGCCTTATGTACTGAAGGCCGGAGATACGATGACCGGTCCATTGGTATTGCCGGGGGATCCGGTGTCGGCGCTGCAAGCCGCAGACAAAAATTACGTCGATGAGAATATCGCATCGGTGTCGAGTGGATTAGGACAACTGGTCTCTACCCTGCCGTCGGCGACGCAGGTGGTAACCCAGCCGGTCGGAACTCAATTAGAGGTCAACAACCTGAACGACGTGCAGTATGCCAGCCAGTATGTGAGTGGGCGTGGGAATAATGGGATTGCCAATATTCTAGCCAGTTCCAACTGCACAAATGGCTGTGAAATTAAAGCGGAGCAGGGCTATACCAATGAACAATATTCCACCGCTGCATTAAATAGCCAAACCCATCTGAAGGACGCGCGAGGTGGAAGGCAGGTGGATAGTTACAATAACCCGCTCGATGTTGTGAATCACAGTTTTTCTATCGCCCAAGCAATCGATGATGTATCGACGCAGAGTGAGGCCAACATTTTTCAGCAGACCGGAAACGAGGAACCTTCTGCAATCGGTGTATCTATCACTCAAGAAGGTCTTGCGGGTGGTTCTAACCTGTTCCCGCAATCGATTGATTCAAATCTTCCCTATTTCAAAATGGCATATCAGGCGTTGTCCGTAAAGGGAACGTACAACACGCAAGGGCAGCATGGATTGGTTCCAGAAGAGATCGATTGCTATGGAGTAGGCGACTGCTTGATCGGCTCGCAATTTATCTATGCTTCTGGTGGCTTCCGAGACGAAGCCGATGAGGGAGCGCATCCCTTTGATCTAGAGATTCACGAGGATTCTAAAGTCTTTGTGGGAACTTGTACCACTGGATGCACAACGGGTTCAACTTCCGTCATGATCGCGCCAAGTTTCGCAGGCGGAACGCAGGGGGATGGACGCTTCCTCATTGACACAAATCCAGCGAAGACGATCACCAGCGCCAGTACGGGAGGCGTACTGATTGGCGGAAACTCAAGTGGTCCCCATGCGGTGGCTCAATTCAGCGGTACGAACTTCCAGGTAAGCGTTTTTCTAAGTACGGGTCAGGCGATTCAATCGCAAGCCAGCAACATGGCTCCAGGAACGGTGACGTTTTCGATTGCGACCAGCGGCGTGCCCTCGGGATATGCGACCAGCACAGCGGCAATTGGAGCTTCGAGTGGACTGGCTTGTGTGGTCGATCAGACCTACAACTACGCACCAAACAACTATGAGATGGCACCGTACACTGTTGTCGATGCAACTCACCTTCAAATGACGCTAAACAAGGCGCATCAGATTCTGGCTACGTTGGCATTTGGAGGTCTGTGTGGTTATGGTTTGGAACAAACCGTCGATACGGCGAATGGGATCCGTCAACTCTTTCCTGTAGTTGGGGCAACCTCTGCAACCCGCTTGTACTATGCCGGAGGTTTGTCTCCAGTGGTGGGAGTAATAAACCATACCTCTGGATTTCTCAATCTAAGTGCAACCCTTGCCTCCGTAGCCCGGTCCGGCAATATTGTGACCGTAACTACAACTGGAAATCTTTCTACTGATATTAACGGGTTGACCGTGACCATTGCTGGAGTTGCCGACAGCAGCTACAACGGTAACTATGTAGCGACAACTACAAGCGGAAGCACGTTTACCTATGCGCAAACCGGCGCAAACAGCTCCAGTTCTGGCGGAACGGTCTCGGTGCTGACGGGAGGATTTGTGTTCTACCCCATGGCCGAAGTGTTGAGTGTCTTCAACCAGACGACGAATCAAGTGGATGGACAAATGACTCTTGCGCCAAACAACGCAGTGTGGGCGGCAAACGATCCAGTGGAAGAGCCGCATTACTATCAGGAGTATGTTGGTGGGGATACCGAGTTTATCGGACAATCGGTACCGAGGCCATCCGTTGGTTTGCGGGCTGGATTGCAATATCAGCAGAACAATGGGCCAGGGCTGACAGGATGGTCGATTGCTAATGCTGCACCTGCGACAAACTATTTTGGATATGGCGGTACGCATAGAGCTCCCGATGGAGCCTACGAGGCGACCGGAGTTTGGCTGCGCACAATGAATCTGCAAGCAGGCGAACAATCAGTCTTCGCAATCAACTGCAATATGCATGGTTGCAATAATTGGAACTCGGGCTACAACTTATTCGAGTTGCAGAGTGACGCTGGTGCCGATGTAATTGGATATTCTCCCAAGTCCAGCACGTTATCGATGGATATGCGTGGAGCGCCCTATAGCTTTACTCAACAGGCATTTACTGCGGGAACAATCAATGTAGGAACGTTGAATGCAACAACGATTAATGGTTCCATTAGCGGTGCAAATATTAGTTCAGGAACTATTGCGGCATCGTTCCTGCCCTTGTTTAGGCCTTCGGGAACAGCGCATGCCTCTGGCATCGTTCCTGACCCCGGAGCCATTGCTGGAAGCACACGGTTCCTACGAGAAGATGGAACATGGTCCGTGCCCGGGACGCGCGCTTCCACGATTACCTTGGAGCATGTCTTTACCGGGGCAGGCACGTTCAACTACACACACAACCTAGGTACGCTGTACCCGCTAAGAACCTGCTACGTCAATAGTGGGTCTGCGACATACAGCGCAAGCAACCCAGACGCAAACGATATTGCCATTACCGTTCCGGCGGCAGCGGACATTACTTGCACCTTTGGAATTTAGTGTCCTGTGTCAGAAGTTTGCTAAAGAATAGATCGGGCCTTTAGCCCTCTGGTTCTGTGCCGAATGTTTCCCTCGGCCTACGGCCTGGGCTGGTATAGATCGGGCCGTTGGCCCTTGGTTTTATGCTGCGAATTAATGGCTAGGTCTCTGACCGCTTGAAGTTGTACCAATTACGGGTGCCCCAGGTGCCTCGCATTTGGGCACCTGGGAGTGAACCGAAAGAACAAAATTATGCGGGCAGAGACCTAGTTCCTAGACCGCATGGAAAGGTTGTCGGGATATTCACAGCAGATCCCTACGGGATGACAAACAAAAATAGCCTGTGGTTACATGATCTCGCGGTCACGGTACTAGGTACAACGCCGGTACGCGAGACGCGTCCGTTGCGAATTGTTTCCTGTAAAGGGGAATCTATAACAACGTTGCGGCGGGACTAAAGTCCCGCCCTTTCAAAACGAGGACTTGCACAGAGATTTCTTAGGTCCTGGTAGCACGCTGATCTGTAGGAACCGCAGATCCGCGAACTAGGGTGATGGGGTTGCAATGGAAGGTGTGGGGTATGGGTTGGAAGGCTTGCTGGAATTTGGAAAACATTTTGATGAGCAAAGCGATAAGTCAAGCGAAGAGACAAACTCGGTTTATCTTGCACGGGAACTGCTTAGAATTAGGGGTCGTGCTGGACAAGAAAGTGCGTTGATCGCAAATTCGGTGCAGGCCAGATTTGAACGGGACAGGAGGCAACATAACGTTATCGTCAAAGCCCGTCAGATGGGTCTGACGACTTGGGTGGCAGGGCGATTTTTTCTTAGAACCATAACGGCTCGCGGAGTGCTTACGGTACTGGTGGCTCAGACGCGGGAAGCTGCGGAAGGAATCTTTCGCATCGTGCAACGATTCTGGGAGTGTCTTCCTGAAGACATGCGTAAAGGATGTCTGCGGCGAAGTCGTGCGAATGTCGGTCAGATGGTCTTTCCCGAACTGGACAGCGAGTTTCGTGTCTTGAGCGCTTCGGATGAAAGCGCTGGTCGTGGGATGACGATACAGAATCTTCACTGTAGTGAGGTGTCGCGCTGGCCTGGAGATGCTGCGGCAACGTTAGCTGGATTGCGCGCCGCGCTTGTCCCTGGTGGCGAGATGGTGATCGAAAGTACGCCAAACGGAGCCTACGGATGCTTCTACGAGGAGTGGCAGCAGGCGAGTGAGAAGGGCGTCGCAAAGCACTTTTTTCCCTGGTGGATGGAGGAGGCGTATGTGTCGGCGGCGGTTACGGATCTGCGCGAGGATGAACTGGAATTAATAGCAAAGCATGGTTTGACCCCCGTCCAGATTGGGTTTCGTCGTAGTTTGGAGGCGAGCTATCGAGGACTGCGAACGCAGGAGTTTGCCGAGGATGCAGAGACGTGTTTCCGCGCTACGGGCGAGTGCTGCTTCGACATTGAGGCGATTGAGCAGCGTTTGGCCGCGCTGCAAGATCCCATTGAGACGAGGCGCGATGGAGCGTTGCAAATCTGGCTTCCGCAATTGGCCGACAAGGAGTATCTGGTGGCGGTCGATACAGCGGGAGGCGGACCGGATGGAGATTATGCTGCCGTGCAGGTGATTGATCTGGCCACGGGGATGCAATGCGCTGAACTACAGCAGCGGCTAAGTCCGTTGGAGTTATCGCGCGTGGTGGTTAAGCTGGGTCGCGAGTATGGCGGTGTGCAGAACGAAGCTCTGATTGCAGTGGAACGAAACAATCATGGAGCCACAGTGCTGGCCTATCTAAGTATGATGGAACAATATTCGCGAGTCTACGATCAGGCAGGGGTTTTAGGATGGCTAACTTCGACTGGGTCGAAGCCTATGATGATTAGTCGCCTAGGAGCTATGTTGGTGGAGAAGCCGGATTTGTTTATGAGTCGAAGGCTGCTGCGGGAGTGTCGCACGTTCATCACTTTTTCTGGAGGAAAGACCGGAGCGGCAAACGGCGCGCATGACGATTGTCTGATGGCAATGGCTGTGGCGCTGGCGGTACGGGCGGAGAGGCTACAAAAAGGCTTGAACATAATGCGGAACGCCTGAGTGCAGTATTCTTTTGGAGCGGGGGATTTGGTCTGTTGGCGGTTCTTGCGGTGCAGGCAATTCGACGGTTGCGGGGCGGTGCACAGAGTCAGTTGATGCTGGGCGCGGACGGTAAGCTGTGGGTTGTGAAGTTTCAGAACAACCCACAGCACCTGCGCGTGTTGGCCAACGAGCTGATTGCCACGCGACTGGCGCAGGCGGTTGGATTGACGGTGCCAGCCACCGACGTGGTCGAGGTGACGGAGTGGTTGATTGCGAATACTCCCGACATGCGCTTCGAGCTGGCGCACGGGCAAGCGGAAAAGTGTAGCGCAGGGCTACAGTTTGGTAGTCAGTTTATTGGCGGACTGATGCCCGGTCAGGTGGTCGACTACCTGCCCGAGCCGCAGTTGAATGAGGTTCGCAACCTGCCGGAGTTTGCCGGAATGCTGGCCCTGGATAAGTGGGCTGGCAACTGCAATGGTCGGCAGGCGGTCTTTGATCGTAAGCCGCGCGAGCGCAAGTATCGTGCGACGTTCATCGATCAGGGGCACTGCTTCAACGCGGGCGAGTGGACGTTTCCCGACTCGCCGTTGCGCGGAGTTTACGCTCGCAATCGTGTGTATGCAGGCGTGACGGGATGGAAGAGCTTTGAGCCTTGGCTCAGTCGTATGGAGACGATGGAGGCGGACAAGCTGTGGACAATCGCCGAGATTGTTCCTCCCGAGTGGTACGGAGGAGATTCCTCGGCCATCGAGCAATTGATGGAGAAGATGTTGCTGCGGCGCAGTCGCTTGCGAGAGTTGATTGGGTCATTTCGGGATTCAAATCGGGAACCGTTCCCAATGTGGGAGAAAAAGTTGAGCGTTAGTGTTCCAATTCAGTTCGACGAAGGGGCGATTGGTAAGTTTGTGATGTAACTAGTTTCCAGAGTCAGAAGTCGGTTGAAGTATAGTTCGGGCTTTCAGCCCTTGGTCTTTGTACGGGACGCAATCCTAGGGCTGCGCCCTAGGCTGGTATAGAACGGGCCTTTGGCCCTTGGTTTTATTCTGTGAATTGAGTATTTTCAGCGATCATGTACGGGTTCGCTTTGCGGATGAAATGCAGGGATCCTTTCCCATTCGCTACGTTCAGGGTCAGAATGACAATTCATCGTTGCATTTCAGTAACGATGAAAATGCTCTAGTAGCTTAATTGTTGGCGACAATGGTCTTTGAATTGCAATTCTTTTATTCGAGCGTTTTAGGTCATGGCGTAGACCGTGGTGGCTCGAGCGAAAAGCAGATTCCACCGCTTCGCTACGGAATGACAAACAAGTTGGTTTATAGCAATTTCTAAATTGCTCTAGTTGGCGGCTAATTTCGTTGTAAGGAGGTTGCAGGTGATAGACCGCGTTCCATGCGAGTTCTTCCTCATCCGTTATGTGCCGGATGCGGTGAAGGGCGAGTATACAAATATCGGCGTTCTGCTGCGAGAGGCGGGCTGCGGAGAGAGCACGACGCCTCAAAATGCGCACGTCCGCTTCACGCGTGACTGGAGCCGCGTGCGCAGCATGGATGCGGACGCGGATATTGGACTGCTGGAGGCGATGGAGGGCGAGATTGAAATGCGTCTGCGACTGGGTGCCGCAGACAACAAACCAATATTCGGCCTTATTCAAGATACATTTTCTAACTCGATCCAGATGACGGAGGTGCGGGCCTGTTTGGCGGAGACTCTGCCTGCGGAGATGGATCTGCTGATGCAGTTATATGTGGAGCCGCTGCGAGTGAAGCAGCAGCGCAAGCGAACCGGACGCGCGGCGATTGTCGGGGCCATGCGCACGCACTTCGAGCGGGTTGGAGTCTGGGCCTTGATGCGCAAGGGCATTGCTGCTTCGCTGTACACGCAGCCGGGCGATCCTATGAAGATCGACTGTGGGTACCGGCCCAACGGCGTCATCAAGATGTTTCACGCAGTCTCGCTGGATGGCGATGTGGAGGCGGCAAAAGTCTTGGCGTACTCCGCGCCGCGCTTGCGCGATGGAGTCGCTCGCGTGGAGAGCGCCAAGCTGGAGCTGACCGCCGTGGTGGAACCGCTGCGTACCGTCTCCGCAGAGGACGAGGAGAAGCATGAGTTTGAAGCAGAGAGCGTGGAGCGATATCGCTTCGGCGTAGAGACGATGGAGAGCCAACAGATTCGCGTATTGACGATGAACGATCTGGCGCGCGTTGCTCAGACCGCGAAGAGCGATCTGCGGCTCTGAGAAGTACAAAGACGACCGCGGATTTACACGGATTAACGCGGATTAGAAACAATAAAGTTCTATCTGTTTTTATCCGTGCGATCCGTGGTCGGTTTTTGTTTCATATAAATATTTGCGAGGAAGGCACAGCGAAATTGGCTGTGCTTTTTTTATTGGGCACAAACAAGATTGAAAGGGGTGAGGACGTGAGTCTTCGAACAAAAGTTACGGATGCGTTGCAGAGGCTGACAGTAGGCAGCGCGGCTACGGGAGATGCGAGCAAGGGCGAGAGGAAGACAGCGATGCTGCCTTCCATCCTGAGCCCATACAGTCCGGGTAGAGCGGGGCAGAACTTGACGCCGAAGCCGACGGCGGCGAACCTGCGCAAGTTTGCCGAGACGCCCGTGGCACGACGCGCGATCAACGTCGTCAAGGACAAGATCGCCAGCATGGATTGGAAGATCAAGCTGCGCCGCGGCTACAGCAACGCCGAGACGCCGGATGCCAATGAGCGCATGAGGACTCTGCGTCGCTGCCTGGAGGAGCCAAACGTCACGGACAGCTTTCGCACACTCTTTGAGCAGGTGCTGGAAGACCTGCTGGTTGGCGGCTTTGGCGCGGTTGAGGTGGAGGGCACCGGCGATGAGTCGCGCCCCTTCCATCTCTGGACCGTGGATGGCGCAAGCATTCAGATCGATGCGACATGGGACGGGAATCCTAACAAGCCTCACTACGCGCAGGCTCGTGGTGGGGTCGGCGCAAAGAATCTCGCTCCGCTACTCGACGACGAGCTGATGTATATTCGCCTGAATCCGCGCAGCCACACGCCGTTTGGTCTGGGTCGGCTCGAAGTCGCCTTTGAGAGCGTGAATCAGTTCCTTACAGCGAATCGCTATGCTGGCCGGCTCGCCAGCAACTCCGTGGTGCAGTACGCGCTGTGGCTCAACGAAGCGACGCCCGAGCAGCACGACCGCCTGATTCGCTGGTGGCAGGACGAGATCGAAGGCACGGGTCGCGTCCCCATTCTCAGTAGCGAGCAGAAACCCGAGGTCCTTCGCTTTGCGGGCGGCACCGACGCCGACCTGCGCATTCAGTGGCAGGAGTTTCTGATCGTCATGATTGCAAACGCCTTCGAGCTGCCGCCGATGATGCTTGGATTGCAGAAGGACGTCAATCGCTCGACCGCAGGCGAGATGGCCGACGAAGCCTTCCAGAGCGCAGTCATTCCGGTCGCCAAGCTGCTCGCCGAACACATCAACCGTGACATCTTCGCGAAAAAACTTGGCTGGCGAGAGTTTGAATTCAGCTTCAACGATCTGGCAGCGCGCGACGAGATGGAGGAGCTAAAGATCCAAACCGACCTGCTCAGCGCAGGCGTTGTGACCGTGGATGAAGTGCGCGAATGGCGTGGGCTGCCCAAGCTCGGAACGGTGGTGGCATCGTGAAGCTGACCATCGACAATCTCGACGGCAAGGGAGCGCGCGACTACAGCTCGGCTCTCTCTGCCGACGCTCCGCTCACCATTGAGCGCGTCCTCAACACACCCTCGCGTTGCAGCGGATCGCTGCTGGTTGGCTTCCTCGCCGACCCCGGCGCCAGCTCGATGCTGCCCGTGCCCTCGCGGCGCGGGCGCGTCGTTATTATGTCAGGCAGCGGCACTGTCACGTCAGACAGCGGCACCACGCTCTTCACCGGATACCTCGCGACCGAGCCGGTCCCGGTTTACGTTGGCGTTGGGCTCGCGGGGCCGGTCTATCGCGTCGACTTCTCGGCCATCAGCGACGAGTGGCTGCTGGATAAGCAGACGCTCACGCTCACGGGCTCCGGCTTTGCGATTGCTGGCGGTACGCTGCTCGACGCGCTCACCAATCGCATCGACGCTGGCTTGCTCACATCGTCGAGCGTCGCTAGCGGCAAGCAGGTTGGCGTCTTCACGCCCGAGCCGGCCCAGCCTTGGTCAACCAACGCTGGCAGCATCGCAGGCAGCACATACGCTGCGTATCGTGCGCTCAACGGCGCGCTCAGCATGAACCCCGTTGGCTCCGTCACTCATACGCTCGACTTCGATGCGGGCAGCGTCGGCACACTTCAGGTCTCCGCGCTACAGACATCGATGGTCAAAGAGCTGGCAAACGACGTCACAATCAGCGGCCAGATTGAGCCCGCGGCCTACGTCGCCGAGATGTTTGCTGGCGATGGCACCACCACTATCTTCAACCTATCGAACGAGCCGTTTCGTTCGACCACGTCCACTCTACTCAACGACAGCTTTAGCCAGTCGACCTTCAACACGCAGCTCTGGAACGTTACCGACCCGGGCTCGCATCTCTCGCTTGGCGGCGGCGGGCTAACCTTCACCGGTGGCAACGGCCTCGACGGCCAAACGACGCTCGCCGCAATCGATCCGGTCGAGATGGGCGGCACGCTGGTTGTCGAGGCGGGCAACGTGCGGCTCGCCGCGCCGTCAGACGGCGTTCTTTGTGGCCTCTACTCCGGCACCACCCAGCGCGCCAACTGCTTTGCCGGATACAACGTCCGCCAGAGTAATGGCTCAACCGTCATCACGCCCTACGTCAACGGCGCGGAGGTCGGCACCACCCACACCGTGCTCTCGGGTCACACCTATTCCCTACGCATCCGGCTGCACTGCCCGGAGGTGCAGCGCGTTCTACAGACCTACTACACACGCGTTGATGGAGCGATCGAGGCCTTCGGCGGCGGGCTTATCAGTGCTCCGATGAAGCTTGTCTTCGAGCTGATCGACCTCGGCAATGCGTCCAGCACACCGGCCACCGTACTCTACGATGGCAGCGTCGTCAGCACTCCAGCCACCTGCACTTTTGCGGCTGTCGACTCGGTCGAGCTAACCGGTTCGATGGGCTTCTGCACGATCAAGCAGACCGGCTCTGCGTGGATCGTCAGCACGTTGCCCAGTGGCACAACCGAGACGCGTCTCATCGGAGTCGCGGGCGAGGGCGTCGACTGCACACTCACCAATGCGGGCAAAATTACCTTTCTTGCTGGCCGAGTTCCTGTCGCAGGTGAGACCATCACCGTCTTCTATCGCCTTCGCTCGCGCGCCATTGCACGTCTGCAAGACGCCGCCAGCGTTGCCGCCGAGGCCGCCGGAGGAATGCCGGGAACCGCGCGCTGGCTGGGCAAAGTCGTTCGCCCGCTGGCTCGCTGTAGCGCCGATTGCGAGAGCGCAGCGCAGGCCGTCCTCAGCTTTTCATCCAGCCGCGCCGCTGCCATTGCTGGCAGTTATGCTGCAATCAACCCAGTGAAAGACGTTTGGCCCGGCGATGTTTTATGCATTACCGCCAACGGCCAGACGCTTAGCGCCGTCGTCCGCAAGGTTAGCGTCGTCGACGGTCACGCCGTGCCGGAGCTGCTGACCTATCGCGTCAACTTCGCCAACGATTGGGCCGACTCGGTGGGCATCACGCTCTCCGAGGCCATCGCGACCGACGCCTTCCTTCCGCCAACCGCAGAGACCGCTCCGGGAGCTGTGCTCGCAAACCTCCAGCAGTTGACCGTCATTAGCGCCACAGCGACCGCTCTACAGATCGACGCCGGTACTGCGCCTCCCCCCGGCGGCGGCTTTGAAGTCCGCCTGCGCGACTGGGACTTTGGTTCCGGCGTGGATCAGAATCTGGTGCTTCTCTCCCCCGTTCGCAGCTTCTCGATCCCGCGCGCGGCACAGCTCGAACGCTACTACATCCGAATGTACGACGCATCGAATCCGCCGCTCTACTCGCGGCTCTCCAGCGCCGTCTTCACCAATCTACCGGTTGCGTAAGAAAGGTCTGAACAAGTCGTCAGCATTCCCTCGGGGGCTAAAGCAGTTCTCCTTATAGCGTAGAGTGTTGCGGCACGAGCGAAATACGGGGATTCTTCGCTGCGCTCAGAATGACAATCACTAAATTCTCTATAGCAACAGGAGAACAGCTCTAAATCCCCGTTGATTTCGCGCGGCTTGCGGCGGGACTAAAGTCCCGCCCTTTCAAAACGTGGACTGGTGCAGAGATTTCCTAACCCGCTCGATAAGGAGCAGCAAAGATGACAGACTTCGAGGCGCAAGTTCTCGCCGACCTGAGTGTTCTAAAGAGCCAGATGGAGCAAGTCATGGGCATCGGACAGCCCGGTCGTCTGGCGCAACTGGAGGACCGTATGCAGGAGCACGAGAAGACCGTGCAACGCCTGAAAGGAATCGCTGCAGGCTTTGGCGCTCTACTCACCATCGCCCACATCGCCATCGACTTCTTTGTTGGCCGTCGCTGACGGATCGATTGGCGTATTTTGTTTGTTTTTAAACCGATATTAGGAGGCAACACAAATGGACTTCTTGAAACTATTCCTACGCAGCATCTCTCTTCTACCCAGCCTGATTCAGGGCGTCGAAGCGCTCTACGGCGCCAAGTCCGGCGCGCAGAAAAAAGACGCCGCCCTCGCCGTCATCAGCTCCAGCATCAACGTCGCCGACGCCGTCAGCTCCAAGCAGATCGCCGACTCGACCAAGTTCACAGCTGGCCTCGGCCAGATCGTCGACGGCGTCGTCACCTGCCTCAACGCCAGCCTCTGGGCTAACTCCCCCGCCGCCGAGTGAATCGCCGCCAACCAACTACGGGGGCAACTCATAGCTTGCCCCCCGTTTACTTCTGATAACGGCTATAAAAATGTTCATTTACAATACTTTATGTACAAATAGTGAGGCTCGTATACTTGGATTGCTGAACGCTAACTGAATGAGGAATCTACAACTTTTTGGCTATATGGCGAGGAAAACGCTGTGGAAAACCTGGTCGGATAGAGTACAGTGATATGTACTATGGCAAGTCATGATCGAACATCTCTTCTTCCCGCAGGCATAATACCTGTAGATGCTACGTCGATCACCAATCCTAGGGACTTGGTGGCGGTGTACTCGAATAATTTTGGCGTCAGCGCAACATTGACTGATTTCACGATCTATTTCTTGGAGGTAGGGCAGATTCCGGGAGAAAAGGGCGTTGCCGCCCATAAGCAGGAGATGAAGGCTATAGTACGCTTCCTCTTCTTGCGGCGTCCGGACTTCAACAAGTCTTGCAGCAAGTTCAAGAACGAGCCGCCGAATTGGTGAAGCTGGCGAAGGCGAACGCTAGTGTCAAAAAGTAAAGACATCTATTGGGTACGGACTGACATCTTTAATAACAGCGTGGCGCTGCCAATGCGGACGTGGGATCAGCACGCCTCGAAGCACACTTTCGATAAGTACCCGGCGACCGAGGAGCATATATACCAAACCATCAATGATCCGGATCATGCTCATAGGAGTCTTGATCCGTTTGTATTGGGTGATGGATGTATTTTTGAAAAGTTCTTCGTGGTTGAGCAGCAACGTTTTTTGGTGCCCGTGATCTACGACGATGTCAAAGTTCCAGAAGATTACGAACTTGGTGGAAAGAAGGGCCGAGTTCTTACCGGTTATTTTCCCGGAAAACAAAATAATAGTAGGACGGTCGGACCGATATTTTGGTCGAAAAAGTCGATAGAGAACGATAAGGATTCAAAATGACCTTTGAGTACGACGCATATTCGGACACGATGTTGGTTTCTATTTCGGAACCAGCGTCCCCGTGTGTCTACGTTGAAGGGCAGACACCTGGAGTGATTCTTCGAGTGGAAGACGCCACAGGAACAGTCAGAAGTTTTGAAGTGCTGTTGTGGAGTCGAAGAATAGCAAACAGTCCAGTGCTTGTCCCAGAAATTACTGATCCAGAATTTCAAAGCCAGTGGTTAAGCAACCTGCAAGCGAGTCTCGACAATTGTAAAATCGATAATCGAACCGCGTGAAATCCACTCAGTCTAAATCGTATAATTTGTGTATGCCAAATCAATCAGAGACCAAGCCCTTAGTCGCAGTTTTGATGGGAAGCCGCAACGATTTCTCCGTAATGCGTTCTGCCGTAGAGATCCTGCGCGAGTTCGGAATTCCCTTTGAGGCGCGCGTTGTCTCGGCCCATCGCACGCCCGACCAGATGTTCGCCTACGCCGAATCCGCCGCGGATCGCGGACTGCGCGCCATCATTGCCGGCGCAGGCGGCGCGGCTCACGTCGCCGGAATGCTCGCCGCCAAAACCACCGTTCCGGTCCTCGGCGTACCCATCGCCGCGACCGCTCTACAGGGCTTCGATTCCCTGCTTTCGATTGTGCAGATGCCGAAGGGCGTTCCCGTTGCCACCTTCTCCATCGGAGCCTCGGGCGCGGCTAACGCGGCCATCTACGCCGTGCAGATGCTCGCCGCCACCGATCCTGCGTTGCGGGCAAAGTTCATCGCTTGGCGCGAAGGTCGTCGTGACGAAGTCCTCGCGCAGACGCTCGACGACGAACTGGCTAAGTAAGCTCTGCGGAAAAAGAGTTGATTGCCGATTTTGTCGGAAGGCCCGGGGCTAAAGCCCCTTGGTTCTATCGGCTTCATTCAGGAGCCTAAAGGCCTCTGCTCCCTCCGGAAAAGCAAAAGCAAAAGCAAAAGCAACGGCAACGACAAAAGCTCGCAGTGCTGGCGTGTTACATCCCACCCATCGCGATGAAACTGCGATGGATGGGGCACCCAGCACCCTCCGTACGACAACGGGATACATTCCGCGTGTTCTGAGGCTAAAGTTGAAATCTATAGGTCGGGCCTTCAGCCCTTGGTCTCCGTGCCGAACGCTAACCTAGGGCTGCGGCCTAGGCTGGTATAGAGCGGGCTTTTGGCCCTTGATTGATGTCGATGGCTTTATATTTAGGGCGCTAGATTTCTGGCCGCGTAAATTTGTGCCATCCCATCCTTGCGGCAAATGCAAATACGCCGCAAGGATGGGGCACCCACTGAGGTATCACTTCAAGCGGTCAGGTCACTGGTGAGCCTCCGCTGAGGCATGGAATGGCTTGTGCCGAGTCTCCCTACGGCGACGAAATCTGGTGATTTTGGCTGCGCTGGTGACTCCACGCGTTCGGCTGAAATGGTCAGGGATTTGCAACGCGCTTGCGGATTATTTGCCGATGTAATAACTTACTAACTAGTTAGTCAATAATATGAATCCTACTCATCCATCTCGAACTCAGGCCGAACGCGCCGACCAAACTCGCGCGCGCATTCTCGTCGCGGCCGTCAGCCATTTTAGCGATAACGGGCTGGCGGGCGCGCGCATGGAGTTGATTGCCGAAGCCGCTGGCGTCACCAAGGCGCTGCTCTACTACTACTTTCGCAGCAAGGACGAGCTATATGCGGCGGTGCTGGAGCATGTAGTCGAAGGCGTGCGTGCGTCCAGCATGGCGGTACTGGAGGCGAAGGCTTCGGCGGGCGAACGATTTCTGATGGCGGTGCTGAACCACTTCGACCGCATTCACACCAATCGTGGATTTCAAAGCCTGATGCAGCAGGAGATGATTCGCCTGCATCGCGGCGAGGACAACGCGTTGTCGCCGCTGGTGGATAAGATCTTCCGGCCCTTGATGCGTCGGATGCAGCAGGTATTGGAGGAGGGCATTGCCAGCGGAGAATTGATCGATACCGATCCCACGCAGATTCGCTATGCGGCAATGGGGGCCAATGTCTTCTACTTTATGTCGGCCCCATTGATTCAGATGATCGACGGGGGGGATCTATTAAGTTGGAGGGCGTTAGAGTTCCGCCGCAGTTCGGCGATCCGCTATCTGGGGCTGACGATCTTTACCTATCGCAGGCATGGCGAGAGCGTGGCCGAGCGCGTTCTCGACACGACTCCCATGCCGGAGCATAACGGAATAGAGCCGCTACCGATGCCGGGGTTTCGCGCAAAAAAATCTGTTAGAGCAGTTCCCGTAATGGTGTATCCCGACGAGCAACAAGCAAAAGCAGATTCCTCCGCTTCGCTGCGGAATGACAAACAAATCGGTCTACAGCAATTCGGGAACCGTTTTAAAAAGAAATCAGAAGTGAGGCACAAGTGAACGCACGCAATCAAGTTTTTGTGGTCTTGGGTTTGTTGATGATGGGCTCGTTGGTCTGGTATTTGCTGACGGTGCGTCAGGCTGGCGACCTGCAACTGATCGGCACAGTCGACGCCAACGAAGTGCTGGTGAGCAGCAAGATTCAGGGCCGCATTCAGACGCTGACCGTCGATGAGGGGCAGGACGTCAAAGCAGGCCAGCTGATCGCCATCATTGAGAGCGACGACCTGACCGCCGCGCAAAGAGCCGCTGAGGCGACAGCGGGCAGTCAGAAGTACAAGCTGGGCGAGACGGTCGAGACCGAGCGCCAGACGCGCGGTGAGGTGGGCAGCGCCACGGTCAACGCGCAGGCTCAAGTCAACTCCGCGAAGGCAACGCAGGCGCAGGCGCAGGCCCAGTTGGCACATCAGCAGGCCGATAGCGCACGCACTGTCGCGTTGGCGCAGCAGCAGATTATGAGCGCGCAGGCCAAGGAAGAGGCGGTCGCTAGCCTACAGGCTGCCCGTGCCGCCGTCGATGCAGCGCGCGAGAACGTTGCCGCGGCGGAAGCGACATTGCGCCAGGCGCGCGCACACGAGATGCAGGCTTCGGTTGCCGCACGCACGGTCGAACAAACCCGCGGCGAGGTGGAGAACGCGCGCGCGCTGGCAGATCAGGCCAAGGTGCAAACGGGATACGCGCAAGTCTTCGCGCCGGTTAGCGGCAAGGTCAATGTGCGCGCGGCGCGCCAGGGCGAGGTGGTCGCCGCCGGTGGCACGATTGTCACCATCATGGATCTGACTGAGACGTGGGTCTACGCGCCGCTGCCGGAGACGCAAGCCGACGCTGTACAGCTAGGCGACAGTCTGCGCGTCGTCATGCCGAGTGGCGCAACCGTGCAGGGCAAGGTCATCGCAAAGGCCGCCGAGGCGGACTTTGCCACTCAGCGCGACGTGAACAGCAGGAAGCGCGACATCAAGACAGTGCAGCTCAAATTGATCGTCGACAATCCCGGCGAGCGCTTTGTTCCGGGCATGACCGCCGAGGTCTATATCCCAAAGAGCAAGCTGGTGAAGCAATGACCGTGCCGACGAAGATGAAGGATGGCGCGGCGATTGTCGTCGACAAGATCATCAAGCGCTACGGCGACTTTGAGGCGGTGAAGGGAATCAACTTCTCCGTCGACAAGGGCGAGATCTTCGGCCTACTTGGACCCAACGGCGCGGGCAAAAGTACGTTGATCCGCATGATGACGACGCTGATTCCCGTTACCAGCGGCTCGGCAGTGGTTGGCGGCTACGACGTAACGCATGAGTCGGACGCCGTGCGGCGCATGATTGGCGTGATTCCGCAGGCACTGACCAGCGATCCCGACCTCACGCTGGAAGAGAACCTGAGCATCTACGCCAAGCTCTACAGTGTGCCTCGGGCCGAGCGCAAGAAGAACATTGATGAAGTTCTGGAGGCCGTCGATCTGACCCAGTGGCGCGACGCGCAGACCAAGACACTGTCGGGTGGAATGCGTCGCAGGCTGGAGATTGCGCGTGGGCTGGTTCACAATCCGCAGATCTTTTTTCTCGACGAGCCAACTACCGGCCTTGACCCGGTCTCGCGTATCGCCGTCTGGGAGATGCTGAACCATTTAAAGAAGACGCGCAACCTCACGATGCTGCTGACCACGCATTACATGGAAGAGGCCGACCGCCTTTGCGACCGCATCGCCATTGTGGATCACGGTACGCTGGTTGCGCTGGGGACTCCAGTCGAGTTGAAACAGAGTGTGCCGGGATCGAATGTCGTCGAAGTACAGTTTGCCAACGAACGCGCGGATTGGCCAGAGCGACTGGCTCATCTAGCAGGTGTCACCGATGTGCAGGCGCAGTCGGCAGGCGTCTATCGCATCCTCACATCCAACGGCTCTACGACAACGATGCAGTTGGTCGAGATGACGGCGGCGCAGGGTGAGACGCTCACCTCGCTTAGTGTGCAGAACACCTCGCTTGACGATGTCTTCGTCCACTACACGGGCCGACAACTGCGCGATGAGGCGGTCAAGCCCGTCTACAGTGCGCCGCCCCGTCCGGGAGCACAGCCATGAGCACCGAATACGCAGCCATGAGCATCAGGAGTCAGCCATGAATCGAATGTTTGCTATCGTCGAGCGCGAGATGCGCAAGTTCTTTCGCTCGCCGGTACTGATGATCATGTCCATGATGGTGCCGATTGTGCAGCTCATTATCATGGGGCACGCCTTTGGCGGCAAGATTGTTGGCACACACATCGCCGTGGTCGACTACGATCACGGCCCGCAGGCGGTGCGTCTGCGCGAGGCTTTCGACGCGGTCGCCGTCAACCTGAAGACATTCACCACGGTCGAGTACAAGGACGAGAATCAGGCGCGCGAAGACGTGCGCACGGGCAAGATCGATGCCGCAGTTGTGATCCCTGCGCAGTATTCGCGCCGCGTCTACGCGAAAGACGCGCCACGCCTCGGTTTCGTCGTCGACAACTCCGACCAGTTCACCTCCGGCAGTCTCGAATCGGAGATGAAATTGATTGCCGATGCGTTGAACGCACCAGGTATTCAGCCGCGATTGGCCAATACGATTGCGCTGGAGATCGTCGAGCTCTATCCCTACATCGACTACATGAAGTTTCTGCTGCCGTGCTGCATCGCGCTTGCAATGTACATCTCCGTGATGATTGGCGGCGGCATGTTGTACATCGACGACAAGGCGCGCGGCGTACACGAGGGCTATCTGGTCACGCCCATCACCAAGATCGAGTTGGTCTTCGGCCTCAACATTGCAGGCTCAATCAAGGCCGTGCTGAGCGGGATTTCGCTTACCATCATTGGCTCGCTGATGGCGGGCCTGGGCGTCATCTTTCATCCCATGGCGGACCTAGAACTGCTCGCTATGATTCTGGTCACGTCAATTGCCTTCAACGGAATGATGTTTCTGATGATGGTGCGGGTTGACGATCCGCTGGTGCCGCGAGCGATGTTCGGCATTCTTAACATCCTGCTACTGTACCCATCAGGCGCGATGTACCCAACTGCGGCGTTCCCCTCGTGGCTACGCGCGCTGGCTGTCATCGATCCGTTCACCTATGCGATCCACGGCCTCAAGTCGATTCTGCTGAAGGATGGCGGATTCGTTGCCATTCAGCAAGACCTTGTATTCCTCTCGATCTTTGGCATTGGCACACTGCTGATTGCAACGCCACTCTTCAAGAGGACTCTGTAGCTTCAGGATTTCTAAGTGAGACAAAAATCGACCACGGATGACCACGGATTAAAGACAAGAATTAACTTGTTTTATCCGTGTTGATCCGTGGTCGGTTCTTTTTATGTGCTATTTCGAGGCGGTCGGAGCCTGCTGATGGTTTGAATTGTCCCCACTTAGAATTGCTGTTGTAGCTCGACTATCGGATCGGGGTTCTGCTGCTTACTCGCTGGTGTCCTGAGACAGAATCGCTAAAGAATAGATCGGGCCTTCAGCCCTCTGCTTCTGTGCCGAATGTTTTCCTAGGCCTACGGCCTAGGCTGGTATAGATCGGGCCTTTGGCCCTTGGGTTTGTGCTGCGAATTAAAGCGGTTCCCCTATTGATGTACCCCCCCTCGCCCCTGCGAACGAAATGCGGGGATTCTTCGCTGCGCTCAGAAGGACAGCAACAGCAACGGCAACGGCAACA
>Ga0182011_10000866_pt1 | contig 26335 bp, 15 predicted proteins | sample 711E1DmetaG_FD_120481 | JGI IMG/M metagenome (GOLD analysis project Ga0182011, IMG submission 120481) | Permafrost microbial communities from Stordalen Mire, Sweden - 711E1D metaG | ecosystem: Environmental > Terrestrial > Soil > Wetlands > Permafrost | place: Sweden: Stordalen | collected...
TACCCAGCAACAGCTTCTTCATCCCGACCCTTCTTTCTCGCCTATCAAAACTACCGTGTTCTCTGCTATCGTGTCGCTGTGAAAATTTTCTTTCTCACCGCCGCACTGCTCAGCCTCACGCCCGCGCTTGCAGCCCAGTCCGCGCTGCCGCAAGATTCCACCGCCAACATCGCTCGCCAAGTGGCGAAAGTTCGCGCAGAGACTGCTGTTGCCAATCATGCCGTCCCCTTTCATCCCACCTGGGACTCGCTCTCCCAGTACCGCACGCCCGACTGGTTCCGCGATGCCAAGTTCGGCATCTTCCTGCACTGGGGCGTCTACTCCGTTCCGGCATTCGGAAACGAGTGGTACTCGCGCAACATGTACGTCCCCGAAAACTCGGCCTACGAGCACCACCTTGCCACTTACGGTTCGCAGGCGACCTTCGGCTACAAGGACTTCATCCCGCAGTTTCGTGCCGAGCGTTTCGACCCCGCCGCCTGGGTTGACCTCTTTGCCCGGGCCGGTGCTCGTTACATCGTCCCGGTCGCCGAGCACTGCGACGGTTTCGCCATGTACGCCTCCGACATCACTCCGTGGAACGCCGCCGCCATGGGTCCGCATCGCGACGTTGTCGGCGAATTAGCCACGGCTACTCGCGCCCGCGGTCTGCGCTTTGGCGTCTCCTCGCACACCGCCGAACATTGGTGGTGGTACGGTCAGGGACGCGCCATCGACTCCGATGTTCGCCAAGCCATGACGCATCCTGCGGAGACTCCTTCCGCTACGCTCTACGGGCCTGCGGAGGCCATGAATCTTCCCAGCCGCGAAGGCGATGTCGTCGGTACGTCCGCAGACTCCAAGTATCCTGACTCCTCTCACCTTGAGCGCTGGTTCCCGCCCGATCAGCCGTGGCTCGATAACTGGCTTGCGCGCTCCTCCGAGCTGGTCGACAAATATCACCCGGACTTCTTCTACTTCGACTGGTGGATTGGCCAGCCCGCCTATAAACCTGCCCTGCGCGAGTTCACCGCGTACTACTACAATCGTTCCGCCAAGCGGAACCAGCAACCCGTCCTCACCTACAAAGAGGAGTCCATGCCCGCCAACGTCGCGACCCTCGACATTGAGCGTGGCAAGCTCGACACCCTGCGCCTTCTCCCCTGGCAGACCGATACTTCCATCTCGATTCACTCCTGGGGACACGTCGAGCACGACGAGTACCGCAGCGCGCAGTCGCTCGTCCACCAACTGCTCGACACCGTCGCCAAGAACGGCAACCTTCTGCTCAACGTTGGCCCCAAATCCGACGGAACTATCCCCGACGAAGCTCGCGCGGTCCTGCTCCAGATGGGCGCATGGCTCAACCTCAACGGAGAGGCAATTTACGACTCGCGTCCCTTCACAGTCTTCGGCGAAGGCCCCACGAAGGCGCCCAAAAACTCCACCGAAAAGAACTCCGACATTCAGACCTACACCGCGCAGGACATCCGCTTTACCACCTCGCACGACGGCAAGATCCTCTACGCTACAGCGCTCGACTGGCCCGCCGATCATGAGCTTGTCATCCACACGCTTTTTCGCGCTAATCCCTACCTAACTACCCCGGTCTGCTCCGTCCGCCTTATCGGCTCGCCAACGGACGTGCCATTCACGCAGCAGCCTGACGGACTACACCTGACCCTGCCCGCAAACGCCCCACCGAGTGGCATTGCCTACGTCTTCCGCATTGCCACTCAGTGTCCGCACTGATGTCTACTTCGTCGGCACCTCAGCAAGTGGCAGGTGCACATATTTAATCGTCTTCCGCTGCCAGGTGTAAGTCATCTCCAGCGACCCATCCGGCCCCTGAATAATCGCGGGATACGAGTATTGCCCCACCGTATCTTCCAGCGTTGCAAACACGCGGAAGTGCTCTCCGTCGGTGCTGACTGCAAGATTCAAAGGAGTGCGTCCCACCGTAGTGTTGTTGAAGATCATCACCACCCGACCATCCTTCAGTGCCACCGCATCGATCCCCGAATTATTATTCGGCAGATCCAAATAGCGAGCCTGCGTCCAGGTCAAGCCATCGTCCATCGAGTCTGCAACCGCAATCTTCGAAGCCAAACTACGCGACCTTGCATACATTCGCAGATGCTTTCCGCCTAAAGAAATAATGGACGGTTGAATAATTCCCATATATTTTCGTGGACCTTTATCTGCCGCCCATCCCGGCGCATCCTTCGGTGGATCGGCTGCTGGAATAGCCGCTGCATCCGCCTCGCGCGAGACCGTAATCGGTCCAATCTTGGCCCAGCTCTTGCCGCCGTCCGTACTCCGCTCAATCCATGCCGCCCACGTTCCGTAGGCCTCGATCGAACTCCCACTAACGATTGTTCCGTCGTCTAGGACAAGCGGTTTCGCGCGGATAGGTCCGAGCAACCCCGCAGGCAGTCGCTCGTCCTTCGACCACGTCTTCCCCTCATCCTTGCTGAAGATTCTTCCCGCAGACCAATCTCCCGGCGTCGGTCCAACCTTGTAGTAGAGCCACAGTGTCCCGTCGTTTGTGTGGAACAATACGGGATTCCACGTCGGCACATCCTTTTCGCGCACCAGTTCCACCGGAGCCGTCCACTTGCCATTTACCCGTCGCGATCCCCAGATCGCCACATCCGGCGCGCGCTCTTTCGTCCCGCCAAACCACGCCGCCATTAGCTCGCCATTCTTCAGAGCCACAATCGTCGAAGCATGACTCTCGGGAAATGACGTGGAACCAGGCTCAAAGATAAACTCGCCCGCAGGCTTGCTTTGCGCCAATGCCACTGAGGACGCAACTAGAATCGCGACAGCAATATTCCGAAATAATTTCAATTAATTTCCTTTCTAGACCAATTTGTTTGTTGTTCCGTAGCGGATTGCTTGACATTCCGTAGCGAAGCGAAGGAATCTGTTTTTGCGCGCTCCACGATGACCTACACCATTGCCGAAAATAATATTACTCAAGGTGCCGTATAAGTCGAGAGCGTAACGATCTCCCCCGGCTGCACCATAATCTCCGCAGGCAGCGACGTGGTGGTTTGGTTCTCCCAGTAGAGCCCGGTGCGTTCCATCTCGCTCCATTTGCGCCCGCTCCATTGCACATCGAGCCGCTGCGGTTCGGTCGAACGATTCAGCACAATCACGGTAGCCTTCCCCGCGCCATCGAACGCTGCAGTCAGCAGATCGGGATTTGATGCACTCGCCTCGACTCGCTTCATGCCCTTCACCACATGGCGGCTGAACGCACCCAGCACGCGCAGCTCAAAGCTTGATGCAACTGGAATCTCTCCGCGCGTCCTATCTGGCACCAGTAGCGCACGAGAGCCGCCAAACGTAGGCTCTTCTACGTCGAGCAAAAGCCAGCAGTACATCAGTGCGGTCGCATCCAACTCGGTCAGATTCTTCTGGTAGAGCTGCGCCACATTGAACGCAATGCGGTACGACGGCTCCTGATCATGCGGATCGTTGATGCAGATCTCCGTCGCCAAAAACGGCTTGCCCTCACTGGCTGCATTCATGCTGCGCAACCGCGCGTCGTACAGGTCTGGATTGGCAAGGAACTCCTGGTAGTCGTACTCATGCACAGCCGTATAGTCGAGCGCGGCCCAGCCCGCCGCATCCTTTTGCAGCGCACGCGCACGGTCCACGCCGAGATACAGATAGCCTGCGTCAGCCATGTGAATCTTCACCGACTGAAAGCCCGCCTTATCGAGTTCTCGCCGCAGCGTCAACGCCATTTCGGTGAAGACTGAAGTTGGCTCTTCCACCTCGTTCTGGATGCCGACAATCGCTGGCGGAAAGCCGGTGCGCTCCTTCGCAATCTGGCAGTATCGCACTACGATGCGCGCATACTCCGCCGCGTTTGCGACGTAGCGCACTGGCTTTCCCCATACGTCGATCAGCGGCTTGCCCGCGGGCGTGTATGCTTGCGTCGCCCACGTCGGCAGCGCCCACATCTCGTAGATCACTTCTCCGCCCATTGCCAGCACATGGCGACTATAGTCGAAGTTCGAAACCTCGCCATTCGGAAAGTTGTCTCCATAATAATGCGGCGTTGCGTCGTGCAGATCGTCGAGGTTGGAGAGGTCCTTCTTCAACTGCGTTCCCATTGGATACTCGCGATCGAGCAGCAGATTGTAGCGTCGCAGCAGTTCCCAATACTGCTTCTTTCCCTCTTCGCTGAGTCCTGCATACGCAGGGATGCTCGGACTTCCGCCAAAGCCAATCATCGTCTGATGCGCCTTGCCAGAGTTCACCGTAACCGTCGCATTTTGGACCGGCTCCGCCAGCAGTGCGCCCGCAACTACAAGATGCTCCGTCCGCGGAGCTGTAAACATCAGTTGATACCGCGTCACATCGAAGACGCACGCCTGCCGCAGAACCTCCCGCCCATTCAGCAAGACCTCGACGGAGAGATGCGCGTCCACCACAACGGTCAGTGTGCGCGCGTCTCCCGCATACTGCTGCTCGTCGTCGCGGACGATCTTTTCTGGATAGTTCCCCTGTCCCGCATACAGGCTGGTCGAATCATAGAAGCGCTGTAGCAGCCGAACCTTCGATGCCGTCAACTCCACCGTGAACCCGGCATGAGGCCCGGTAAAGATCCAAGACAGCTTGCCCCGCGCGGGCACTCCGTCGGATAGAGCAAGTGTGCGACGAAACAGAGCTGGGAGATTTCCCTGAAAATAGGTGCGTGCAATCTCATCCGGTCGCGTCCATCCCGGCCCCGCAGGCGCATCCGACGCAAAGGAAAATACCTCGGCAACAGCCTGCGTTGTCGTCGGGGGAGGAGGCAGTTCAACCGTCTGCTGTGCCCCAAGAGAACACGGGGAGATTCCGCCGAGGACGACGCACAAGGAGACCAAAGCAGTACAGCAACCAGAGAGCAGACGACCAACCGACATTCGCAGTTCCTCGCAGATCGTCGCAACCACCGATCTTGCACCCATTATGCGGAGAGCATGGGATGCGATGTCAAGGTGATCCTGCGATGTGCCCCGACCGACGCCCAAGAGCCTGCAAGAAGGCCGCTACCCCACTTCGCGGAAATTGTGGGAGCCTAGTTGCTGTTTGTGGTGGTGCCGTTTGCTGAATCGTTTCCGAACACCCACTCCGCGAACACGGTGGACAAATCTCGTCCGCTGGCTTTTTCCATCGAGCGCTCGAAGTCGATGCTGGTGACTGTACCTCCAGCATGCTCCCGCGTGTAGGTGCGGATGCCAGACCAAAACAGATCGTCACCAAGCAGAGTCCGAAGATGGTCTAGGAACAGCGCACCCTTGCTGTATTGGATTACCTGCCGCCCCTTGTACTCTCCCGGGAAAGCTAGCGGCTTATCCAGCCCCTTCGCCTTGACCGCATCATAGCGGGTCCGTGCGACTGTCATTTCTTGGTCATAGCCTGATTGCCCATGCTGGTGCTGCTTCCAGGCAGCCGTCATGTAGGTTGCAAAACCTTCGTTTAGCCAGAAATCCTTCCAGGTGGCACACGTGATGGAGTTTCCCCACCACTGGTGCGAGAGTTCATGGATGATGGCCCAATCATCCTGCGGATCGATGTTGTCCTTCCCGATGATCGAGTACGTTGCCGCTTCTTGCGCTTCGTCTCCAGCTACCAGCAGTTGCGTGTAGCTTTTTGCAGGCAGTCCCATACCGGCCTTCTCTGTGAGGAACTTCACCATTGAAGCCGTCTCCTGAAAAGCAGTCTGCATTTCGGGAACACTAGCCACATCACTCATGTAGACCAGATCGACACCATCTTGGCGGCTGGTCGTGGATGTGAACTTGCCGATGGCAAAGTCGTACAGGTAGGTGGAGTAGGGCATCGAGGTTCGCCAATGATGAATCTCCCTCCCATCCTTGTCCTTGGACCTGCCAATCTGTTTGCCGGAGGCAACGGAAGTCATTCCCGCAGGAACATGAAGGTTGAGGTCGAAGATTGCCTTGTCCCCAGATGTGTCTTCTGAGCAGATCATCCAGTCGCAAGCGGCATAGCTTGTCACGACAGATCCCGACGCGAACGTCATACCCTGTTTTGGAATGCCGTGATATTCGATATGGAGCGTACCCGCTTTGCTTTTTTGCAACGGCTCTGGAAGGTCTATAGAGACTGTGTGGTGAGCCGTCGAAACCTCAACGCGTTTTCCATCCAAGGTGGCACTATCGATCATGAGTGCATTGCCGGAGAACACGATGGCTTTTAGGCCGTCGGCGGTGCTGCTGAATTTGATGACCTCGGTGCCGCTTATCGATTTGGTCTCCAGATTTGGCGTCAGCTCGAGTTCGTAACGAAGAACGTGGAAACCCTGACCGGGTTTCGCAGCAAAACAGACCGGGACCGCTGCAACGAGAGCGGAAACAGCAGCTACAAAGGGTAGAAATCGACAGTGCATTTCGTAACCCTACCAGAGACCTTGGCGTTAATCCATGCGGCTCCAGATAGCAGTCAGAGCATGTTACTGCCGCGAATTACCTGTCACTACCTAAACTTCCAAGGAGGGGGGGAATCACTGCCGGGTACGCTTTGCCCGTCCGAGATCCGCGGGCCGACGAAGATGGTGTGGAGTCGAGGCCACATGCTCTGCTAGGATGCGCAAGTCACACGTATCTCACAGGAGCTAAAGAAATGCCCCACAATAACGTCTCTCGACGAAGTTTTGTGCTCGGCCTCGGAGCCAGCGGACTGGTTGTTCCAGCACTCGGTACAGCAATGGCGCAAGAGGCCGGAGCGCCTCAGACCGCCGCACCGGCGCAAACCGAGACGAAGCAGCAGATCGATTCCCGTGCGCGCCGTCTGGCTTGGTGGCGAGAGGCAAAGTTCGGCATGTTCATCCACTGGGGACTCTATAGCCTCATTGGCCACCAGGAGTGGGTGATGGAATCGGAGGGCGTTCCCATTCCGCAATATGAAATTCTGGCGAAGCACTTCAAGCCAAAACCAGGAGTCGCGCGGGAGTGGGCGCGCCTCGCCAAGCGCGCGGGACAGAAGTATATGGTGCTCACCACCAAGCATCACGAGGGCTTCTGCCTGTGGGACACCAAGCTCACCGACTACTGCGCGACGAAGCAAGGGCCGCAGCGAGATCTGGTGCGGGAGTTCGTCGATGCGGCTCGTTCCGAGGGACTGCGCGTCGGCTTCTACTATTCGCTGATGGATTGGCATCACCCCGACGGCATTCGTTGCGAGACCGATCCCGAGGCACGCAAGCGCTTTGTCGCCTACACCCACGGCCTCCTTCGCGAGCTGATGACCAACTACGGCAAGATCGACATCCTCTGGTACGACGTCGACAAGCCACTGACGGCGGAGCAATGGGAGTCGGAGCGCATGAACCAGATGATCTTCGAGCTACAGCCGGAGATCATCGTCAACAATCGCAACGGCCTCGCCGGAGACTTCTCTACGCCGGAGCACCGAATCGAGGCGGCGCAGCGTGCGTGGGAATCCTGCGACACCATGAACTTGGGATGGGGCTACCAGAAGAACGATACCGAGTGGAAGACGCCGAAGCGCATCGTGAACGACCTGACGACCTGCGCGCAGCAGGGCGGCAACTATTTGCTGAACATCGGCCCAAAGCCCGATGGCTCTGTGCCGGAGGAGTCCGTGCAGACGCTGGAGCATGTCGGTGCATGGCTGGAGGTCAATGGCAGGTCGATCTATGGCACGGAAGGCGGCGCCTCCGTCAGCTTTGGCAACTACGACAACTTCACGCGCAAGGGTAATACGCTCTACGTCCACGTCTACTTCTGGCCCGCAGGAACGCCCGCCGCAGAGTGGCTGAGCTTCTACCAGCCACAGGCCGTCGTTGCCATTGGAGGTGTGCGGGCGAAGGTGCTCTCCGCCCGCATCTTGAAGACTGGTCAGCCGATTCAGTTCACGCAGGACAAGATTTCGCTCCGTCTCACCGGCCTGCCCGCCACGTCGCCCGACGACCTCATCACCGTCCTCGCAGTGGAGTGCGACGCGCCTCCGGTCGTGGACCATCACCTCATCCGTCCCGAATGGCCGAGGTATAAGGTCAGAATCGGCAGCTAGGGGTTGCCTGCCGTCCTACTTTCCGCTGATCGTCACGTCCGGTCCGCGGATAACCGCAGCGCCACTTGCGGGCGTAATCACGACTCGATCCTCGGTGAGCTGTGCATTCTGGACCGTCATGCCCGTCGCCGCAGAGATGTTGACGTTCTTCAAGGTCAGGTTCTTGATGGGGCTCTCTGGTAATCCCATTACGACGGCAGCACGTTTTGCGCCCGTCGCGGTGAGGTTTTCGATCATAATGTCGTGGAACTTCGGTGTGTGCGCCGATACGGGCTGGCCCGGATCGTCCTTCACCATTCCGGTGTAGTAGTTCGTGATCTCAATCGGCGTCTCCACGCCGTCCATCTTGATGTCGCGGTAGGTGAAGTTGCCGATGTCGTTGCCGCGCCCGCGCGCCGACTTGATGCGAATGCCCTGCCGAGTTCCGCTAAAGGTGACCCGCTCAACCGTCACGTTGTGCACACCGCCCGCAGTCTCACTGCCGATGGAGAGTCCGTGGCCAGCGCGGAAGGTGCAGTCGCGAATGACGATGTCGCTGCTGGGAATGTTCGGATCGCCGCGTTCGACCAGCCCAGACTTGATGGCGATGTTGTCGTCGCCTGTGTCGATGGTGGTGTGCTCGATCAGCACATGGCTGGTAGAGAACGGGTCGATGCCGTCGGTATTCGGTGCGCCCTTGCCGGGGTTGAGGATGGTTACGCCGCGTACCGTCAAGTCGTCGCACAGAAATGTCGTGATGTTGTACTGCGGGGAGTTCTGAATCGTTACGCCTTCAATCAGGATCTTTTTTGAGTTTGTTAGATCGATCAGCAACGGACGCGGCAATTCGGGCTCGCCCTTCTTCCGCAGCGCCTTGGCATCCCACCAGATCTTTCCGTTGCCATCGATGGTACCCGCGCCGGTGATCGCAATGTCGACAACATTGTCCGCGTGCAGCAGCGAGACCTTGCGCCAAGGAGCATCCGCTCGAAGGGGAAAGTCCTCCATGTCGGGCGAACCAAGCAGAGTCGCACCGCGGTCGAGCGAGAGTGTCACATGGCTCTTCAACGCAAGCGGGCCGGAGACGTAAGTTCCGGCAGTCAGATGAACTACGCCGCCCACGCCCTTTGCGCACTCGTCGATGGCCCGCTGGAGTGCAGCCGTATCCTTGGTGTGGCCGTCGCCGACAGCGCCCAGCGACCGTGCGTCGCAAACGATTTCCTTCGCTTGTCCTGTCGAAGAAAAAGCCAAGATTGAGAGCAGAGCAAGGCCGATATTTGCCGCGATTTTTGTCCGTCCATGTTGCCTCGGATGCGCCATATAGAAAATCTCCTTCAAAACAGTTCGCTAACTTTCAGTTATGTGCATATACTGTGCCCTGTTGGAAGATGTAGTCAATCCACTCCGGGTAGGATAAGGGACAGATGTTGGAGAGCAAGAGGACGGTCAAAGCAGTGCGGGAGTGGATTCCAGCGAGTTGGCTTGCCTCGTGCTGCTTGCTTGCGGCAATTCTTCCCGGAACCTCCTTCGCGCAGACGGGTGATGCGATTCCCACCGGAACCCTCGATCCTGCGCGGGATCTCTCGTTGCTGCATTCCGTTCGGGACACAACTCTCCCAGAACAGTTTATATGGACAAAAGACGATGCAGCCGCGCTCAATCCTGCCTACCAGAGAACGGTTCGCGGGCAGAACGATAAAGTGCCACCGCACTATTTTCGAGCGCGCTTTCGGCTCGGAGCCGTGCCGAAGCAGGTGACGTTCTACCTTGCTGGGCCTCGTTCTGCCACCGTCATCCTGAACGGGATCAAGGTGTTGCAGTTTCCAGATGAAGACGGCAAAGGCTTTCATGTGAAGACTGCCGATGTGGCCTCTGCACTGCGCGTTGGCCAGAATGTGTTGGCCATTGAGGAGGTTCGCGGGCATAGCTCGCTGCACACTGGAGCTGCGCCTCTCATCAATCAAGTCACCTACGGCGAGGTGCTGGCGGTCAAGATCGTTCCCAGCGGGATTGCCGTCGATTCGCCGCCAATCCTCGTCTCCGACGGGGCTTGGCGTAGCTCGCTCGACGCTACACCCAACTGGTCGTCTTCCGACTTTGATGACTCCTCCTGGCCCTTGGTGCAGACGCTTGGCGCGCTCGGCAGCAGGAACGAGTTTTTGCAATGGAACGCCGATGCAGGTCTCTACGCATGGCCCGGATACGTCGGCATAAGTTCCGCGATGCGGACTTTCCGCCTGCCTCTGGTCGGCGTGAAAGATGTCGCGCGACCCTTCAGTTTGCACGATCAAAATTCCCTCCTTCAGGTAGGCAAGCCCGGTCAGGGAACCTTTACGGTCACGCCAGATGGCGCAGCGTCGCCCGCGCTCACGCTCGACTTCGGCAAAGAGGTCAGCGGGCGAATCCATCTTGTCTCCGCTTCCAATCAGACAGTCACGGTCAACAGCAGCTATGGCGAATCTGCCGAGGAGGCGCTAGGGCATCCCTACCTTGGAGTCAGACCAATCATCGTGCCAGCTCATGGCGAAGCGTTTGGTCCGAAGAGTGGATTTCGCTTCGTGCGCCTCACCTTCCCTGCGAACACCGCCTCTACGTGGAGCCGCATTGATGTTGAGGGTATTACTTATCCGGTCGAGTACCTCGGCTCCTTCGAGTCCTCCGACCCGCTGCTCAATCGTATATGGGAGACCGGTGCATACACCGCCCATCTGTGCATGCAGGAGGGCATTTGGGACGGCATCAAGCGCGATCGTGGGCGCTGGATGGGCGATCTCGACGTGACCGGACGAGTCATTAGCAGTGTCTTTGCTGATCGCAGCTTGATGGAACCAACCATGGCTGACATCATTGGCGCATCGCCGGTGCAGAGTGACGTCAACACCATCGCTGGATACTCGGCGCTATGGATCACCGGCCAAGCAGACTTCTATCGCCACAGCGGCAATCTGAACTACCTGCGCCAGATGCATCAACCGCTGCTCGAACTGCTGCGGGTGATGGATGGCGAACTCGACCCAAACGGGTTATTCACGAACGCGCAAAAGCACAAGGTCTTCGTTGATTGGTCCGACGGGTTCAGTTCGGACACGGCTGAGGCGCGCGCAGCAACCCATCTCGAATTTTTCCTTGCGTATCAGAATGCAGCGTATCTGTTGAGCGAAACGGGCGACGAAGTGAACGCTGCGGCCTATCGGGCAAAGGCGGAGCGGCTGCGGCAAGCGGCTCAGGACAATCTGCTAGACCGAACCAGCAACACCTTCGGCAATCGCTGGCAGACGAACGCCATGGCCGTTTTATCAGGTGCAGCAACGGCTGCGGAGCAGCAGACAATCTGGAGCCAAGTGCTATCGCATGTAGCTTCGCCCTCCGGTCCCAACACAACGATCACCCCCTACTACGGCTTCTATGTGCTGAGCGCCATGGCGCGCCTTGACCACCGGCCAGAGGCGCTGGAATGGATGCGTCAATACTGGGGCGGAATGCTCGCCGAGGGTGCGACCAGCTTCTGGGAGGCGTACGATCCGCGATGGCCGAAGCAGGACTTCCACGCCTATCTTGAAGCTGATGGCAAGCGCGGATACTACGCCAGTCTGGCGCACGGTTGGGCCAGCGGTCCTACGGCGTGGTTGATGCAGCAGGTGCTCGGCATTGAGCCCACCGCCGCAGGATTTCAGCAAGTCACGATCCGGCCTGATCTAGCGGGCTTGGCCTGGGCTCGTGGAGCGGAGCCAACACCGCGTGGGCTGATTAAGGTTGACGTTAAGTCCGACGTCGTTCGTGTGGTTCTGCCGAAAGATACCGTCGCCACCGTGGTTCTTCCATTTCCCGCAAGGCAGGGCATTCTTCTGCAAGATGGTTTGCCTGTGCCTGCCGTTGCAGCGGAAGGTGGAACCCGATGTACTTTAGTTTTACGCAGTGCGGGCGAGTATACGTTTACCCAGCGGGAAGGCACCAAGTGACGACAACGTGTTTTCTTCAGTTTCGATTCGGACTGATTCGACGACTGCATGAGCAGCGGGTTGCCGATAAGTCTTGGTTGCGTCGCAAGGACCGCGTGGCTCTTTTCATGGCGCTGTTGATGGTTGCTGCCAGCGCCGACCTACGGGCGCAGGTTGCTACTAATAAGCAGATCGACCTCTGGCGTCAACAAGTACGCGACGCACTCTTTATCCCAAATCCGCTGCCCGCAATATCGCCTGAAACCTACGGCAACTTCACTGCTACCTCTGGGGTTGTCGTTGAGCGAGTCTCGTATCGCACCGAGTATGGTCTGCGAGTTCCTGCAAACATCTATCGTCCTGCGGTTGCGCCAAAGGGGAAGATGCCAGCCATTGTTGTCGTCAACGGACACGGTGGCGATAAGTCGAGCTGGTACGCCTACTACACGGGAGTTCTCTACGCGCGTGCCGGAGCGGTCGTATTGACCTACGACCCTATCGGCGAAGGAGAGCGCAACGACGAGCACAAGGTCAATACTGGCGAGCACGACAAGGTGATCGATGTTCCCACGATGGGCCCGCGCATGGGCGGACTCATGGTCACTGATATTATGCAGGCCGTCTCCTATCTGAGTGCGCGGCCAGACGTCGATGCGCATCGCATCGCCGTCATGGGCTTCTCCATGGGTTCCTTTATCTCTGCATTGGCAGGTGCTGCCGACCCACGAATTCATGCGCTGCTGCTGGTCGGTGGTGGGGATCTCGACGGACCTGGCGGCTATTGGGACTCCAGCCACATGGTGATGTGTCAGTCCGGTCCGTATAAGGCTCTCGCGTTTTTGGGAGATCGGCCAGCGATTTTGTACACGCTCAATGCGCGTCGCGGGGCGACCTTCATCATCAACGGGACCAACGACACGGTGGTCGACATTCCGCATCACGAGCAGGACTTTTTCGACGCTCTTCGCCAGCGAGTCATTGCGCTCAACGGGAGTGATCCTGGCGTATTCACACCCTATTTTGATCCTGGCGCAAGCCATCGTCCGTCGTGGATGACGCGGGTTGCTGCCGAGTGGCTTGGCGCCCAACTTCACTTCCCCCACTGGCCCGAAAGTGGCATCGCGAATCTTCCTGTCAACTCGATTCGAGATTGGGCCGCAGCGGTTGGCTATCCGCTGGGCAAAAGCTCCAGCCGCGAGGATCGTGACGCCGGGATTGAAGCCATCATCGGCAACGTACCCTTGATGACTTCCACGCAGACCGACGTTCTAAGCCCCGAGCAGTGGCAGTTGCGCAAGAGCGACTTTATCTATGCCCGTTGGGTAGAACGCGCACTCGCGGATGCGCAGGCCGCTTTTCCAAAGACTGGAGGCAGCCACTAGATGCACTCTTCCATTCCCATCGGCGCACCAGATGTCGCAGCCAACGTCATCATCCTAGCCGATGATTTGACGGGCGCATGTGACAGCGCCGTTGCATTTCTCAAGACTGGACGTACAGTCCGTGTTGTGCTCGATGCAACGCGCATTGATGCAGCAAGCTTGCAACGTGACATTCGGGAACAAGGGCCAGCGGTCTGGGCGTTCACCACGGAATCGCGCGGTCTGTCAGAGGTGGATGCGGCTGAATCCGTCGCAAAATACATCACCGCGCTTGCTCCGACTCTGCAAGAAAGTATCTTCTTCAAGAAAATGGACTCAGCGGCGCGCGGCCATCTTGCGGCCGAAACAATTGCTGCTCTGCAAACTACCGGAGCCGCGCTAGCGTTGGTTGCGCCTGCGTTTCCGTACGCAGGACGCACCGTGCAATCTGCAATTCTGCGGGTCTGTGATTCGAGCGGGCAGGATGCAACGATCTCTTTGCGCGAGCTATTTCCGCAGATGAATTCCGCGCACATCCATTCGCTGCCTGTCGCAACAGAGTCGCAGTTGGAGCAGGGAATTAGCAGGGCCATCGCGAACGGTACACGCATCTTGATTTGCGACGCTGAGACGCAGGTGGATCTCGACCGGCTTGCGTCTGCGGCCTATCGCAGTCTCCACCAAATTCTCTGGACTGGTTCGGCTGGTCTTGCCCACGCATTGGCCTCAGCGCTCCCCGGTTTGCCAGCGAAGGCCGCCCCACATGCCCCTCATCGTGACGGCCAAACTCTTCTCTTCGTCGGCACTCTGCATCCGGTCACAAGGCGTCAGCTCGCTCATCTCAATCCGTATCCTGATCCCTTGGATCGTACGGTACATTCCGTCCGCTTCGATCCCCAATTCATGCACGAGATTCGCGTCACATTCGCTGCAGCGCCCGTCGCCGCACTCATTCTCACCGGAGGCGATACGGCATCCTTCGTCCTGCGCGCTCTCGATGCCGCGACTCTTGTACTTGCTGGCGAGATGACTCCGGGAATTCCTTGGGGGTGGATTGAAGGTGGTGTTGCCGACGGCTGCATTGTCATCACAAAGTCCGGAGGATTTGGGGAACCCAACTCGCTCGCTGAAGCATTTGAATTCTGTACTCGGAGGCAATATGAAACTGTCTAGAATTGTAGTAACCATCGGAGATCCCGCAGGAGTAGGCGCAGAAGTCACTCTGAAGGCTCTTGCCGATCACGAGCTCGTAGAGTTAGCTGAGTGGATTGTCATCGGCGACCCCATCGCGTTTGAGTGCGTCAATCCTGCTTATCGCGATGGTATCGGATCGCACGTTCGCTTCATCGACGCGGGCGTCCTCGACCTCGCTCAGCCAATTCACTTCGGCAAGCTCTCCGCTGAATACGGTCTTGCTGCCATCGACTACGTTCGTCGCGCGACTCTGATGTGCCTTGCAGAAGAGGCCGACGCGATGGTCACCGCACCATTGAACAAAGAAGCGGTCACTCTCTCCGGGCAACATTTCTCCGGCCACACCGAATTCATTGCACAGCTCTGCGGAGCTACCGAGTCGCGCATGTTGTTGGCCAGCGAGAAGCTCGCTACCGTACACGTCTCCACCCATATTGCGCTAGAGCAAGCGTGCAAGTTGGATCAGAAGCGCATCGTGCGAACGATCGAACTAGGCGCGCAAGCCATGCAACTGCTGCTCGGAAGAGCACCAAAGATCGGCGTCTGTGGCCTTAATCCACATGCTGGCGAACACAACCTCTTTGGTCGACAAGACTCCGAAGTCATCGTGCCAGCGGTTGAAGAGGCGCGTCGTCTGGGGCACAAATGCACTGGTCCACTGCCACCAGACTCCATCTTTATTCGCGGCTTGCGGAAGGAGTTTGATCTTATCGTTGCGATGTATCACGATCAAGGGCACATCCCGATGAAGCTCATCGACTTCAATAGAACCGTCAATATCTCTCTCGGAATTCCCATCATTCGCACCTCGGTCGACCACGGTACAGCCTTCGACATTGCCGGACAAAACCGTGCCGACTGTAGCAACATGCAGGCAGCGATGCGCATGGCCGCGACCATGGCTGCACGCCGTTTAAGTACAGGCACATCCGCACAGGAGAATCTCTAGTGCATATACTCGACGTCATCGTCATAGCAGTGTACATGGCGATTCTCGTCGGGGTAGGTCTGCGTGTGTCGCGTCGTCAGAAGTCTACCAATCAATACTTTCTAGCGGAACGTTCCATTCCTGGTTGGGCAATTGGCATGTCGCTGCTTGCTACGATCATTACCAGCGTTACCTTCGTCGCTTATCCCGGAGCGGCTTACGCAGGCGATTGGTCGCTGCTTGTTCCTGGCATTATGTTCGTGCTGGTCATTGCAGGAATCGGTATCGTAGTTGTACCGTTCTTTCGGCATGTTGTTGCGATGAGCGTCTACGAATATTTCGGAAAACGTTTTGGCCCTATAGTTCGAATGTATTCTTCCTTTGCTTTTGCCATGGGGCATTTTGCAAAGATGGGTTTTGTATTCTATCTACTCGCGCTGTCGGTAGGCGGCATCACGGGCTGGAATCTTACTCGCATTATCGTGATCCTTGGTGCCATCACGATCTTCTACACGCTGATCGGAGGACTTGAAGCAGTTATCTGGACCGATGTTATTCAAGGATTCGTCCTATGGACCGGTGTAGCTGTATCCATTGGGCTGCTACTCTTTTCGCCGCACGTACACACCGCGCAGGTACTGCACCTCATTGCCGCAAACCACAAGACCAGCCTCGGTAGTATGAGCTTTAATTTGCATCTACAGACGTTTTGGACCATGGCTATCTACGGCCTCTTCTTCTATCTGCAAAAGTACACCGCTGACCAGACTGTAGTGCAGCGTTATCTTGCTGCGGCGACCGACCGCGCAGCTCTGCGCGGCATCGGCATGGGAGCAGCACTATGCCTTCCCGTGTGGACAGCCTTTATGTTTATCGGCAGTTTATTGTGGGCTTTCTACCGTACGACGGGTGAGATTCTTCCTGCAACAATCACCAAGCCCGATCAAGTCTTTCCGCACTTCATGGTTACGCAGATGCCGATGGGCGTTGCCGGACTATTTCTTGCCGCACTCTTCGGTGCAGCCATGTCCATGCTCGCGTCGGATCTCAACTGTCTCGCCGTAATCATCGTTGAAGATTTCTATGGCCACTTTTCGCCGGGCAGCAATGATCAGCGACGTTTGCGCATCGGCAAGATCTCTGTTGCCGTCTGCGGCGTTCTCGCCATTGCGGTCGCACTCATTCTTACTCGCAGCCGAGGCTCTGCATTGGCCAGCTACTATCTTGCAACCTCCATCGTTGCTGGCGGGCTTGCTGGACTCTTTCTGCTTGCATTTTTCATTCGCCGAGCAGGCCGCACAGTGGCCCTCATCAGCATCACTATCAATCTCCTCTTCACCGCATGGGCGACGTTGACGATGAATGGAGGCCGCACCTTGAACCTGCACCGATGGAACTATCCTTGGCACGAATTCACCATCGGTGCTGTTGGCAACACGCTCATGTTTTTGGTTGGGTGCATTACAAGTCTTGTCATCACGGTAGATCGTACTTCTGGTCCGACGCTATGGGATTGGCTGGCGATAAATAAAGCAACAGACAAACAAAAAAGTTCACGGAGGGCAGCATGAATCGTCTACAGCAAGCAGTAGAACGAAACAACGGCAAAACACTTCTCGGGGCAGCACTCTACTTTTACGATCCAATATTTCTCGAAGTAGCCGCGCATCTCGGCTACCAGGCCATCTGGATCGAGATGGAGCACGCGCCCATCACCTTTGCCGAGGCTGCAGACCTGTGCCGCATGGCATCTGGCTCCGGGATGCTTACCATGATTCGCATTCCAGACTCACGCCGCGAAAATATTCTGAAGGCAGCGGAGTGTGCCCCCGACATCATCGATGTTGCCATGGTTGACAATACTGCGCAGATGGATGAGATGCTTCAATACGGACGTTTTGCCCCCGCTGGTGGGCGTGGCTACTTCAGCGTCTCTCGCGCAGTTAACTATGGCGTATTGAACTCCGTCAATGAGACACAGCAAAGCCTCAATCGCGAACTAAGCCTGATGGCGCAAGTTGAGACCTCAGAGGCGATGAAGAATCTGGATCAGCTAGCGGCGGTCTCTGGTGTGGATCTTTTTGTTGGTCCGGCGGATCTTGCCGCGAGTCTCGGACTTCCGGGGCAAACTGCGCACCCTGCCGTTCGCGAGGCTTCTACACGCATTGTCAAGGCCGCGCGCGCAAATGGAAAGTGCATCGCATCGGCCTGTGGTCCGGCGGACTTCAAGTTCTGGCTCGATCAAAAAATTGATCTTCTCTTTTGCACAAACGATATTGCCTGTCTCAAGCGTGGAGGTGCTTTGGCGCTCGATGAAGCACGAGCTCTGCTGTCAGAGGTATGACAATGATGTAACTGATGTTACGCGGTAGCGCGCAGTGGAAGCAGTTCGTCGTGGTTGAATTGCCCTGAGCCGTTAATTTGCTGCACAATAAACTTCGCTGCACAAAACCAAGGGCCAAAGGCCCGCTCTATACCAGCCTAGGCCGTAGGCCTAGGGTTGCGTTCCGTACAAAGACAAAGGGCTGAAGGCCCGAACTATACTTCTACGAACTACCGACTTAGGACACGAGTGACAAGCCCCCGTTGTTATCAAGTGCCGATTCCCGTGCAGCTTTTCCCGCATCGGGCCAGGACTGCGTAACATCAGTGATGTAAGGATTAGTCTTGTCGTGACACAATTCGACAGAATTAGGTAAATTATTCCCGCATTTTGTTTTGAGGGGTAAAGCTGAAACTATCGTCAAATGGAGTAGAGATGCAGAAGCCCGACACATACCGACGCTGTCAAATGATAGTGGGTCTACTCGCCACCATTCTGCTGTGGCTTCCTCTCGCAGCGCTGTCCCAGTCGCTAAGTACAAAGACTGATTCGCTCCCGGTAGTTCTGAATCCATTCAATTATCGACACTATATCGACACCTTTCGCGAACAGGAACGCGAAGCCACAGGTAAGCTTTACGAGGGAGAAGGTAATGGAGATACTTGGACCTGGATGCAGCACGAGATTCCATGGTTCGACGCCTCTGACAAGCGCTTCGAAGAGATATATTACTTCCGTTGGTATGCCTGGAAGAAGCATCTGGTAAAAACGTCGCATGGCTATCTAGTCACGGAGTGGCTACCCAAGCCCGAGTTTACAGACGGAAGCTACGGAGCGCTGCCCGACGCGGCTTCTTTCCACATTGACGAAGCTCGATGGCTGCACAATCCCGCAATTGCCGAAGACGACGCACGCTACTGGTTCACTTCTAGCGACTTAAGTCGCAATAAAAACGCGAATATCAATTACAACGTAGACAGTCACAAATACAGCGATGCACTGGCTGCTACGGTTCGCAATCTGATTTTGGCGAATGGCGACCGAGCACTCGGTGCGTCTTTACTGCCCGCCATGAAGGCTAGCTACAAGGCATGGGAGGATACACAGCAGGATTCCAATGGCCTCTTTTGGTCGATCGACACGCGCGATGCGATGGAGAAGAGCATCAGTGGCGATGGCTATCGCCCTACGCTCAACAGCTATATGTACGGCGATGCGCGAGCTATCGCTGAACTCTCTGAGGCAGCAGGAGACAAGTCCGCTTGGGATGAATTCAATCACAAAGCCGATGTGCTACGTGCGCTAATTGAAACTCATCTGTGGAACGCTAAGGATCAGTTTTACGAGGTGCTATCGCCTGCCGCAGACTCTGGAATTCGCAAGCAGAAGAAGTTCGTTGATGCGGGGACTAATCTGCAATTTGCAGGCGTTCGCGAGCAGATTGGATACATTCCTTGGCAATATGGAATTCCTGCCGCAGATCACGCTATTGCGTGGAAGCAGCTTTTTGATTCGAAAGGCTTCGATGGCAAGTATGGATCGACGACGGCAGAGCGACGCAGTCCGCGCTTTCGTTTTGCAAGCTCCGACCAATGCACATGGAATGGCCCAGAGTGGCCCTTCGCAATGACGCAGACGCTGCTTGCGCTCGCAGCGTATGAGCGCCTACCCGGTCCTTCGATCATGAGTCATGCGGATTATTACAAACTTTTCTCGCGTTACGTTCTATCGCAACATCAGACACTCAAAAACGGCCATGTCATCAACTGGATCGACGAAGACCTCGACGCTGACACCGGAGAGTGGATCGCAAAAGACATGTTGATTGCTAAGAATAAGCAGGTCGGTCGCGGCAACTATTACAACCACTCCGGCTTCGCCGATCCGCTTATCACTGGACTTATTGGCCTACAGCCGCGCGCCGACAATCGCATCGTGCTGCAACCTCTGTTGCCTGCGAACGAGTGGAGTTATTTTGCTATCGATGCACTTCCGTATCATGGCCATCTGTTGACGATTCTATGGGACGCGACGGGTAAGCGCTATGGCAAAGGTGCAGGCATGAGACTTCTAGTGGATGGCAAAGAAGTTGCAAAGCGTAAAGATCTAGGCGCTCTGGAGTACCAGCCCAAGTAATTGTCCTATCTTAGGAGAACAAGGAATATGCAAGTAAAACCAAAATTTTGTCTGCGATATGTTAGTGCTTTAGCTTTTACCCTACTCGGTGTTGCCATCGCTCAGAAGGACGGCCACATGGCTGTGACTACTGGCATCGTGCCACCACTCGCAAAGAATGGAGTTCCTGCGACAGTTGTGGTTCCCACCGGCAGCTTTCTAATGGGAGCAGACTCTAATCCGCTTCCCGATTCCGTCACCAAAGGTTTTGGCGTTATGTCCACCCGACCCGATCATGGCGACTTTGACGAACTTCCCACGCATCTCGTTCATATCTCCAAAGCCTTCAGAATGGGCATCACTGAAGTTACACCTGCGGAGTATCGTCTCTTTGATCCTAGTTATGTTGCTAGCGAATCCACTGTAGCATACGCCGCCGGAGTCAGTTGGTATCAGGCAGTGGCCTACTGCACATGGCTTTCAAAAAAGACCGGCAAGTCCTGGCGCCTACCTACCGAAGCTGAGTGGGAGTACGCCGCCAGAGCTGGCGGTAAAGGCATATTCGGCAATTCTGACGTGATGCCGAAGCCCGACGTCGCAAACGCATACGGATTAGCGAATATGCATGTAGGTCGTCCCGAGTGGACTCTGGACTGGTATGCTCCCTACCAGCGCGGCGAGCAGACCGATCCCTTCGGCGCTGCTGCGGGTTACACCAAAGTCGTGCGCGGCGGCGGTCTCGACTTCCGCCACACGGCCACGAAAACAACGCCAGACCTCAACGTCCCCGCCACGGCTTCCTACTTCTCTCGCGCATCCAATCGCGCTAGCATAGCTCCCGCATACGCATCGAAGAGTGGCAACATAGGCTTCCGCGTTGTGCAGGCTCCGCCTGTTACGACGAAACCAACTCGCGAGCAGAGGTTCTTCTTCGAGACCGCCGTCAAGCAGCAGAGCCTTCTCGGCGGCGCTCCGATCAGCGGTCCTGACCCCGCGAAACCCTGGTACCACACGCACAATCTATTTCCCAACCTCCAAGGTAAGAGCATGAGCGGTGTGGGTTGGAAGCTCGGCCTTGCGCCCGGACTCGGCGTGAATTATCACAACACTGCAATTCAGCAACTGCCGAATGGCGACCTGCTTGCCGCCTACTACAACACCCCAGCCAATGAGGACGATCCCGACCAAACCATTCTCATCATGCGTCGTCGCGCAGGCAGCGAGGACTGGGACATGCCCGAGCCGTGGCCTGCCTTCGCAGACGCGTCTCTTGCCGCACCGGTTATATGGAATGACCCGGCACACCCTGGCAAGATATGGTTGTTTTGGGGATTTCCGCGTTTGATTGGCGCTGGACCGTTCTGCTACGCCACTTCGAACGACAACGGTGCTACTTGGTCGCAAGTCATTTTTCCTTACTTTCCCAAACTAATCGGCCGATATGTCTCGCAGCCGATCAATAGCGTAGTGCGCGCCAAAGATGGAACCATCTATCTACCGACCGACTCCACCGGAAAGGATGCTGACGGCAACGGATCAATCAGTGCAGTGTGGGCCACCAAAGACGAAGGAAAAACCTGGTACGACACGGGAGGACGCACCGCTGGGCGACACACGACACTTGTCATCGCAAAAAATGGAGACCTGCTCGGCTTCGGCGGCAAGAACTCCAACATTGAAGGTCGCATGCCTCTGGCGCGCAGCACGGACGGCGGCAAGACGTGGAAGAAGTCGAAGACGCCCTTCGACCAGCTCCTTAGTGGAGAGCGTCCCAGTGTCATTCGCCTCGCCAGTGGTTGCCTCTTCTTCGTCTCCGACTACAATCCGAGAAACGAAAAACATATCCACAAGGACGGTGCCTACGTTGCTCTCAGCGACGACGATGGAGCAACATGGACGATCAAGAGCCTACCCTCTGATATCCTCACCGTCGGCTACACCACCGCAACGCAAGGCTTCGATGGTGTCATCCATGTCGTCACTTCGAAGAACAAACCCGACACCGAGATTGAGCTAAACGAGGCGTGGATCCTAGACAAAAATGCTACCGCTGACATTGATCCTTCTGGTGTAGTGGATAGAGTTAATAATTTCACGGAGCACTATCCCCACAGCGCCAAAGTGATGGCAACTTGGAGCGCAGGCAGCGCCGCAGACGGTCGGGTGCTGCTCGATGGACCGGAAACCTTCTTCTATCCCAACGGAAAACTCATGTGGTCGGTCGATTATCATGCCGGTCACAAAGTAGGCGAAGAGCGCTATCTCCGCGAGGATGGCACTTCTGTTTGGGTGAAGAAATACGCCGCTGACGGAACTTGGATCTGGGACAATTTCGACCTAGCGGGCAAGCACATCGCTACTTCAAACTGGCGGGGAAAGACACTTCTGAGTAGTGACGTCCCCGATCCGCCTGCAAAAAATAAATTTAGCGACGAGAAGTTACAGGAGCCAGACGCCGAATGAATCGCTTCCTTTGCTTTGCCGCCATCCTAGCCTTCGCCGCATCCGCATGGGCGCAAGACACCATTGTCGATGCACAGGGCGCAACCGTCTTTGCCTATTTCAAAGAGCCAGGCACACAGGGAATCTATTTAGCGCTTAGCCGCGATGGTTACACTTTCACTCTGTTAAATGACGGTCAGCCGTGGATCAAGCCAGAGTTCTCCGGCGAGATCATGCGCGATGTCTTTGTCACTCGAAATCCCTCCGGCGACGGATTTCGAGCAGTGTGGACGTGGGGCTGGAAGGGAAGCACACTTGGAACCGCCTCCTCTACGGATCTGATGACGTGGTCGAGCCAAGCTGAAGTTCCCATCATGAAAGGCATCCCCTCGGTGCACAACGTATGGGCTCCCGAAACTTATTGGGACGCAAATGCAAAGCAGTGGCTTCTCATTTGGTCTTCCGCTCTCTCGGGCAGTAACGACGGAAACCGCATCTGGGCCGCGCGCACCCGGGACTTTGTCACCTTCACCAAGCCCTTCGTCTTCTTCGACCCAGGCTTCGTCGTCATCGATGCAACGATGTTTCATCGCAACTTCGAAGGCAAGCAAGACTCGGTCTTCGTCGTTAAAGATCAGTCCGTCGATCCACTCCGCTACCAGATTCGCTGGACCTCTGGTCCGAGCGTGGAAGGCCCGTGGACACAGCTCTCCGGTCCCATTACCGAGAGCTGGTCCGAAGGCCCATCGGTCATTCAAGTTGGCTCCCGCTGGATCGTCTACTACGACCACTACAGAGCTCCGCGTGCGCGTTACGAAGGCGTCGAGACCAGCGATTGGATTCACTGGACTAGCGTCAACGATAAGATGCATTTTCCTGAATCCGCCAAGCATGGCAGCTTCTTCCGCGTCACTGAGGCCGAAGCGGAAAAGCTGCTCAGTAGGCACGACCCGCCGCTTGCTATAGATCCCGCTCCAACACACTAGAGCAGTTCTCTTGTTGCTTAAGATTGTCATTCTGAGCGTAGCGAAGAATCCCAGTATTTCGCTCGTGCCGCAACGCGCTACGCTATAAGGAAAACTGTACTAAGCGAAGCTCAGTTTTCGAAGAGCCAATCCAGATTTGGTGGTTTGCCGTCAATCCCTGTTGTGCTGAAGTTGACATGCGGTGTAACGTGCGCCTCCTCGGGAATAAAACCAACTACGACATAAGTACCTTTGCCGAGGTCGAGGTCGTTTGCGCCCGCAGGTAATAGCTTCGTCCACACGGTTACGGGAAGTCCCTTCGCGGTGGTCAGCGCATTGGGAAGCAAAATATTCCACTGCTCCGTCGCTGGAGAAACGTTCATTGCCTTCTTTGAATCTGACTTGAAGAAGCCCACTAGAATCTGTGCGGGCTGTGTCAGCGTGAAGTGAATCGGCGTCTCCTGCTTTGCAGACACGCGTATTCCTGTCATGCCATCAAGCTCTGGCGCAACGCTCACGATTGGAGTGGCCACATCCGCATACAGCTTCTCTCCTGCCTTCACTGCAAATGCTTCGCCTGTGCCCGGAGCAAGCGTAAACACGATCTGTGGCAGGCGGGAAGGAGTTGCGCTTGCACTGGCAGATTGTGCCGATCCAAGCGTCTTCAACCGCTGCTCGAACGTCGCAAGTTCCTTGCGATAAACCGGCAGCAGATCGCGCCAATGATTTGTCGTCGGTCCTCCGCGCACAGGAATCTGCCGTTGCGTGGTCTGCATCCCCGCAGCATTTCGGTACGTCGTTTCGGTCAACTGCGTCAGTCGTGCGAAGTCTTCGACGCTTGCCGACAGTAACGGCTCGGCCTTCTTTAGATTGGTCGGATTGTGGTCGAGCCCGAACTGCATCACCAACTCTGCAGCCTGAGTCTTATTGTTGTAGTAGGACATCAGCGCGGCAATCGCGCGCATATCATTGACCACTCGCTCATACTCTGGCCGAGCATCGGCACGGATTCCCGGGGCCGCAGCTTCAGCTTCCGCCACGGCTTTGGCCGCGCTCGCAGCAACCTCCGCAGCCACACCCAGCGGCGTTTCTCCGTGATGTGGCTTGTGATTCACCTCGTTCGCGACGTACTCATCCAGTCGCTCGCCGTCCGGCGCATCGCCTGTCCACAGAGTCTGCGCTGGGTTGAAGCGTGCCGCATCGATCATCTGCGGCATCGTCATTCCCAGCGACAACACCTGCCGATTGCCTTCCGTAATTCCAATGCGTGGCAGCAACTTCGGCGCGCAGGCGCCCGATAGCTCATAGGCCGCCAGCAAGTGTTCCGCCGCATTCGCCGTACCGAATCGCTCGGCGAACTGCGCCACCCAGTACGCATGTTCTTTCGTAGCATCGCGCTCCGGGTTCCACGCATAGCGCGCCCAAGCCTGATTCCAGATCCAGTCGCGATCCGTCTGCATCAGTCGCGGAGTCGCGTTGTCCGCCGTGTACGGCCAGTCCCAGTAGCGTAGCGGATAAACATGTACGCCACCGATGCCGAGGCGTACAAAGTTCAGCTCGGTCTGGCGAATGAAGTCGGGATCGCCCCAGCGAAACGGCTCCAGATTCGACAGTAGATGGATGTTTGCGATCTGCACGTTCGATCCCGCGACCAGCTTTTCAAACTGCTGCTTCACGGGTCCGCGCACATTGGTCCACGTCAGCGACTCGCCGTTCCATTTGTACATCGTGTCGATGTTTCCATAGAGAGGCTTGGCCTGCGCCATCACTTCGTCGATGTCTGTGGCGTGCGCGCGCACCACAATCGGTGGCTCGGCCACTGCATGGCCCACCTCTTTTGCCTGCTCCGCCAAGCCATCGCGTACTCCGGGAATAATCGTTTTGGTCAACCACTCCGGTCCGTAATGTGGTCCCATCGCTTCGCCCAGCGTCATAAACAATCCGACGTTGGGATACTGTCGGATAAACTCCGAGATGCAATATCGCGTGTACTCGCTGGACAGCTCGCTCGGTGCCGAAAGATGCGCAGGAACGCCATGCGCCTTGGCAAACGCATGAGACAGGTGAATGTTGTAAAACCCTTGGAGCACCCAGATGCCGCGCCGGTCCGCCTCCGCCGTCAGCCAGCGAAACATCGCAATGTTCTCTTCGAGCTGCGTCGTAGGTAACTCCTGCGCCTCGGGATACTTCGGCAGCTTCAGCAGGGAAGTGAATGGGTGGCCATTCCACAGATACAGTGCGTTGATCCGCTCCTCTGCGAGCAGGTCGAGATACTTTGTCCAAGCCGCCTTGTCGTAGAAGAAGGGAAACTCCTCGGGCGTGTAGCGATAGTCGTACTCCGCGCCCTCGTAGGTAATCTCCGGTTTCTGCATCCCAATCGCCGCACCGCGCAGCTTCAACTGTGGGTGGTCCTCGTAGTCCAGCGTTGCAGGCAGCGCGTGAGTGGCGCGGATACGATCAGCCAACTCCATCGCGCCGTACAGTACGCCCGATGAATCGTATCCTGTGACGACAATCGTGCTGCCCAATCGCCGCAGCAGAAACGCCTCTTTCGCGTCGGGCCAGAAGTCGGGAATTTGTTTGTCATACGTCGCAAGCAGAGGGTCGCGTCGCGTCGCAAGCAGGATCTGCTCTTCGCCAGGAAGGTCTGCCACAGCCTTCTGCAACAGCTCGCCCGCGTAGACCTCGCGCGGAGTAGCATCGCTAGCAGTCCGCACATGAGGAGCTGCGAGCGCTGCCGTAGAAGCAACAAAAACGCTAAACAGAACAACATAAATATTTCGAATAGATCGCATAATTAACTCGCAATAACTCTTGCTGCCAAGTCGTAATTTTTTGAGCAGTTCTCCTGTCGCTATAGAGAACTTAATGATTGTCACTGATGTTACGCGGTAGCGTGCAGTTGAAGCCGTTCGTTGTGGTTGAATTGCCCTGAGCCATTAATTCGCTGCACAATAAACTTCGCTGCACAAAACCAAGGGCCAAAGGCCCGCTCTATACCAGCCTAGGCCGAAGGCCTAGGGTTGCGTTCCGTACAAAGACAAAGGGCTGAA
>Ga0182011_10000867_pt1 | contig 26334 bp, 20 predicted proteins | sample 711E1DmetaG_FD_120481 | JGI IMG/M metagenome (GOLD analysis project Ga0182011, IMG submission 120481) | Permafrost microbial communities from Stordalen Mire, Sweden - 711E1D metaG | ecosystem: Environmental > Terrestrial > Soil > Wetlands > Permafrost | place: Sweden: Stordalen | collected...
AGCGCCCATGTCTCGCAAATGACACCACTACCCGGTGATTATTGTGCTTGAGCCGAGGGCGCAATGGGTGTAGGATTTCTGGCAGAGAAAGAACCGAGACCGGAAGTTCCGGTTTGAGGGCATTGTCATGATGAGTACCAACCTACGCATGTTCGTACTTTTGGCGGCGGTGTGTCTTCTCCTTCCAACGGCGTCGAGGGCCCAGAACTATGGCGGGCCCATTTCCACCATGGATAGCTTCAACGATACCCACCAGCGCCTGGAGAACCAGTGGTGGGTGAGCGGCAAAGTGACGACGCTGGGGGGTGACCCGATCCGCGGCGCAGCGGTCGAGGCGGAGCCCCTCAATGCCGGCGGTGAGTTCCGAAGCTTCTCGACAAACCTGCAAGGGATGTTTCAGACCGACTACTGGCTGCGTATCGACTTGTTCAAGGAGTTCGGCGTAACCCTGACGGTTACCAAGAAGGGCTTCCTCAAAGCGCAAGAGACCGTTTACCTTACCGATCCCTCCAAGACGTGGATTGTTCCCATTACGCTGCGGGAGCCGGGGGAGGACCCTAAACTGCTTTCGCAAGCCGACCTGATCTCACGGCTTGCGCCGAGGCTGAAGAAACTCGGAGCTTCCGACGGGCTCTCGGCTGCGGAGGAAAAGGATTATGCGCGCGGTGTGGAGGAGTTCCTGGCCCGGAGACGTCCAGACCTGGCCTTGCCGCCCTTCACCAAGGTGACCCGTCATGACCCTTCCTGTGTGCAGTGCCGCACCATGCTGGCGCTTGCCGAGCTCGACTCGGGAGATTGGGACGGCGCCTACCGCAACCTCGGACTGGCAGGCGAGAAGATGCGGGCGGACTCAAGCCTGGGACGCTCGGAGCCCCTGCTGGCTTTGGGAGTGATGGAGATGTGGCGGCACCAGCCGAAGGACTCGGCAGGCTATCTCGTTGAGGCGCTCAAATACGCGCCTCGAGACCCGCTCGTTCTCCAGGAATTGGGCCGCTCGCAAGTGCTGATTCAAAATTGGGAGCCTGCCGACCAATACCTATCCAAGGCTATAGCTGCGGGCGCGGGACCTGAGGCGCGGCTCTTGTTCGCCGAGGCTTTGCTTGGCGAAGATCAATTCCAAGCAGCGAGCAAGGAGATGACCCGTTACCTTAATGGGCGCGAAGTGAAGGCGATGCCATTTCAGGTCCGCCAACTTTGGGTGCAGATTGAGGATCTCAAGAAGGTCGCGGCAGCCTACGGTAAGGCGCAACCGAAGGGTGAGGCGGCCATCGACATTTATCTCCGCCACCCTCCGCCCGACCTCAAGGGGCTGGAGCCCGCCACCGACCAGAGACAATTGAATCCTATCCTTAGCGCGGTGGGCAAAAGCGTCGCTGAGTTTTTCCGGAATTTCCCCAACACGACTTCGATGGAGGAGATTCATCAGGAAAAGTTGGGCCATCGGCAGAAGGTGGACGCCACACTCGATCGGAAGTTTCGCTATCTGTGCTTCACCCCGGCCAAGTCTTGGGGGCCGGGCTTTAATGAGTACCGCGTGGATTTGGCGGGAACCCGATCTTCTCCGCAGGGCCTGGATGAAGGGTTCATGCTCACTTCGGGATTCGCCTCGGCTTCGCTCCTTTTCCATCCCACATACCAGTCCCAAGCCGTCTTTCGTTACCTCGGACGGCAGAAAGTCAACGGCCGGGATACCTATGTAATTGCCTTCGCCCAGCAACCGGGGAAGGCGCGTGTGCACGGGAGCTTTAAATTTCGCGATATCACCATGTCGACTTACTCCCAGGGTTTGGCCTGGGTTGACTCTGAGACCTACGAAATCACCCGCCTGCGCACCGATTTGTTGGTGCCACTGTCAGGAGTCAAGTTGGAAAGAGAAACCACCGAAATCGCTTTCTCTGAAGTCCAGTTTAAGAGCGCCGGCAGGGGATTCTCGCTTCCGCAGCAAGTCACCGTCACCGTGGATTGGAACGGCAAACACCTCCAGAACGAGCATCTCTACTCGGAATTCAAGCTCTTTAATGTGGATGCCACCGACAAGCTGGGAAAGCCCAAAGATCTCGGTGAAACTTCCAAGGCAACATCAAGTCCCCAGACCACGGCTCAGACCGCGCCTTGATCTTCGTGATCGCCTCTTCGTAGGTCTCGCCTGGGCTGTAACAGCCCTGGAGCGAAGGGCAGGTGGCGAGATAGCTGTCTTGGTCGCTCTCCACGATCATGGGAAGCGTCAAGTGAAGCATGCAAGAACTATATTCCTTCTACAGATCAAATGCCAAACCGTCTCTGCCGCCCGCTTGGTAGTGAGAGGATAACGAGGAAACAGGATGGCATGCCCCGGCGCGCCGGGCCCAATTGTCCGTGCGCCCAAGGGGGGAAGCTCGGGCCGCTGGTTAGCTTGGTTACTGTTTGGACTCTGGCCTCGCCGCGATTACGGAACGCAAGAGGGCGTTGACCGCTTCCGATGACTTGAATATCCTTGCCACGTCCGGTTCGAGGACAACGGCCACAACACCTTCCGACATCTTTTCTCGAAAGCGATTCGCCTTGGCTCGGCTGAAATCGAACCGATACTCCTTGCGCATCGTGTCGCGTACGGTCTGATGTTTCTTGCGGGCGGGCATGCTCACTCTTTAAAGCCTTACAGGACAAGGTTAAGGTTGCGGTGCTGGCCTTTGCAAGCCCACGCGTCTGAAGGTTACGCCTCCCAGTCTGTGAAAACCAGGCCCGCGACCCTCTCAAACTCGCCAGTGTTGTGCGTAACCAAGGTGAGGCCGTGCGCCACGGCGATTGCCGCGATCATCATGTCGTTCGGGCCGATTGGTGTGCCGGCATGTTCCAGTTCGGCGCGAATGCGACCGTACGTGTGCGCGCAGGAATCATCGAAGGGCAAGGACCTGAAAGGTGATACAAAGCTCGTAATATGGGCCAGTGTACGCTCGGGATCGCGAGTCCGCGCCGCTCCGTAGTACAGTTCGGCCTTCACGACGGAGCACAGAACAACATCTTCTGGGGCGGCGGATTCGAGACGGTTTCTGACCTGCTGAGAACGGCCGTTAAGGTAGCGAATGCAGGCATTCGTATCCAGAAGGTAGGTCAAAGTAGCTTCTCTCGCGCTTCGTGCTGGAGCTGGGGCTCGCGCCCTAGCGGGTCCTCGGCGAGACATCCGAACGTTTTTTCGAAAAAGCCCTCCGGCCACGAGCCAATCGCAGGGCCTGCCTCGCGCGCGGCGCACACAGGTCGTACCACCACGAGAACGTCAACGTCGCTCTCAGGCAGCCCCGTAGGGATGGCTACCTGAAGGCTGCCGTCCGGTTTCACGCGGGCTTTCACGGAAAACGAAACCATTCTGATCGCTCCTCCACATATTCTACAGTGTCCGCGAAAGGCTTTCAATGGCGCATGGGGTCCGAATACGACCGTGCCGCGATTGATGAGGGCACGCCCATCTTCGGCCGGTCGGCAACGAGCGTCAACGCTTTTTCAAAATCAATAGCGCGATCGGCACGATTGGCTCTGACCTTTTTCGCCTTCCACTCAAACTCGAGACTCATTCTGGGTAGATGATATCACGACGGCGGCGCGGCCAAGCGGCACGGCGCATGGTTCCTCATCGCTATGCCGACTCACGGGGGGGGAGGAATAGAAGCAGCCGGAAGCGTAGAGGTGCGCCTTTCAGGCCTCCAACTCGACGGCAACACGCCTTCCGGCGCCTGACGGTGCGGCATTTCCAGGGCAGGCGCAGAAATCAGATGTTTGTGATTGGGAAGTTCCTGCCTTTCCCGTCGGGAAATCGAAGACTACGCCGCCTCCTTCATAGATGCCCCTGTCCAGGTCACGAGGTGGTAATCTGTCCTAATGCAGACGCCCCATTTTGTAGCTGAAGTGCTTAATGATTACGACACATGCCCTCGTCCCGTAGCCGAATACCAGATCCTGTCGGCCATGTTTGCTGCTCTACAACATCACAAGCCGCTGTCGCAGGAGGATGAAGAAGGGTTTCGCGCGGAGGTGTGGGCCTTCCAACTTCCTGCCTCCGAACCAGGGCAGGCCAGCGCTTGGGGAACCCACTTCGGTCCTCGGCCGATTGAGGGGGCTCAGAATGCGTCTAACGGCCTCTCTCCCGACATCAAGCATCAGGGAGCCGCGCTTGTCGAATACTGGAAAAGCCGGGCAGAGGAAACCAGGCACCCGGTTCTCAGGGCTAGGTACGCCGACTTGGTGTGGGACCTGGCCAGGGTTGCGACGAGCGCACGCCCTAACATTAGGTTTGCACGCCTAGCTGTTGACAGCTATCTGGAAGCTGTCGATGCGCGGCTGTACCAAGAGGAGACGCACGGCATTCGTTGCGCGACCCGTGCACTAAACCTCTCGGTAAGCGCCAACGACAAGCAACTAATTGCCAGAGCCAGAGATGCGATGTTCCGCCTCTTCGACGTAGTGGCTGTGCCTCACCTGCCAGGCACTTGGCTTTTCCTATTCGATTCGCTTTATGCGAACCGCAAAGTCGAGTTAACTGAAGAGCAGGAGGCCAAGTTAGTTGATTCGCTGGAGGATATTCTGGCGAAGTGCGCGACGGACGGTCAGAACCCCAACGCATTTGCAGGGGGACAGGCGGCTCAAAGACTGGAACGCCACTATACGCGAATCGAACGACCTGAGGAAGTTGACCGAGTAACCCGCGCGTTTGGAGGCGTGATCGAAAAGCTTGGCGAAGGCCGTCGCGCAGCAGAGGCGTTAGTTTGGCTCCAACCTCTGATTAAGAAATTCCAGGAGAGGGGCATGGCCGAGGATGCAGAGCGGGCAAATCAGCTGCTAAGCAGAGTAATGACGAAGGTTCTGGGGAAGATGAAGCAGGTCTCGACGAAAGTGGCTATACCCGCAGACAAACTCGAGGAGTACTTGAGGGCACTCGCGTCCGGCGGGCTAGCCGAGGCTGTCAGCAAAATTGCCGTGAAATTCACGCCTCGCATCGAGGAGGTGAGGAAATACTTGAAAGACGCCGAGAGCAAGTTCCCGTTCTCTTCCATGTTCGGCACGCAGATCGTCAGGGACACAGGGATTGTTGCTTCGGCTGGTTCAATCTCGTGGGACCCCGAAAGCCGACTGCTAATTCAACTCAGGCAGCTCATAGACCTTGCAACCTGCTTTCTGGCATGGGCGATTGACAGGGTTCGAGACATCTATTCCCCTTCGCCGGACGACATCGTGGATGTCCTGTATCAGTCACCGGCGTTCGATCCCGATCGGCGAGACCTGATTAGGAGTGGAATTGAGGCTTACCTCTCAGATGATTTCGTGAAGGCTGTCCACGTCCTCCTGCCCCAAATCGAACATACCCTCCTCAGGCTAGCTAAGAATCTGGGCGTCGTTACTCGCAAGCCGTCCCGTCATAACCCAAATGCAGTGCAATGGATAAACCTCTTTGAGGTCCTACAAGACAAGATGGTGCAGGAATGCCTCGGCGAAGACCTGACGCGCTATTTGCAGGTGTTCCTTGTCGACCCCCTCGGACACAACATACGGAACCACGTCTGCCATGGGCACCTGATGCCCCAGGATTTCACTAGGCAATTGGCAGACAGGGTGTTCCATGTGCTGCTCACGCTCAGCCTCATTCGCGAGCGAAGGGACTCCAAGCAAGATTGAAAAGTAAGCGTAGCGCGGACCTCCTCTATTGAGGTCTGCGGCTCTTCCTCAAATTCACACTTTCGAATCCTGGGGCAAACAGGCAATCGTTAACCCGCAGGGCGGCGCGGCAAGAACCCACACCGCTTGAAAAGCCGCCCGCCATTAAGATCGGCGGGCCGGAGTGCAGACCCTGCGCGACCCATTTTTGAGCCCCAAGGGGGCGAGACATCGCAGCCCAGGCCTGGGTTTCGAACCCAACCCATTTCAACGGTTGAGCCCTGAAGGGGCGATCCGCGATCTTGCTTCAATCCCACGCATATTGTTCGTCGTATTCACTGCCGCAGAAATAGTTTTGGTGGGACCTCGATCTTTGGGTAGAATGACCGGGGTGGGTAGTGCCCTGAAAGGATGGTGGGCGGTAGAGGATTTGAACCTCTGACTTCTACCGTGTGAGGATAGCACTCTACCGCTGAGTTAACCGCCCACAGTGAGTCATCAAACATAGCAAATTTTCGGGTGTGGGTCTAGCCCCGCCAAAGGCGACGCCAGCGAACGCATAAAATGGGAAAAGCGAGTGTAAGCGATCAAGCAGCGGTGGTCCCCGAGTCCCTCACACGGGTACAACAATCCGTCCAATCCGTCATTCGAGGCAAAGATGACGTGATCCGACTCGCGCTCGTGGGTCTGCTGGCCCGCGGCCATCTGCTCATTGAGGACGTCCCGGGTGTCGGGAAGACGACGCTTGCCCATGCCCTGGCCCGATCGTTTAACTGCGCCTTCCAGCGCATTCAGTTTACCTCCGACATGCTCCCTTCGGACGTCATCGGAGTCAGCGTTTTCAGCCAGCAGACTCAGCGTTTCGAGTTCCGGCCGGGGCCGATCTTCGCCAATATCGTCCTGGCCGACGAAATCAACCGCACTACGCCCAAAACTCAGAGTGCTCTGCTCGAAGCCATGAATGAAAACCAGGTGACGGTGGACAACCACACCTCGCCGCTGCCTCAACCCTTCATGGTGATGGCCACTCAGAATCCTATCGAACACCACGGAACTTATCCGCTCCCCGAATCCCAGCTCGATCGCTTCCTGATGCGGTTGAAGATCGGTTACCCCAGCGCCGAGAGCGAGAAAGAGATCCTTCAGAACTTTGCGGAGTCCGACCCGCTGGCAAACATCAGGCCCGTGATGACGGCGGCCGAGGTTGTGGAGATCCAAAACCAGGTCCGCCGGGTCAGGGTGGATGAAGAGCTTGTGAATTATACGCTGGCCATCGTGGAGAAGACCCGGCAGCATGAATACCTTAGTCTGGGAGTGAGCCCGCGAGGGTCCATGATGCTCTACCGCGCTGCCCAGGCCCTGGCCTTCCTCGAGGGCCGCGACTACTGTATCCCGGACGATTTCAAGCGCCTCATTCTCCCCGTTTTTTCTCACCGCTGCGTGGTAAGCTCGCGCTATCTCTCCACCCTCAAGAAATCCGACCAGAGCGAAGCCGTATTGGAAGGAATCATCGACTCTACCCCTGTTCCGTTGTAGAAAGGCAGATGATGCGGAAGCTTCCTCATTCAACGACCGGGAGCACCTGGGGAGACTTGCGGCTTCGAATTCGCCAGCAGTGGGCGCGCACCGACCACCCGGGGTGGCGACGATTTTATCTGGGTCTCCTCGGACTGAGCATGGCTTTTTTCCTGGCGCTCTATTCCACGGCGCTCACAGAGGAGGGCCGGGTGGGGGCGGCCGTCTGGGCCGCTGCCATCTCGTTGTTACTGGCCGGGATTGTCGCTGTCAAGGTGGTCCCGTTCCTTGCGCGGCGGACCGCCCTGGAGCGTTGGCTGGTCAAGATCGAGTACGAATTCACTCGCGAAGGGGTCGTCTATCTGGTCATTATTGGCCTAATCGCGATCGCGGCCTTGAACACAGGGAACAACCTTCTCTTCATCATTCTGGCCAGTCTCCTGGCCGCCATCCTGGTTTCAGGCATCCTCTCGCAAATCGTCCTATCACAACTGGACCTGGATTTCGTTCTTCCCGACCACGTCTTTGCCGAACAACCCATGTTTTCACGGCTGACGGTCCGCAATCTGAAGTGGGTCTTTCCTTCCTTTTCCCTCACGGTCTCGGCTCGGGACGCGGACAGAAAAAAACGCAGCAAAAGCTTGGGCCCGCCTCCCCGGCAAATCCTGGCTGCGCCGGTCTACGTCCCTTACATTCCTCACCGGTCCTCCGTCACGCAGCACGTCGAAATTACTTTCCCGCGCCGGGGCCGCTACACACAGGAGGGCTTTCGCGTCAGCAGCAAGTTCCCCTTCGGCTTCCTCCGTAAGTCCCATGAAGTCCCCACCCAACAGGAGATTCTCGTACTGCCCAACATCCAGCCCACGGAGGAGTTTTACGAGATCCTTCCACTGATCGGTGGCGAGATGGAAAGTTTCTATAAGGGACGAGGCCACGACCTCTACGCCATCCGCGACTATCAGGAAGGCGACTCGGCGCGGCATGTGGATTGGAAGGCAACCGCGAAAGCGCAGGCCGTGAAGGTGCGGGAATTTACGCGCGAAGATGAGCGCCGCTTGTTGCTGGTCTTTGACAGCCGATTGCCTCACGCCGAGTCAAGTCTCCAGGTCAAGTTTGAAAAGGCGGTCACCTTCTGTGCCTGCCTGGCGTGGCACTTTTACGAAATCGACGCGCAGATGCAATTCCTGACGGATGGGTTGGAAACTCCGATGTCGCCCGCCCAAGAGATCATCTATCCCACGCTCGAGGCCTTGGCGCTCATCGAGCCAACGACCGGGGTCACCGCCTCTACCCTGCTATCTGAGATTGCGTCCGCGCCGCGGGCCTTCAACATCATCATCACCGCTCAGCCCCGCGGATCAATTCCCACCAGCCTCTGGGCTTCCTCTTACCTGGTTTTCATCGATTCCATGTAGCTGCCAGCCCGCACCTCACACTCCGGCGTAGAAAGCAGAAGTCAGGAGTCAGGAGTCAGAATGAAGGGCGGCCTGCGCGGGTGGCGCAGACATTTTCCGTCAAGGCAGCGCTTGTTGTCGCGGCAATGCCTTGGTTTCGCGCAGCGGGTAGGGCGCTAGGCCGCTAACCTGTTTGCAGAAATGGGTTGCATCTCCCAGATGTTCAGAGCCTTCAATCTGGCGTTGCCCCCCCGAGCAAACGTACCGATACCGAGGCTATCGGACCGCGAAGGGTAAATCCGGCTGGTGAGGCAAGCGCGATCATTGGCGAAGATCTCTATCACCGAGGCGTCCAGGAAAACGTGCAGTTTCAGCGTTTCGTCCTCGCCGAGCTCGAACGGTCCCCCCTGCGATCCGTGATCCACATCCGGGCTCAGGCTGGAGCGTTCGCGTTCCACAAGGAGGTGGCTGCTCGCCCGATGGTATGTGATAGAAGTCTGCTCTTTTCCATCGGGCGCGCTGCGCACAGTCAAACCCACAGCTTCTGAAGCACCCGGTTCGAACTCAGCCTGAATTTTCAAGCTGTTGCCTCGCACACTCTTCAAGAGTGAAAGCGAACCGGGAACAATGGGCAGGCCCTCGAAACGCTGATGCCTGCCGCGCAAAGCCGCGATTTCGGGAGGGGAGGCCATGCCGAGCGTCCCGTCGTTTCCGAATGTCAGGACACGAGGCAGTGACATCACTCCGGACCAACCCGCGGCGCGCTGTGCGTTGTCGCTACGCCCCTCCCTGATCAAACCCCATAGGATTCGCCGGCCTTTCTCATCCACCATGCTCCTCGGGGCGTAGTAGGAGTCCCCGAGATCGGCTTTTCCTTGAACCTCGGGGTGAAAGTAGTGATTCACATAGGCGCCCAGCGAATAAATAACCCCCCCTTGCGTGGAGACAACCAAGGCATGCTTATCAGCCAGCGGGAAGAAGTCCGGGCACTCCCACATTTCGCCGGTGCTGACCGCATCTTTCCCCGGCAGGAGTTCATCCTTTCTGCCCTTGCATAACAGGTGGAGATAATCCCAGTGGATCAAATCTCTAGAGCGATAAAGTAAGACCATGCCGCCCTGACCTTTGACACCCGACCCTACGGCTAGAAACCACTCGTCAGCTTCGCGCCAGACACAAGGATCACGGAAGCCAGTGATCTCCATCCCCTGTGGGGGCGCAGCGATTACGGGATTGCCGGGATATTTGCGCCAGGTCATCATTCCGTCGTCGCTCCTCGCTATGCACTGGACCTGCGGAAAAACGCCCGTGTAGACAACCGTAGGGACGCCCTGGTCAACCACAGCACAGCCGGAAAAGCACCCATCCTTGTCAGGCCCGCCCGGGGTGGGCGCGAGCGCGATGGGAAGGTGCTTCCAGTGTAAGAGGTCGAGGCTGACGGCGTGCCCCCAATGCATCGTCCCCCAAAAGGCCCCGTTTGGGTTGTACTGATAAAACATGTGGTATTGGCCCTTCCAGAGGATGGGCCCGTTGGGGTCATTCATCCAGTTCGCTGGGGGCATCAGGTGATATTGGGGGCGCTGAGGGTCCGCGGCCAATTTCTCTTGCAGCGGTTCAATCTGCACTTGTTCAGGGCGAACGCCGGTACCGCTCGAAAGGGCAATCCTACCTCCCAGTGCGGTGGCAGTGGAGAGAGCGAGGAAATCGCGCCGGCTTACCGTTTTTCGCGCCGCCTCCAACCACTTGTCCACTTTCATCATCTCCGCCTGAACTTCCTTCGCCCTGAACCGCTGGCGTGGCGTTCCACTTAACCATATTACAGGCCAAGCGTGCCCACCACCCGTTGCGCCCCTCCCGCCGCTGCGGGAGGGGGTAGGGGGTGGTTGAGGTAAAGAATTAGCCGGGACACCACACAGGAAGCTTCATTTCCCCTTAGTTCATCGCGAAATTCAACTTTGTAAGTCTCGACTAGCACCAAAAGGAGCGTGACGAGGAAAGGCCCCAGGAATAAACCCAGGAAACCGAACACCCCGATGCCCCCAAGTACGCTGAGGAAAATCCACAGAGTGTCAATCTCCGCACCACGCCTCATGAAGATGGGCTTAACAAGGTTATCGACGGTCGCCATCTCAACGATGCAAATGGCCAGCAGGATGATTCCCTTCCATACTGCCCCCGTCAGAACGCAATAGACCACCAGCGGCGCCCCTACCAGTGCCGTCCCGACCACCGGGACTAACGATAGGAAAGCCACAACTGCACCCCAGAGCAAGGGAGACGGTAAGCCGAAAAGTATGAGACGCTGCTCTTCAAGCCCTGAGATAGTGCGCAAATTGTTCTTGCGCGCTGGCCGGCGACTAACCCCGAATTATTATTATGGGTCCACGATGATGCCGGCGATACCGACGATGCCTCTCGGGACGGGGGGAGTTCGTCGCGGTTGCGGGCGCAGGGCACACCGCGCCCAAAGTAAATGCCAGTAACAATGTAGCCAAAATCCGTTTGTACATGTTTTCCTCTCGCTCTATGGGTTACTCGGGGGGACCTCAGTATCTCAACCTCGACCCTCCCCGCGGCCGTAAAACCGGAAACAACGAATAGCTTGTGTGAACAAAAATACGAAGGGCCTCCTCGCGTGAGGGCACCCTTCGTGTTCCGATCGGTCTTGTTCAGGGTGCGGTCGGAGCCTTGCGCGCAGGCGTGTGCTTTGCGGCCGGCTCAGGCGCCCAGTATTGGGGATCGGCTTCGATCCAGGACTTCTCGACGTAGCTCCATTCCGGAATCACCATCCAGATGTTGTCCTCGACGCTGGCCACGCTCTCCTGGGAAAGCTGGTTCATCTGGCGCCTTCCCTCGTCGCCCAGCGCAGCGCCGAAGTCCTTCTTATGCGCCAAGCCAGTGTCCTGATCCTTGAGGGACGTCATCGGCACCAAGAGAAGATAGGCGTCCGACACACCCATCAGTCCTTCGTAAGCCGCCCAGGGGATGTTTTGGCCGATCTTGAGGTTGGCGTCTTGGTAAAGCTTCGCCAATTCCTTGAACTGTTCGTTGTGACCGGGGCGCATATGGAAGATGATTACCTCCCAGTAACGGGAGTGCGATATGTCCGCTCCGGCGACGTTGTTGCTGAGGTCGGGGCGGTAATGCCAGATGGTGTAGTGGACCTCGGATACGTAAAGGGCCTGACGCGCATCCAGCGCGTCTAACTTAGCGTCGGTCGCCGCGTCGCCGAGGAGCCACTCCTCATTCTTTTGCAGAGCCTCGAAAGAATCGTAGCCGGAGAGGTATATCGCTCGAGGTGAGCCGGTCAGGGCCTCCATCCCCAGGACGTGCGTCGGGTCCTTGAGTTGCTGCGACAAGGCAGCGGATTCTGAAGCAATTTTGTCGTAGGGTGCATCCGCGTAGGGCTTTATGTTGTCAGTTTGGATGTTGAGGATGTTGGGCGGCGGAGTTTGTGCCTGTGCGGCCAGGCAGCCTGCCAGTGCCAGGGACAATCCGGCGATGGAACATAGCCATTTCTTCATGTCTGCCCACCTCCAGGGGGCGAGAAGGGGAATTGCGCAAGAGGAAAGAATCGAAACCTGCGAATACTTCTTTCCCTCAACCGTTAGCCGGGTCTGGGATTGTGTGACTCCTCAGGCTCGGCAGGAAAACGAACCGACGGCGCCTCTTGCAAACCTAGCTTGCGCGCCCCCAAAGAGAATTGTCTGTTCCTTTTTATACACTCAGAGTGCGGCCACTTCTATGGCTAGCGCCATTCAACGGCATGTGAAGCCACCACCGAGGTAGGCTCCAGACTGTGCAACTATGCGCGATCGAAGGGCTTGAGGTTGTGAAATGACTCGCAGGATTTTGCGCATCTGTAAGGAGGGGGTAGTTGAGGTAAAGAATTAGCCGGGATACCACACTAGGAAGCTGCATTTCCCCTTAGTTCATCGCGAAATTCAACTTTGTAAATCTCGACCAGCACCAAAAGGAGCGTAACGAGGAAAGGCCCCAGGAATAAACCCAGGAAACCGAAGACCCCAATGCCCCCAAGTACGCTGAGGAAAATCCACAGAGTGTCAATCTCCGCCCCGCGCCTGATGAAGATGGGCTTAACAACGTTATCGACGGTCGCCACCGCAACGACGCATATGGCCAACAGGATGATCCCCTTCCACACTGCCCCCGTCAGAAGGTAATAGACCACCAGCGGCGCCCAGACCAGCGCCGTCCCGACCACTGGGACTAACGATAGGAAAGCCACGACTGCACCCCAGAGCAAGGGAGATGGCAAGCCGAAGCAAAGGAAAATCAGTCCACCCGCTGTGCCATGAATCAACGCTGTGGCGAGGCTACCACCGAAAGTCGCGCGAGCGATAGCACGGAATTTCTCCAAAATCTTTTCTTCGTACTCAGTGCGAAGAGGGCTTAACTGCCTGAGCTCCTGGAGTAGGTCCGGCCCCTTCAGAAGCAGATAATAAAGAGCAAAAAGCATCACAAGAAAGTTGACGACGAAATGAGTAATACCCGAAAAAACTGACGCGCTTCGGCTGACGAGAAACTCGCTCACGATGTGGATTGCTTTCGCGGCCAGCGCGCCGAGGTCAGGCTCGGGCATTCCCAATCCCTTGGTCTTTACAAGCAGCCACTGGTAAGAGGATGCTTTTCGGATAGCTTCAAAATACCCGGGACCGCCAGGCCCGACACGCGCTTCAAGCATCCGGTAAGCGCCGACGGACTGTTCAGCCAGCATGAACAAAAGAAACATGGCGGGCAGCACGATCACCACTGTGAGCAAAAAGCACGAAAGGGCGCTCGCCAAGCGGGGGCGGCGCAGCCGCCGTGAGAGGGCCGAAAACAGTGGGTGGAAGACTGAGGCCAGAATAGCAGCCCAGGCGAGAGCCGGCAGAAAGGGCTCCAGGATGCGGAAGACGTAATACAGCACGATAACGAGGACAATCAGGACTGCAATCCGGCCGTAGTCTGTGCGCTGCATGGTAGTTGTCCCGCCGCGGCGGGCCAGTCGTCAGTTCTCAGTTCGCCGCCTTGTACCCAGCCGTTGTCTGGCCAGGACCACCGCTCCCAGCGGTCCCGCATCGTCACCGAGCACCCCGGGAACAATCTTCACACGCCGGGCATCGTGACGGCGCAGAAAATACTGGTAAGCTGTCTTCCTGATGGGCGTCACGTAATCTCTTCCGAGCCGTCCGACGATTCCTCCTCCAATGATCACGTATTCAGGATCGAGCATATTGACGACGTTTGCCACCAGGATGCCAAGATAAAACTGCGCGCGCTCCACCACTTTTTCCATGACCGGATCACACTCTTTTAAGGCTCTCTGAATAATGCTGCTGGTCATGCGCTCCCTGCCCCGTTCCTTCATAAGCTTTAGGACAATGCTCTTTTCTCCTCGCCGAATGGCAGCACGCACGTCGCGCTCCATCGCGGTGCGGCTGGCCAAGGCTTCCGCGCAACCGCGGTTGCCGCAGCCACAACGCGGCCCGTTGACCTCCACGACTATGTGGCCCACCTCGCCGGCGGCGCCGCGAGCGCCCTGGTATAGTTGTCCTCCCGTAACGATGCCTCCACCAATTCCCGTCCCGACGAAAATCCCCACCAATTCCTGCGCTCCCCGGCCGGCGCCCAGGGCGTATTCCCCCATCATTCCGACGTTGACATCGTTTTCTACAAACACCGGCACCTTCAGCAGAGCCTCCAGTTTTGGCCCCAGCGCAACCTTCTTCCAACCCAAGTTCGGAGCATGATGAACAATACCGCCCACGGGGTCTACCGCTCCCGGCACGCCAATGCTCACGGTGCGCAGGTCGGATAGCTTCAGACCCGCCGACTGCACCGCGGCCTGAACCAGAACGGCAAGGTCCCCAACCAGACCATCAGGTTTTTGCATGGGGTTAGTAGGCGCTTTGTGCATTCCCAGAATCTTGTTTTCTGCATTTATCACCAAGGCGCGCAGGCGCGTTCCCCCCATGTCAATTCCCACCATGATTTCACTTTTAGCAGGCATGCAATTGTCCCCCCCTGGAAACACCCAAAACTCCGGCCAGCAGAGTTTAACCTACTTACTCATTTCAGGAAATGCCAGGCTAATAATTGCCCGAGTGCAGGGGCCAGGAGTCAGGATCGACTACTGAATCCTGCATGTTCAAATCTGGAGGAAATCATGTAGGACGTCATGTAGGAAAACGTTGACACTGCCCGTATTGAGAAGTAATCTTGGCGGGCTTTTCGAATGAAAGTGCGTCTGTGTGCCTATGCGTCTACTAGAATAACGATCCAATGGAGGTTTGGCCATGTTAGGAAACAAGATTTCCAGGCGTGATTCCTTTTATCTAATCGGAACCGGGGCGGCCCTTGCAGCCTCCGGGTTCAATACAAGTTGCAGGAAGGAAGCAGCACCCGCAGTAAAGCCAAGCCAAGCTGAGGTGGAAAGTCCCGAAGTCCTGGCAGACCGTGCCCGCCGAATGAAATGGTGGCATGAAGCCAGGTTCGGCATGTTTATTCACTGGGGTCTCTATTGTGAGATTGGCCATCATGAATGGGCTATGGAGATGGAGGGGATTCCGGTGCCCCAATACGAGGGGTTGGCCAAGATTTTCAAGCCTCAGCCCCACGCGGCGCGGGCCTGGGCCAAGTTGGCCAAGCAAGCCGGCCAGAAATACATGGTGATGACAAGCAAACACCATGAAGGCTTCTGCAATTGGGATACGAAACTAACCAACTATTGCGCGACGAAGCAGGGACCGGGTCGCGACCTGGTGGCGGAATATGTGGAAGCCGCCCGGGCGGAGGGGCTTCGTGTGGGCTTCTATTACTCGCTGATGGATTGGCACCACCCGGACGGGGCTCGCTGCGCTACCGACGAGGCGGCGCGGCAACGCTTTGTCGAGTACACTCACGGCCTGGTCCGGGAGTTGATGACCAACTACGGAAAAATCGATATTCTCTGGTACGACGTGGACTGGCCTTTAACCCCTGAGCAGTGGGAGTCCAAAAAGATGAACGAGATGGTGTTCAAACTCCAGCCGGACATCATCGTCAATAACCGGAATGGTCTGCCGGGGGACTTCTCGACGCCCGAGCAGGAAATTCGTGCCGAACGGGGAGGGCGCGCCTGGGAGTCCTGCATGACCATGAACGACAGTTGGGGTTACACCGAGGCTGACGACAACTGGAAAAGCCCCAAGACTATTGTCAGAAACCTGGTCACTTGCGCCAATGGCGCGGGAAACTACCTGCTGAATATTGGTCCGAAGCCGGACGGCTCGGTGCCTGAGCAATCAGTCCGCATCCTCACCGAGGTCGGCAAGTGGATGAGCAAGAATGGGCCAACGATTTACGAAACGGAACCTTGCAAAGCGAGCTGGCACACCTTCGCGGGATACACGCGCCAGGGGAACACGCTCTACATTCATGTCCACTACTGGCCGGCGCAAACGGCGGGAACCAAGGCGCTCGACTACTATAAACCACCCACGGTGGTGGCCATTGGCGGGCTGCGCACAAAGGTAAAATCGGCGCGCCTGTTTGCGTCAGGGAAGAAGGTGGATTTCGTGCAGGACGACATATCCGTGAGGTTTACGGGACTTCCGCAAGACGCGCCGGACCAACCTGTGACAGTCATCGCGGCGGAGTGCGAATCTGAGCCGACAATCGATAGTGAGTATGTCCGGAGGGAGAGACCAAGAGCCGGGGTGGGGGTATAGCCAAGAAAGAAATCGCGTCGTAGGGGCGGCCCTTGTGGCCGCCCTGGGGCAACCACAAGGGTTGCCCCTACTGCCGGAGGTGGGGAATCCTCATGCAGAGGCACGCCAAGGCGTGCCCCTGCGGCAGTTTTGTGTGTGAGGTAATGGAGGTTTGGCCATGTTAGGAAACAAGATTTCCAGGCGTGATTCCTTTTATCTAATCGGAACCGGGGCCGCCCTTGCAGCCTCCGGTTTCAATACAAATTGCAGGAAAGAAACAGCGCCCGCAGTAAAGCCAAGCCAAGCTGAGGTGGAAAGGCCCGAGGTTCAGGCAGACCGTGCGCGTCGAATGAAATGGTGGCATGAAGCCAGGTTCGGCATGATGGTTTGCTGGGGCCTCTATAGTCTGATCGGCCATCATGAGTGGGTCATGGAGATGGAGGGGATTCCAGTGTCCCAATACGAGGGGCTGGCCAAGATTTTCAAGCCTCAGCCCCACGCGGCGCGGGCCTGGGCCAAGTTGGCCAAGCAAGCAGGCCAGAAGTACATGGTCTTGATATGCAAGCACCATGAGGGCTTCTGCCTTTGGGATTCAAAGCTAACCAACTATTGCGCGACGAAACAGGGACCGGGTCGCGACCTGGTGGCGGAATATGTGGAAGCCGCCCGTGCGGAAGGACTTCGCGTAGGCATCTATTACTCGCTGATGGATTGGCACCACCCGGACGGGGCTCGCTGCGCTACCGACGAGGCGGCGCGGCAACGCTTTGTCGAGTACACTCACGGCCTGGTCCGGGAGCTGATGACCAACTACGGCAAAGTCGATGTTCTCTGGTATGACGTGGATTGGCCTTTGACCGCCGTGCAGTGGGAGTCCAAAAAGATGAACGAGATGGTGTTCAAACTCCAGCCGGACATCATCGTCAATAACCGGAATGGTCTGCCGGGAGACTTCTCGACGCCCGAGCAGGAGATTCGCGCCGAACGGGCAGGACGCGCCTGGGAAACCTGCATGACCATGAACGACAGTTGGGGTTACGCCGAGGCCGACGACAACTGGAAAAGCCCCAAGACTATTGTCCGAAACCTGGCCACTTGCGCCCATGGCGCCGGAAACTACCTGCTGAATATCGGCCCAAAGGCGGATGGCTCCGTGCCTGAACAATCAGTCAGCGTCCTTCGCGAGGTCGGCAAATGGATGAGCAAAAACGGGCCAACCATTTACGAAGCGGAACCCTGCAAAGCGAGTGGGCACACGTTCGCGAGATACACGCGCCAGGGAAACACGCTCTATATTCATGTCCACTTTTGGCCGGCGCAAACGGCAGGAACCAGGGCACTCGACTACTATAAACCACCCACGGTGGTAGCCATTGGAGGACTGCGCACAAAGGTAAAGTCGGCGCGCCTGTTTGCCTCAGGGAAGAAGGTGGATTTCGTGCAGGACGACATATCCGTGAGGTTTACGGGACTTCCGCAAGACGCGCCGGACCACCCAGTAACAGTCATCGCGGCGGAGTGTGAATCCGAGCCCACCATCGATGGCAGCTATGTCCGAAAGAACAGACCGAGAGCTGATGTGGGGATATAACGATGCCGCTCCGCCTTCTTGCCTTAATACTCCTGCCTGCATTCCCGCTTGCGGCTCAGCAACAAACCGAATCGAACCGGGCGCCCTGGTACAAGCCGCCGCAATTGTTCGTCATGACCGGTTATATTGCCAACTCGACAAATGGCGTTTGGGGACCGGAATACATTGTGAATGGGACTTGGACCCCTGCCAAACAGGAAGAAGCAGTGCGAGCCTGGGAAAAGGGTTTGGGCGATCACTACGACGCCGACAAGACCATTCAAGAATTCCAGGATGCCGGGGCGACGGGCGTGATCTTCTATGACAAGTGGCACGATGGACTTGTCAATCACGCCACACGCCTGACCGATTTCAAGACGCACCGCGACTTCCTTAAGGCGACTCTTGCCGCTGCCAGGAAGCATAACATGGCGAGCGTGGTGTACTACTCCGTGGGGTTGGACAACAATCCTGAAGCGAAGTTTCGCGACTGGACTTGCCTGAACGCGCAGGGCAAGCCCATGGGACTTGCTTTTTCAACGGAGTGGAAATCCTTCTATTCGCCTTACCGCCAATACGTCATTACGCAGATGGCGGAGATTCTAAAGGACGACGGTCCGGTGGACGGATTCTGGCTCGATCTTTACCTTCAGCCAACGCCGATTTCCTACGATCAATTCACACTCCGCCGATTTGAGGAGCGCTATCACATCTCGGTCAGCCAGGCATCCCCGGCACAATTTTCCGAGTTCCAGTTGACCACCCTGAGGGATTTTTTCCTGGAGATTCGACAGAAGCTGCAAGGCATTCAGCCCCATATCAGCTTCACATTCAACGGGGCGGGAATGGCGGATGTCGTGGAACCGGCAAGAGCCCGTCAAGTCGATTCATTGGTTGATTGGTTCTCTGTCGAAGGGCACACCTGGCCAAATATTGACAGGTCATCACAAATCATGCACGCCGCGGATCGTCCATCCGAAGAAGGCATCCTGATCAATTCGTCCTGGTACGCCCCCCTCAGTGACGATGCTCCTCCTCCCGTGGAATCCCAATCTGAGGCTGTGGCTCTGGCCGCCGCCACCTGGATTCATGGCGGAAACGCCTACGCGGCAATCACCCCCGGCCACTCGGGTGTTTACGATAAAGAGGGAGACCTTCGCCTCCTGGCGGCCATGGGGCGGTGGCTGAAAGACAATCGACCCTGGCTGCTGGACGGCCGCCCGTATGCCGAAATAGGAGTTTTGACGGGGCATCCTGCGGAAGACGTGGAGAGAATTCCCAATTTAGGCGATTTGTGGAAGGCCTCGCACGGGTTCAGCTCTGCTCAAGCTGAAGCTGACCCCGGTTACGATACCTCTCTAAGCCTGCGGAAGATGGGATACCTCACGGAGCGGGTGGGTGGGACATTTACCTCGCGCAAATTCGACCTTGGCTCTTACCGAATGCTGCTCTTACCGGAAACGGCCCTCCTGGATGACCGCGACATCGACGACATCCGGGAATACGTTCGGAAAGGCGGCACGCTACTCAGCTTTGGCCATGCTTCCCTGTTCGACCGAGAGGGGCACAGAAGAAGCGGTTTCGCCTTGGCCGAAGTGTTCGGATGCGAATACGCGGGGACCTTGCCTGGTTACAAACGGCTGTCTTTTTTGCCCGGATCGGGGCTGGCCTCGACTCTCTCATTGAACCCGGGCGCGCTCGCGGTCAAACCCACATCCGGGAGAGTCTTGGCGCAGTGGGAGTATGCCGGGGATTCTCCGGCCATCGTGGAAAACACTTATGGCCTTGGCCGCGCGATTTACGTAAGCGCGGAAGAAACCGCCTTCGGTGAGGGCAGTGCACTTCTAAATGAGTTGACTGCCCGCCTCATCGGCGCACCTACCTTTGAGGTCCATGGCGCGCGCCATTACGCTCTGCTCGTCAATCGCAAGGGCGACGATCTGCTCTGCTACCTCCTCAACCGTGATACAGCGCCGGCTGGCTACACTCAGGGACGACGGACAAAGGTCTCGGAGACGCCACAGTTGGAGACGCCAGAGCCCGTTCGTCTGACCATCCAAACGGCTTCGCTCCGCGACGTCGCATCGGCCGAATTGATTCCATCGGGCCAGGCAGTGGGGATCAGCCGGCAGAAGGGTTCGATCGAATTGGACTTCGATGCCGCGCCATCGGTAACGACCGTGCGACTCAGTCGCCCGTAGTTGTAACGTCGTCGCGTGAAACAAGGACCGTCTGGCACAGGGCTGCGCTCCGAAGTGCTGTACGGAGTGCCCTCGAGGGAAAGCGCGTTCGAGCCGCTGTGGACGTCCACAATTCCCAGCGTCGTTTGCTTGGGCGAGAGGGGCGTGTCCTCCTTCTCCCTCGCCAGGTTTCGCCGGCTGAAAATGCTTGTTAGCCCGCTTTTCGCTTTGGGAACAGTCCAATGCAACTGATGAGGCTATAACAGTTCCTGTCTATGCTCGTCTGATCGCGCTTGCCAACACGAAATAACTTATCGGAACTGCTTGATACAATAAACCTAATACGGCAGTAACGATTACTCCATTCAGTGTTAGTTGACCTGAACTGATAGAGAGGTAATAAGCGTATGCGGAAAGCGGCATATAGAGCAAGACCCCAATGATTACACCAGGCGCATACCCCTTTACCCTGACGCACCCCATGATGTGCATCAAGCCGTTGATGAAGAGCAGAGCTGCCACCGACATGCTGAAGGCAAGTACGTTTTTACCAATCGCAATTGCCACAAGGCACAACAGCAATTGCAAGCCGTTGATGATAACCGCCGTTGGCGCAGTTACCAACGGCGCAAACTTGGGACTAAGCCGCTTCATAACGTCCGTGAAACCACCTGGGTAGAAGTACTCTTCCCCCATGTGAATCATGGAGACTATGAGGAACGCGATGAATATCCACTCCATTTAATTTCTCCTTCACTGCGCCGCCGAAGGGCAATTGAAATGAACATACTCCCCTTTTCCGCTGTATTCCTTTACTGTCCGCAGCGCCTGATCGAAGAAGCGGCCATGAAGAAGCATACCCCGTTCGTCGCGCGCGATTATACAGTCTGCGGAAAAACTCGCTTGGCCTGTCATTCCGAGGAGTCCTGCGTTCGCGGGACGACGAGGAATCTCGCAAGTCCGTTCTTTTCGGAGCGAGATTCCTCGCTCCGCTCGGAATGACAAGGTTTACAGAGGTTTTTGCGCAGCCTGTATAACCCTACACCGTCACGAGTGAATGAAATAACGCAGGAAGAGCCGCGGAGTCTCAAAACCCGAGACCCCGCGCTACCCGCTACCGGCTCTACGGAGCGTTCATTCGAACACCACCATGACATGTGGACCAACCTTGGGGATCATCACCTCGAGGGTGTGGCCTCGAGTCTCGATTCCTAAAGGCATATGACGTGGCCAAACCATCGAGGCCCTTCCACCGACCCCAAGACCTTCCGAAATGCTCACCCGGAGATCGAAGGCTGGAAGGTCGGGCTGCCAGTTCACCAAGTGTAAAATGTGGCGGTGTTGGCTTGGCTGCGCATTCAGGCTGGCCCAGATCTTCTCCGATCCTTTGAGTCGCCACGGAGCCCGAGGCGCCAAGTAGCGGACGATCTCTTCCACGAGTTGCCCGACCCAGCGCACTCCCGCCCCCTCCCCCGTCTGCCACGCTGAGCGGGCGAAGATGCTTGCGCAGACGTACACGCTTTGGCCCTTCCCAAACTGGTTCACGTGGAGAGCGGCATGATTCGTGACCTTTCCGGGTGAATTTGCAGGCGTGCCCGCATCTGCCATGAGAGAGGCAGTGGCTTGGCCGCCTGCGGCGCGAACCCACACCGAATCCCCGGGAACAATCAAGGCCGTGGCCGCCAAGGAGCGAAGAATCACATGCGACGAGACTGAAGGAGCAATATAACCGGGTTTTTTGGTATCTTCGGTTTGAACTGCATTCGTGGGTGTCTCATCGATATTCACGCCGAACACATCCGCCAAAGCAAAATCTTTCCGGGCATTCCCGTCGGCATCAAAGAGAGAGGATTCTGCTGTGGCGAGGAGGCTTCCGCCGCCGCTCACGTATTCTCGCACCGCCGCAACCTGAGCATCGGTCATGCAGGCTGTGTTGGGAAGAATGACCAAGGCATACGGCTTCAGGAACTCAAGCTTCAGATTCCAGTCGGCAATCACTGCATGCTGGATGTGAAGAGCATCGAGCATGCGGAGGGAACCGAGCATATCCTTAGCGTGGCAACTGAGGTCAGAACGGCCTCGATAAAACATGGTGGGCTCGCTGCTCACGATGCCCACATGCTTCAGTGGCTCCGCGCCCTTGATATAAGGAGTCTTCTCCTTGACCTCTTTGAATATTACGCCCCAATGATCGATAAAATTACGGGCGGCTTCTCCGTCTACTGAGGTGCGGTCGTAGCGATAAGGCATGCCTCCGATGGCGAGGGTACGGCCGATTCTGGCTCGAACCTCATCAGGATCAAACGGGTCGAGAATCGAAAAAGGGTTGTTAAAGGTCACCCTGAAGGGCTTTGGGTAGGCAATGCCTCTTGTCCAATCAGCGTGCTCTCCGCCGCTTCCTGCTTCCGTAAAGGCGTAATCTGTTTGCGGGTTGAGGTGTGGTGGCTCGGGAACAAAACCTGCAAACTCGGGTCGGCCTGGCATGGCGATTTCCGGACCTGGGCCGTTGAAGGTCACCTCGACACGAGGGTCACGTTCTTTGATTGCATTTCGGAGTTTCTGCCAGTAGTTATCGATCTGCTTGATTTCCCAACGCAACGTGGCTCGCCAATCCGGATCGGCTTCGAGAGAGGTTGGGTAAGGGCGGCCCAAGTCTTGCTTGAACTTCTTTACGGTGAATTGCGACTGCCCGTACTTGAGAAATGTTATGCCATCGGCAAAGAAGGCATCACCTCCGTAGTCAGGAATGAGCTCCCGGATGACCTCGACGTACCAGTCTGCCGCCGGTGAATTTAGGTCAGGGTGGTATCCACCAAATGCCGCTGTGTAGAGGCTGCCATCCGGGTTGCGAAGCCCCCATTCCGAATGCTGTTGGATCAGGTAGTCCCCCCACATGGTGGGGACGTAAAGCTCCATGGCAATTCCCTTCTCGTGGCCCAACCTGATTATTTCCTTCAAGTAATCGTATTGGAGCGAGGGATGCCGCACACCGACCTTGCTGTTATAAAACGTGTATCCCGAGATTGACATGCAAAAGACCATCAATGAGTCGGAACAAATCTCGACCAACTCGTCGATTTCGCTGGCAGCACTCAGATGGGCGTAATTCGACAGGGGCTTAACGTGGCCCTCGAGCTTGTCAACCCAGTTGAAATCAAAGCAGTATTCCCGGTAGGAGTCAGACAGCCGGGGTCGGGGAGGCTCTGATTCTGCTGTGTTCGCCGTTGTTCCTTTAGCATTGGACATGGCATCGGCGACCCTCCTCGAGAATGCCAACGCGGGTAGAGCGAATGCTGAGAACTTCGAAAACTCACGCCGATTCATCCCAACCTCCTTTAGAAAAGGGGAACCGTTCGGTGGTCATTGGCCTGTCCGCAGAGCGAGGCAGGATATTGATGAGATTGGAGCGGGGGACGGGAATCGAACCCGCGACGTCCAGCTTGGGAAATTGCACGTAGATTCAAAATACATTCTTTGGCGTCTACGGTGTTGATTTCTGGCGATAGAAACCCCTCTAGTTTCAGCGACCTGCTCCGACGCTCCTTTTAATGGAGCAAAAATGGAGCAGAAATACCCAGATCGTCATAGGAGCCTGACCACCACTAATGTCTCGTTGGAAGAATTAACGAACCGCTGCGTCACTCCGAAAGGCGGTGGCAAATGAAACTCACCGCCGCCGAACTCGCTTTCGTCCGTAAGGAAGAATTATACATCACGGAGAAGGCCGATGGCTGCAGGAAGCTAGGGGCATCTTCCAGGAGCTGCGGCGCAGTGGTCCGGGCGGTTTGAGCTTTCGCTGCAGTGCGCCCGCCTCATCGTCCAAGCACTGTGCGAGCAATTGGACTCCCCGCCTAAACAAGCAAGCGTAGCGCCGACTTCCGTCTTTGAGATCTACAGTTCTTCCTCAGATTCGCACTTTCGAATCCAAAGGCATACTCACACGGTCAATCGTTAATCCGCATTGGCGCATTGTGCAGTACTGCACAAGCGCCTTTTCAGGTCTACGCCGGGTTCACGCCTCCATGCGTTATCCCTGCGATCAGATGAGTAGCAGTTCACCGCAGTGATTAGGCAGGCTGTGTAAGATGCGTGGAGAAAACGTCTGGAGACTGGGTAGCTTACTCCGCAGTTGCAAGGGAACGCCTAGCCACTTCCCGCGGCTCATCCAGAACACCCATTGCAGAGTTCCACAAATCGGCTGCCTGCATCCGTCCATGCCTCTGGGCGAGTCGCTGCCTCGTGGTGGGATTGGGATTCGTGGACACTGATAGCGCTCGGACGTCGACATTGCTTGAGAAGGGCGTTACATAGCCAACTGGACTTGCCGTTTCCTTGAACCCCGTTTCTGGCTAGTTTGCGAGTAACCGACAATCCACCCGCAAGCGTTGCGCGAAGCGAGCGCCAAGAATCGAGATGGGTTTCCTACGGGGACAGCCCGGGTTCTATCCGGTTTCCCTATGGGCGCTTCCGTCCCAGGAACCGGCCCTAACTATCTATTTGCCAGAGTTGGGCGGTTGGGAGGAAATCCGTAGAGATGCGTCGGTCTTCGCTCACCCACGGAATCGAAAACCTTGGAGAAAAATGACAGAAGAATCTCGTCTAGCGTCTGGGCTTTGCTGTCTCCCAACGGGCAGCGGTGAGCGATCTCCGTTTTGTGAAGAGGCCCGACCTGATTACTCAACGGGTTGCTCTCCCAGTTAAAGTACAATCCCTTCACGCCAGCAAGCCCCAGCTCGACGTCCCAAGGCGGCTTTAGGTCGAGCTTTGTTGTTGCGAATTCAATAAGCCTCCGCAGAGTGTCGTAGTAGGTTTGTTCAAGGACAAAAGCCGATAGACACGGTAGCTGGACATATTGTGGCACTCTGTCACGCTCGGTTCTAATCAACGCGGCGCTGACGCACCAAATCTCACCGTTCTGAAAGAGCTGAGTCGATGCGGTCAGATTCAATTCAGTAAAGGTGCAGGTGATTGCACCGTATGGGTTGAGGCCGTGTAGAACAGTTGCGTACGCGCCATCCCTCAGCAGGGGCGCAACGAGAACTACATCCTTAAGGGTGGCCAATTTAATCGGCCTTCCAAGTGCTACCCTCGGAATCAGCCGAACATAGCTTAAACTCTGAATCCGATAAGCCAGATCGTAGCCGGTGGGCGAAAGCACCTCTCCCGCTGTAAAGTACGCGGCCTTGTTAAAGGTGGGCTGGGTCTCTTCAAAAACGGGCTGGATTTCCTCAACGCCAGTTACCCAACGGCCGACCTCCAGGCGCTCTTTTCCTGCATACGTGAGCGTTACCTTTTCTCCGATATGGCGATCGCGCCTCCCCAATTCTATCCCGAGCTCGATGGCACGTTGTTCCAATGCATTCATCAATTTTCCAAGCCCGTTTGCTTCGAACAGGTTTACCCAGTGCCAGCGATGTAGTCGGTCGGGCACCTCACACTCATCGAGCCTAACCGGAATGATGAAGATGGTCCCCTCAGGCTGTTCGTCAGCTTCATCTAAAGCCAGCTTAATTTCTTTTTGGGCGAAGCCACGAGTGGTTACGGAGGCCCGTGAAATACACACAAGAACGACATCGCTTGCGTGGACTGCCTTTCTGATCGTCAATTCCCAGTCCTCTCCGGGCACGAGATCCTCTTCATCAAACCAGGGACTGACTCCCTCACCGCTCAATTCGCGGTACAAGTGCCGGACCGCCGGCTTGTCTAATCGTGAGTGGCAGAGAAATGCACGGAGCATCCGAGTGTGCGTTGGAGTTGCAACTTTTCGACTATCTGAAATCTCTGGCTGGGGCGGTTTAGAAGCCAGTGCTTGTGAGCCTTCGCTGGGCACAAAGAACTCTATTGCCCTTTCTAACTCCCGCTGGACACGATGGTCATTGATGCAGTCCTCCAACTGCTCATAGCTGAATTCCCATCTTTTTATGTTGCTGTCGAATACAGCCTCGACCCAATAGACCATGTGGTCAAAGTCCTTATGCCACTTAACCGACCCTGACAGCTTTACGCCTCGTTCGCCGGCGATCTTGGCAATCTCGCTCTCCACCCATTTACGCCCCTGGCCGCGCTCTTCAGATGACATCTTTGCCGTCTCCAGCCTTCACAAGGATACATCCCCCGACGTATCGTTGTCAGATCGGAATGCGTCCCCCCTTCCGGTCGGATGACGGGGCACTCGGAAACAATCAATTTGACCCGTTCAAACCTAACGTCTGACTCCTCCGAAGTCCCCCTCGGGGCCCCGAACCCCGTTTGAACGAAGCCGCTAGCGCGGCGGACGCTTCGCGTGAGTGGAAGTGGAGGTGGTAGTGCTGAGCTAGGTTATTGTCGGGTCATAAGGAGGTTCCCTATGACCCGTTTACGCA
>Ga0182011_10000869_pt1 | contig 26331 bp, 38 predicted proteins | sample 711E1DmetaG_FD_120481 | JGI IMG/M metagenome (GOLD analysis project Ga0182011, IMG submission 120481) | Permafrost microbial communities from Stordalen Mire, Sweden - 711E1D metaG | ecosystem: Environmental > Terrestrial > Soil > Wetlands > Permafrost | place: Sweden: Stordalen | collected...
GAATCTGTTTCATCTAAAATCGATAAAATCGGGTCCAGGACAGCCATGTGGAATATTTCGTTGCGCTTCTTTTCACCGCCGGAAAATCCTTCATTCACCGGTCGGTTTAAAAAACTTTCATCCATCTCAACTATTTTTACCTTCTGTTTGATGAGAGCAAGAAAATCAATTGCATCAAGCTGCTCCAACCCTTTGTGTTTGCGGATGGCGTTGAGCGCTTCCTTGAGAAAATAAGAATTATTCACTCCCGGAATTTCCACCGGATATTGAAAGGCAAGAAATAATCCTTCGCGTGCGCGTTCTTCCGGAACCATTTCCAACAAATTCATTCCCTTATAGAAAACCTGGCCGTCGGTTACGGTGTATGCTTCACGCCCTGCAAGGACTCCAGCAAGCGTACTTTTTCCCGAACCGTTCGGTCCCATGATCGCATGAACTTCCCCGGCATTCACCGATAAATTGATGCCGCGCAGGATTTCATTTCCATGGACACTTGCATGCAGATTTTTAATTTCAAGCAGATTCATTTTTTCATCTTTCATTGATTACTGTTTCATTGTTCACTGTTATCCCACGCTTCCTTCGAGACTCACACCGAGCAATTTCTGTGCTTCAACTGCAAACTCCATCGGCAACTCGCGAAACACTTCCTTGCAAAAACCATTGACGATAAGATTCACAGCATCTTCTGAAGAGAGTCCGCGCTGCTTACAATAGAATATCTGGTCATCGCCGATTTTGGAAGTCGTCGCTTCGTGCTCGGCTTTCGCGGAAGTATTTTTCACTTCAATGTAGGGAAATGTATGTGCACCGCATTTGTCGCCTAACAGCAGCGAGTCGCATTGTGAAAAGTTTCGCGCGTTCACTGCGCCCTTTTTCATATCAACTAATCCGCGATAGGAATTCTGTCCGTGCCCTGCAGAAATTCCTTTCGAGACAATTGTGCTTTTCGTATTCTTCCCTATGTGAATCATCTTCGTACCGGTATCAGCCTGCTGGTAATTGTTAACGACCGCGACGGAATAGAATTCTCCGACCGAATTGTCGCCCATGAGAAGCACACTGGGATATTTCCATGTAATCGCCGATCCGGTTTCGACCTGTGTCCACGAAATTTTGGAATTCACTCCTGCACATTTACCGCGCTTTGTGACAAAGTTGTAAATACCCCCGCGTCCTTCTTTATCGCCGGGATACCAGTTCTGCACCGTTGAATATTTGATTTTCGCATTATCCAGCGCAACCAATTCCACCACTGCCGCATGCAATTGATTTTTATCCCGCATAGGCGCCGTGCATCCTTCCAAATAACTCACCTGAGCGCCTTCTTCCGCAACAATGAGTGTCCGCTCGAACTGTCCTGTGGATGCGGCATTAATACGAAAGTACGTTGACAACTCCATCGGACAGCGAACTCCTTTGGGGATGAAGCAGAACGATCCATCACTGAACACTGCCGAATTCAACGCGGCAAAATAATTATCATTCGCCGGCACAACAGAACCGAGATATTTCTTCACTAAATCAGGATGCTCGCGGACTGCCTCGGAAAAAGAGCCGAAAATTATTCCCAGCTCTTTCAGCTTTTCTTTAAATGTCGTCGCCACGGAAACACTGTCGAAGACGGCATCCACCGCAACACCGGCGAGCCATTCCTGTTCACGAAGCGGAATGCCAAGCTTATCGTATGTCTTCAGTAACTCCGGATCGACTTGCGACAAATCCTTGAGCAGCGATTTTTGTTTCGGTGCCGAATAATAAACAATAGCCTGATAATCGATGGGCGGATAATGTATATTCTGCCAATGCGGTTCTTTCATCGTTTGCCAATGCCGGAATGCCTTCAGCCGCCAATCAAGCAGCCAAACAGGCTCCTCCTTTTTTGTAGAAATCAAACGGATGATATCCTCGTTCAAACCGGGCGGTGCGGAGTCAGCTTCAATGTCCGTGACAAACCCGTACTTGTATTCTTGAGCGGTAAATTCTTCTATGGTATTCGTTTCATCGTTCATAAATTTCGCAGTCTGTAGACCGGTTACACAATTTGTTCCAGTGTTGTATTCTCAAGCAGCAAATTCAAGTTATGTTGCATTTTCCCGAGCGGTTTGCGGATCGTGCATGCGTTAAAGATAGAGCAATCCTCTCCGCCTTCAGCATAGCATTCGGCAATGGTCGGCTTTTCATTTTCAATGACGCTTATGATGCTTGAGACCTGTAATTCATTTGGTTTTTTTGTAAGCGAATATCCGCCATGCATTCCCTGTATTGAACCGACAACACCGGCTTTTGTCAGTTTCTGTAAAATCTTTGCAAGAAGTTCATAAGGCATGTCGTACTTCGCTGCAATTTCCTTCGCAGTGAATACCTGTCCCCTCGGATTCATTGCCATGTGCCGGAGAGCGATCAAACCATATTCTACTTTTTTTGAGAGCTGAAGCATAAATACGACTATTCCAGTCTTATATTACTCCAAAAAATAAGAGTCATTGAATGACTCTTCCTGTTTCAATATCATTTTCTTTTTCCATTAAATCAAGTATAGATAAAACACTCTTTTCTAATACTCTTTGAAGAGTACACATTTTTATTTATCTTGTCATTTAAATGGAAGCTATTCAAACACAAAACCTTACGAAGCACTATCGATCCGGTCTCTTCAAAAGAAAGAACATTCCTGCACTCGAAAAAGTTTCCCTTTCCGTCGAGCAGGGTGAAATATTTGGATTGCTTGGCCCCAATGGAGCTGGAAAAACCACATTCGTCAAACTTATTCTTTCTATTGTGCACCCAACATCAGGCACTGCGACCATTCTTGATTTTCCTTTAGGAAAACGGGAATTAAAAGAGTATTGCGGATATTTACCCGAAAATCATCGATATCCCGGATTTCTTACTGCGGAAAATACCTTAGTATTTTTTGGGAGATTAAACGGATTACCGGAGACGAATTTGAAAGAGAAGGCGCATGCTCTTCTCGAAACGGTCGGATTGAAAGACTGGGCAAAAGTCAAAACAAAAAAATTCTCCAAAGGGATGCTGCAGCGGCTTGGACTCGCACAGTCGCTGATCAACGATCCGAAGATATTGTTCTTGGATGAACCCACTGACGGTGTGGATCCTATTGGGCGAAAAGAAATCCGGGACTTACTGTTAAGTTTAAAGGCGCGGGGCACAACTATTTTCTTAAACTCGCATCTTCTTTCGGAATTGGAAATGGTCTGCGACCGCGTAGCGATTCTGAACAAAGGAAAAGTGGTTCGTTTGGGAACAATTGCCGAATTGACAACTCAGAAATTAGCATATGTACTTCAACTGTCTTCTCCCGTCACAAAGGAGATACGGGAACAATTACAACAGACAATCCTCCCTATCGAGTATAATAACACAAGTCTGGTTGTTTCATTGCACGACAAGTCCGAGCTTAATAGGATCATCGACATCCTCCGTGCAGGCGGTATCGGAATTGAAAGTATGAATCAGCAAAAGACGTCGCTCGAAGATTACTTCATACAGATTATGAAAGGAGAAAACGGGCAGTGAGGTTCTGGGGTATGTTTCGGTTCACCGTTGAAGAAGCAGTGCGCAGAGGAACGCTTATTTTTTATTTTATCGTCGCAACAATTATTTTAATATTATTGACTCTTGGCATCAGTCATCCGACGAATGAACCGGATATGGTGACACTCTTTGGAAATCCGCTTGCCCGCTTATCACAACAGGGATTGAATGTTGTTGAATTTCTTCTTATTCAATTGCATTCGTTATCTATATTTTGGATCATTATTTTCGGTATGTTCGGCGTCGCCGGACTGATTCCATCCATGCTTGAGAAAGGAACGATCGATCTCTTTCTCAGCAAACCACTTACGCGAGCCGAATTGCTTATGGCACGTGCGCTTGGCGCCGTATCCGGCATTGCTATCAATCTTCTCTACTTCTTTCTCGGTGTGTGGCTTATCTTTGGTTTGAAAGTTGGAGTGTGGCACTGGGCATTTCTATCTTCTGTTATTTATGTTATTTATGCATTTGTTTGTTTCTTCTCCGTCGTCACCATCGTCGGATTAATAACGCGGAGCGCCGGCTTTTCCATTATGCTGGCATTTGTTTTCTCTATTGTTTCGTGGGGACTCGAGGTAAGGGAAAATGGATTGTACAGACTCTGGGACAATGTAGTTTATCACCGTTTACTCGATGCACTGTATTATCTCACGCCGCAGCTTAATGCCATGCTCGGAAATTCTACCCGTGTCATCGGAAAACTTCCCTTTATTCCCAATACACCGGATTTTACATTCATGCCCTTCATATACTCTTTTTTCTCAACATCTCTTCTCTATCTTCTCTCCGTTTGGTATTTCTCCCGCCGGGATTTTTAATTTCAGAACTCCTCTCTTCTGTCTATTTGTTTGTGATACGTTTTCTCTCTAATTTCTGACAGAAAAAGGAATTTTTATCATCGAACTCTTTTATGAAATACGATACTGGCTCGAAGGTACCTATACCTTACGGATCCTGGTCGACTTCTTCGATCTATTCTTTAAGATTGGGCCATATCTTCTCATCAGCATTGCATTGAATGTTACTGCTCTACGATACTTTCGAGGTAAAAAAATTCTTTTCTCAACAAAAAGCGAATTGGGCTCTATTATCCTCGCTTCAGCTGTAGGCATTATCTCTCCGTTGCCAACGTATGCAGCAATTCCTATAGGTCTTTCATTTATGGCAGCAGGAATTCCATTCAGCGCTGTGATTGCATTTATTATTTCATCCCCGTTGATGAATCCCACGGTCTTCTTTCTTACTGCAACACAGATTGGAATGGAAATGGCAATCGTGAGGACTGTGACCGCATATATCCTAGGAATGTTGGGCGGATTACTCATTATGAAAGTTTTCAAATCACTTTCTTCGCCTAAAAAAGCGCCGATGACCGGTCAAAATACTCCACGAAGACCGCTTTATGTAGACATGTACAAGAACACGATCTATGTTGGGAAATATTTTTCTCTTGCAATCCTGCTCAGTGCCGTAGTGAAAGCATTAATCCCGCCAGAAGCTGTAAGATCACTTCTTGGAAATAATGCTAAGATGGGAACCTTGATCGCAATAGGAATGGGTATTCCATTCTATTCGTGTGGCGGGGCAGCAATACCTTTCATCGAGACTTTAATGGAATTGGGTATGAGCAAAGGTGCAATTCTCGCTTTCTTCATTGCGGGACCTGCAACAAAGCTGGAGACTTTATATTCCTATAAATCCTTATTAGGAACAAAAGTTCTCGTGTTCTATTTAGTACTTACACTGACATTTTCATATATTGCTGGTATGGTGTATTCTTTTTTCTAACCTCAAGGCACATCATGCATTTCTTCAAAAGCAGAATCTTTAAATTTTCATCAATACTCATTTTATTTTCCTTCTGGATGTACTGGGATTTATCACAGGCCTACGACAGTAGGAGCATGACCTATAAATCATTCGTGTTCAATTCGGAGATGAAAACAGTCGCATCTCCGCCCGCAACTGTTTCTCTTGTACGATCAAATGATCCGGCAATAGAAAATCCTTGCGGTGTGACGGATGAGGGAATTTCCTATCAAACAATTGTACAAATGGTGCGGAGAGCAGTTTATCTTGCCGATGAAACTGGATTACGCAGTATTATCAAAAGCGGAGATACTGTACTCATCAAACCAAACATTGTTCAGCAGGATTCCAGCGGAAGCGGCGGCGTAACCGACATTCGTGTCGTGAAAGCATTGGTCTATCTCATCGATTCGATTGATCATAGACATATCAAAATTATTGTTGGCGACGGTTCACCTCGTCCATTCACGACATTTGAAAAAGCCAGCGGTACAACAGCAACGCCTTGGAACGCTTTATTCGATGTGCCCGGATATCAGCAGCTAAAAACAGAAGCGCTGGCAGACAGCATTGATTTCCGCTTATCAAATCTTAATGGAAATTCAAGTACAAATCCTTGGACTGAATTAGACTCCGTGAATGTACCAGGAGGTGGAAATGCACAACCGCAAGGTGGCCATTATTATATACATCAGGATGTTACCCGCGCAACCGTCTATATCACCGTACCTGTTCTGAAAATCCACAATCAACCCGGATACACCGGTGCGCTGAAAAACCAAATCGGTCTTGCTCCAAGTACACGTTATCGATTTAATAAAACAACCGGAGTTACACAAGAAGGCCGCTACCATAAATTGCTGCATCTCTCTCAAGCACCATATCAATGGCAGGATAAGGAGATTGTTGATTTGTGCATTCTCGCAAAGATCAAATTCTGCGTGGTGGATGCGATTACGTGTTTGCAAACAGAAAAATCGCCGGAATATCTAGATTCTCATCACTATAGCCTGCAAATAAAAAATCGCGTAAAAATGAATACCATCATTGCCGGTGTTGATCCTGTCGCCGTTGACAATGTCTGTTGCAGATTCATAGGATTAAATCCTGATGATATTGAACATATTACGCTTGCAGAAAGAAATGGATTGGGGACAAATGATACAAGTAAAATTACTATTGCCGGTGCCGATCTTTATCAAAACATTACACGATTGAAGAAGGGTCTCTTGCCTAGCAGCCAATTTGGGCAAAGCAATAGAAATTGGATTCTTAATGGACCGTATCCAATCGGTAGTGCAGTGAGTCCAATCGATACCCAATACATTCCGAGTGAAGCAACGGTATCGCCTGCACCTGGTGTGAATAATTGGAGCCAAAGCATTTATTTTATCAATGATCGGATTAATTTAGCAGATTATTATCAAACACAAGGAATGAGCACCGCTAATGTTGTCAGTTATGCGTTTGCATATTTCAATGCACCATATCAACAGCAAGCACAACTTTGGGTCGGTTCTGATGAAGCCTTTAGAGTATATATTAATGGCACAATGGCATACAATTACAATACTACACGAGCCTTCAAACCAGATCCCAATAATGCTGACACGAGTTCGATGTGGAGTGATATTGTAACAGTCAATGTTCAAAAAGGTCCGAACACGATCCTTGTTAAATCTCTTCAAAAAGTTGGACGGTACGATTTCAGTTTGAATATTTGCGAGATTCAATCGGATATCAACTACCGCGGTAACAGAATTGCAGGATTGAAATTTACAACGAGCAGGAACAGCACCTCCATTCGCAGGGAATCAACACCTGTAATCAGCACCTTTGAGTTACAAAACTGTTATCCGAATCCATTCAATCCAGCAACGACCATGAGATATTCTATTTCCAAAACCAGTTCGGTAAAACTCACCGTGTATGATCTTTCCGGACGCGAGGTTGCAACGTTGGTAAACGAAGAAAAACCAGCGGGCACATACACTATTCCATGGAATGCAGCACATCTTTCAAGCGGTGTGTATTTCTCCAGGCTCACCGCGGACAAATTCTCACAGGTTAAAAAGATGATGCTCATAAAATAAAACAAGATTGTTTGCTCTATTGCGTAAAGAATCATTATTTCCACATCGCGACAGTGAAGTGCAATGATCAAAAAGTGTCTGCTTGTATTTGTTTTATATAATATATTTTTCTCTCTCCTTTCAGCTCAAACAGATACTTCATCTGTCACATGGATTTTCGACCGTGTAGATACCATTGGTGGATATGTTTCTACTCCATTGAACGAACTTCCGGTCATTATAGAAACATCTCAGGGGAAGGCTGCTTATTTTGATGGTATCAATGATGGAATTCTCCTGCAATGTAATCCCATCGGCACAGCTGCAAAATTCACTCTTGAAGTGGTTTTTAGACCGGACTCAAGCGAATTGACCGGAGAAAAAAACCAGCCGAGATTTATCCATATTTGTGATTCTGTGAACAATAATAATCGACGTGTTACCATGGAAACAAGAATTCTGCAAAATCAGCGATGGATTCTCGATACGTACATCAAAGCATCCACATCCATGTTCCTTACACAAATTGATTCTACCCGGACACATACATCTGGCCAATGGCATCATGCAGCAATTATCTATAATGAAGGATTTATGAAACAATACGTTGATGGTGCAGAACAAATATCAGGACCAGTACTCTACCAGCCGATAGACGCAGCAAGCGGCAAGATATCTATTGGAGTACGGCAAGGTCCACGGTATTGGTTCAAAGGTGCAATCCGTATGATAAAAGTTTCCAAACGTGTTCTCGCACCAACAGAATTTTCTCTTCCGAAATAACTCTTTTACTTTTTCGCTGAACTGAATAACCGGATATTGTAGGGGGTACACTTGTACCATGGTCGGATAAAAGTACAAGCGACGAGAAATCAAATGGTTACGAGGATTTGGCCATGCACGATAAATTATAATTATGCGAGGAAATGGGAAAAAGTAGGAATTCTGCATGCAACTTGTACCATGGTCGCCTTTGATTTCGCCACAGAAACCGCATTTAAACACTTTTCACAGCAAATTCAAAACGGCGATAATCGCACATAAAAGGCTGTCAGTGCACAAAAACGAAATGACACAGTGTCAGAGTTATGCAAAACGCTGATCAAAAACAATTGCAGCCGGATATGGAGGCGATGCAAATACCTGCTCATTACCTGTGATCTGCGAAATGTGAACATATCTTACTCCGCATCGGCAATTGTAATCATACGGAGGCAACGGCACCGTTGATGAATCGTAAAATCCCTCGTTTGCAAGATGTTCTGGACGCGCGCGACCATCGTGTATTGCCGACAAGTATGCCAAGGGAAATTTATCCAGCATCTCCGATACCTGTTTCGCCTGACCTACCGAGTATGCAGCGAAGGTATTCATTCGAAAAACGAGCTGAACGTGAAAAGGCGACAATTTTGTAATTCCAGCAGCATCAAACATCGCGTCAATCCCTGCTTTCAATTCACCAAAACTCTTTCCTTCCTTGATAGCGTTCTCCAATTGTTGTTTTATCGAATCAAGAATCTCTTGTTGCTCGACTCCAGATATTTTCAATGCTTTATTTTTCAAATAGTCCAGGACTTCTTTTGAGAGGACGTTGAACGATACTTTTATGCCATCACCGTCGCAGACAAACCAATCCTCACCGATGTCTTTGCCGATAATCTGTTGCGCTCCGCTGAGAGATGCATCTTTTTGGATTACAAGACTGGCGCCGGTGGCTGCAGAAGTTTCTATAGTGTTTAAAAGATAATCTGAGAGGGATTTTAAGAAATCATCGTCTTTAAATGTATTCAAAACGTACAGCATCGAGGATTTATTCTTTCCAGAATAACTATCGGTGCCTTGAAGAAGTGTTGAGAGCCTTTCAATGAGCGATTTGTAGATCGGTACAGCACCTTCGATAGCATTTTCAGTTACATTTTCGACGAGTTTTTCGTATGCCGAATCGTCTACCGCCGGTTCAGAAGTTTTTTTTTACCATCAGCGGCGACCGTTGTGTCGCCCCCGGAAGATTGAAATCCATTATTCGATGGAATTGGAGTTAGCACTTCATCTTCCGGATCGTCGGGATTCGGTAAAGGACGTCCATATTTTTGGCTTATATATTTTTTCGTAATTGGAAAACCCATTTTTTGAAGGTTTATGTCAACATCACTTTCCTTTTTCATATCCAAAGACTGGCTGACATCTGTTTGGCAATAAGGATAACCTTCCTGCGGACCGTGATTGATAATTATTTGCTGCTTTATTAGATCATTGCTAATCGCTTCATCAATAGTCTCCGCATCGGCTTCGACTAATTCCTGTTTTACTTCCTTCGCCATATCCTCGTTGCCAAGTTTTCCAGAAGTCGATTGCGATGAACCTGTATGGCCAAGAACCAGTTTTGCATAACCACTATCCACCCAATCGATGATAAATTTATAGACATCATGGCTCGCGGATTTCTGCAGCATCTCAACAAAATTAATTTCCGAGTCTTTTGAAATAACCGCCGATGAATCCGAGGCAAGACCTCGTATGGCGGATATTAGTAAATCCTTTTGATCTGGTTGAGAAGTATCGTATTTGCCAATGCGATAACCGAGAAGAATTTCCGCAAAATTCATTAACCATTTGACGTCGTAATTCTTAAATAAAAACCGATAAGTGAGCGGACGCATCAGCGCAGTACGAGAAGTCTTCCCGCTCATCGCATTCGATCTTGTAATAATGAATCGTTGACGAACGACAGGATCGTTTTCCAAACTCACACCATCGATGGGACTATTCCTAAGCTCTTCATCGCTAAATATTCCTCGATAATATTCAACCCGATTTGGATCGATCAGCATTCGAATCTCATTCGGATCGCTATAAATATCGGATACTTTTCCAAAACGGAAATGCGTCTGATCAATTCGTTCGAGTCCTGCTACACGGCATAGCCCATCTTTCATTTCGCGATGTATTTGTATTACAGAATAAGCCTTTGGAAGGCAATCGGCCATATCACCAAGAACTTTGTTGAATCCTTCGATGCCGGCAATCATATCTTCCGATTCTTTTGCCAGTTCTAAATCTTTTGGATCATTTGAAAACGGAACAATATCCCGTTTCCGTCTGGTTACGGCAAGCCTTCGTGCCTGAAATAAACCGAGGAGCTCCGGATCCTTCTCCAGCATCTCGGTATAAAGCTCCATTTGTCGAACTACGTCGCCATCATCTGCCTCTCGGAGTAATGATGCAGCCTTCTGAGGTGTCAATCCTTTGGATGGATAAGATGAAAAGCGATCGTAAATACTGACAATAGGTACCGATTCAGTCAATTGTTGTTTCGATTTCGAGGTTACCGGCGCCGATGATTTATTTTTGCTTTTCTTTTTCATAATGAATCCTTTAATTTGTTGCGCGCTTTGCGCGCATCAGTTATAGTTCGTCCCGATCTCAGAGATTATAAGTGAACGAAAGTTTCAATTGCTGATCGCCGATAATCGGCCGATGATATGAAAGTCCGAAAGAAATATCCCGAGCGCGCGCAGCAAGACCTGCCATAAAACCCTCCGTATCCAAACCGATCAACGGAAATTGTATAACACCGCAGATCTGCATTGGAGAAAATACAATCGCAGGTAAAAGACCAAGACCTTGATGTGTCGACATACTGACGCCGAGAGAAATGAATGAGCCAATCCTGAAGATCGGCTCATCATAGGCGATCATCTCGACCGTTTTGACTTGTGCCGTGTCGATATAGATTCCGCCATCTTTAGTTTCAATCATAGAAATAACCCGTCCCATTTCCGTTGGTAAAGGACGGGGATATATTTTTACAACGCGCGCGACATTTGATTCGGAAACATTCGAAGGGAGCTTCACATCGGGTTTCGAATGGCTTTCAAACGGCGTTGAAGCCCGGGTATATCCGCTTTTTATAATGGGAGAAAATGCGCCGTCCGCGGGAGTAATAATGGTAGCGGATGTATCCCCGCCTCTCCGACAATTGCTAAACGTGGTGCAGACGTACGCGATTGTGAGCGTTATAACCAGGTAAACGCCGTATTTGAAATAATCCTTCATGCCGCCTTTTTAAGTTTCGCCTCTGTGCAAATAGGAGGAAGTTTATAGTTGCTAATCAGCAGCTCTTTTCGCATTGAGTTGCTCTTGTTTTTCGGCAACGTGACACGAACATCGATCTTCCTGATATTGAATCCGGCAAAAAGCTTCTTCACCAATTTGTGATCGTTCGAGGAAAGCAAAAACTTTCCTTTGATATTTTTCAATTGATCGCGCAGGTCAGTCCAATCCTCTTCCGTAAGAAGATCGTAGTTTGAGGATCCGCCTCGAGTATCCGGATATGGCGGATCGAGATAAAAGAATGTTTCGGGTCCGTCATAAACGCAGATGCATTTTCGGAAGTCGAGGCACTCAACATGGACGCCGGCGAAACGATCTGCAACGTCATCCAAATACTGGAGCGCTTGGGTTACCGATCGGATTCCCTTTTTCGCCATCCCGTAATTTTTTCCCATGCCTCCAAACGAATCGGCGAGGCGTACCCAAAAGACAAAAGCGCGTTCGACTTCATCCGGTGAGCGCTGCGCTTCTTTTAATTCGTTGAAGAATACCCGACTGTGAAGCCAGTGTCGGGACCGTTCGACTAATTCTGCGCGGCGATGTTTTACAACACGGAAGAAATTTGCGAGTTCTTCATTCTTGTCGTTGAATACTTCGCCGGGGCTTTTTTCTTTGGAGATTACCAATGCTGCAGATCCTCCAAACACATCGACATACGTCATGTGCGGAGGATATGCGGAAATAATAAGATGCCGGACGGGCCATTTGCCGCCGGGATAGCCAAAAAGTTTATTCATACAACACTCCTGTGATTGTGAATGATGCGTTGAAGGCGCCGCACGATGCGGCGTCTCTTTACAGCATCACGCTCACGGAACCAGATCTCGACGTCTCCCTTGACGCCAACACGGACATCAAAGAATAAACCGAGAAACTTTATCAGGAGTGGATGTTCGAACGATTTGAACTTTGCAAAATGGCAGCGCTTTCTTTGTCCCCTTCTCCAACTGACGGGGAATTTGAATGACAATGTTGCAATAAAGAAAGCTTTGATGCGTTTTTTCATTTAGATTTCTCCCCAGTGTTTTCGGATGTGTCTTGGTGCGCCCCTACATTTAACGATTTACATTTCTTCATCATGGATGCGACCTTGTAATTCTGCACTGCACCGAGCCAATATATTCTCGGATGAATTTTTTCGCATATACAATGATGCGCGGTTTCCAAAATAATGAGCGCTGTGTGCAGCACCTCCGGCTTCAGAGTTGCCAATAATTTGATGAACGTCTCTTCGTCCGATTCGTTCGAACATTTTTCGCATACACTCTCTATATCTTTGTCGACTTTCACCGATCACCATGTCCCATCCCCAAATTGCGCCTCACGTTTTGAAAGAGATTCATATCCCACCTCGGAATATCCAGGAGGATATTGATCAATGATTTGTTTGCAGGTTGCCAACGCATCTGGACCGTCATCGCCCAGCCCTCCGCTTGCAATCGATCCAGGTGTGGGATGTGCTTTGAGTTGCCGGATGAGAATTTCCTGATCCGGATCATCCAGGTCGAATGTCATGATTCCTTCTTTAATCAAATAGACAAGTGTATCGATGCGTTCAACCTTGCTGCCGCTTTGCTGTATCGGTTTGAATGGCAGCGGCTGCCTCTTCTTTCCCATCAAACGCAAATATTCACGCCGCACGAAATCCTTATAAGAATTTTCTTCGACCGCCAAAATTTTCATTTTGAAAAGTTCAAAATGGCGCCAGGATGTCTCGAGCATCCAATCAATTGATTGCTGCTGGATGTCTGCCTTCACGACGGGCATGTGCAGCATACCATTCGCGCGCGTACCGATCCCAAGTGAAATAACAGCCTTTCCATCTCCGGTCGATGTTGAGGTTGGATCGACGGCCGTATAGAAAATATATTTACCGCTCCGGACTTCCTGCTGTGTATGGTATCTGAAATAACTGTCTTTGAATCGCTGGTCCTTCGGATTGCGCGGATGCATTTGCGATTCGCAGTCGAAGGTTTCCGGATCGTTCTTCTGATCGGTGAGGCACTGAACCGTAGGATGTCTGAATTCCCAATCACTTTTTAAAGTATCGTTAAAACCGGCCGCGACACACTGTCGGGCGATCAGCTGATCGCCCCTACATTCTTTATTGTTCGGAACCAGCTTGCGGAATATTCGTTTGTTGTAATGTTTCGTGTTCTTTCCGGTCAGCAGCTCATCAACGATGTCGCCCTTGACGGTATAGTTGCAAAGATAAAGAGCGGACCATCGCGGAGAATTGACAGACGGAAGAATATCCATCTTCACGGAGTTGATGAATTTATTTACCACACCAGGGCTATCAGGCTTCGTAGGATCGTTCACGTCATTGAGCATGATATGATCCGGCCGGTGTCCGAAGTTCGATTCACCACGCATTGATTGCTCGCGGCCGTATGACTTTACTGCCCGGCCATTTGCGAGAACGAAATAATCATTCTCCCATTTTGTTTTGCCAACCTGATCGCCAAAGTCATTCCGGAGGCGCACATTCTTTTCCAGCTCGAGCTTTATCGGAATGATTTTTCCTTCGGATTTCGTTTGCGTCATTGCCATGACGGTCACGAACCAGCGCATTCTATTTTCATCTTCGGTGACAAGTTTAAAAATCGGATCGATCAAGCCGAGGAGTGTATCTTTTCCGCTTTCTCGGTATGCAGCGAGAAGGCTGAATATCTGCAGCAGGTTTGCAGTTTTAAAAAATTCAGAGTGACAGTTTGCAAAACCCGCTTTTACCCAGTCGACTTTCTCGTCCGGAGTCTTCCAGATTTCGCGGTATTCGTCTTCGGTGCGGATGTAATGCGGGAAATATGTAACGCTGAAAAAGAATGGATCGGAACTGGCACGCTTCACCCTGGCAACCTTCTTTGCCGTTGTATCGTTCGGGAAAGGTGTTACCTGTTTCTGGATCCGGCTGATAATCTCGCCGAACTGTTTATCAAAATCTTTTTGTGTTAGGTTCGACATTGCTCAGTGCCGCTTGCTGTATTTTTTCGACATAGTGGATCCGAATTCAATCAGGAAAGGTTCAAGTTTTTTTAATAATTCAGGTTCGCGGTCCGAAAGGAATTCCGTAAATTCCTGCATGGCAAGAAGGATGTTGCCGTAGGCGTTCACATTCTTGTCCATCCGCTCGGCAAATTTGGCAAGTTTGGAAACGGCATCGAGAACGGCTGGATCGATTTTTCCACTGGCAGCCATCTGTTGCAGTTGCTTGTTTGCAATAATCATCGATTGTTTTAATGCGCCGAAGGAGGTTGTGGAGATCTCTTCGCGCTGCTGGTCCCAGTTCTCATCGGTGCACCAGCGATAGAGCGTACTCTCTGCGACATCCGGCATGAGCTTCTTAATATCCTCGATGGATTTATTTTCCTCGATATAGAGCTGCCGAGCGGTGATGCGTTCTACTTTTCGTGCCATAATAACCTCGAATTCCAATGGACGCACGCTGTGCGTCCCTACAAAAAAAAATGCCCCAACCTCTTCCGATTTTTCATCAGAAAAGATTGGGGCTCGTTATGATCCGATAACCCGATTAACTTCTTATGTCACTACAATTATACTGATTTCTTAAGAGTGTGTCAATGTAAAGTTATCTCTCAGATTCAGCGATATGTTTTCGTTCTTGTTTCAGCCGGAGATCGTTGGGCCGCCATTCCCTCGATGTGATGTTATTCATCGGCACTTTCCAAAAAAATTCCTGACCGTTATAATCAACATCAATATGGATTTTGGAACTGCTTTCGGCTATTTTTATAAGCAACTCTTCCAGGACCGACAATCCAACACTATCGTGATCCTTCGACATCTCTCTTAATAATTCAATAAGAAGATTAACGTTCGGCATCGGCATCAACTCCCCAGCTGATCAGCATTAGTAGACAATTTAAACCCGTAGCAAGGTGTGTAAGTGCCGGACCCCTTTTTATGAATATACAATACAACGGGCAACCTCGTTCACGCCACTGTAATGGCGTCCCGCCGCTCACGCAATGCAGGAAGGTTGCCCGATAATAGTTTACCAGGCAATCTGTCGCATTGCGGAGCGACCGTCCGTTACAGTGTTTGAACATTGTGAATATAATAAACATCTATGTCACTCTCAATTAATTATACCTTTAGAGTATAAGTTGTGTCATTTAACACATCCCGCCCGCGCTCGGTGAGATCGATGCGGAGAATAAATTTTCCTCTGCGCGTGACGGTGACGAGGCCGTTGTTTTCGAGGTTGGCGATATTACCTATCAACTCATGCATAAAAGCGCGTCCGTTTCTATCTTCGACATGATATAAAGAAAGGAACGGCATCGCGTTCGAACAAATTACTTTGATCTCACGGAACGATAGTCCGGTCCGTTTTGCACTTTGTATCTCTGCGAGTATCGCATCATCGAGTTGTTGAATTGGTTTAGTGATCATTCGGCCGACTCCTCATAACACATTATACATATCATCTCTTCTTCTTTGTTGCCTATATTTTTATTCGAATCGATTTCATATTCGTCAAGCTTCCTTGAACAAATAGAGCAATAAATTCTTTTGAATAAATGGCGAGATGCGCTCGCCTCTGTCGTCGGGTTTGGTCGCTTGCCTACCAGGGATTTTTGGCTTCTAAGAGGGTGCATTGTTACCTCAGATTGTTCGTGCACATTGTCCCCAGGTGCACGAACTCCACTCACGCGGTATTGGCTTTCGCCGGCTTTGACCTTGTGAATTTTCATTTCAATACTTCCGCGAGAATGTGATTATAGAGTTGATCGATTTCCTCGTCGGTGGCGCCGTGGAGTGCGATTTCGGATCGTATCTTTTCTTTGAGATAAGGAAAGGACCGGGCTTTATCATCGACTCGGAGAAGTTCGGCTGCTTTCAATGCGAGACGCATGTTCTTGACCTTCGTACTATAATCGCCGGATGTTTTCCAGCCGAAACATTTCTCACAGATTTGACCATGCTCGACTCCCTTTGCAAGGCTCTCGACAAAGAGCAGCACTTTCTGTTGGTCCTCCGGGAGTGCGTTGATGAGTTTCACCAAGCGATCTTTCGCTTCCTGCAGGAATTTCTTTTGCAACACAACAAGAGGTGCGACTTCATATTCGTGGATGATGCCGTTAACGGATCCACCTTTCGGAATTTGAGAGAGAACTGCTTTTGTTATTTCCGCGATGAGAATATCTTTGTTCGGAAGTTTCTGCATGACGGTCAATGCGATCTGATCCGGATCCACAGCATTCACCATGACAGCAGCTGAGGCACCGGATGCTGCGGCGAGGCTCGCTGCGACATTTGAAACATAATCTGTCAGCTCCTTCACCTGACCGAAGAAATCTTTTCGAATCGATTGGATTTCTTTTTGCAATTGCTCAAGCGCGATAAGTTTTTCATCCGGAATTTGCTTCGGCAGAGGCGGTAATGCCGGCAAAGTAGCCAGAAGCGGCCGCTGGATTTCATCGACGCTCATTCCGCCGGTTGCAATTGCGATCGCCTTTTCATTTTCCAGCCATGCCGGCTGCACGTAAACTTTTTTGCTCCACTGCGGAGTGCAGGCGTAAAAATGTCCACGCTTGAGTGTCATGATTTCATCTTCAGCCGGCCGGAGCTTTTTCGGAATAGGCATTTGATCGAGTGTATGACGAACTTCGTTTCTCTCGGATTGAAGCCCGAGTATCCAGGTTGAAACCTGTTTTAAAGGCGTTTTATCCACACCGGACATATCCTGCGAATCGATCCAAAGATAATTATGATTCGTTGCGCCCTGGCGGATGAACTCCTCCGCTAACTGCTTACAAGGATTGCCTCTTTCCTGCGGCATGAATTTCCACGCCTCCGGAATAACGACAATCACATCATGCATTTCCTTCAGAACTATTTCGAGCACACTCCGGATGATGAGCGACTGCAGTTCTTCGCGCAGTTTCTCAAGGTCCATTACATTGATGCCGGTTTGTATATCGAGCGTGTGGCTGAACGTTGTTACAGAGATCTGCGGCAGAATCAAATTGAAATATTCGTCGAGCGTTGTGTACACGCTGCGACTAAGGGAATTCGTTTTAGGATTGGCAAGTGCGGTCTCGATATTTCGTTTTACTTCCAGGAGAGAGCTTGTGCCTTTGCATGCGGTCATAATCCATGACCGCTCGAACCGCATTTTCTCTTTGAGCGTCGCTTCCAGGAGCGCGCAGACATATTGCCAATCGGATCGTTCTTTGAAATACGGCGCGATGCGCTGGGCATTTGCGAAACCGCGCTCACCGGGCTTGGTACGAAAGACGATCGCTTTGAGATCGCTTCGAGTAATGAGCGCCTCAAGCGTCGTTGTTTTGCCGGAGAGCTGTGTAAGTCCGGTGACGATAAGATGAGAAAGCGGAATTTCGACCGCATTGCCTTTTCCGGTTCCGATTTCGTACCCAAGAAGAATTGATTTCATGGAACCTCCAATAGTTAATGCTGCAATGTTTTAGGAAGCGGAATGAGATCGTCATACATCGCGACCAAAGCATCTATCCGGCGAAGATGCTCCTGCAATTTCTCTTGTTCGCGGAGAAGTCCTTCAAGCCAGGCGGGGCAATTCGATTTTACATTCTTTGTGTCGCTCTTTCCTTTTATCACCTTCGCCGGGGTATCCTCGCTTGTCGCTTTCGGAGTCTTTTTAATTATGACACCTTCGGATTTTAAAATATGGCGCAGGTTATAAACATCCGCCTGGTTGCAGACATCCAATGCGATTATTTCGGGCATGCCTTGTCCGGCTTTAATCATATCTATGACAACCTGCCGGTCTTCATCTGTTTTGAATCCCATGATGAATCTCCTTTAATGAATAGTGAGTGAATGTATTATTTACTTCTCAGCATCCTGCCATCTTTTTCAGTGAATTCCTTTTTATCATCGAAAGCTTTCTCTCCGGAGAGAGTTTTAATCTCACCGCCGCGCGGCTTGTCACCGCCAAACATATTCTTCATCTTTTCTATCCGCTCGGCAAACTCTTTGCAGGTATCACTTGTCGAATGCTGCATGCCGCACTCAGAGCAATGCGGAAAACACTTTGCACAGATCTCGCCAGGTGTTGGGAGTTCATTGCTGCACTCCGGACATTTATAAGGGGCATCCCGCCGCGGGGAGGTATTCGCAGCGGGATGTTGAGGCCCGCCGGTGTGGATCCAGCGGTGAATGTGTTTTACAAAGACAGAATAGTTATGCTTGGTGCTCACAACCCAATCCTCTTTGCATTTGAAAAATGCATCGAGACGTACGAGCAGATCTTCTTTTGTATAGCCAGGTATGCCAGGCACGATGCTGCGGAAAAGATTGACGGTATCGCCGACATGCTCATCCGATGGTTTCCAATGCTCGTGATAGCGCGCTTTGAATAGTAAATGGTATGCGACGAGGATCTCGCCGGCATCTTTGGTGATCTGAGTCATCCGATAATCCAGTGAACGATTAAAAGAATCATACCGCTGCAGAATCCGCAGAGTAACGATGGAATAAAAGCTTCACGTTGTTGTCGAGTCATTATGATTTCCTTAATCCATTATTTTTTTTATGAAGGCCGGACGTTCATCTTCTCGCATGGCATCACATTCACCTTTTCTGCCTATCGTGATATGCTTCAGGTTACATGCTAAAACTCCACCATGGTTTTTATAATTGAGATTGTTTTTGCAATTGGAATTCCAACATTGCACGTTCACTATTTGATCGATGTTGATTTTTATGTCTATCGTATCACTCATTTCGCTCTCCAATTGTATTTAAAATTGAGGATCATCTGTTTGTTCTACGATCTCATTTTTTTTTGATTCATAATCTTTGTCTTTTCTGTCAAGTCGCATAATTTTCGCTTCTATGATTTTATAGAGCTGTCGTTTACTTATTACCTTTGGTTGATGCTTTGTATCAGTCATTTTGCACACCTCCTATTCCGAATTCTTGCCGGTTCTGCATGACAAAGTTCATCTGGCCAACCCAAAGCCTTCTTCACAAAATTTCCACCTTGTGCAGCTTGCGCACAATCTTCAGTTGTCCTTCCATAAGTGACAACATGAGTTCTATTATTTGCTTTGTCCCAAGTTACCAGAACAACTTGATCTTGGCTAAATCGTTTCGAGATTTCTTTGACTGTGGTAATTGGTATTCGCTTTATATCGTTGCTCATTTCGCTCTCCAGGTTTGAACTACATTGCCGGTGACGTTGCACTTTCGTTTTACATCGGCTTCGAGTAATCCTAATTTTCGCAGATCGTTATTGCGGGCAGAGACCCAGCCGGATTCTTTGCCAAGGCGCTGCGCTATTTCAAAGTTTGTTGCGGGACCGAACTCGGCAAATGTCAGCCATACCTTTTCGCACATCTCTCCGAGGTGCAGTTGATCATGATTGAGCAGCGCATAAGCCATCTTGCGGGTTTCGGCACCGGTTTGAATTGCCTTTGGTGCAGATTTAAAGCGCGCTTTAGTGGCTGGTTTTGGGCGGACGCTGTCCGCCCCTACGGCAGAATCGAATAATGGCAGATCGGTTGTCTGGCCGAATCGGCGAAGAATATCTGCGCGATAATTATTTTTTGAAAAGCTGGTCATGTTGAATATATTTTCGAAGCTTCAATACTTTCATTTTTAAAACTGCTTTGAAAAGAGTTCGCCATGGATTGTTTTTTCCTGCTAATTCAATAACATCGATACCGTCGCGTAAAAAGATGGTGCAAGAACCATCGTCGGCTGATATGATGCTTACGCATCCCATTATAATTCTCCGTCTTTGAATGGAGCGGACGCACTGCTGTGCGTCCCTTCCACAAAAGAAATTAAAAATGATTTGCCGGCGGGTGTGAGTTTCCACCAGCCGGTGCGATCATACTTGCCGCCAGTGATGAACCCGTCCGCCGAGAGTTCACGAATCGTATAAGCATAGAGTTGTTTTGAGAACGACATTTTATTTTGCAGCAGAGCATTAATTTCTGCCGGCGTCGCCTGGTCGCATCCGGGCGGAGTGAGTTCTAGTATCGCGCGAAGGACTTCTATGCGGGGAGATGTACCGATTGTCGCCTCAAAATATTTATTCTTCGTTCCCCAAAATCTTTTTATGATGGCACTGACATCCCTTCCATCTTCCATCAGCTCACCATCCGGAGGAAAGCGTTTGTTCTTTTCCCAGAACTTGCGAAGGATCTCCTGCAGTTCTTCCCGCTTCCAATTGCGATAATTCGCCGGCAAGTGCAGTGCTTTGTCAATATAATTGCCCCATGACTTGAATCGTTTTACCACAGTGACAACATAACCCGGTTTGAAATCGGCCTGGCGCGGGGGAACATTGTTTTTTTGAAAGAACTCGCGCGCCAACTCTATCATTTTCTCGTTCGTATATTTTAATTTATGCGGCATGGATACCTCGTTCAAACATCATCCGGCCATGATGGAAAATTCTCCGTGATCGGAGCGGTTTCATAAGAAACGATTTCCAATACCGCAGCATTTGCGGCGGCGGTGACAATGGGATCCGGCAGCTTCTTGGTTCGCTCCAGGGAAAGAATAAATAATTTGAATTGATCGATGAGTTCGAGATTGCCTTCTAATGTCGTTTCCAGTATCGCGACGCTAAATTTTCGTCTTGATTCAAACAATTTGCGCTGTACGTTTTCCGTAGAAACTTCTTCAAGCGGCAACATTAACGTTGACTTCGTGAGAGGATCTGTGAAGTATGTGAGCGATCTTGTTATACCATTTGACGGCGGCCGCTCGCCAATCGGTTTGGCTCCGCAAGCGCGTATGATGTTGTTGCGTCTTTCTTCCGTATCTAATTCTATTGGCATGATTATTTTCCTTTCGCAACAAATTCTAAAATGCGTTTGATGGTAATGACTTTCATATCGAGTGCGAGCGCGCGGCTTCGATGTTCTGGTTCTGTGGTTTTGAGGAAACGTAATGCGTAAGCATGACATTCATCTTGTGCATCCTTGAGCATCTTTCTTAAATGATCCATGATGTCATTTTTAGCTGAAGCCGAACCAATGTTCTTTAAATATGTGTCATGGAGTATCTGTTCTTGTTGTTTTGTCATCTTTGACATGAGCTTCTCCTTTGTATTATATTTAGATCCCCGACAAAATCATTCGGGGATGACATCGATAAAACCGATGTCATTTTATGCCGAAATGTTTTTTATAATCCGGCACACCGGCCAATATAGATTCTTCCGTTGATTTTGGAATCGCAGCGTCGAACGTCGGTGTTTTTTTTGCCCGGTATTTACCACTCTCCATTGCGAGTTTCTTCTGTTGCTCTTCCTGCGCTTTGAGATCTTTCAGGATGTCGGCAATGTCCTTTGCATATTTTAAAGTGACCTTCGTGGTCAGATGAAACTCCACTCCGTCTGCGGTTTCTTTTCCTGCGGCCGTTCGCTGTAATTCACGGAGTGCCTGATCTTTGACATCGGCACAAATCGCCGCATGCGCTTTCGCGCGGATGAGATGCCTGGCGTACATTTGTATTGCGTTCATACTGTTTCCTTTCTGAATATTGATGAGCGTGATATTAGGAGTTGATTTTCTTTTTCATCTTCGATCGAGGTGAGGCGGTTGATTTCCTGCGAGAGCAAAATACGGTCACGCACAAGTCCACGGATCTTAAAAAAGCTGTCTTCACCCTTGCGAGCTTTTTCCAATTCCCTGCCGTGGATATTATAGAGCCGTACAATTTGTTCGAGCGAGCCGCCGCCTGAAATCCTGATTAGCTGTTCGAGGCGTTCATGATCGTAGAGGGATTCAAATGATATGACAGATTTGTGCTGTCGCCGGCGTGATGACCAGCCCATTATTGCAGCGCCGAGAAATCCCACGATGATCATGATCAATCCTACATGTCCGATGTCCATATTTTCCTTTCCGGGCGAGACAACCTCGCCCCTACGATGATCGTTTTTGTGTGTATTTTAAAAAACTCTTCAGGTCTGGAAGTATTAATTTAATCTTGCCGGTTGAGAGTCCGTCATTGATCAATGCGATCATGCCGTTGATAATTTTTCCAAGCTCGGCCGCGTTGCATTGATGAGTTGATTTCTTTCCCGTCTCTTTGAAACAAAAACCGGCAATGTCGTTCCAGCTCCAGCCGAGCAGGTACCCGAGCTTTGAAATCTTCGCATGCTCACGAGCGTTTGTTAATTTCAAACTGGATCCAGCGCGCACGCGGCTGAGCATTCCTTCCAGCTGCTGCTTAATGAGATTTAAAAATTCATCATCGATGTCACGGCAGCTTGTCTTTCCATTGCTGCAGGATGCGAGAATGGTCTGGTACGTTTCGTCGTCGAGCGAGAGATCATGCTTGAGAACGTGGATGCGCTGGATAAGCGCGTTGCGCGGTGATGGTTGATTGCGGCTCATAAATTTTCCCATTTCTGCGACTTGATTGCAGTCGTAATCATTTTGGCTGCCATCTTTAAAAACCGTCCCATTAACATGAGAATTGTATTTATACTCGCTTCACATTTGCTGCAAACTCCCAGGTGATAATCTTTATCAAGAACGACCCAGTGACAAGGCTTTCCGTCGCGATGGATGCAAGGTTTTTTTTCGGTGCAACCACAAAAGAGGCATTTGTTATTCTTTGCCATGATCCGTTTCTCCTTTCGGGCGGATGCTATCCGCCCCTACGGTTTTGATTTTGGTTAATCGAATAACTCCTGTGCATCTGACATCTTTCTTTACATGCTTACAAAGAGAGTCATGTAATCTTTTATTCTCGTCAGACATTGCGGCAAGGAGCACATGCTCTTCCAAAGGCGTCTCGGGAATCTTTACGGTCCAATCCGCGAGAAAGTTTGAATGTTGTTCAGTTCTCATGATCAGTCGGCAATCATTGAGTAAGCGGATTCCAAACAATCAGAGTCTATTTTATTCTTTCCCTGTAATTGCATCATATCATAGGCGCGAGCCATCAAAATGACCATTGTGGCAACACCGAATTTTTTTAATGACCAATTCCAAGCCTGTTTCAATTCGTCGCGCTCTAACTTATGCGGCCAAAAATCAGAAATGCGTTTTGCCTCTTCGAATCCGATGTCGCCCACTTCTGTTTTCAAACTGATGCGGCGCCGGAGATACCCGAGCACGGGATCCTGCAGAAGTTTCTTCAGCCGATCCGTACCGATCAATACAATAGAGCAGCGTCCCTCATTCTCCCCTCCCCAAATATCCTTCAGGATTGCAAGCGTGCGCGGTTTCAGATTATCGGCCTCGTCGATGACGAGCTGACGATTATTGCGCGAGAGGTTTCGAATTATCGCGGAGAGCTTATCGTCCTGGCTGCCGTTCATTTGATTCTCACAATTCAGCGCCTCAGCGATACGATGCAGCAGAGATTGCGGCGTTGTTGTGGATGTCAGTTCAACGTAACAGGCAAAGTCATTGAGGGCAACGAATCGTGCAGAGGATTTTGATTTTCCGCATCCGAAATGTCCGGTGATCTGGCAGATAAGTTTCCGTTTCCATGCAAGCAGCATGGTTGCGTGGATCTGTTTGACAACTGAGGTTTCAACGATCAGATTACTCGCAACCCAGTTCCGATAGAAGCGCGCCATTGAATCGTTCATCTTCTCTGCATCGCCTTCGTATTTGTCGTTTAATACTTGAGAGGCAACAGATTGCGAGTAGCCGGTGAACCTGGAAATATCGCGGAGAGAAAGTTCCTTGGATTCGATAAGCGCGCGGAGCGCGGATTTTATTTCTTCAATGCTCTCGTTGTGCTGGGTTTGTTCTATCAGCGGGAGCCGGTTGAGTGCTTGTGGTGACATTTATAATCCTCCTTCAGGGGATGCGGGCGCATGCGATGCGCCCCTACGAAATTATTTATGACCGATTTCTTTTGAGATGGCTGCCGCCTCGCCAGGTGGAAGCGCACTCCGTTTTTGTTCCATTACTTTTGAATAATAATCTCCGACTTCACCGATAAAATATGGATGGCCTGATTTGGCAAATCTCCAGAGTGATAATAATCCGCGATAGTCCATGCTGTCGATTTCGTTTTTTGTTTTGGCATCCATATTATTTTATCCGATCATTCACCGCTGTAAGAGAAAGCGGTGATGGTTTGCGTTTTCGTTTTTCCTGTACTTCGGCAAATTCTTTTTCTCGTTTTAATTCTTCTGCAACTTCCTTCGATTGCGATTCAAGTCCGGTGAGGTATGAAATTGCTGCCGGTTGTTTCTTCAACAGTTCACGCGAGACCGGCTGCATATTAAGCAGGCGGCCTTCGAGCGCCATTGCGCGCGCATCGCGGTCGGTGATGCCGGAATGAAAATCTTTTATCTCTTCCCGGATCTCTTTCATTCCATGTTTCCGGTCATAAAGAATCTTCTGCCAGCCGCGCTCATCCCTGCCGAACATCTCTTTATTACTTGCGACCGCTGCGAATTCTCCTGCGACGTAAATTGAAACCATGCCGAGATCGTTCGGATCGTAATACACATCCGCAAGCTTGTCGTTGTATTGTGCGAGCTGATCGGAATAATATTCTGTATTCATGAGTGTGACCTGACAGCGTCGAATGCGGCGTCCCTGTGCTTTCATCATCAAGAAATCGAGAACGTGATGATCGATGGAGCGCTGCGAGGTTTGGTTTGTCAGATAACATTGAAGCGGTGTTTGATTATTCAGCGTGCGGTGCGAACGGTTGTTGTAGCTGTTGATTGCTACTGCGACCGCTGCATCAAAGTCTTCGACGTTTAGTATTGTGCCGGATTTGAGGTCTGATTGAAGCGTGTCTGGTTTATTCTGATATTTATTTCCTTTATAACCCGGCAAGCACTTCAACATTTTCTGAATCGTTCCGAACCATCGTTCCATTTGCGCTTTTGATTGGCCGTGATAAGGAAGTGTGTACCGTAATTTTGTAATGCGCTGGACGGAGAGACGCGCGTTGTCTTCGAAGTCGACTTTTCCGAATACACGCTGGGTATATTTGGAACGATAGTCTTTGCCGTTATCCATCATAACATTTTCGGGAAGCGTAGAAATATTCACGCGCTCAAATTTATTTCCGGTAAAAGCCTTCAGCTGTGAACCCATCACACCTTCACGAAATGCAAGTGCGATTGTCTGTGAGGTTGGCTGCCAGTTAAGATTGTATCCAACGAGCAAGCCCGTGCGCTGATCGATAAATGCAGTAATCCATCTGCGGTCGGGTTTGCCTTCTTCATTGAGAACCATAAAGTCGAGTTCCGTGTGATCGCCGATCCACATTTCGCCAGGCCGGAGCTTCGATACGTCGCGCGTAACGTACGGCTGCTGCTGCGTTTCAAAGTCATGTTTGCGCGTGCGCGATGCGCGCGCGGCCAATGAAGAGCGGATGAATCGTTTAAGAAATTGCCGGACAGTTGTTTCGGCGGGAAGATCTGATAAAATTGCGATTGAGTGATCTGATGCTTTGGTGATTAACTTTTTGAGACACATGGATTTTAAAGCGAGATAGCAATCTGTTGCATCGATGGTCTCGCGGGTGTAAAGGGCTTTTAAATAATCTTCAACGGAAATTTCCTCGCCGGTTGTCGGCACAAGAACGGAAAGGTTTTTTGCGCTATTGAGTGATGCCTTATCACTTCTCACCTTGCGTGTGAATAATACTTCCAGCGCAAGCCGGAGCTGCGGATGACTTGAAAGCGAAGAAAGAGACGTCCGCGGCTCCAGACTGAAAAGCTTGCGCAATTTAGATTCATACCAATGGATTGTCGGCAACGAGAGTGCGCATTCTTCTGCGAGGCATTGCTTTGCCGCTTCCTTATTCTCGGTGACGGCAATGA
>Ga0182011_10000870_pt1 | contig 26327 bp, 25 predicted proteins | sample 711E1DmetaG_FD_120481 | JGI IMG/M metagenome (GOLD analysis project Ga0182011, IMG submission 120481) | Permafrost microbial communities from Stordalen Mire, Sweden - 711E1D metaG | ecosystem: Environmental > Terrestrial > Soil > Wetlands > Permafrost | place: Sweden: Stordalen | collected...
CGGCAAGCGCATCGGCGTGCCGAACCTGTTCGTGAAATACGAAGGCATGAACCCGACCGGTTCCTTCAAGGACCGGGGCATGGTCATGGCCATCTCCAAGGCGGTCGAGGCAGGAGACAAGGCCATCATCTGCGCATCGACCGGAAATACGTCCGCCTCGGCGGCCGCGTACGGAGCGGTGGCGGGGCTCGAGACGATCATCGTTCTGCCCAAGGGCAAGATCGCCCTCGGCAAGATGATCCAGGGAATAGCCGCCGGGGCGAAGGTTCTTGCCGTCGATGGCAACTTCGACGACGCGTTCCGGGTCGTGCGCGAAATGGCCGAGCAGAAGGACCACCCGGTCACGCTCGTGAACCACGTCAACCCGAACCGTGTCGAGGGTCAGACGACGGCGGCGTACGAGGTGTGCGATGACCTCGGCAGCGCGCCGGACATCCTCGCGCTCCCGGTCGGCAACGCCGGCAACATCACCGCCTACTGGCTCGGCTTCAATCGGTACCAGGCGGCCGGCCGAATCAGCGTCAAGCCGAAGATGTACGGCTTCCAGGCGGCGGGCTCCGCGCCGATCGTGCTGGGCCATCCGATCGAGCATCCGGAGACCGTGGCCACGGCCATCCGCATCGGCAACCCGGCTTCCTGGAAGCGTGCCGAGGCCGCGCGAGACGAGTCCGGCGGACTGATCGACATGGTCACCGACGACGAGATCCTGGCCGCGTACGCCGAACTCGCCTCCACCCAGGGCATCTTCTGCGAGCCCGCTTCGGCGGCCAGCGTGGCCGGCATCATCAAGATGGCGGCGGCGGGGCGAGTTCCGAGCGACTCGGCCGTTGTCTGCGTCCTGACGGGCCACGGCCTCAAGGACCCGGAGCGTGCCGAGAAGGTCTTCGCCCGCCCAGACTCGATAGTCGAGGCTGCGCCCACCACAGCCGCGGTGATGAAGGCCCTGGGCTGGTAGGGCCGGCCGTGTCTACCCCATCGCCTCTTTGATCAGGCCCATCAGGTCGGCATAGGTCTCGACCGCCGGGAACTGGGGGAATTGGCTGATCACGTTCGCGGGTGCGCGGAACAGGATGCCGGCGTGCGCCTCGCCGAGCATGGCGGTGTCGTTGAAGGAGTCGCCCCCGGCGATGACGTGGTAGTTCATCCGTTTGAACGCCGCCACGGCTTCGCGCTTCTGCTCCCGGATGCGTAGCCGGTAGTCGACGATGTGGTCGTCCTCGACGACCAGACGGTGGCACAGCAGGGTCGGCCAGTTGAGCTGGCGGAGCAGGGGAGCGGCGAACTGCTCGAACGTGTCGGACAGGATCACGACCTGCACGAACGAGCGCAGCTCGTCCAGAAACTCCTTCGCGCCGGGCAGGGGCCGCAGCGTGCCGATGACATCCTGGATGTCCGACAGCTTCAGTCCGTGCTGGTCCAGGATTGCCAGGCGCCCGCGCATGAGTTTGTCGTAGTCGGGCTCATCGCGCGTGGTGCGGCGCAGCTCCGGAATGCCCGTCTTCTCCGACACGGCAATCCAGATTTCCGGCGTCAGGACGCCCTCCATATCCAGGGTTACGATCGATTGCTTCATGGACGCGAGTCTTGCAGAAGGCCGGTCACGTGTCCAATTCGCCGGGGAGGTCGAGCCGTGCGGACAGCGCGCCACGCGGCCCTGCCGGCCGTCTCGTCCTGGTCTGGGCGCGCCGGCTTGCCAGAGCCATCGCCGGGCCGGCCGTCGCTTCTGCAACACTGGCAGCGCCTGGGACGTTAGACCCGGCAGATGGAGAAGCTGGCGACTGTGACGACGTAACTGAGTGCAGTCGAAACTCGCGACATCGAGGCTGCGTTCAGCGTCCACATGCCCTGGCTCCGGCGGCGCATCACCCTCATGGTCGGCGACCCGGATGAGGCTCAGGACCTGGCCCAGGAAGCGTTTGCCCGCGCCGTTCAGCGGTGGCCTATCGGATCGCGCGACGACGTTGCGCGCTGGCTTGCGACGGTCGGTATCAGGCTCGCCATCGACGAGATGCGCCGTCGCCGAAGGTGGGGCTTCCTTCAGCTGCACGAGACCGATGCCGCCTGGGAGATGAGCACCGACCCCGATCTCTGGCGGGCAATCTCCGGACTGGAGCCCGCCGTGAGAGCCGCTCTTCTGCTGACCGTCCTCGACGGCTATACCCAGGAAGAAGTCGCCGAGGCGCTGGGCGTCGCCCGAGGGACGATTTCGAGCTGGTTGTCGCGAGCGCGCGATCGCCTGCGACCTGCAATTGGGAGCACGAGCGATGAATGACTTCGATGAGCGTTTGCGCTCGAGACTGAGGGCCCTGGATGCGGCCGTTCCGGCGGCAGCGACCGACCTTCATGCGGTCCACGGCGCTCCGGCTCCACGCAGGCGGCGCCGCGCAAGCGTTTGGAGCAGGCTGCCCGTCGGTCTGGTCGCCGCCGGTCTCGTCGTGGTAATCGCCGCCGTGGCGCTCCTTGGGGCGAGTCTGCGCCAACGGTCCGGCACCGAACCGGCCGCCTCCGCCACTCCGACGCCGGTCGCGGTCGTTCCAAGCCATTTGGTCATCCTGGGCTCCGAAGGTCTTCCTGCCGAGATCGACGGCCAGCGCGTGTACCGGGTCAACGAGCAGGCCGAATGGCAGCAGCTGAGCGGCAGCTTCCTGCTGGCCGCGACGCCTTACGCCACGACCGTCCCGTGCGAGGGCTCGCCCATCGCCGGCGGCAACGACGCGGACCACGACCTGATCGGGGGCGGTTGCTTTTCGCCGGCCCTGAGCACCCTGATGTACGTCGCGCCCAAGAGCCCGGCGATGGGCTCGGTCTGGGACTGGCTGCACCATGCCGCGGTCTTCCGCGTCCACACCCACGACCCCGAAGCCGCCGAATGCAGCGCCTTTCTATCCGACTGCGAAGCGGCAGTCGTGGTCGAGGCAATCGTCTGGCCGATCGTGCCGACCGAGATCGACGGTGAGCGGGTCTACGGCGACTTCCGCGCGCTGGAGGCGGCCGTCCCGTCCGGCAGCTTCCTGCTCAGTGGCCTCGTTTCCGTCACATCAGCGGGATCAACCGGCGTGACGCAAGGCTGCTCCACTGCCGTCGAGAAGGAGCTGGTCGCGGGTTGCGGCAGCTCGACCTGGTTCTCCGTCGGCGAGGAGGGCGTCTCGCCGAAGAGTCACTTCGACGCCGCCGCCGGCCAGGTCGTCGTCGTGCGGGCTCACTTCAACGACGCCCTCGCAGCTCAGTGCCCGGAGGATGCCAGGACCGCGTGCGAGCAAGCGATGGTCGTCGAGTCGGTGGTCTGGTCATCCAGCCCGTACGCGCCGGCCACGATGGCTCCGCCCGTGACCTCCCAGGCGCCGAGGTAGCCGGCAACTCGCGGTGAGGGGTTTCGCGGCCGCGGCGCCCCGCCCGGCCTCAGGCCGTGCCGTCGTCCTCGTAGGTCGGCAGCTCGGGCTCACCGACAGTCTCGGCCCACGGCGCGTACAGGACGGTCGCGTCCTCGGGCTCCAGGATGTCGGCCAACACGAGGGCGGCGATGGCGTCGGCGACGGCCGGTCCTGCCGACTCGCGGGTGCGCGTGTCGTCTCTGGTGTTGAGTCCGTAGTCGAAGTACCTGGTGGTCCGATTCTCCATCCAGGCGAAGATCTCTTCCTGGGCGAGGCGCAACTGCTCGCGCCAGTCCGCATCCTCGTCGGCGAGGGATTGCATCGCCCGATGGGCGACCTTCAGCTCCTCCTTGGGCTGTTCCCGCCACGCCGCGACCAGCGCGGTCGTCAACGAACGGTCGAGGCTACCGAGCCTGTTGAGGAACTTGATCACCAGTTCTGTGTTTGGCCCGAACGGACCTTCCTCGACGGCTTCGCCGGCTTCCGCGTCGGGCTCGGCCGGCCCTTCCGAACCGGCGGCTGCGTCGTCCCCTTCGGCCCCGCCGGCCTCGCCGTCCGCGTCCATGACTTCCGACCACGCGCCGTAGAGAGTGGCGAAGTCGGCGTCGTCCAGCTCGTCCTCCAGGACGAGGGCATCCACCGCGTCCGTGGCGGCGTCCGCGACGATGCCGTAGAGGGCCCGATCGTCGCCGTCGCTCAGCTTGAGGGACGCCAGCCAGTCCGCGACTGCCCGCTCCGCCAGGCTCACCTCGTACTCCAGCTTGCCTCCCCGGTGACGCCGTCGCACGACGGATTGGGCGACCTTTCGTTCCGCTTCCGGAATCGCCTCGTAGGCGTCCGCAATTGCCTCGGCGGTTTCGTCGTCCATGTCGTCCAGGGAGTCGAGCAGCGACGCCACGTCCTCGCCGTTCGGTCCGTACAGGCCGACCGGGTTGGTGCCTGTAAGCCCGAACTCCTCGGCCTGCCGCTGGAGCTCGGCCTCGAGTTCGGCACGGCGTTGAGCCGGCGTCCGGTCGTCGGCGGCAGCCTCGAGATCCTCGTCGCCGACCTCCTCCTCGCCAGGGTCGTCTTCCGGCTCGACGTCGAACGCGGCGCCGTCGGCGGTCCAGGCCAGGTCGGTCGAATCGGACTTGCCCGACTTGAGGACGTTCGGCTCGGCCGTGATCCGCAGCTGATTGGCTACCGGCTCGTCGCCCGACCTCTTGATCCGTCTGTACATCGACTCTCCGCACCCGAGCAGCGCCCGGGCTAACTCACTTCTTCTTTGGCGCCTTCGGTTTGGCCGGCGGTACGGCCTTCGGTTTGGCCGGCGGTACGGCCTTCGGTTTGGCCGGCGGTGTTGCCGTCGATTTGGCCGCGGGCTTGGCCGTCGACTTGACTGCGGGCTTGACTGCGGGTTTGGCCCCTGGTTTGGCCGTCGACTTGGCCGCCGGGGACTTGGCCGCGGGTTTGGCCGCCGCCTTGCCCGCTGCCGTCTTTACGGCCGCTGCGCCGGTCTTGGCCGCGGGTTTGGCGCCGGTCTTGGCCGCGCCCTTGCCCTCGTCTTCGGTCGGCTCCTCGTCGTCCGAGACGGGCAACTGAGGCGCGCCGATCAGGTTGAACCAGGGACCGTACAGCGCTTCGGCGTCCCGCCGGTCGAGCAAGTCTCCCAGGACGAGGGCCGCAATGGCATCGGCCAGGGTGGGGCCGGCCATCTTCCGTGACTCACCCTGTCCGGCCTGGCCGAGGAAACCGGCCATCTGCTCGACACGCACGGCGTTCAGCCAGGACCCTAGCTTCTCCTGGGCGCGGCGCACCTGTTCGCGCCATTCGGGATCCTCGTCCACCAGGGCGCGAAGACCCTCGTGGGCGGCCTTGAGACCGTCGCGATCGGCGTCCTGCCAGCCACTGACCAGTCGTCCGACCTGCTCGGGTGTGAGCAGCCACAGGCGGTTCAAGAAGTCCGTGACGGCGTCGGAGTTCGGCCCGAACTCAGCCTCGAGCTCGTCCTCTTCCGCTTCGTCGGCCTCGTCGTCGACCTCCTCTTCGTCCTCTTCGGCCGCCTCGGACTCACGCTTGCCGGCGCCTTCGAGACTCGCCGCTTCGTCCGCGGCGTCGAGCTGGGCCATCGTCTCAGACCACGGCTCGAGCAGCGCCTCGTAGTGGCTCTCCTCGAGCTTGCCCTCCAGGACCACGGCCGTGGCCGCGTCCAGCGCAGCCTCCGCCGCCTGGGCGGCGATGCGGCCCCAGGCCGGTTCGGCGTTGACGAACTCCGGGAACTGACCCGTCACCGCCAGCCAGGTTCCGACGGCTTCTCTGACGAGCTGCAAATGGCGGGCGATCTCCACGTCTTCCAACGCCATCTTCCGGGCCGCCTTCCGGGCACGCTCGCGGTCCGACTTGGGAATTGCCAGCCAGGCTTCGGCCAGCGGCCGCGCCCCGTCCGGCCCGATCTCCTCGAGCCGGTCGAGTATCTCCAGGATGGCCTCGGCGTTGGGCCCGTACATCCAGACGTCGTTGCCGGCGAGATAGTCGGCCGCCTGGGACTCGAGGTCGGCCGTCATGTCCTCGGGTTGGTCTCCCAGCTCCTCATCGAGCTCGTCCTCGTCGCCCCTGGTCTCGCCGGCGTCATCCGAAGAAGCTGTCTCATCGCGCCGATCGCCTCGCCTGAACATCGATTCCTCCGCTTCCGGCGCGAGCTTGCGCGCTCGGGAATGGTCGCACAGCCGGGAAGGCAGCGTAATAGAGATCTCATGCCGTCGAGGCGTCGTGCCGGGGCCGAATTGGTCGGACCCTAGCCGGCGGCGACCCCGTGAATCTCGATGAAGCGCTGGACGCGCGCCCACGCATCGTCGGACTGCTTCTGGAACTCCGACTGCTTTCGGTCGAAGAAGCTATGCGGAGCGTCCGGCTCGACGACGATCTCGCCATCCACCCCGGCCGAGGCCAGGGCGTCGCGGAACTGCTGAACGGTGGCGATCGGGATGCCCTGATCGGCGCCCCCGAAGATGCCCAGGATCGGGCACTCGAACTGGCCCACCACGTCGGTGGGCGCCGGAGTGCCGTTGCGGGAGGCGCCCCCGGGCCAGCCGTAGAAGCCGATGACGCCGGCCAGTCCCAGGTTCAGCGTCGCCGAGAGGAAGGCTGAACGGCCGCCCATGCAGAAGCCGGTCGTAAAGAGCGATGCCGACCCGTGGCCAGCCTCTGAGCGAAGGTACGTCGCGGCGCCGGCGATGTCCGCCGAGATGCCATCCCAGGTCGTCTGGGCAACGTGCGGGCCGTAGTCGAAGTCGTCGCCGCGGCCTCCAGTCCCTGCCGTCCGCCCGAAGTAGTCGATGGCCACGGCCTCGACCCCGATCTCGGCGAAGCGGACGGCCAGTTCCTCGTAGTAGTGGTGGAGACCCCGGACGTCGGGCAGGATGACGATCGCCCGCCCCGTAGTCTCGGCAGGCCAGGCGTGGAACGCCCGGAACTCGTTGCCGTCGGCGGCGCGGAGTGTCAGTGAGGCGTGTTGGACGGCGGCGCCGGCTACCGGTCGGATCGGGGGAGCGCTGTCCAGATCGAAGCACATTGCGCGAAGCTCCTCGTGTATGAATTCATTGTCACGAGAACCGTCGACTCGCACACCCCGCGCGGTCGCCGGTTGCGTCTCGCGGTGTCGCGAGAAGCGCGCGCTCCGGCTGGTAGAATGCCCGCCATGTCCAAACCGCTCGTCGTCCAGAAGTTCGGTGGCTCTTCGGTAGCCAACGCCGACCGAATCAGGCGCGTCGCCGCGCGCATCGCCCGTGAGCGGGCGACCGGATGCGACCTGGTGGTGGTCGTCTCGGCAATGGGCGAGACCACCGACGAGCTGCTCGCCCTCGCCGGTGCCATCACCGACGACCCGGATCCGCGCGAGCTCGACATGCTCCTCGCGACGGGAGAGCACCAGAGCGCCACGCTGGTCTCGATGGCGCTGCACGCCCTGGGTGTGCCGGCCATCGCGCTTTCGGGTGCCCAGGCCGGGATCACGACGGACGGCAACTACGGCAAGGCGCGCATCGCCGGGATCGACCCGAAGCGCATCCACGCCGAGGTGGCGGCCGGCCGAGTCGTCATCGTGGCGGGTTTCCAGGGCCAGAGCCGGCTCGACCCGACTCTCTCAGAGATAACCACGCTCGGCCGAGGCGGTTCCGACACCACAGGAGTGGCGCTCGCTGCCGCTCTCGAGGCCGAGCGCTGCCAGATCTTCACCGACGTCCGGGGCATATACACGGCCGACCCGAGGCTCGTTCCGGACGCTCGCCAGCTGCCGGTCATCTCGTACGAGGAGATGATGGAACTGGCCCATCAGGGCGCCCAGGTGATGCAGGTCCGGGCGGTCGAGCTCGGCTGGGTCAACGACGTCGTCATCGAGGTGCTGAGCTCCTTCGAGGATGTTCCCGGCACGCTGATCAAGGAGGATCCGTTCGTGGAGCAGCGCAACAAGGTTCGCGGGCTGGCCCACGACCGCAACGTGGCCAAAGTGACCCTGGTCGAGGTCCCGGACCGGCCCGGAGTCGCCCACGCCGTCTTCGCCCCGCTCGCGGAGGCCGGCATCAACGTCGACACGATCGTTCAGAACGTCGGCCATCACGGCACGACCGACCTCTCCTTCACGATCACCCGGGGCGACCTGGCGAAGACCAAACGCATTCTCGAGCCGATCATCCGCGAGCTCGGCTTCCGCGAGATGACGACCGACTCGGCGATGGCCAAGGTCTCGATCGTCGGTGCGGGCATCCAGAACGCTCCCGGCTACGCCTCCAGGATGTTCGCCGCCCTGGCCGAAGCCGGCGTGAACATCGAGATCATCTCCACGTCGGAGATCCGCATTACCTGCATGATCGCCGAGGATCAGGTCGAAACGGCGGTCCGGGCGCTGCACAAGGCCTTTGCGCTGGAGGCGCCAGAGCCGCTCATGCAGGGCGAGATGGCGGCGGAAACCGCCGGGGCTCCGAAGACAGGCGCGTGACGGCCATCTATGAGTTCCTCTCGCGACACGAGAGGTTCCGGTCGGTCCCCTCGACCAACGACGTCGTTCGAACCTGGATGACCGAAGGAACCCCTGAGGTGTGTCTGGCCGTCGCCGACGAGCAGACGGCCGGTCGCGGGCGGTCCGGTCGATCCTGGGTTGCGCCGAGTGGGGCGGCGCTGCTGCTGTCGCTCGGCTTCGAGCCGGCGTACCTGGCACCTGATCGACTGTGGCGCCTGGCCGCCATCGTGGTCCTGGCGATGGCGGATGCGGCCGAAGAAGTGGCCGGCCTGCCGAACGGCATGCTCAGACTCAAGTGGCCCAACGACATCGTCGTCGAAGCGCCTGGGGCGCCGGCCGGCGTTCGCAAGGTTGCCGGCGTGCTGGGTGAGAGCGAGGGCGCCGGCTCGACCGCGGTCAGGACCGTCGTCGGCATCGGCGTGAATGTGGACTGGCCGAGCGATCAGTTCCCGGCCGAACTGGCCGATGTCATGACCAGCCTGCGGGAAGTCTCCCGCGGCCGCCCGATCGACTCGGACGGCCTTCTCGATGGCTTCCTGGTCTGCCTGGAGCCGCGAGTCGTGGCCCTCCGCGACGGCCATTTCGACGTGGCCGGCTGGCACGGCCGACAGGTCACGACCGGGCGAACCGTCCGCGTCGACATGCCCGACGGGACGGCCCAGGTGGCGACGGCCGTGGGCGTCGATGGGGCCACCGGCGCACTGCTCATCGAGGAATCGGCGGGTGGCGAACAAGAGCTGCTCGCCGGTGAGGTAACCCACGTCCGGCTCGTTCCGGACGGCGAGGCCGCCCTCGCCGACACCACTGCGGCCACTGCCGGAGCGGCCGCGGGCGCCGATCCCGGCGGCCGGGGTGTAACACCGTGAGCCGCTCGGTGTTTAGCACGGCGGAGGAGGGCGCCCGCACCGCCCGGCTGGATCGCGATCGCGGCCTGGTCGAAGCGGCACGGCGCGACCCGAGTCGATTTGACGCCCTGTATAGGAAGTACCTGGCCCAGGTGTACAGCTACGCCTTCTACGAGCTCCGGGACCATCACGCGGCGGAGGACGCAACCGAGCGCGTCTTCATGCAGGCGCTGGTAGGCCTGCCCCGTTTCGAGGAGCGAGTCGACGCGTTCATCGCATCGCGGTCGGCTGTGACTCCGGCCGACTCGGCCGAAATGTCCACGTTCCGCGTCTGGCTCTTCCGAATCGCCCGCAACGTGGTCGCCAATGAGCGGCGCCGCGATCGCCGCCGTCCGGTCTCGTCGCTCGAAGACGCAGCCGAGCTATCCGCCCCGGGCGACGTAGTCGAGACCGCGGCGGCTCGCGAGGCCGTCAGCACGGCCTGGCAGGCTGTGGCGCGGCTACCCGACGACCGCCGCCGGGCCGTCATCCTGCGCTTCGTCGACGAGATGTCCACGGCCGAAATAGCCGCCATCCTGGGTCGTTCCGAGGGAGCAGTCAGGGTCCTGTTGCACCGGGCCCTGCGTTCCGTCGCCGACGATCTGCGCGGCGGGCTGAGCTGATGCTGGGCAGCGGAACGCGAGACGCTCGGCGCACGGAGCGATACCTGGACGAGTTGATGGCCGCGGATGAGCGGCGTGCCTCTGAAGTCCCGGTCGACGCGGAGATGGATTCGGCCGTCCGGTTCGCCGCCCGCGAGTTGCGCGCCGGCCTGACGCGTCTCCACCCATCGTTCCGATTCGAGGACGCCCTCGCGGCGCGGCTCACGGAGGGGGCGGCCCGGCTGCGGGCAGGGCTCCCCGTCGAAGAGGCCGCATCGATGGGCGGGCGTGGCAATGTGGCGCCGTTCCGGAGCCGCTCGGTCGGTGAGGCCGGCGCCTCGGTTACTGCCGGCGGGCCGGACGCGGAGCTCGCTGCGGCGCCTGTCGCGGTCCCTGCCGTGGCCCAGGCCACAGACCTCGTCGCGGTCCCTGCCGCGGCCCCTGCCACTCGCTCTCGCGCTATCTGGCGGGCGTCCGCGTTCCGCCACCTGCCCGATAAGACGGCGCGCCCGTCTCGGCCGCTGATCGTGGGCGGCGTGGGCGTGGGAGTCGCGTCGGCCGCCATTTCCATCGGAGCGGTCTACGTCGCCTGGCGCCACTCCCACCCGGCCTCGGGCAGGATGGGTCGCGCCGTACGGGTCGCACACGGCCGGGCCGCTCACTCCGGCGCCGGTCGCCGAACGGGGGTCATCAACGAGATTCTTGGGGTCGTTTCCTGATGCCGGTCAGATTGCCGTTCCGACCACGCCGCGATGCCTACCCGCCGGATCTGTGGACCAAGTGCCCGGGCTGCGCGGAGATGCTGTTCAACAAGCAACTCGACAAGACGCTCCGAGTCTGTCCGAATTGCGGCCACCATTTCCGCATCCCGGCCAGGACCCGCATCGCCCAGCTGGTCGACAGCGGTTCTTTCGTCGAGCGCGACGCGAACCTCCAGCCGGTCGACTCGCTGGGCTTCGTCGATCTCAAGCCGTACCCCGACCGGCTCGTCGCCGCCCAGCTCTCGACGGGCCTGCGCGATGCGGCGATCTGGGGCCTGGCCGCCATGGGTGGCCGGCCGGTCTCCATGTGCGTCATGGACTTCGGTTTCATCGGCGGCTCGATGGGTGCCGTCGTCGGCGAGAAGGTGGCTCGGGCCGGTGAGGCCGCGCTTGCCGAGCGCATACCGCTGATCATCGTTTCCTCCTCGGGCGGCGCCCGGATGCAGGAGGGCACATATGCCCTGATGCAGCTCGTCAAGACGTTGGGCGTCCTGGAGCGAGTCAGGGAGGCGCGAGTTCCGTTCATCTCCGTCCTGACCGATCCCACGACGGGCGGTGTCTTCGCATCGTTCGCGGTCGTCGGTGACGTGAATATCGCCGAGCCCAACGCCATCATCCGCTTCGCCGGTGATCGAGTGTCCGCGGGAACGATCAGCGAAGAGCTGCCGGCCGGCTACGCGCGCTCCGAGTTCTGGTTCAGCCACGGCTTCGTGGATCGGATCGTGGCTCGGGCCCACCTGCGCGACGAGATCAACTCGCTGCTCGCGTTCCTGATCGCGCCGCCCCTCAACGGCTCGGGCGAGCCGATGGCGGCGCCCGCTTCCCGGTCGCGGGCATTCCTGTCCGCCCTGACCGGAGCCCGGGGTGGCGAGACCAACGGCGAGTCACGTAACGGCGAGTCACGTAACGGCGAGTCACGTAACGGCGAGACCAGCGCGTCTCGTGGGGAGGCGCCCCGTGGTTGATCGACTCCTTGGCCGGACCCATGCCGACGCCGCTCCCGAGGATGCCAACGCCCTTGTCTGGGCGCATGTTCAGCAGGCCCGCAATCTCAAGCGCCCGCACACTCTGGAGCTGCTCAACGCCATGGCCGACGAGTTCGTCGAGCTGCACGGCGACCGTCTCTTCGGCGACGACACGGCCATCGTGGCCGGCCTGGCCAGGATCGCCGGCCGGCGTATCGTCGTCATCGGCTTCCAGAAGGGCCAGGACACCGAAGAGAACATCCGCCGCAACTTCGGCCTGCCGCATCCCGAAGGCTACCGCAAGGCAATGCGGGTCATGGACCTGGCCGAGCGCTATTCGATGCCGATCCTGACCTTCGTCGATGTCCAGGGCGCCTTTCCAGGCGCCGCCGCCGAGGAGCGCGGCATCGCCGAAGCAATCGCCAAATCCGTCGGGTTGATGACGCGCCTTCGCACCCCGATCGTCGTCGTCATCACCGGCGAGGGCGGCTCGGGCGGCGCCCTCGGGCTCGCCGTCGGCGACGTCGTGCTGGCTCTGGAGAACTCCATCTACTCCGTCATCAGCCCCGAAGGCTGCGCCACCATCCTGTGGCGCTCGTCCGATCAGAGCCAGGCGGCGGCCGTCGCGATGAAAGTCACCGCAGCCGAGCAGCATGAACTGGGTATCGTCGACGCGGTCATCGAGGAGCCCGGAGAGGGCGCCCACACGGACCCGGCGGAGACGGCCAGGCGCATCAAAGAGATCGTAATCGAGCGCCTGGATGCCCTGGGCCGCATCCCGATCGACGATCTTGTCGAGTCTCGCTACAAGCGCTACCGAGCGTACGGCCCGTACACGATCGCAGATCGGCCGACCGCCCCGCCCGAACGGATCGGCATCGCCGATCGACTGCGCGGCCTGCTGGCCGCCAGGCCTTCCATGCCGCCGTTCCCCGGATCGCGGCGCGCAGACCCGTCCAGCCGCGAGGAGGTCTAGGCGATGCCCGCCCGCGAGAAGATCGGGAATCAAAGCCAGGCCGAGCCGGAAGGGGCTCTCCGGGTTCAGCGCGACCACGAGGCCATCGCCCGCCTGGCCGACGATCTGCTGCCGGCGCTGATCGCCAAGCTTGCGTCCAGCGGACTCGGCGAGATCGAGGTCCACCAAGGTGGCTGGAAGGCTCGACTGCGCATGCCCGCCCCGACCGGGGAATCGCGAAGGGGCGCGGGCAGGGCCCTCGATACCACATCCGGCCTTGGCCACATCGGCCGAGGTATTGCCGGCCGCAGCCGATCCGAAGAGCGCGACCCGCGCCCCTGCCCGGAGGAAGAGGCCCCGTGCGACCCCAATCCGACGGTGGCCAGGTCGCCGGCTGTCGGCGTATATCACCCACGCGGCGACCTGGCTGTTGGGATGCGGGTCCGCGCCGGCGACCGTATCGGCTACGTCAACGTGCTCGGCGTGAACCAGGACGTCGTCTCGCCCGTGGACGGAATCATCGGTTCCAGCCTGGCTGAGGCCGGCGAGGCCGTGGAATACGCGCAGGAACTGGTCCGCATCGAACTGCCGGAGCGCTCGGCCGAGGCAGACGGTGGCCGGCCTGGACGCGCGCCCGCCGGCGTGGTGGGGCAGGCCTGATGTTCACCAAGGTCCTGATCGCAAACCGGGGCGAGATTGCGCTGCGAATCCTGCGTGCCTGTCGAATGCTCGGCATCGGCGCCGTCGTCGCGTACAGCGAAGCCGACCGCGAGGGTCTGGCCGCGCAGCTCGCCGACGAGGCCATATGCATCGGCCCTGCGGACGCAAAGCACAGTTACCTGTCGGCTCCGGCAGTCATCTCGGCCGCGGTCGTAACCGGCTGCGATGCCATCCATCCCGGTTACGGCTTCCTCTCGGAAGACGATGGCTTCGCCGACGTCGTCCGGGCTCACGACCTGGCCTTCATCGGTCCCTCGGCCGAGGTGCTGGAGCGCTTCGCCTCGAAGGAGGCCACTCGCCGTCTCCTCGCCGCGCACGGCCTTATGACCATCCCCGGCTCGACGATGCTGCGCGACGAAGCCCACGCGCTCGAGGAAGCCGAGCGGATCGGGTATCCCGTTCTCATCAAGCCGTCCGCCGGTGGGGGCGGAAAGGGCATGCGCCTGGTACGAACCGCCCGCGAGCTCGACTCCGCGTTCAAGGTCAGTCGTTCCGAGGCCAAGGCCGGCTTCGGCGACGACTCGCTCTACCTCGAGAAGTACCTCGACGATAACCGCCACGTCGAAATCCAGGTCGCCGTCGATCGCTTCGGCAACGCCATTCATCTGGGCGATCGCGACTGCTCCGTCCAGCGCCGCCACCAGAAGCTGATCGAGGAAACGCCCAGCCCGGCGCTCACGGATGCCGCTCGTCGGGATCTGGCCGAGCGGGCGCTCAAGGCAGTGGCCTCGGCCGGCTACGAGAATCTGGGCACCCTCGAGTTCCTCGTCGACGGCAAGGGCGAGGCGTACTTCATCGAGATCAACTGCCGCATCCAGGTCGAGCATCCGATCACGGAGCTCTGCACCGGCATCGACCTCGTGGCCTTGCAGATCAAGATCGCCGCCGGCGAGCCGCTCGGCATCGCTCAGGCCGATGTCGTGTCGCGCGGCCACGCCATCGAGTTCCGGATCCTGGCCGAGGACCCGGCCAAGGACTTCCGGCCGCAGGCCGGCATGGTCGGTGCGTACCTCACACCGGGCGGACCGGGCGTCCGCATGGACTCACATCTGTACCCGGGCTATGAGATCCCGTCCTACTACGACTCTCTTCTCGGAAAGCTTTGCGTCTGGGCTCCGGATCGGGCTCTGGCCATCGCTCGGGGCGACGCCGCCCTGCGCGAACTGCTCGTCGACGGTGTCACCACCAACATCGAACTGCATCGCGCCATCCTCGCCAACCAGGTCTTCATCGACGGCAAGGTAACGACGAGCCTGCTCGACCGCGTCGGCAGCGCCCCGTTCGTCGCCGCCGGCAACCGCTGAGCCGTCCACAGCAAGCAGGAGCCGCCCCGTGACCGAGCCCGTGACCACCGCGCCGATCCTGACCACGCGCCAGATAGAGAAGCTCCTGCCGCATCGCTGGCCTTTCCTCCTCGTCGACCGCATCGTCGAGTACGACGCCGAGGCCAAGCGGATCGTGGGCCTCAAGTCCGTGACCGCCACGGAATGGTTCTTCCAGGGCCATTTCCCCGGCCAGCCGATCATGCCGGGCGTGCTCCAGATCGAGGCACTGGCCCAGACGATGGGCATCTTCGTGGCCCAGCAGCCCGGGTTCGGCGATCGGCTCGGTCTCTTCGCCGCCATCGACGAGTGCCGCTTCAAGCACATCGTCACCCCCGGCGATCAGCTCCGGCTGGAAGTGACGATGGAGCGCCTGGGCAGCAAGTTCGGCCGCGGCAAGGGCATCGCGACCGTCAACGGCGAGGTTGCGTGCGAAGCCCTGATCAGCTTCATCATCGCGCCCGAGAGCGCCCTGCGCTGATGGTGCGAATCGCCGCTCTCTCCGACATCCACGGCAACCTGCTCGCGCTCGAGGCCGTCCACAAGGCTGTCGACGCGGCCCGCCCCGACTACGTGGCGATCTGCGGCGACCTGGTGTTCAACGGCCCAGATCCAGCCGGCAGCCTGGCCCTCGTACAGGAGTTGCAGCGGGCAGGCGCCTTCGTGACTCTCGGCAACACGGACGTTGCGGTCGCCGACGGCGACTTCACCGCGGCTTTTCCGTGGTTCACGGAGGGTGCGCCCGACTCCTACCTGGCGGCGGCCGAATGGGCTCGTGATCAGATCGGCGACGACGGCGTGGACTACCTGCGGCGCCTGCCCTCCGAGCGCCGGCTGCGTGTCGGCGACGACGGGTCGCCGCACGGCGACCTCGTTCTTTTCTGCCACGCCTCGCCCGGGTCGTTGACCGACGGTCTCGGCGCGGATCTCGATCCGGTCGTCACGATTGATCGCGTGAGCCGTACGGACGCAAAGGTCATCGTCTGCGGCCACACACACCTGCCGGAGGTCCGGGAGGTAGGCTGGCGGACCATTGTCAACGCCGGCAGCGCCGGCTACGTCTTCGATGGCGATCCGACGGCCAGCTGGGCGCTGATCCAGATCGACGACAACGGCGTCACCGCTGAGATCCACCGGACGAATTACGACGTCATGGCAGCCTCGGATGCCGTTTCGGCCCGCGGCCTGCCCGGCGACGTGTATCGCGCCGCCACCATCCGTACAGGGAAATTGGTTCGATGAGGAGCGCAAAGGTGGAGACCGCGTTGCCACATGCAACGCGCAAGGCGATGGCGGCGAAGCTGCCAGTCGCCCGGGAATTGGTTCGATGAGGAGCGCAAAGGTGGAGACCGCGTTGCCACATGCAACGCGCAAGGCGATGGCGGCGAAGCTGCCAGTCGCCCGGGAATTGGTTCGATGAGTCCGATCAACGGCCAGCCTCGGGTAGTAGTCACCGGGATGGGTGCGATCACACCGCTCGGGCTCGACACTCAAGCGACCTGGGCGGGATTGATCGCCGGTCGCTCCGGCATCGGCCCCATCACGCAGTTCGATCCGTCGCGGCTGACGGTGCGAATCGCTGGCGAGGTCAAGGGCTTCGATGCCTCTTCGGTCCTCGACCGCAAGGACCAGCGCCGCAACGACCGCTACGTCCAGCTCGCTCTGGTGGCATCTCGCCAGGCCATGGATCAGGCCGGATTGCCCGCCCGCCTGGAAGGCGAGCTGGCCGAACGGACCGGCGTCATCGTCGGCACCGGCATCGGCGGCATCAGGACACTGGCCGACCAGATTCTCCTGATGGGCGAGAAGGGCCCGGACCGGATGTCGCCATTCCTGATCCCGATGGCCATCGCCAACCTTGCCGCCGGTGTGATCGCCATCGCCTTTGGTCCGCAGGGCCCCAACTTCAGCGTCGTCTCCGCCTGTGCCACCGGGGGTCACGCCATCGGCGAGGCCTGGGAGACGATCCGCCGGGGGGACGCGGACGTGATGCTTGCCGGTGGAACCGAGGCCACGGGCCACGAGGCGCTCGTTGCCGGTTTCGCGGCCATGCGCGCCCTCTCGACCCGGAACGACGAGCCGGAACGCGCGTCGCGGCCGTTCGACACCGGACGGGACGGCTTCGTCATCGGCGAGGGTGCCGGGGTGATGGTTCTCGAATCTCTGGAGCACGCCAGGACCCGGGGCGCGGAGCCACTCGCCGAGGTCGTGGGCTATGGCGCCACGGCCGACGCCTCGCACATCACTCTGCCGGCACCCGGCGGTGCGGGCGCGGTGCGGGCCATCCGTCGCGCCCTGGAGAAGGCCGGTCTCAGCGTCGACGACGTGAGCATGGTCAACGCCCATGCCACCTCGACACCGGAGGGAGATCCGCGCGAGCTCGAGGCCATCAGGACCCTCTTTGGCGAGCGCGCCGGCCAGGTCAGCATCACTGCAAACAAGAGCATGCTCGGTCACACGCTGGGGGCGGCCGGTGCGATCGAGGCCGTCGCCACGGTGATGAGCGTTCGAACGGGGCTGGTTCCACCGACCATCAATCTGGAGAATCCGGACCCGGTGGCTGCGGGCCTCGACCTGACACCAAACGTGGTCCGCCGGCGCGAGATCGACGTGGCGGTTTCCAACTCCTTCGGCTTCGGTGGCCAGAACAGCGCCCTGGTCATCCGGCGTTGGGCTGAGTGAGGGCGAATCAGATGAGCGAGCGTCACGACGACCCGAAGGCCCAACCCGCCAGCCCGTCTGGCGCCAAAGCCACCGGCGAAGGCCGAGCCGCCGGCGAAGCCCCGAGCGTCAGCGCAGCTGGCGCCAAAGCCACCGGCGAAGGCCGAGCCGCCGGCGAAGCCCGAGCCACCGGCGAAGCCGGTGGCTCGATGTCCCCCGAGACCGCGTCTCTTCTCGGCTTGATCGACAGGCTTGGGTCGCTTCTCGAGCGGAGCGATCTGGCGGAGATCGAGGTCGAGGCCGGCGAGACGGGCATCGTCCTGCGCAAGCCCGCCGCCGCGCCGTCGACGACCGTCGCTGTCACGGCCGTCGCCGAAGCGCCGGCCGGAGGGGTGGGCGCGGCGGGCGGCGCCGGCGATGCGACCCCCGCGGACCCGGCGCCACTCTCCACGACAAGGTCGGTGAAGGCGCCTTTGACTGGCATCTTCTACGGCGCCTCCTCGCCGACCTCACCGCCGTACGTGACCGTGGGCCAGAGCGTCACGGTCGGGCAGGTCATCGGACTGATCGAGGCCATGAAGCTATTCAATGAGATCAAGTCGGATCAGGCCGGAAGGGTGGTCCGGATCGTGGCCGAATCCGGGAAGCTGGTGAAGGCGAAGCAGCCGCTCATCGAGGTCGAGCCGTGACGCCGCGACCCGTGTCCGGCGTTCATCTCACGGGCTGGGGGGCCTACGCTCCCAGCCTGGCCCTGACCAACGCCGATCTCGCCCGAATGGTCGACACCAACGACGAGTGGATCGTCAGCCGGACCGGCATCAGCGAGCGGCGCATTGCCGGGCCGGACGAGACGACGGCCAGCATGGCGGCAGTCGCGGGGTTGCGCGCCATCGCCACGGCCGGCATGGCGCCCGACGATATCGACCTCATCCTCGTGGGCACGCTCTCCCCGGACTACGTCATGCCCTCGACGGCGGCCCTCGTCAAGGAGGCGATCGGTAACAAGCGGGCGGCGGCGATGGACGTGTACGCGGCCTGCTCCGGCTTCGTCTACGGCTATGCCACCGCCAACGCGTACATCGCCAGCGGCATGGCGAAACACGTGCTCGTGATCGGCGCGGAGACGCTCAGCCGCTATACGGACTTCACCGATCGCGCCACCTGCATCCTGTTCGGCGATGGGGCGGGTGCGGCGGTGCTGTCGGCGTCGGATGAGCCGGGCGGAACGATGGGCATCGAGTTGACGACCGACCCGTCGGGCGCCTATCTCATCTGGCTGCCGGCCGGCGGGGCGGCTCGACCGGCCACAGGTGCAACGCTCGCCGCCGGCGACCACTTCATGAAGATGAAGGGCTCGGAGACCTTCAAGATGGCCGTCCGAACCCTTGGGTCCACTGCTACGGCCTCCGTGCGCCGGGCCGGGCTCGAGCTCGCGGACATCGACCTGGTCGTGCCCCACCAGGCCAATGTCAGGATCATCGAAGCCCTTGCCCGGTCGCTCGACTTCCCGATGCAGAAGGTCTTCGTCAACGTCGCCCGCTATGGCAACACGTCGGCGGCCTCGGTGCCCCTGGCCCTATCGGAGGCGGTCGCTGCCGGCCGGGTCAAGCAAGGCGACCGGCTGCTGTTCGTGGCCTTCGGCTCCGGCCTGACCTCCGGTGCCATAACCCTGCAGTGGACCGCCGACCCGGCCAACGCAGCCCGGGCGGAAGGCATCGGCCCCGGCGACGTCAAGATTCTCCCGGGTTACCTGGAGCCGGTCAATCCGTTCCCGCCGGCCCTGGAGTGGCTGCTCAAGCGCTGATAGACGCCAACTCAACTCGTCACCACCCCCGGCGCCGTCGACCCGGCGCCGCCACCAACCCAGCGAGGAGGAGCAACATGATCGATCTGACCGGCAAGTCCGCTCTCGTCACCGGCGGCGCGCGTGGCATCGGCAAGGCGATCTGCCTGAAGCTGGCAGGCCAGGGTGCCGACATCGCCTTCGTGGACGTGGGCCGGCCCGAGGTGGCCGAGGCCACCGTCGCTGAGATCCAGGCCCTCGGCCGCAAGGCCGTCTACATCCCGGCCGACGTCACGGATCCCGACGCCTGCGTCAAGGCCGTCGCGACCGCCGTCGAGGCCTTCGGGAAGGTCGACATCCTGGTCAACAACGCCGGCATCACCCGCGACGACCTGATCATGCGCATGCCGATCGACGACTGGAAGAAGGTCCTCGAGGTCAATCTCTTCGGCGCCTTCTACATGATCAAGGCCGCCGTCCGCCCGATGCTCAAGGCCCACGCCGGACGCATCATCAACATGTCGAGCGTCTCGGGCCAGGCCGGCCAGATGGGTCAGGCTAACTACTCGTCGTCCAAGGCCGGCCTGATCGGCCTGACCAAGGCCACGGCTCGCGAAGTGGCGTCGCGCGGCATCACCTGCAACGCCGTCGCCCCGGGCTTCGTCGTCACCGAACTGACAAAGGACCTGCCCGAGGCTCTGCAGGAGCAGATCAAGACGGCCACGCCCCTGGGCCACTTCGGAACCGTCGAGGACATCGCCAACGCGGTCACGTTCCTCGCGTCCGACGAAGCCGCGTACATCACCGGCCAGGTTCTGGCGGTGGATGGCGGCCTGGTGATGATGTAGCGGACTCCGGCCACCGTCCCCGCAGGGCAGCCATTGGCGACGCTAGACGTCGCGGCCCTTTGCGGAGCGTGGACCCGGTTTCGGGCGTGTCATCGCGGCGAGCCGCTGGCCAAACATGAGGGGGCATTTCTGCTAGGTTTGGTCACATGACAATCCGTACGAACAGGGTCAGTGCATGACGTTGGAGACGAATGGTTCTCGTCCGGCTGAGGGAGCGTCAAACGTCGCCCTCGACGTTGTAGTCCTGGGCGGCGGCGGCCACGTCGGGCTGCCTTTGAGCCTTGCGCTGGCGAGAGCCGGTCTTCGAGTCGGCATCGTCGACATTGCCGAGGCGACGCTGGCCCGGATCGGCCGGGGCGAAATGCCCTTCGCCGAAGCCGGCGCCGACGAACTTCTGGCCGAGCTGCTTCCGACCGGGCGCCTCGAGCTGAGCGCGTCTGCCGAGATGCTGAGTCGCACCCGACAGTTGATCGTCGTGGTCGGCACCCCCATCGACGAGTTCCTCAACCCGTCGATGACCGTCTTCGAGCGAACGGTTGACCAGATCTTCCCGTATCTCCAGCCCGGGACGCTCGTCGTCCTGCGAAGCACGGTCTACCCCGGGACGAGTGAGTACATCGAGAGCGCCTTCGAGGCCAGGGCCTGTGATGTGGACGTGGCCTTCTGTCCGGAGCGGATCGCCGAAGGGCACGCGCTCGAGGAGCTGTCCAGCCTGCCCCAGATAGTCGGGTCGGACGACGATGCCGCGGGCGATCGCGCCGAGAAGCTGTTCCGTCATCTGACTCCGGACATCATCCGCGTCTCGACCAAAGAGGCCGAGCTCGCCAAGCTCTTCACCAACGCCTGGCGCTACATGAAGTTCGCCGTGGCTAACCAGTTCTTTGCCATCTCTCACTCCGCGGGCGTCGACTACAACCGCGTCCAGTACGCCATCCGGACCGACTACCCGCGGGCGGCGGACCTGCCGTCCCCGGGTCTTGCTGCGGGGCCGTGCTTGCTCAAAGACACCATGCAACTGGCCGCGTTCACGTCGGATCACTTCCAGCTCGGCCAATCGGCGATGCAGGTCAACGAAGGTCTGCCCGCCTACATGGTCGAGGCCATGGAGAGGCGTTACGGTCGTCTGCGGGGCCGCACCATCGGCCTGCTGGGGATGGCCTTCAAGGCCGAGTCCGACGACATTCGGTCATCGCTCAGCTACAAACTGCGGAAGCTCCTTGTATGGTCGGGTGCGCGCGTGCTATGCACCGACCCCTACGTTGCCGATCCGCGTCTCGTGCCCCTGGAGCAGGTGATCGCCGAGGCGGAGATCCTGGTGCTAGGCGTTCCCCATCGCGTCTATCGCGATGCGAAGCTTGGGGACCGCGAACTCGTTGACATATGGGGAGCGTTGGGCGGGATCCGTCTCTAGAGCCGTCACATCGGAGGATGCGTGAAGATTCTCGTTACTGGGGCTGCCGGCTTCATCTGCGGCTATCTCATTCCTGAGTTGCTCGAGGCGGGCCACGAAGTCGTGGGCCTCGACGATTTCAGCAAGTACGGTCCGACGGCCAAGAGCTACGACGCCAACCCGCGCTATCGATTCGTGAAAGGTGACGCGAAGGACGAGACCCTCGTCCGCGAGCTTGCCGCGGACTGCGATCAGGTCGTCGCGGCGGCGGCGATGATCGGTGGCATCAGCTACTTCCACGAGTTCGCTTTCGACCTGCTCGCCGAGAACGAGGGCATCCTGGCCTCGACCTTCCGAGCGGCTATCGATGCCCACAAGAAGGGCCATCTCGAGCGGATCGTAGTCATCTCTTCGTCGATGGTCTTCGAGTCGGCAACGGTGTTTCCGACTCCCGAGGGAGCCCAGTTCACCAGCCCGCCTCCCGTCTCGACCTACGGCTTCCAGAAGCTGGCGTCGGAGTACTTCGCCAAGGGAGCATGGGAGCAGTACAAGCTGCCGTTCACGATCCTGCGGCCCTTCAACTGCGTCGGCATCGGCGAGCGGCGAGCTTTGCGCGACGCCGACGTGATGTCGGGCAACGTCAAGCTCGCCATGAGCCACGTTGTGCCGGATCTGGTCGCCAAGGTGCTCAAGGGTCAGGACCCGCTCCACATCCTGGGCGAGGGGAATCAGGTTCGCCACTACACCTATGGCGGCGATCTGGCGCACGGAATCCGCCTGGCGATGGAGAGCCCCAAGGCCGTCAACAACGACTTCAATCTCTCGACCGCCCAGAGCACCACGGTGCTCGAGCTGGCCGAGACGATCTGGCGCAAGCTCAACGGCGATCGTCCGTTCAAGTACGTGACCGACAAGCCGTTCGAGCACGACGTCCAGATGCGCGTCCCCGACGTTGGGAAGGCGAGGGAGGTGCTCGGCTTCGAGGCCTCGACCACTCTCGATCAAATGCTCGACGAAGTCGTTCCATGGATCCGGTCCGAGTACGAAGCCGGCAGGATCTAGTGGGCGTCTTCGTCCCTGTCGGCGCCTGTGTCGGCCGGCGTCCCTGAGCCGTGATGGAGTCTCGAGCCGGCGGACGGCGGGGCAGTCTCGCGATCCGCCTCGTGGGGCTCCTGCTGAGCGTCGTGGCGCTGTTGCTCGCGGTCCATTCCGTCGACCTGGGGGCCTGCGCCACAGTCCTCTCGAGGGCCAACCCTATCCCACTTGCCCTCTGCCTGGCGGTCATCGCGATCCAGGTCACTCTGCGCTCGGTTCGCTGGCGCCTGCTGTTGCCGTCGCCTGCCGGAGGCGGCCGTATCCGGATCAGACGGATCGTTCCCGTGCTCCTCGTTGGGTATCTCGGCAACGCGGTCCTACCGGCGCGCCTTGGCGAGCCTATCCGTGCCTATCTCGTGGCGCGGCGCGAGGAGCTGGATGCGGTCGAGGCGTTCGGCTCGGTGGTGCTCGAGCGAGTCGTCGACACGGCTACCCTGGCCGTCGTGGCCTTCGTTGCGGCGGTAGCCGTGAATGCACCGAGCTGGATCATCCAGGCCACCGGCCTGGCGGCCCTCATCGGGTGCGGGTTCACGGCCGCGCTCGTCGTCGTAGGCCCCGGGAGGCTGGTCCGCTTGACGCGCCGGCTCGTTGCGCATCTCCCCGTCGCCGCCCGAGCCGAGCCTGTCCTGAAGCGCCTCGACGATTTCGCCCGCGGAATCGACAGGCCGAGCCGATCCAGCGCCGTAGTAGTTGCGGCGGTTGTAAGCGCGGCATGCTGGATCCTGGATGCGACGACCTTCTGGCTGGTCGCCAGGTCGATTGGCGCGCCGGTGAGTCCGGCAGCGGCGCTCTTGATCGGCGCCGTCACGGTGCTCGGGACGGCACTGCCGTCCGCGCCGGGCTACGTCGGGACGTTCGAGCTCGCCGCGGCCACGACGGCGCAGGCGCTCGGCGTTTCGGCTGCGCCTGCGCTTGCCCTCGCAGTACTGGCCCATGCGATGACGGTCCTGCCTACGGCCGGAGGGGGGGCTGTGTCGCTGGTAGCCATGAATGCCCGCCTCGGCCGGCTGGCGACCGATGCGGCCGGAGCAGAACGTGCCCTTGGAGAGGCGTCGACGCAGCCGTGAAGACGGAAGACCAACCCCAGCTCTCGGTCGTCCTGCCGGTGTACAACGAGGGCGAGGCGGTCGCCCCGGTCATCCGTGCGCTGCTGGCTGCCATCCACGTGCCGTGCGAGATTCTCGTCGTCTACGACTTCGATGGCGACACTACTGTGCCGGTCGCGCGGGCCCTCGCGTCCGAGCTTCCCGCGGTCCGCCCCCTGCGAAATGATCTCGGCCGCGGGGTCCTCAACGCCATGAAGGCCGGCATCGCCGCCGCGCGCGCCCCGTACGTGCTGGTGTCCATGGCCGACGGTTCAGACGAGCCTGAGGTCGTGGATCGGATGGTGGAGCTGGCTCTGGGCGGGGCGGACGTCGTGGCGGCGAGTCGATACATGCGGGGCGGCCACCAGATCGGCGGACCACTTCTCAAGCGGCTGATGAGCAGGACGGCCGGGCTCAGTCTCCACTGGCTCGCCGGCGTCCCGATCCACGACCCGACCAACAACTTCAAGCTCTACAGCCGCGCGTTCCTCGACTCGGTGACGATCGAAAGTACCGCCGGCTTCGAGCTCGCCCTCGAGCTGTCAGTCAAGGCGACTCTGGCCCGGCGCCGGCTGGCCGAGGTGCCCACGACGTGGCGCGACAGAACGGCGGGCAAGAGCAACTTCAAGCTGCGGAAGTGGCTGCCACACTACATGCACTGGTATTTCGTGGCGCTGGCCGGGCGGATCGGTGTGAAGGGTCGTCGGGCGAAAGGATGAAGTCGGAAGGGCCGGAAACGCCGTGAGGGAATCAAGATGACGGACGCAGGCGGGGCTTCGGAGACGAGCACCAGGTGGTCGCGGGCGGTCGCTGCGGCGGAGCAGCGGTACGGCCGCCACGCCCTCACGTTGGCCATGCTGGCAGCCGCGACGTACATCTATGTGTGGCGTCAGCCCCACATTCTCACGTCACCAACGTTCTGGGCGGAGGATGGCCTCATTTTCTTCAAGGGCGCGTTCGAGCACGGTCTAGGGGCCGTCCTGACGCCCAACAACGGCCAGCTCTGGCTGTTCCAACGCATCGTGGCCGGCCTGGCGATACCCCTGCCCGTGTCCATCCAGCCGGCGCTGTATGCCGGCGTCGCCGTCGCGACCGCGGTTCTGTCCTGCTCGATCGTCCTTTCGTCAAGGTGGCGCTGGCAGGTTCCGCTCGCCGCCCGCTTCGTGTGCCTTCTCGCTCTTCTGTGCTCTCCCGCGGTCGACCAGGAGGCACTCGGCACGCTGACCAACTCTCATTGGTGGCTCGCGATCGGTCTCGTGCTGCTGGGGATGCTGTACGACCCACTGAGCAGGCGTTTGAAGATAGGCGAGGTCGTGTTCACGGCGGTGACCGCGCTGTCGGGGTTCGCGGCCATCTATGCCATCCCGAGCCTCGGCGTGAGGGCATACCGCAACCGATCTCGCCATTCCGTCGCCGTTCTCGGGGTGGCGTTGAGTGGCGTCCTTGTGCAGCTCGTTTATCTCCATCTCTCGTCGGTCCGCAACGGCGACCTGAGGGACACTGTGATGCACCCGATCACAACCATTCTGGTTCTGGTCCGAAGGGTTTTCGGCTGCGCTGCCCTGGGAGGAACGAATCTCTTCCAGATGTGGCCCAAGCGCATTCCCGATTGGTGGCTCGGGTTGATCGTGTTTGCGCTGATCGTCAGCCTTGCGGCCATATGGATCGTCGCCCGACGACTCGAGATTGGGGCACTCCTGCTGGCCGCCGTTGGGGGGTGGCTTCTGGCGACGTGGGAACTGTGGACCTGGAAAGCTCCAGGCCTGGCATTGTGGGGTCTGGGGTGGCGGTACTTCCTCGTGCCAGTTGCGATTCTCTATGTGAGCTTGATCGTTACGTGGTCTCCCGGAGCGCCGCGACGGGCACTAGCCGGAGTCGCCTGCGTTCTCCTTGCGGCGGGCATCATGTCCGGTTATCACGTCGCGGCGTTGCCCTCCAGCAATTGGACCGCATTCACCAGGTGTATGGAAGCGCGGGTCACGACGTGTTCCGTGGTGATCCCGCCTGCCTGGACCGTCACCGTCGATCCGAGGGGCCACTAGTCCCTACTAGACCCTGTGCCCGGTTGAGGTCCGGATCGCCCACGGAACCCTGAAGCTCTTCATATGCACCAGACTGTCAAGCCCCGCGGGCAACCCCGACTCGCAGCCAGCATCGGAGGCTTCAAGCCCGATCCCGTAGCAAAGTGGACGCGGGCTTTCCAGGATGTTCACGCCAGGGCCTTCTCTGGGGCTTCCGGCGGCGCCCCCGGCTCAGGGTGAGGCCGAACCGGCCGCAGGGGCAATCTCAATAGAGCACAGGCTCACCGGCTCGTTGCCGCCGGGCAGCTCCACTGTCACCTGCCATGTTGACCCGTCTCCGATGTCGGGGATTCGCACATAGGTGGGCTGGACTTTGGTTAGGGCCAGCGGGATGCGCGTGCCGGCCCATGGGCGAAGCTTATGTCCCAGCAGCGCGCCGCCGGCACCGCTGCCGCCCGAGACCTGGATCCAGGTGCCGCCGGGAGCCTGCACGGTCACGCTCGGATTCGAGCCGTTGGGCGCCACGGTCAGGCAGGCGCCAATTGGCGTTGGCTCGGCGCCGTCGATGGCGAGAACACGCAGCTGGAGTTCCTTCGGCGAGGGAGGAGATCCCCGGTCCACGCGGAACCCACGTCCAACAAGCCGGAGGGTTGCTTGTTCGTATGCGGCGTCGCTCGGTCGCGTCGCAACCGATGGCAGGAACTCGTCGGTGGCGAGACTTCCATACCTGTTGACGAGCGCGCGTACATCGTCCACGGTCGGCCACCCCGCAAGCGTTCCGGCTGGGTCCATCCAGGACTGATCCTGGCTCTTGTCGATGATCGTGACGTAGGACCGGGTGAGATCTGCGTAGAGCTGGAATTGCCCTCGC
>Ga0182011_10000872_pt1 | contig 26303 bp, 24 predicted proteins | sample 711E1DmetaG_FD_120481 | JGI IMG/M metagenome (GOLD analysis project Ga0182011, IMG submission 120481) | Permafrost microbial communities from Stordalen Mire, Sweden - 711E1D metaG | ecosystem: Environmental > Terrestrial > Soil > Wetlands > Permafrost | place: Sweden: Stordalen | collected...
ACAAAGCAGCCTGTACTTGACCTCGTCCTCCAGATAGGTCCAGGTGAAGTAGTCCAGCGCCAGGGCGTAGTCCAGAACAGTCTCCTGAGGTTGTGCCTCTATGTTGTCCACAATTACGACCCCGCCCATGCCCGGCACGCGGCGTTCGACTTTCTTCAGGGCATCGCTGTAGCCCGCCGCCCGGCTGACGATATTGGGCGTGCCCTCTCTTCCCGCTTCCAGTGCCGTGAGGAGGAAAGGCTCATACTGTGATGGAAATATGCCGGCAACGCATCCTGCCATGATCTCATCGGCACGCATGCCGAGGCCCCCATCGTTCGGCCCCAACCACTGAGGATAAAGCACCGCCACGACCATTCTCTTGCCTGAGAGCAGCTCCTTCGCCTCCAGGCCACGATTCTTGATCATGTTCTCCAGACGGATCTCGTCGCCCACCAGAACCTCATCCGGCAGATTGACGGGAAAACCCTCCGGAAGCTTCTCTTTATCTTTTGGCCCGTGCGACGCGATCAGGAAGCATACCACCTTGCTCGCCCCGGCATGGCGCTGACCTACTAACCTGTTTTTGAGCAGGTGATCCTGAAGCAGCAGTGCATCAAGGAGCTCCGGATACCCCTTATTCTCGATCTCTATGCGAGAGATAGTGAAAATAGGTATTATGTTTTCCCCGTCCACACAATTGCCATCGCAATGCTTGTAGAGATTCTCGGAGAGGAAATCCTGAATTTTAGCCCGACAGCGTTCTTTCTTATCCCAATCGATCTTCTCGGCTTCAACATCGATCCCATTTCTGACGACAATGCCCTTCAAGTGGTGGAAGAGCATGGCCTCTTTCATGGTCGAGTTGCCAACGAACGTAACGGCATCAGCATAGAGGGCCAATCCCTCCAGGGTGGCAAAGCCAAAAGGTGTGCTGGGCTCCATGGTAGGGTCGTTTTGGGCGATCTTTTCCAGTGACTTGTAACCCGCGGTCCGTCCGGGAACTGTGGCATGAAGGGTGCAGACTGTTTTTACCGGGATGCCGAGCTTCTCCAGCCTGGCTGCGGCATAGAATACACCAAACTCGTGGCAGTGCAAGGAGACTCTCACTTTGGGCATCACTGACTTGGCAAACTCCGAGACAGCCTTGTCTAAGTACTTCTCTGTCTGCTCTTCTGAGGCCAGGGCAAGGTTACGAACCAGCTCGGATACGGCATAGGAGAGGTTCAGGTAGTGGTTGTACTCCCATCCGTAGTGCTCCGCTTCAAATCTCATGGAATCAAGGCCCACCAGATCAAAAGCCTCCGTCTTGATGGCATTGTTCAGGGTCATCTCCTGATTATTCCAGTGCACCATACGGGACTGATAGTAGTTGGTATTGAAGAGCACATAGCCGATGGAAACGCCCTGTTCAGTTCGCTGGCCGGTGACGGTCTCAATGCCTTGGTTATTCAATGCGACGAGTGTGGCCGAAAGCATCGGTCCCATATCCAGCTTATCGAATCCTGAGAGATCCGTGACCCGACTCCTGCCCGTATTCCAGTCCGAGCCCAAGGTGGGGTAGTTCGGCCCCAGCACCAGTATGCGTAGGCCGCTTTCGATATCTCCTTTTGCCACGAGCCTGGCCAGAGTTACAGCCTCTGCATCTACCACATTCCAGATGCCGCCCATTTTATTCGAGGCAGGACCTGCTTCCTCTGCAGCCAGTACGATCCATCTTTCGATCATGTGAACCTCAGGGATAGGGCGAGAGTGCAGAGATCGTCAGTCCTTCGTCTGAGATGTCCAGAACCCGTATGCTGTTAGCGATCTTCGAGCCGCGCATCTTCATAATATATATCGATCTGATGAGTGTGTTGCCGATACGCTCACGATTGAGCACTGTGGCAGAGTCTGCGCCGTACTCCAGGAACTGATTGGTACCGAAAGCGGTGCCTATGGTAATTACTGATGTAACGCCGCTGGAGCGAATGGTGCCGAAGAGGTCGTCCGTCAGTGACCGGATTTTGAAGGGCGCCTCCACTGCCATGAAAAAGGCAGTAAGGTCGTCTATGAAGAGTCTCGCAGGCTTTGTCTCCTCCAGCTTCCTCTCCACGAGCTTTCTGAAGTTTATGAGAAAATCAACCGGATCGATCTCGATGCTCTTTTGCAGGCGGAGCACGGGGTCGGTAACATCGACGATGCTCAATTTTCCTTCTTTTTCGAGGGCGGAGAAGTCCCAGCCGAAGGAGGACATCATCTCACGCTTCAAATATTCTGCGCTCTCAGAGGGAGTGATGATCATTCCCTTCTCTCCTGCCTTGATACCAGAATGAATGAACTGGCTGGCAAACACGGTCTTGCCCGTACCCGATGAACCGGTTATGGTATTGACTGTCCCCCTATGAAAACCGCCATCTACCAATCCGTCATACCCTGGAATGCCTGACTTCGCTCTGGGAAATTCGATGCTTTGTAATGCCACAATCAACCGCTCCCTCGCCTATTTGCGCCCCGATTTTGAAGCGCCGGATTCATATTATTTATCTACTAAGCTAATTAGTTCTTTCGGTTATAGGCGGAAAAGTGCAGTTCCGATCTTATTGGGACTTCTGGACCATGAAGTCTATGACCACGTTGTGCCTGTGGGGCGCATAGCTTCTCACGATGTTCTTATAGAGCACATCGACAGAATAACCCATCTGCTGAGCCGCATCTCTTATCAGAGCCTCGTCTTTGTAGAGATCTTCTTCAGGCGCTATGCAGTAGTAGTGAACTGTGCCTCCCGTCTTTGCCGCTTTCATGGCGGCAAGAAGGAAGAGAGAAGCGCTATGGGGAAGGTTCATGATGACATGATCCGCCATGTTTTCGTAGGGTATGACCAGCACATTCGCATCTCCCTCCAGGATCTCTATATTTTCGATCTTATTCAGAAGGGAATTCTCGCGCAGGTACTTCACCGCGATGGGGTTTTTGTCCATGGCAATGACTCGATCAACTCTTTTAGCCAAAAGCAGCGCGAACGGACCGACTCCTGCGAACATGTCCAGCACGACATCTGTGGGACGCACGAGGCCGGCAATCCTGAGCCGCTCTGTGCCCAGTCGGGGCGTGAAATAGGCACCTGCCAGGTCTACCCGGTAGCGCAGGCCGTGTTCCTTATGGGTGGTAACTGTGCTTACCTCTCCCGCCACATGCCTGAAGCGGCGGGTACGAAACTCTCCTTCCACGTCGGAGATGGAAGCAATGACTGTTTTTATGCTCTTGCTGGTGGACATGAGAGTGGAGGCAACTTTTTCTGCATCATTATCCTCCACCATGGCAATGTCGCCCACCACCTCAAAACTGGGGCGAAAGCCGAGCTTCTCCTCAACGGTTTGAAGGTGTTCTTCCATCTCAAAATTCAATTGAACGATTTCAAACTCTGCCATCAGGCGGAGCTTTGCCGCCGATTGATCATCCATCTTCAGAACGGGCAGATAAACATGGGATTCGTCCGAGCTTATCTTGCGGGAGCGATCGAAGAATTCCATCTCCACCAGAGCCCGGCGAAATCGCTCGCCATAAAATCTTTTGACCTTTAAACCTAACGAATCGTCCGGCATCTCAATATCAGCAAGATCAATGGAAGCCAATCATTAATATGTCTATCCCGAAATTATCTCGCCGGAACCAGGGGGTCAAATTCAGGGGCTAAATGACTTCCAAGAGCACAAATTCGGAAATAGCTTTATCTGGAATCGAGTCTGCATAAAAATCATTATGATAGGGCGCCCTAACAGGAGCGAGGTAATTGCAGCTTCTGAGATATCGCAATACGTGTACTGCCCGATTTCCTGGTACCTGAAGCGAGCAGGAGTGCCCCCGAGGTCTCCAAACCTCGCGAGAGGAATTCGTGAGCACATTGGTGCCGGCAAGAGGCTATCCCTTCTTCAGAAAAGAGAGAATTCCTCACGCGCATTTCGTCTACTGGAGTACTTTTCGGTGCTGGTCGCCATTTTGCTCGTAGGGTGGTTATTACGACAGAGCTTCTGATTTTGTCCCTCCTGCTCCTGGCAATATTCTCACATTTTCTCTCCAATAGAGAATCAAGTGCCGCAAAATCGATTCGAGAGAAGTACGGGATTCCATACGGAAGAGTGATCTACTCTGATCTGGACCGCCCGGCAAAAGCTCTGTTTTCCAGGAAATTAGGTATCAGCGGCAAGCCTGACTATGTAATTAGCGACAGAAGATATGGCGGCCTGGTTCCCGTTGAGATAAAGAGCGGACGAGCCGCCAATCCTTATCGAAACCACGTCCTGCAGTTGGCGGCATACTGTCTTCTGGTGGAGGAGACCTACCACAAGTCGGTGCCCTACGGCATAATCGTGTACTCGGACGGAAAGCAGCATAAAATAATTTTCGATGAATCACTTCGCTCCGATTTGATTGGAGTCGTCAAAGAGATGAAGCGATCCATGAGATCAGGATGCCCAGCGAGAGGGCACGACCAGTTGAGGAAATGCAGTTCCTGTTCATATCAGTCAAGCTGCAGGTACTGTTTGGCAGATACCTGAGTGATCGTGTCCATTTCCAGCAGGAGCACTACGCCGCTTTTTGGGGCGGAATTGTCTTTAAGAACATAGTTGGATAGAGCAATTCTAAAGTGGGCGTGTCCCGTCTGGATGCCCTAAATAGGACAAAATAGAGATTCGAGGCGTTGGTATGAAGTGGTCTATTGCGTTATCATTAGCGGGGTTACTATTAGCATTCCTATCGATTCAAGCAACGGTCATTCCCGTGGCGTCGGGCGTGCCTGAAGAGGCTGTCGGGCACGTTGTAAGCGTCATCAGCGGCGAAGCGCTGGGAGTGCAAATGCTTATCTCAGACCCGAGGACGAACAACGTCGACAGCATAAGGCTTGCAGACATCGCCTCACCCTCGACGGTAACCCCGGAAGGGAAAGCCGCCCAAAAATATGCCCGTTCATTGCTATGGAATAAGACGGTGTATCTCGACATCGATAACAGCACCTCCAGCGGCCGGAACGAATGGAGCCAATTGATCTGCGTCGTCTACCTGGTGGATTCAGAATACCGACCGATCTGGCCGCCCGTCAACAGAATGATTGTCGACGCCGGCTACGCCAAGGTCAACGACGATAAGAAAAATGAATTCGATCCCAGCACATGGTGGAAAGAGCCAACTACCCCAAAAGGAGAGAAGGAAAAACTGAGGGGAGATATGCCGGATAAGAAGGCCGCAACCAACGCAACCAATGCGTCCTCGATTAATAACACGAGAATTTTTAGCTCTCTGAAAGATATGCCGGATAAGAAGGCCGCGACCAACGCAACTAATGCGTCCTCGATTAATAACACGAGAATTTCTAACGCTCTGAAAGATATAGCTGAAAAGAAGGCTGTAACGGGGGGCAGGGTCACTGTTGTGGATACAGCGAAGAGCAGTATTATGCAGAGGGACAGCAAAACCGGACGAGTCAGCATAGGATATCGGGCTTAGATTCGGCAAAAAGAAATTGATAGGAAAGAGGACTTGGACAGACCCTGAAATCGAAGAATTGCAGTAAATGTAAATGGTCCTCGCTGTATCGAGTGGGTAATAGAATAATAGAAACCTCTATGAGTCCTCCGTGCGCTTTGTGCCTCTGTGGTGAACGTCCGTAACCAGATGTTAGCCACAGGAAATGGCAGAGAGCCACTCAAAATGATAAAGAGAACGAATTCTTTGCCACCCATTTTATCACTTCAACCAATGCGATTCCATCATCCTAAATCCTAAACCTTATATACATAACATGTGTTAGTCCCTATTTCACAATCGTGAATTGGCCCGGGCGCGAGTCCCGGTTATGCGGATCAATGCATTCCCCACCCACTCAAGAGGCCAATCGTTTGGAGGCGGCGATAAGTGAGCACGTCCAAGAAGAGTTTGCAAATTCAAAAAACATATGAGGCCCTCTTCGCTTTAGAGGATATCAGAGAGATCTTCCGGCAGTCCCTGCCTGCGGGTTTTGACGAGGAAGAGCAGGAAAAGTTTTCAGGAACTGTTGCCAGGATAAAAAGCATTTTGGCAGATCTGGAAAACGGCTCAGGAAAGCCTGCCTGCACCAGGGTCGGAAAGCTAGATGCCCGAACCCGTGAAGAGGAGTTCATAAACATCCATCCCATCCAGGCAGCAGGACGCCTTACGCCTGAAGCCAGAAAAGCCATCATCTCCTACGGCGACGGCTACTCCACCTGCGACTACTGCCGAAAGCCCTTCCGGCTGGATAAGATCACCCGGCCCCCCATAGAGGAGTTCCATCAGGATCTGGCCAAATTCCTCAATATGGATCAGGCAAGAGTTGTGCCTGGAGCCCGTCGGGGCTTTCAGGCAGTCACCCAATCGCTCCTGGAGAAAGGAGACAGCGTGATCGTCTCGTCTCTCGCCCATTATACCGAGTTCCTGGCAGTCGAGGTGGCCGGAGGCATTGTCAAAGAGGTGCCCCTCGATGATAACAACCTCATCACAGCCGAGGCGGTAGCTTTGAAGATAGAGGCGGTTCGGAAGGAGACGGAGAAGCTGCCAAAACTCATCATGATCGACCACTTTGACTACCAGTTCGCCAATGAGCACGACGTCCGTGGCATCTCCAAGGTTGCCCGGGAGTATGACATTCCCTTTCTTTATAACGGGGCTTACACAGTCGGCATAATGCCCGTGGACGGCAAAAAGATCGGTGCGGACTTCGTCGTCGGCTCAGGCCATAAGAGCATGGCGGCGGCTGCGCCATCCGGAGTCCTTGCCACCACTAATGAGTGGGCTCCCAGGATCTTCAGAACCACAGAGATGGTCGGAGACCTCACCAAGAGAAAGTTCGGTGTAAAAGAAGTGGAGAACATGGGCTGCACCCTCATGGGAGCAACGCTGCTCTCCATGATCGCCTCCTTCCCGCGCGTGCAGGGGAGGACAGAGCACTGGGATGAAGAGGTCGAGAAGTCCAACTACTTCATCGAGCAGTTTCAGAGAGTCTCGGGCTCCAGGATTTTGAGCGAGACGCCTCGCAAGCACACCCTCACCAAGGTAGATACCACGGGAAGCTTTGACACCGTTGCTAAAACACATAAGAGACGGGGCTTCTTCTTCAGCGATGAGCTGAAAGAGAGGGGAATCGCGGGCGAGTTCGCAGGGGCCACACGCACCTGGAAGCTGAACACCTATGGCCTCACCTGGGCGCAAGTTAAGTACACTGCAGACTCGATCCTGGAAATTGCCGGTAAATACAAGTTGAATATAAACTAGAGGATCACATGAGCGATAAGAAATATGGCCTGGGCACTATGGCTGTCCATGCCGGTCAGGAGAGTCCGGATCCCGCCACAGGATCAAGGGCCGTCCCCATCTATCAGACGTCTTCGTACGTCTTCAAGAGTGCAGAGCACGCTGCCAATCTGTTTGCCCTGAAAGAGCCGGGCAATATCTACAGCCGCATTATGAATCCCACCAACGATGTCTTTGAGCGGCGCATGGCGGCAATAGAAGGAGGCAGCGGGGCCCTGGCTACATCTTCTGGGATGGCGGCCATTACTCTTGCCTTATTGGGCATCACTCAGTTGGGTGATGAAATCGTGTCCGCCAACAACCTCTATGGCGGAACATACCAGCTCTTCCACTACACCTTTCCAAAGCTTGGAAGGAAGGTGTTATTCGTTGACTCCACGAGGCCTGAGGCATTCGAAAAGGCCATCACGGGGCGAACAAGGGCGATCTATGCCGAGACAATAGGCAACCCCAAGCTGGATGTGCCCGATTTCGGGCGCCTGGCAGAGATTGCCCACCGGAATGAGATTCCTCTCGTAGTTGACAACACGGCTGCGGTGGGACTGGCCAGGCCGCTGGACCAAGGAGCCGATATTATCGCGGAATCGGCTACTAAGTTCATCGACGGACATGGCAACTCCATTGGCGGCGTGATCGTGGACTCCGGGCACTTCGACTGGTCCCGGGGAAAGTTTCCCGAGTTCACAGATCCTGATCCCAGCTACCATGGTCTGGAATACTGGAAGGCTTTCCGGGACGTCCCGGGCCAGGGCAATGTGGCATTCGTGAGCAAGATCCGGCTGCAACTTCTGCGAGACCTGGGGTCCTGCCTCTCTCCCTTCAACGCGTTCCTATTCCTGCAGGGGCTGGAGACTCTGAGCTTGAGGATGGAGAAGCACTCCCGCAATGCACTCTTGGTGGCAGAGCATCTGCAGGGTCATCCCGGCGTCGCCTGGGTGAACTATCCCGGCCTGGTGGATCATCCCAGCCATGCAACCGCCAGGAAGTACCTGAAAGGAGGATACGGGGGTCTGCTCGGCTTTGGCATCAAAGGTGGTCTTGAGGCCGGCAAGAGGTTCATCGAGTCTGTGCAGCTCTTCTCCCATCTGGCGAACATCGGCGACTCCAAGAGCCTGGTGATTCATCCCGCCTCGACCACCCACCAGCAACTGACGCCCGCGGAGCAAGCGGCAACGGGAGTCTCTCCGGACTATATTCGCCTCTCCATCGGCATCGAGGACATCGAAGACATATTCGCGGATCTGGATCAGGCCCTGGCCAGGGCGGTGGCATGAAACGGGAGTCTGTGGGCCTCGCCCGGACAGAGTGCTATAGAATTCCGGATGAGATCAAACTTGAACATGGCGATCGGCTAGAGGGCGTCGTGGTCGCCTACGAGACCTATGGCCGGCAAAACCAGGAAAAGAGCAACACCATCCTGGTCTGTCATGCCCTCTCCGGAGACGCCCATGCCGGTGGCTTGCATAAAGGCGAGGAGAAGCCCGGCTGGTGGGATATCATCATTGGTCCCGGCAAAGCCCTGGATACGGATAAGTATTTTGTGATCTGCTCCAACGTCCTGGGTGGCTGCAAAGGCACGACTGGCCCCTCCTCCGCCAATAAGGAGAAGGGAAAACCCTACGGTCTCGATTTTCCCTTTATTACCGTCAAGGATATGGTTGATGTCCAAAAAAGGCTTCTCGATCATTTGGGCATAGACAAGCTCTTTGCCGTTGTGGGCGGCTCGTTTGGCGGCATGCAGGTCCTGCAGTGGACGATCTCTTATCCGGATATGGTTCGTCTGGCAGTGCCCATTGCCACCAGCGCCTATTCTTCTCCCCAGCAGATAGCCTTCAATGAGGTGGGCAGAAGAGCCATAACCTCTGACCCTGACTGGAGAGAAGGAGACTACTATGGCAAAATTATGCCGGCGCGGGGCCTCTCCCTGGCCAGGATGATAGGGCACATCACATATTTGAGCGACTGGTCCATGCACCAGAAGTTCGGCAGGCGACTTCAGGGGAAGAGCGAGTACGGCTTTGACTTCGCATCCCAGGACTTCCAGGTGGAGAACTACCTTCGCTACCATGGCGAGGCCTTCGTAAAGCGATTTGATGCCAATTCGTATCTCTACATCACTAAAGCCATTGACTACTTTGACCTGACACGAAACGGTGAGCTATCTCTGGCCGAGGCCTTCCGGCCGGTGAAGGCAAAGCTCCTGGTCCTCTCCATCAGCTCGGACTGGCTTTATCCGTCTTATCAATCAAGAGAGATCGTCGAGGCACTGACTGCAAACGACATTGATGTCAGGTATTGTGAGATCAAGTCCAACTACGGCCACGACGCTTTTCTCCTGGAATCCGGCCAGATGAACTACATCATCGGCAATTTCCTCTCCCGAACAACCGTCGGCGACATCATGCTCAAAGAGGTCGTAACCATAAGGCATGGCTCCAGCGTCGAGGAGGCGGCCATGATCATGATGAAGGAAGGGGTCACTCACCTGCCCGTCATCTCCGAAGATGGTTTTCTGATAGGCATTGTCACCGCCTGGGATGTCTCCAAAGCTGTGGCCCTGAAGCTGATCCACCTGGAGGAGATAATGACCCGCGAGGTCGTCACCGCCGGTCTGAACGAGCCCATCGAGCGGGCGGCAAAGAGGATGACTGAGCATAATATTTCCGCGCTGCCCGTAGTTGATGAGGATCAGAAGGTCATCGGCATGATAACCAGTGACGGCGTGAGCCGGCTGGTGAGCGTATGCAGGTAGAAGCTAGGTGTGCAAGGGCTTGATGCGAGCTGGAGTGGATTGGAATTTGGCGCCCATTCCAGCTGCATCCGCTTTTTGGGCTTCTAATCAGAAGCATTTAAATTGCAATAATTGAATATTGAATACGAATAGTTAGACTCTGAAGTAATCAGCTGCCTTCAACGGCACCACCGATTTCAAGGCTCCGTTTAGCATCTTTCGACACATTCAACGATTGCATCTCGTTTTCTCTAGCTTCTTTTTTAGCTCATCAGCCTTTTCTTCAGCAGGTTTAATGACATTCTCTCCGACAGATGCAAGCAGAGCTTCTTGATTCTCATATTGATAAGGCTCCAAAACGTTAGGGAATCTCATAATTCTCTCAAATAATGCATACTCGTAGTCGGATTTAAGAATCACAGGCATTATCGGCACAGATTGAAGCTGCGGAACAATAAGCTCCAACTCTGCAGGGATGCTTTTGGCATCAGTGATGTCGGCAATGATGAATCTGGCCATATGGGCAAGAGTTGAAACTGTTTCGGCTATATCACGGTTAGCTGGTTTTTCGAAATCAAAAAGAACCGGCAAATAATCGCTCCTGCGAAGTTCTTCTCTGATGGCGTCAAGCACGGGCTTACGTGTGTTTGTGAATCGGCCCAGGATGAGCACGACCTTTGATGTTATGGTATCAATTACATGACGGATCTTCTCATTATGTAAGAGTAGGTAAATGAACTGAGCGACTTCGATGTTATCGACTGTGATGGCAGTTCGATCTGGTTTGGTAATGACCAGATCATTCTGCTTGGCATCACCAAGTTTTAGTTCCCAAGCTGAGATCCCGTATATTTTACAGCCAGTAAGGATAGCTCTCTCCAGATTTGTTTCAACCAAGACAGCCCCATTAAGGACCGCCTCGGTGAGGTTTGCCCCGCATAGGTTTGCTCTGACGAGGATTGCCCTGCAGAGGTCTGCCTTGACTAGTATTACCCCACTGAGGTCTGCACCACTAAGGTTTGCCTGGATAAGTTTTGCATCGATGAGGTTTGCTTGGATGAATTTTGTCCCGATGAGTCTTGCCTCACTGAGATTCGCCTTGTAGAGGTTTCCCCCGCTGAGGTTTGCACCGCTAAGGTTTACCTCACTGAGATTTGCACCATTGAGGTCCACTTCGCTGAGATTTGCCCTGCGGAGTTCTATATGCTCATCAGGATTATCCATCCTCCACTTATTCCAGACCTCTGCCCCCTGCCGAAGAATTCCGATCTGATCCTCATTTGCCATTGCGATCTGAGGATCATATGACTTGTCATTGTATAAACTTCTTGTAGCTTCGTATTATCGATCGGTCTTGCCAGAAAGACGTAACTCATCGAAACATTGGGACATACGAATTATCTGCAGTCTAACCGCCGTCGTCGCTCGGCCGGCCGCGGCCTTGAGCGGCGCCCCCAACCATAGCGCGGGAGGCCCGCAGGCCGACTCGCGGAACCCCGGAAGAATGCTCTGATGCTGTCCTTGCCTGCATCTACGAAGTCCGGTCTGCAGTCCAATGACACTGGCATATCGTTTACTTAGGCGCAAACGATTATCCCGCCTCTTCTTCTGGTCCCGCGCGGGTGTTACGCGCTAGGGTGACGGGGCCCACTCAAGGCCGTGGCGGCCCCCCTAACCCCGCGGCCGCGGGGAACAATCTACGAAGACTGCCCATTATCCTTGGACGTGTTTGAGAAGGCCTCGGAAAGAGTCCATAATCGTCGTCGCTCGGCCAGCCTCGGCCATAAGAAGCGCCCGTGCCCCAGCGCGCGTAATCCCGTAAGGAGGAGACGAAAGACTGAGCCGAGCAAAAAGATGGCACAAAAATAACTATAACCTAAAAAAGCCCAATACATACGGGTGTTATCATGTTTGAAAAGATATTGGTCGCGATTGACGGCTCAACGCACAGCGAGAAAGCCGCTGCCGCAGGAATTGAGATGGCCAGGCTTTACGGCGGCGCAATTACAATCCTCTACGTGGTTGACATCAGCAAGGAGTATGCCCCCTTTGGGGACCTGGTCTCAAAAGCCGTCGAGGATCCCTTTGCAGCCATGAAGGAGATACTGCAAAAGCAGGGCGATGAGGCCATAAAGCGAATAGAAGAGATGGCAAAGACGGCAGGGGTTTCGGCAGCGAGTGAGATCATTGAGGGCTATCCCGCAGATATCATCATCCGGGTTGCAGAAAAGGAGAATATGAACCTCATTGTCGTCGGCTACATCGGAGCCTCGGGTCTAGAGAGATTCCTTCTGGGAAGCGTGGCCGACAAGGTGGTTCGCAACTCCAAAGTGTCGGTGCTGGTAGTGCGATAAATTGGCTTTTCATCTCCATCGAGTAGCAAATAGAATTGGCTTAATTTTGGGTGAGCTGTGCCGCATGGCTGCGAAGGAATGAGATCTAGCATATCGAAAAAAGAGTGGATGATTTACAAGTTATACATACTGGATGCTAAACCCTAGTAAATGGCTCGAATATTGCTAATCATATGATGAGATACGCCGATGTCCGCATCTTTAACGGAAAAAACCTTATCAGTACTTGATGAGTTGTTTGAGCAGGTTGACCGGTATTTGCCATGATTTATGAAAGAATGATATATCCCGCAGAAATGATACGGGGAATTGCAGCCAAGTCTTCTACAGCAATGCCCCGAGCATATGGCGTAGCCTTCATTCAGATCAGGATAATCCATATTCAAAACTCCTATTTGTTAAATTAGGTTGTCCACTTGGCTCTTACCCCCTCGACCCAACGTTGTGCCGCCTCCGAACCATTGCTGCAAAAGTGCTCGTTCGTCTGGCCGTACTCTTTCCACACCGGGCACTGCTTGCATATACATGTATTCTCTTTCGTGATACAGATGAAACTGCTCCCGTGGGCACAAAAAAGGCCCTCTCCTGCCTTTCGGGCGCAGTCATTGTAAGTCGGGCAATCAGGGCAAATGCATTCGTCTGTTGCCTTTTTCATACCTTGAATCCTTTCCTCGGGAGAGAATTTACCAAAGTTCACTACCATCTCTTCGAATTTCTCCATAAGTAGTCCTCAAACGGATAATACAGTTGGACATACTGTTTTAATTAGTAAAAGAAGTTTGCGTTGATTGCCATAACGCATGAACATGCGGGGTTATCATTCCCCGCACGTAAGTAAAGCTCTGGAACGAGTAGTGAATGGGAAAAGAGCGTCAAAAAATAAGTAGCTTGCAGGCTTTAAGTACTGCTGCAAGCTGTCTGGCACATCAATTATTGTATGTTATTTGAGATTGTATATTTTTTTGTATTTACTGTTCAGGTAGTTCAGAAAATCATAAGCCTCGGTCTCATTTCCTGTTGCTTTCTTCATCAGCTCAGGTGTATCATAGATGGCTCCATATATGTACACGTGCTCCTGCATCCAGATAGCTGGAATTGAGAAGTCGCCTGAAGCGAATCTCTGATCCAGATCCGGGTGGTCTTTTCTCATGGCCGCTTCCAGTTGAGCTGCATTCATGGAAGCCAATGCATAAGCTGGGAAGTAGCCAAAGTACCCACAAGCCCAATGATCATCTTGAAGTATGCCGTCGTTGTCATTTGTGATGTTCAATCCTAAGTAATCCTTGTACTTCTGTTTCCAGATCATAGGCAATTGGTCTACGCTAATCTTTCCATCAAAGAGGTCGCGTTCAATCTCGTAGCGTATGATGACATGGAGGATGTAAGATACCTCATCTGCATCAATACGAATGGGCTCGATGTTGAGCCTATTGACGTATCTATACGTATCATCGAGGGAGACGTTATTCATCTCTGGTCTGAACTCCTTCTTCATCTGAGGCAACCAGTACTGCCAGAAGGCTCTGCTGCGAGCTATATTATTCTCGAATATCCTCGCCTCAGCCTCGGCCATATCCATGCCTGGTTCGGTGCCTATGGGCATTCCGTAGTATTCGTCTGGAATCTTCTGAGCAGCGATGCCATGACCACCTTCGTGAATCGCATCGAGGATAGCGGACTCAGGGTTATGTTCATCATACCGGAGACTAGTCCTGACATCATGTGCCCCGATACCATAAGTTGTTGGGTGCCGCTTGGTTTTGATCATGAGTCCAGAACCGTAGTCGTAACCTAGGGCAGATGTTATATTCTTAGTGAGTTCCGCCTGCTTGTCCTCAGGATAGGAGAAGTTGTCGTAGATATCTTTTGTTGTTGTCTCGTTGGAATCTCTTATCTTCTTTATCAGTTTAATGATCTCAGGCTTGATAACATCAAAGAGCTTGTCACACTTGGCTTCGGTCATGCCAGGCATGAAGTCATCCAGGAGGGCATCGTATGGGTGTTCCGTGTAGCCCCAATATTTGGCCTTCTCTTTGTTCAGCTCAATCATGACCTTTAGGTGGGGCTGGAATATGGAATAATTGTCTTTCGCCCGGGCGTCTTCCCAGGCAGCCTCCGCCAGAGAGGCCATCTCTGATTCGCGGGCAGCGAAGTCTGCGGGAAGTTTTATCCTCTTGTTGTAATCGCGATTCCAGAGCCGAAGGTTGGCAGCTTCGATTATCGACCAATTACCGCCATTATTGGCAATGGAGAGAAGCCTACCGAATTCGGGATCTATCCACTTCTTATTTTTCAGATCCTCCATGTAGCTTTGAGCTTTGGCCCGATACTCAGTCGCATTCTTGGGCATCGAAATGTCCTGATCCCATTGGGAGAGGCTTATCATCGTATCGAGGTAAGCCATCTCGACGGACGTGTTCAGGAGTCGGTTATATGCCTCTTTAGTTGTTATATTAGAGGTACTGTTTTGGTCGGTGCTGCCTTGCATCTGGCAGTTTGCGCCAAGAGTGGCGATAAATATTGTCATTATCAGGATGAATACTATTGGAAGGAAGTTGTATCTCATTATTCTCCTCCTACACGAGGATTGAAGTCCCGGAATATTAACTATTCCATTTCTTCTTGGTGAATGGAACGCCACCAGTGTGGCTCGTAACTCTGGGCAACCTTCTCCAGTAACTTGGCATCCTTAGCCAGCTCCTTGGCATCCCTTATCAGGGACTTTTTGCGCTCGCCAGCGGGTGAATTCCACAGCAGCTTTCTGGATTCAATGCCTCCGATAATTCGATAACATGCAGTTGTCGATAAATCAATCCATAGTATCCCCAAAAGGGCAGTTAGGCCAACGCGATTTTTAGGCCAATTGAGACATGGACGAGAAATAAGATGGATTCCAGCAGGTTATACATACTCGTGAGGCTGGAATATCAGTTCGTATACCCTAATTCTTTTGCCTTTGCGAAGGCGGCATCAGCCTCGGTGTCACGAATCGTCTGTCGTGATCGAATCGATTTTTACCAAAAATTCAACATCTCCTCTATGTGCTCTGTGGTGAACGTCCGTAACCGCTGAGAGCCAACGTGCTCGCGACGTTTCAACCACAAAGGAATAGAATTCACAAATTCAAGCTCCACTTGAGAAGCACACCCTCGTCCAGCCGCTCCACCGAGTCCAACCTCAGGCCGGGAAAAGACTCCCGAAACCCCTGGCCATCCACGAGGGTGGGTGCACTCTCTCCACCGATGATCATCCCTCCGATGTAGACATATAGCTCATCCACCAGCCCCTGCTCGATAAGAGACCAGTTGAGCCGGGCTCCGCCTTCCACCATCAGACGCTTTATGCCGCGATCATAAAGCAGGGCCATCAGCTCCGCCAGATCCACACTCTCGAGGCCGCATTTTATGATCTCACACTTTGACGAGAGACTTTCCAGCCTATCCTCCGGCGCGGACCGGGAGACGGCGATCAGGCACCCCGGGCCCAGAACTTTCGCATCAGGCGGGGTGCGAGCCCGGCTGTCGGCCACAACGCGCAGCGGGTTTTCCGGCAATCCCAATGCCAGTCTCTCCTCGCGATAATCTTTCGACTTCACCCTCAAGCCGGGATCGTCTGCCAGCACAGTTCCAATTCCCACCATGATAGCGTCGCTGGATGCCCGCAGGCCGTCAACCCTGACCAGATCCGCCTGGCCGGAGATCCGTACCTGTTTACGATTCACTGAGCTGATCTTGCCGTCCGCGCTCATGGCGCTGTTGATGAATATGAAGGGCCTGGCCAATAGTCTGCACCGCCGATGGTCTGTATCGCCAATAGTCTATACCGCAAACAGTCTGAAAGCCTGCAGTCTGCACCGTTCCTCAGTTGCCTCAAGAATGCCCAAGAGAAGCTAAATAGCTTTACCTGCCCTAGATGGAGAGATGCCTCAATCGCGCGAGATCCTGCTCCAGGGAACCATAATCTACGGTGATGATTTCCAGACCCTGGATGGATACGTAAGCCTTCAGGACGGGTTCATAAAGGAGTTTGGCACGGGGCATATAGATGCTGATTTTGAGGGCATAGTCTGCCCCCGTTTCGTCAATGCTCATGTTCATGTGGGCGACTCTGCCTTCAAGGATCCGCCCTTCCTGCCACTCTCAGACCTTGTGGGCCCTAAAGGAATAAAAGCACGTCTCCTGGCGGAAACACCTCGAGAGGCCGTCATAGAGGGCATGAGACGAAGCCTGATGGAGATGGTTGACACAGGCACATGTGCCTTTGCCGACTTTCGGGAAGGGGGAGAAGAAGGCCTTTTGAGGCTTACGGAAGCTGCAAGGGATTTGCCGCTTCTCATGCGCATCTTTGGCCGGCCCTGTGAGGGCGAATTGAATGCTCCGGAAAGCTGCTGGGGCCTGGGAATAAGCAGCACCAGAGATCACGACCTTGATTACCTTAAGACAGTGACGGCAGCGGCTCGCAAAGCTCGCCAGGCGCTGGCCATCCACGCCGGTGAGGCCACTCGTGATGATATATGCGACTCCATCGCCCTGGAGCCAGACTTCCTGGTGCATATGAACAGGGCGGACGAGCCGGATTTGAGATCTGTGGCCCGCGCTGACATCCCGGTCGTTGTCTGTCCCAGATCCAATCTGGTAACCGGTGTGGGTCTGCCCAACGTGAAAAAGATGACGGAATTGGGCATCACATTAGGAGTGGGAACGGACAACGTCATGCTCAACTCGCCCAATATATTCGAGGAGATGCATCTCCTGGCGAAGGCCCTGCTGCATGACGATAGACAGGTATTTAAGATGTGCACGCTAAATAGTGCTAAGATAATTGGACTTGATCAGAGGCTCGGGTCCATCCGGGAAGGAAAAGAGGCAAGCGTGATGGTCATAAACAGGGATTCGAACAACCTGTGGGGATCAATGAATCCATTGGCCAGCATTGTGCGCAGAGCCGGGCCATCTGACATATTAGCTATATTTTAGAGGTAAATCATGTTTGAGAAGATTCTTGTTGCAACCGACGGATCAGAGCACGGATTGAGGGCTGCCAAGGTGGCCCTGGAGCTGGGCAAGATATCGGGTGGAAAGGTAACCGCCCTCTATGTGGCAGACACGGAACGAACGGCTCATCTGCCGGATGACATGCTTCTATTCAGCATCCGTGAGCTCCTCCTAAAAGAAGGAAAGGAAGCCGTGAAAGAGGTGGAGAAGCTGGCCAAGGAAAAGGGCGTCTCCTACGAGAGCGCTGTGGTGGAGGGCCATCCCAGCAGCGAGATCATAAGCTATGCGAAAGCGGCAGGCATGAGCGTAATCATCATTGGCGCTGTGGGACGCACCGGTCTTGATAAGTTCCTTCTGGGAAGCGTGGCCGAAAAAGTGGTTCGCAACTCCGGTATTCCTGTCTTGACGGTTCCGAGGGAATAATCTTGAGCATTCTCGTCAGGGACGTAATGGTCAGGAGCGTGGCCTACGTCGCCATCCCTGGCAATAGGGACGATGTCTTAAAGACGCTGCAAGACCGGAAGGTCTCCGGACTTCCCGTGGTAAAGAAGGGCGAGGTAGTGGGAATGATCACCAGGACCGACCTGCTCCGCAATCGCGAGGAAGATCAGACAGCTCTGCTCATGACTCGCGATCCTGTTGTGATAAGCCCGGAGAAGAGCATCGTTGAGGCCTCTGAACTGCTTATCAAGCACGGCATAAGACGGCTTCCTGTAGTGGAAGGCAAAGAGCTGGTAGGGATACTTACCGTTGCCGATATCATCCGTGTGGCTGAGGACATGAAAATAACCGAGAGCATTGAGCCGTACCTGGAAAAGGAGACCATGGTGCTCTGGAGCGAGATGCCCTTGACCATTGCCGGATCGATCATGGAGTATGCAGCCGTGGAAGCATGCCCTGTCATAGATAGCGACCTTAAGCTGGTGGGCATAATCTCAGACCGGGACCTCATCAAAGCCAGCGTAATCGAGGAATCCGTGGAGAAGACGGATATGTCTGCGGATGCCGGAGAGGACACCTGGATGTGGGATCGAGTAATGCAGACCATCAGCAAGTACTACACCGTTTCTCGTATCAGTCTCCGCAATATTCCCGTTCGCGAGGCTATGGTGCCGCCCAAAACGGCTTTTAAAAAGGATGAGGTGAGCGAATGCGCTGCCGTTATGCGCAAGAACCGGATAGATCAGATGCCGGTGGTCACATCCAGCCAGAAGCTGATGGGAATGCTGAAGGATACCGACATCTTGAGGGCCCTTGTGGATCACTGCAAGAAGACAGCGGCCTAAAACATCTTTTTCTGGCAAAGGCTTAAAGATCAATTCCACCTAATTTCGTGGGACCATGTCTCTTATCAAGTTCTTCAGCACCAACGGCCACTTCGAGCGTGTGGACTTTCGGCAGGCGCTCCTGATGGGCCAGGCCCCGGATAAGGGGCTCTTTATGCCTGAGCAGATTCCCCGGATCCCCGAGAGCATTATCGAGGAATTTCCCAAGATGAGCTATGCACAGATTGCTTATGAAGTCGTCAAGCCTTACCTGGGCGATCTGATTACAGACTCCGCTCTGAGAAATATGTTGCAGGACGCCTATGATTTTGAGATTCCAATGGAGCCCGTCTATGATGAAAAATACGTGCTGCGACTGGATCACGGCCCTACCTGCTCCTTCAAGGACTTTGCTGCCCGGCTCATGGGTAGGATGATCCAATACTTCCTGAAGGAGGACGGCAAGAGCATCATTATACTCACCGCCACCTCAGGAGATACCGGCTCTGCTGTAGCTCATGCTTTCTTTGGCCTGGACAACATAAAAGTAGTTGTATTATTTCCTGAAAAAGAGGTGACGGTCAGGCAGCGCCGCCAGATGACCACCTTAGGCGAGAATATCTTCCCGCTGGCAATAGACGGCAAGTTCGATGACTGCCAGGCCCTGGTCAAACAGGCATTTGCCGATCCCGAACTGATCGGGCTCAACCTCTCCTCAGCTAATTCTATAAATATTGGCAGACTGCTGCCCCAGGCGGTTTATTACTTCTACGCCTGCTCGCGCGCGGCATTGCACGGAGAAGAGATCGTCTTTTCAGTGCCAAGCGGCAACTTCGGTGACCTAATGGGAGGTCTCATTGCCAGGAAGATGGGCCTACCCGTGCATAAGTTCGTGGTGGCGACGAACGAGAACGACGAATTTCCAGTCTTCATGCAGACGGGCGTCTACAAGCCCATCCGGCCCAGCAAGAACTGCATATCCAATGCTATGAACGTCGGCCACCCCAGTAACCTGGCAAGGCTCTTCTGCCTTTACGGCGGTCAGATGGACGAGACGGGACGGGTTTCCAAGCAGCCCGACCTTATAGCTATGCATAAGGACCTTTATGCCGTTTCTATCACGGACGACGTTACCCGGCAGACCATCAAAGAGGCTTATAGCCAATATGAAGTCCTTCTGGAACCCCATGGGGCAGTAGCATGGGCAGGCCTTGTGAGGTATCTGAACGAGTGCGGGGACTGGAGTCCTTGCATCTCGCTGGAGACGGCAGACCCAGCCAAATTCCCGGAGGAGATCGTGCGGCTCACCGGCATAAATCCGGCTTTGCCGCAGGTCATGGCACGGCTGGATGATCTTGAGGAGCACTTTGAGAAGATGAACGGAAATTACGCAACTCTTAAGAACTACCTAGGGCGCTTCCTTACGGTGGTTTGATTGTCAAGTCAATTGAAAGGCATTTTCTTCGATGACGTCGGCAGCTATCCCCTGCCGAAAGACGTCCGGCTGGAGAGTTTATCCCGCGATCAGTATCTGCAACTGGTGCGGGATGTTCTGGCTCAGAAGCGAAATGCAGGAGTAGAGGTCCCCACCTATCCACAGTTCCGGAACATGATTCGCATGTTTATGGACCCCCTCGAAGACCCGGAGCTTACGGAAAGCCCTTACCTGATAAAGAGAGAGCACGCCAAGATCATGGAGCTGGAGGCGGTGCCTCAGGGCCAAAGTGTGCGCGTCTGTGTCACGGGACCCGTCGAACTTTACATATCCGCCTTTGGGGCCACGAATTATACCGATATTCTCTACACTATGGCGGAGAGCGTAGCCAGGTTCCTCGCTGAGGCCAAGGGTGAAGGAAGAATGGTTGTGGCTTCAATTGATGAGCCGAGCCTTGGCATGAGCTCCAACATAGTATTCTCTGACGATGAGATTTGCCGGGCCCTGGAGATTGCGAGCTCTCCCTGCCGGGATATGGACTGCGAGGTGCATTTGCATTCGCCCCTTTATGCCGAGACCTGTGCCCGCGTTCCCGGTATCAACATCCTGGGTGTCGAGTCAGCAGCGCATCCGGACTACTTGAAATTGATCGACAAGAAGGTTCTGGATGAAACGGACACTTACATTCGGGCAGGCATCGCCCGCACTGATATTCTCTCCATGTCCGCCGGCTTAAATGAGCAATATGGCATCAATCTCTGGGATGACATGATTCGGCTGGAGAAAGAGATCCTCAACATGGAGTCACCCCTGGTTATGGAGAAACGTCTGGAGAAAGCCTATGCCCAATTCGGAGGACGGCTCCGTGCGACAGGTCCCGATTGCGGCCTAGGGTCCTGGCCAAGCCAAGATCTGGCCAACAAAATCCTGGCAAATTGCTCCGCAGCAGTAGGATCCTTCCTGGAGAAGAACCATATTTGACTGTACTATCGCTAACTAAGCAAAAGGTAGCTTTATAAATATAAAAATTTGTGTATCATAAAAACATTTTGGACTCTTTAACATAATTTGGATAATATTTATACTCGGTAGCACCGATACATAAATATTTCATCAAATCATTTTCTGATCTCAGTATATCTAAATAAGGAGTACTATGATTACCATTATCTATAAATATTTTAAGAGCATTGGTAAGTGTCATGAAACTGAGGGTAGTTAGTTCGAAGAGAGAAATTACTGATCTAAATCGGAATGAGCAGCTGGTTCATCTGGCATTCAGGGCCTCCAATATGGATGTGATGAACCTGGTACAGTCCTGTCCTCGTCTGCGGGCTGTGCAGATCCCGCCCTCGTATCATGAAACCATGTCGAAGGCGGCCCAACAATTCCTTGAAATTCAAGGCGTGCAGCTCTTGAGGGGAGATGTCTGGGGCCACCGCAAGGACATTGATGAGTACTATTCCATTGGCGAAAAGATTGTGAACCGCATATCAAGCCTCATGTCTGAAGGTAACAGCATCGAGGAGACTGTGAAGAGATTGCAGAGAGAGACCAAGCTCTCAGAAGACCTGATCAGATACATTCTGAAGGAGCAGGTGATGACGTAGATTGTGGGCACCCGCCCTCAGTCATTTTTGGAATAAGAACTCGGGCAGGGAACGGATAGAATTCTTTGCCGATCATCCTTCTCCGATCTGAAAGCTTATCAATCAGCTAGCCGGTTGGAAGGTGTAGAGCCCGGGTTAACGTTATTGATCCCGAGAAAGCATGAACCGCATAAATGGGTCGCGATCCTTCTAATTTTCTTCTCTTTCTGGAACTTTGACAAAATATCAGGCCGAAATCGAGATCAAAACGGGCTTCAACTCTCGATATTGCAGAGACCAGGGGCGTCGCCGTTGGGAACAAGCTTGTAGACTTTTCCGTTCAGGAACAGATCCACATGATCGCCCTTCGGGACTGCGTCATAGTTGTGAGTAGCAAGGAAGAATGCCAGGTCCGAGGAATTTATCAGGCGGTCTTCAAAGGATGTGACGAGATGCTTCAGGCTGTAGAGGTCATCGCTTTCGGCGGATGCTGTGATTGCGCTCAATATCGCCGTCATAGCGCATGCCAATACGATCACTGCCAGATACTTCGTCATTGATCTCATCATAACCCCTTATTAAATTTCAGCAATCATATAGACGATTATGTCCAGATCTGGCTGGAAGTATGGACAGATTAGCGGTTCGTTCGCGCAGGCTTTGGCCGAGATGAGATTGACTAATTGAGCTGGTCTATTGTGCACTCTTGCGGGTCTTTGTCGTCCCTGGTGCGTAAGAATACCGGCGCTCTGAGGTGGCCGTCATGTGTGACCTCCAGGGCGGTTACCTGCACAACCAGATTCGGCTCGACCCAGACTGCCCCCGGCGTTGAAGGCGGATTGGAGAAAGGAGACTGGATTCTGGGCAAAAAGTGACTTGTGATCTCCTGCAACTCCGCCAGAGCAAAACCGGAGCCTACCCGTCCCACATATACCAGTTGACCGTGGTCGTATGCCCCCATAAGCAAGCCGCCGAAGTACTGCTCGCGATCTCCATTTCCAGGGATGTAGCCTCCCACGACCAGGTCAATCGTGAGGCTTTTTTTGATCTTTATCCAGTCCTGGCTTCTGATGCCTGGCAAATACCGGGAGTCCAGTCGCTTGGCAACGACTCCTTCTATGCCCTTCTTTTGAGCCGCCTGAAAGTAATCCTCGCCCTTTTCAGGAAATGAATCCACAATGCTTACGATCTCGCTCTCCTGCAGTTCTTCATGCAAAATTTCCTTTCTTTCGCGAAGAGGCCGGTCCATCACGCTTTTCCCATTGGCATATAGGATATCAAAGACAACGTAGCTTACCGGCATAGCACGGGAGAGGTACTCGATCTTCATTCTCTCCACCTGGTGGTCGCGCCCGGCTAGAGCTCGAAAACTTGGCAGGCCTTTCACAAAGACGGTGATCTCTCCGTCCAGAACGCATTCCCGGGCAGCCTGGGCCAGGGCAGCGGCCACCTCAGGATAGCGGTATGTGATATCCACCAGCCTGCGGTTCTGCAGCCGCACATCATTCGCGACTGTTGTAATGCAGCGCGTTCCGTCGATCTTGGGCTCGAAGATCCAGCCGACTCTATTGAAAGGCTGACCGGAGACTGCCAGCATGGGCTTCACGGGATCCATTTCTGTAGACCTTCCAAATTGCCAATTAAATCGCTATTGATCGAACTATTTCAATGACTCAGCAGTCATCCGCAAGGCCTCCATGAGGCTCTTGGCGGCAGGCTTGGCCATTTTCGTCTCAGGGACTACAACTACTCCTTCCACCTTGGACCTGACCAGGGCCTCGATTCTCTCGCGGTATTCGTCCTTGTAGGCATTAAAATCAAGGTCTCCGCTCAGACTTTTCACAATCTCCATGGCCAGTTGCAGCTCGTTTTCCAATGGCTTGGGAAGCTCTTTCAAAACAGCATAGCCCTCCGTTTCCAGGACCTCATCAGGATACTTCATGGTGGTGGCGGCAATTGCCTGGCGGTAGTAGTGGACCAGGACCGGTCTCTCGCGCGAGTGCATCGTGATCTTGCCGATGGCGGCTTTTCCCTTCTTCTCCATTACGCTCCTTAAAAGGGAATATGCGTCCTCGGATCTATCCGGCAGCAAGAGATAGGTCTTCTCGAAGTAATGGGGATCGACTTCAAAGAAGTTCACAAAACGGTCGAGGGCTATTGTGTTCTTCGATTCGGGCAACATGCCGTCGATCTCTTTCTTTTCCAGGATTACGTACTTGCCTTTGCCCAGAGGATAGCCGTAAACGGTATCCGCGAGTGAGACTTCATCACCCTCCTGGCAGATGCGCTTGAAGGAGATGGGCGTCTTGCAGCTCTTGTGAAGCATGCGAAAGCTGATGCGCGTATTTCTGATCATGGACAATGCCTTCACCGGGATGTTCACGAGACCGATGCGCAGGTTGCCGGACCAGATGGTTCTGGGAGGAACGGATGGGGTTGAATCCTCACCAGGCGCGCCTTCTTCCTTCTTTTCAGCATTCTCTTCGGTTAGCTGCACGACCTCTGGCATGAACAATAATAGGTGCGGATTCTACAAATGCTTTTGCACAATTTCGGCATCAATCCTCCTGAAGAAGTTTTCCGGATAGTTCTGTTCTAAAATAGATGCCTTTCCAGGCAAGAGCGATCCTGAAGGTGCAAGAGCATGCAAAGTTATGTGGCCTGCCGCAAGAGGCATAAGCCGCCCGGATATTTCATTCTCCCATGAAGCCCATAGCCGGATGGGACGGCCCCGATTGCATCACAGAGGGAGTTTATCGCTACTCGAAGTGCATCTCCTGGATAAGGCTTTACATAGATGTTGTGGACGGCGAATTTTATGCCGGCACATGCGGAGCCTGCACGAACTTCGAGGTGGGGCGGGAAAGCGACCGTTGGATGCGCTTCGAGACCGACCTGGCGACAACGCCTGCCGGGGAGCTGGTAATGCGGCTGCGGAGATACAGCACCTGGGAAGTGGTATACGAGCGCATTTCCGAAGGAACGCCCATCGAGGAGAAGATCGAGACATTAGAGGATATGGCGGCATACCTGGAGAGATGTTTCCCGTGATTGTTGGCCTTGCGATCCAAATGGATGGGTCTGACCCGGGCAATGACCCATTGCTAAGAAAAAGTTAACAATATCGTCATCCATCTCAACTTCAGAATATGGATCGTTACGATGTGGCCGTCATCGGCGCGGGCCCTGCAGGCTCCATGGCCGCCAAGTATGCGGCCATTGCCGGAGCGCGAACTGTTTTGCTGGAGGAGCATGCAGCTATTGGTTGGCCGGTGGAGTGTGCCGGCCTCCTGGGTGCAGGTGCCTTGGCCGAGTCTGAGCTGGCAGGAGGCTCTTTCATCCTGCGAGGCATGTTCGGGGCCGAGATCTTTTCTCCGGGCGGCTCGCACCTCTGTTTCAAGGCCCCATCCTGCAAAGCCTATGTCGTGGACAGGAGACTCTTCGACAGAGCGGTGGCCCTGGATGCTTTGCGGGAGGGCGCAGAGCTTCGACTCTGCTCATTCGTCCGGAAGATGAAGTCAGAAGAGGGCAAATGCACTCTGACCCTTGCTGGCGGTGAGGAGATCAAGGCCAAGATTGTGATATCGGCAGAGGGAGTCAGGGCCAGACTGGCCCGCCAGGCGGGCATTAAGCCCCCTCAGATTATCCTCTCCGGAGCGCAGGTGGAGATCCCTTTTGCTGTGGAAGATCCTGAATCGGTGGAGCTGCACCTGGGACCGGCACCAGGGCTCTTCGCCTGGGTCATTCCGACAAGCGAGGGGACGGCCCGCATTGGTCTATGTGCGCGCGAGCGGGGATGCGAGCACCTGCGGGCTTTCTTGAAGACGGAGTGGATTAGAAAAAGAATTCGTGGATCGGCAACGACCATGAACGTGGGCGGTCTGCCGCTAGGCTCGCCTGCGGCGACGGCTGTAAAAGGACTGCTGGCCGTGGGCGATGCTGCAGGCCAGGTCAAGCCCACCTCGGGAGGCGGCATCTATCCGGGCCTTGTCGCGGCCAAGATCGCGGGGGGCGAGGCTGCGGCTGCGGCTTTGGGGGGCGACTCTTCTGCCGAGCGCCTCATGGAATACGACCGGCTCTGGCGGGCCAGGTTAGGCAGGGAGCTGGAGATCGGCATGAGGGTCAACCGCATGCTGAATAAAATGAGCAATGCAGAGCTGGACAGGGTTGTCGGCTATCTGGCAAGAAAACCCCAACTTATAAAAGCTATCGAGGAGCACGGGGATATCGACAGGCCCAGCCGTCTCATGGGCAGAACGCTGCGCCACCTGGACTGGGATGCCGTAAAGCTCGCAGGGTTGCTGCGCTACGCTCTGGGCTAAACGAGTTCCTCCTGGTATCGAGTGTAACTATATGGTTTTCGTCCGTACCCCAGCGGGTTTGATTATCGGCTACGAATATTAACCGCAAAGAGCCCATGATCCTCAGGCAGGGATCATGCCCAACGCATGAAAAACCAGTATGCTTTAAGAGTTTTTCATGTGGAGACGCAGAGTTCGCAGAGACGTGAAATTTACCTAATTACCAGCACTTGAAATTGTGAGAAAACAGCATATTTGCTTCTGAGCAAATAGTCGTCTCCGTTCGTTCGTCCTCCGTGCGCTCTGCGACTCTGCGGTTTTATTCCGTAACCATCAGGATTTAATTATCA
>Ga0182011_10000873_pt1 | contig 26279 bp, 19 predicted proteins | sample 711E1DmetaG_FD_120481 | JGI IMG/M metagenome (GOLD analysis project Ga0182011, IMG submission 120481) | Permafrost microbial communities from Stordalen Mire, Sweden - 711E1D metaG | ecosystem: Environmental > Terrestrial > Soil > Wetlands > Permafrost | place: Sweden: Stordalen | collected...
AATCGGTACATCGGCTGTACCGATTTTTTTGATTCTATCCGGAGAGTGGTGAGTTGAGGGGATCACGCTGGGGTCTGGGTTTGCGGGGTGGGAAGTTCTGGTAGCCCTGGCTGAGGAATGGTTATGGCCCTACCCGGGGGAAAGTTCCTTGCCCTGGGTGGGGAACGCTGTGACCATTGAGATTTGAGACTCATATCGGCAGCGTTCTGACCAACCTTGTATCCACAACGATTATTTTCTCGTGACAGCCCTGAAGCCCCCACCCCCTGCATCCCACGATTCCCAGAATCTCTCTTCCCATGGATCAACGTCGTCTTTCCGGAAGAAAGACCGATCGTAAGTGCTCCCCCCATTGACAATCCACAAAAGGGTGCGATGCGATTGGTCGTCAATTGTATATTTGGCGTCCTTGGTAACCTCTTCCCGCTCCAATTTGAATGTCGAAGAGTTCTGGCATTGAAGAAATGCTTCTTCAAGTTCAATTGTCGATGGAAGTCTTTGCCCATTGGCTTTCAACAAGAAATCGACTTCCCACCAAGATCGGACACCCTGGAACTTAGCTTCTGTAGCTTCTCTTTCAATTCGGTACGGCGCAACAGTCGCTTTCTTGAACCATGAGTCGACAGAGTACGGATAAAGCGACTGTTCAATGAGTTTCTCTTTGACCTCAACAAAGGGTGACTCGTTTTCTTGGACATCCTGATTGAAAAGAGATTTCCACGTCGCCGCCCTTGCGGCTGGTTCATGCCACTCGCAAAGTATGATCCCATCTGAATCGACAATCCTAAATCCTCTAACACGATATTTTAGCCGAATGATATGTAATGCTTCGAAGGGCTTTCCATAGCTCTTGAGAAATCGTTCCTTTGCCAATTGTGCATTTGTGGAGAATCCGAGTTCACGTTTCTTCTCTTGAAATAACTGCACTGGGACTTGCTCTCCCGATTGTGCAAAGCTTCCATCAAAGTCAACCAAGATTTCGACCCCGACAAGACCCCCAACCACTGAAGTCTTAAAATCTTCCGCATACTCGGTTGAAACCTTAAGGCTCATTTCGGGCAGATTTAGGTCGACAGGAACCAATCGGAATACAACTCTTCCTTCGCTTGTGTATTTAGGTTCAAGTATCCTCTCTTGCCGACAAAGGGCGTTTAGATCAACATCGTCTTCGAGCAAACCAGAAAAATCAAGAGTCTGTTGCTGAAATCTTATTGGAAATAACTCTCGATTGAATTCGTACTTCCCAACCTTGACAATCGACATCACATTGGTCAGTCCGTCTGCCCCCAACGGAAGTTGCAGCATGAAGCCGCATTTCCATGCCCTCTCTGTCAGGTTTTGAACACGAAGATTGTCTTTCTTCTGTCGGTTCGCTTGAAATTCATCATCACCATACACATAGTAACGGTATTTGGTTAGCGTGTGAAAAAGGTGATCAGGATGGAAATACATTCTTGAATCGTATAAAGAGTCGGAGTCTGTTCCTGTACGGTTTGTCCATTGAAGGACTGTTTGAGCAGCAACCGTACCTTGGTTGAGGCTCGTCGCTAATAGGAAGGTATATAGCCAGCTATTTGTGTGCTTCATTGTGCTCTCCACTGCAACAACGTTCCTTTGTCGCGAACAGTGAATGTGAAAGCTGCGATCCTATACGGGACCGTCACGCGGTAAAAATAATCCATACCTTCATCAACGATGTCGGTCTTGATCCCGCGAAGAATTTCCACGGCTACCTCACACTCCACTGTGTAGTCTAATTGTCGAAGAAGCCTTTCTGCATCATCTGGATCAATATGAACAACAAACGGTTTTCGTTGACCTTTGTCTAGGCTCAGTTGCAGATAAGCCCCCGAGAACAGCATTTGTTTTCTAACGCCTTTCACAACATGTTCTTGCAGTTCCTTTCTGTCCCTTGATCCGACTACTTCGATGAGAGAATATGGGTCACCGAAGGTTATGGGAAAGGTCTCCGTGTTGAAATCGTACTTTCCGACATGAAACCAGGCTGGGGACTTTGGGTCTCTTGACACTTCGTTGCTGCTTCTGTAGATCTTGTACCTTGTTTTCAAGGAATCCTTTAGGGAGTTAGCGATCCTGCTTCTTTCTTGGATTTGACGCTCACGCACAAATTCGTTTGCTTTATCAATTGCAAAGTATCTGAAGGCTGTCATGTAGTCGAATAGTTCACTAGCTTCATCGTCAATACTCTTGCGCTCGATGAGCAAAGAATCAACACCGCATCCCGAGCTTCCCAGACAGAATCCTTGTGGGAATGAACTTGAGAACGGGATGCATAGTACTACCAAGGTCACGAGGACTACGGACCATTTGAAACAACATTTGTCACAGCCTCTTGGTCTCATTCAAGTAACCAACATTTCTCATTTAACCTGGATCATCAGGTAAATTCTCAATGATGCATTCTTCCCACCTCTAACTTCAATCTTGCTGATCGCATGATACGCGACGTAGTACTTTGTCAACTTATTGGCTCTGCACTCAAAATATTCTTCATGCAAATCCGTCAGCATGCAAACGGGCGTTCCGTCATTGAAAGATATTTCCTTCCCCTTCCATTCCTGTAACACCGCTCTAAAGGTAGAAATCTGGTCTTGCGCATATGAGTTCGTGTACCCCGAACTTAATGCGGTCACAATCAAGGGCAATATCACCCAAATAATTACTTTCTGCTTCATAGATGTCGACCAAGCTCCACTTAGCTTCAGACGGCTATTCCGATGTTGTCGGTTGTCACCTGACCTTGCGATACGCAGATAGAAAGCTCTCAATGGAATAGCACTCACTTTCTTGTGAACTCCCCGACCATTCCTTGTCGCTGTCATCTATCCAGCCACGGTTTTCAAGCACGGGCGCGAATATTCTCGCGGGGTACTTGCGTTGTTGCCGAGCTATGAAGTAGATGGAATCTGAAGTTGCTCTTACAATCCCTTTCACATTATCGGTTCGCTCGAATATTTGGGATTGGTCTTGTACGTAGCTATAGTTCTTCCTTAAATACACGCCTGAGCGTTCTATAGTCAAATTACGGTTTGACCTAATAATCATTGACTCGGTCGAAATATCCTGGTTATCATTCGGATCTATGTCTTTGTAAGTCCCAACGAAATGAGAAATCATGTCGTTCCCTGATTCGTCGAAATATCGTTCGGACTCCATCGCACCATCCAGATGGAAAATTCTTTCGCAAATAACAATGCCGTTGTCTCTGAAAGTCTCTTCCTTCAAGAGCAGGCCATCCGTGTAATAACACTTCTTAGCTAATGACCCGCTTTCATTGTTAAATGTCCAAACGCTATCGGGCCTGTCGTTGTGATAGCGACCCGACGCGTCGACCACCTTGTTCTCAAAATAATCAACGAACTGTCCCTCACGAACGCCAGCGGAGTAGTTCGTCAAACTCTCAACATTCTTGTTCAAATAGAGGGATTTCCACAAACCGACCCTATTGTCATTCCGATAGTGTCCTGTCGACTTAACGCTTCCATCCACATGGTATTCTTCGCACACACCGTTGCGTTTGTTACCCAAAAACTCAGTCCTCGAACTTAGCTTGCCGTTTTCATAGGAACACCAGTTACCCTCTTTTAAACCGTTTCTATAGTTCCCGTTTTCGATGGGGGTGTCGTCACTCGACATTACGATGTACTTTCCGTTTCGTTTCCATTCTCCCCCAATCTTTGACAGATGATAATAAGCAATAGATTGTGCTTCTCGCGTCGCAATCTTCTCTTCGACATCTTTCTCGCCAACCATTTCATCGTAGACCATCTCACCAGCCACGAAGACCAAGACAATTGAAAGAATGCTAATGAGACCCACAACGAGTAGTTTTTGTTTCTTCCGCATAGTATTCGACCTTTCTATGCCCTCACGGCAAAACCTTACCATGCGAATGAATATGCGCCGATTTACCCGCCTTACCAACGCTTTTTCCAAAAACCCTCAAGGGCTTGGAGGCTGCCGTTGCTATTCACGTTTTTCATTACAACTTTATGCGTATTCATCAATCCCTTAGAGTAACGCCAGCCATGGAAGCAAACATTTCACGCCATGTCTGGATGTGGGAAGATTTACTAAATACGGGGCGGAACGCAATAGCCGCCTAAAACGAGACCCGCACGAGCCGCAAGCAAGTGCGGTATGGGCGATCAACCGCCCACTGTCGGGCTGTTGAACTCGGCTGAATGGCTCTTCCAAGTAGCGTACAAACGCGAAAGGAATTGCCGATCCTTGAATCGCTAGCCTTGCACGTGCGGCGATCCAAGACTGGTAGCAACGCCAGGATAAATAAAGCTCATTCCGCTAACGGATTGAGGCGCCTCAGTCCTTTTCGACGGAGAAATCCCGATGAAAAGGTGCGAGACAAAGGTTGATATCAAGATTAACGTTGCTGCTATTCTTTGGGCAATCGCTGTCATCTTACGTATCGTCCTACGTTAGAACGGGGCGGGGGGCAACACCCCCGCCTTATGTTTCATCCGTGATTCACTGCCAATGCTCGAAAGGCAACTCAATGGATACTTTACCACCAGGAGACGCACAAACAATACGCAATATGTCGGACGGAGAACTAGATTCCAAACTTGATCGAAGCCACCCAATCGCTGATCCAGCATGGCGGCTCGCCATTTTTGAAGAGAAGCGTCGCCGCGATAAAAAACGGGACGAGAGCCACCAGAAGACCCAAAAACGAATATTGTTGATTGCGGCTTTGACTCTACTCGTGGGTATCGTGGTTCTAGGCATTACACTTTTCCAACTCTTCAAATGATCTGCCCCACAGACAACAATCATAGGCCGCATAAGAAGGCCCAGGAGTCTCCCTATGGTCAATTTCGTATTCAGAAGAGGCAAGAGAATTTTTGTGCCAAATGACGAGTATGATAACGCAAAACGGGCAGCTCTCAATGCCGAACGCGACAAATTAATGAGTCTTGTTGGCTCACTTACCTGTCCACAAAGCTTACAACTGTGTGATGTGAGTATCGCCATTTGCGAAGACAGATTTTTGGAAGTTGTCAATATGTGCCACGAGGATTACGTTACGTTGATTCGAGACCGTCTTTCTGGATCAGGCTATCAGTTTCGGAGGCTAACGGTTTAAGGGTCAACTTGCTCCAATCAAGCCCCCGCCTCGTAATGAATGACATGGGAACAATGTGCTTCACGCCATCGCCCTTCATAATGAAGGTTCCGGCGTGTTCCCAATCGAAGCGTAATTCAAAGTCGTGGTAGCCATCAAGCAGTTTGATAAGTTGGGCAATTGTCTCTTTCGAGTAAGTAAACTGCTTCTCTGGGTTGGTGACTTCTGCATCAGCTATCTCAACAGGAAGCATGCAGATTCTGTCGAGGGGCCACTCCATTCCCCCAGGTGGTCCAGAAGTATTCCCCTACCTGAAGTAGCGTTGAGCGATAGTATAATGAGGCCGTACTCGTTTGTCAAGGGGCCCGAGTATCGATTTGGTTTTTCGGGTTCATTGGTGTAGTGGTTTCAGTTTTCTTGATCGATTTCTACAGAGAGTTTTTTCCTGTAGGACTGCCCTTTTATGATGATCTGGTGGCTGGTGTGGGCGAGACGGTCGAGGATCGCGTTCAGCCGCATTTCAACGTTAAGGTATTCCCTTGAGTCCAACTCTCGATTTACAGCCAGGTCGCTCGGAAGATTCTGGGTAATCTCGATTTCACCTGTTCATATCAAGGAGGACCCAATTGATACCAATATATCTTAACTCTGAAGGACAAGGACTCGATTTCGACACTTTCAATGCTCAATTGCTCGACATCTGCCGTGAACATCAGGCCCAACGTCGTGCATTGGCCTTTGCATTCATCCTTTACGATTTTGACAATCCACATGTAGCCAAAATTTTACACGATGGGGAATATTGGCAGGCACTTAACAAGACTTCAGGCAAATGGCTAACAGTATTTAGCATCAACTATCGGAAGCCTCTTACCGAGCTCACCCAAACTGGGTTCATGACTACCCCTTTGACGGAGATAAGCCCTTCAGGGAAAACTAACTCACTCATCGCGAAGTACTTTGGACCGAATATTCAGGTGTCATATCCAGCAATCCTCTTCTTCCAAGTGAAGGGCAAAAAGATGATCGATTCTCTCTTAGTAGACCTACATCAGGAAGACATTGAACCCGCGTTCCGCGAATCACAGGTTTACATTTTCAGGGCTGTGGAGGCCTTGAAAAGAATTACTCCGGCCAATGTACGCCATAGCACAAAGAGATTTTTGATCGCTTAGAACGCGAGGTAACATCAGCGAGGGCAATGCGGAGAGTCAAACGCGTTATAGGGACTGCTAAAACGGTCATCGAATTCCTCATTGCAGTTCACGCACTAAGCGGCAATTCATAGACGCAGAATATCTTGTCGCTCCCTTTGGAATACTTGTGCCATTCGAACCCTTCTGCTTGAGGGGGAATGACATTTGCGAACGGGAATCAATCAGATCTGAATCAGGCCTGAACGAGTATTGATAGACCATTCAGCAACATTAGAATCCCAGCAGGAAGCTATTGGAAGCCGTTTGGCGGGGTCTTGAATGTTCGACCTCATAAAACTAGGCCAAAACGACGATCGAAGCAACTTCTAAACTTTCAAGAAAGGGTAACAAGTTGCGACATGGGTTTTCGTCTAACACTAAGCAGGCGATAGCTGGAAGAGCGGGGTACCGCTGCAGCGTACCGACATGTGATATCGTCACGATCGGACCCGGGTTCAAGGCAGATGATCTAAGCATCACAGGACAGGCAGCACATATTTTTAGTGCAGCTGCTAAGGGCCCGAGAGGATTTGGCCCACTTTCACCCGATGAGATTAGAAGCGCTGTTAATGGCATTTGGCTGTGTGACAGTCACGCGAAGTTAATCGACACTAATCGCGGCCAAAAATACCCACCTCCGTTGTTACACAGCTGGAAAAGCCTGCAAGAAGCAAAGGTTGGTGCTGAACAAAGTGGAAGGAACATTCCTTTCGCGTGGGTTCAAGAGATTTGCGTTCACAAGAGCCAGATATTTGCAGATGACACCAAATTGATGTTTAGCAAAGTCACCCTACTTGTTGGACGCAACAATTCCGGCAAAACTGCTATTTGCTCATGGTTATCATCGATCTCAGCACCTAGTATATTGGAGCGCTGGACTCATCTTGTTCGGGGAGGAGATCTTATTTTTACGGTCACATTGTGCAATCCGGAGGAACATACGATCAGTGTCAAGTGTGACGCAAACTCAATCCAACACATACTTGACAGCATCCAAGTCCCATTCAATCCCATTCCTGTGAAGTTTGTGTATCTCGAATTCAAGTCATCATCGTTTCGCAGAGGGCAATCTGATCTGGATTACATACAGTCGCACTTCACCGTTGACCCAGTTATAATGCGCAATTGTGCCGCACTGTTGGGGAGTCAATTAACAAATTCCGTCCAACACTTCACAGTTAATGACTCTCAACAACCTGGAGCCGTATCGGTAGAGATCAAAGGGAACAAGGGCCCCATGGATTTTGGACAACTCTCTGGTAGCGAGCAATCTAGGGTCATTATCGAAATTGGGATTGCCATAGCGCACTTCTATTCGAAGTTCGTTCCAACGGTGTTTGTCCTTGACCTGCCAGGCACATTTCTCGATGACGCAGGCGTGAGCGAATACGCTGGTTATCTACTTTCAAAGGAATTTGACTTTCAGACCATCTTGATCTCTCCTGTGCCAAGAGAGAAAGTTCAATGGACTGGATGGGAAATTGCGCGGCTCGTCGGGGCGATGAAGGAAGTTACGATTGAACAAGAGCTCTGAAGTATTTCTTTCGTCCCAATACATCACAGTAATTGGTCTCAACTTCTTTTCTGACGCGATACCGAGTTTTGTTCGACGCACCCGCGTCCAGCGTCCCTGGAGGGACAAAACAGATGCCCGACGGGAAGTTCACCTGACTTGTTCCGAATTATGTGATTGACGACTCAGGACCATATTCTACAGCTCCACACCCCCAACTTCTAATAACGGGAGAGGGCCTTGAACCCAATCTATGGGCAGCAATTAGTAGACGAGCTCCGCAGGCATTCCGACCAGGCGACGAAACGACTTTGGATCGCAGTGCCTTACATCGGCGGCCTTCCTTCCGTTCGCCGCATTCTCGGAAAAAGGTGGTTGGATAACAGCTTGTCAGTTCGTTTGCTCACAGACATTCGCGAATTTAACCGCTTCAATTCGGAGACAATTAGTGTTTTTAGCCAACTCGGCGAGATTCGACACTTGCCTGGTCTTCACGCCAAGATATTCATCATCGACGATACGTGTCTCCTGACCTCAGCAAATCTCACCAACACGGCATTCACCAGGAGACATGAGATTGGAATGTTCTTGGAGGGGCCGAGATCATCGAAAGCCATTTCCATTTTTAACACGTGGTGGAGAACATCGCCTCCCGCATCTCCAAGTGCTCTCAAGAAGTTCAGAAAGAAGAAATTCATTTCGTCAGAAGAGACAGATAATTTCGGAGGCTTGCCGCACCACTGGAACCTACCAGATGATCCTGGCGGAATGAATTACTGGCTGAAACCCATCGGTGTGACTGGAGATCCCATATCCGAAGATAGAGTATTCAACAAGCTCAAGGAAAGACTCGATTTTTCCAAGGTAAGACCGAAAGGTGTCAAGATAGGTGATACTCTCATAGCCTATGGAGTCGGCGCTAAGAGGATTCTATCTGTCTATAAGGTCACTTCGGATCCTGCATTCGACAAAACACATCAGCGGTGGCCATGGTATGTGATGGGGCAAAACCTGACTCCCCGCTTCGGCCGCCTTTGGGCAACACACAACCTCTTCGCTGAGACCATCAGAGAGGAGTACCTGCAGAGATATCCGAAAAGACATATTACAAAGGTCGGGGGGACCACTTTCGGAGGTCTTAATCTCGGAAAGGACAAATTGAGACTCGATCCCGACTTCGCGCAGTACCTCATCCGCCGAGTTTCAAATCACAATTAGCGATGACAGGGGGCCCGCCGTGCACGAACGCATAAAATGTCCGGGTGAGGAACACTCGTGGCCCTCCCTGAGGAATATCGTGGCTCTTGACAAACTCAATCAAGGAGATCAAAATGCAGTTTTGGCCCGGATGGATTTTTGAAGGAAGACGGACAGTACAAGAAAAAAAAGGCCGAATCTACCAACTGGGTTGGTAAAATCCGGCCTATAACACAAAAATGATGCAGTTAGACTACAGTAAATCTACAACATTACTGAATGATTGTCAAGTCAAAAATGTCAAGTTCTTTCGGGCCGAAACTACTTGTCTGCTGCAAGAGTCTCGGCAACGCAATCATAACTCATCCTCCTTCGCCTCTGACGAAAAATTGGCTCGTTCTTTACCCAGGTCTCTCTGGACTGCTGAAGACCCTATTGTAACACTCTTTCTGCTCCCCCGTTTGAGCCGACTCTTCGGATTTTCTCCTAATGTCATCCTCCTTCGGGCACTCTACACCGTGTATACCCATCTGCTCTGTGAATTTGTCCAGCTTTAGGGTAAGCTCCGCGTGCGATGAAATATCCCCGTCAAGTATCGAATTTCTTAAGTACGAACTGAAGCTTCCAGGCACTCTCCTCTTGACTGCATCCCTTTGCGAATCAGACTGAAGCACTCCCAGTGATTCATTGATCCTCTGGTATGCCCTGTCTGTGTCTACGTAGAATAACGCGTAGACAAGACTGGTCCAGGCGGAGGTTCTTTGGTTGTCTAGACTCAGAACCCATTCAAAAGTACGTATGGCATTCTTGAAAAACTTCAGCTCGTTGAAAACGTATCCTATGTCATCCAGAATTGCTAGAGCCGGTTTCTTATCAAGTCGGATATGTCTTTGGCGAAGCAGGCATATGATAGCCTTCTTCAGGCATTGGAGCGCTTTAGCATTACGTTTCAATTTGATCAAGGCCATCCCTTGGTACCGGAGAGCTTCGATGTACTCACCGTCAATTTGCGTGGCACGTTCGAAGCAATACAATGCCTTTTCGTCTCCCTCGTATTGTTTGATGATGAAGTGTTTGTAACCTTTGTCATACCAAGTCCTCTTATTCTCTCCTTTCTCTAACTCTATCACCTTTATGAATTGGTCGAAGGATTTTGCTTGCAAAGTACTTCTTTTCCCTTCATCGCCTTCCCCCGTCGCAAGCTCCCACGTCGAATATGCCAAAAAACGCCACGCTTCGATGTATTCGTCCTGAATTTTCGTGGCCGTCTCAAAGCATTTGATCGCCTCCGGCCAATCTTTGACCCAGTAATGTCTCAATCCCTTTTCATACCAGCTCTTCTCCTTCTCTCCTTTCTCTAACTCTATCACCTTTATGAATTGGTCGAAGGATTTTGCTTGCAAAGTACTTCTTTTCCCTTCATCGCCTTCCCCCTTCGCAAGCTCCCACGTCGAATATGCCAAAAAAAGCCACGCTTCGATGTATTCGTCCTGAATTTTCGTGGCCGTCTCAAAGCATTTGATCGCCTCCGGCCAATCTTTGACCCAGTAATGTCTCAATCCCTTTTCATACCAGCTCTTCTCGTTTTCCGGCTCGAGCTCCAGCGCCTTGTTGAAACACGAAAATGAATCTTCTTGCAGCCTATTCTGTGTCTCCGTGTCCTTTTCGTTTTGAGCTATTCCTGCTAACCTCCACTTTGACATTGCCAGATACTGCCACGCAGGCGCATAGTCATTCTTCATTTTGATACAAGTCGTCAACTCTCCTATTGCACTTTGCAACAATTGTCTCACGAGCCGGTCTCGGTCCGGACCATCTGGTATATTGCGCCTTTTTTCATAAAGATAACGTCCCTTGCCATAATACGCCAAATGAATGAACGCGAAGTTTCTATTCGTGCCGAGCGTGATTGCCTGGTCGGCACAATATATCGCTTCTTCGTACTTTCTGAGAAAATGGTGGACAATTCCGAGATTTATCCAAGCAAAGACATTCTCGGGTTGCAGGTCCAGAATTCTCTTGAGACATATTACTAGACACTCGTAGCACTTCTTGGCTGCCGTGGGATTCACTCTTCGATTCTCGAACGCACCAAGTTTGGAAATGGCAGCTTCCTTCTGGAACAGGGTTCCGATGTTCACCTGGTCGTGATCAAACAAAAGAAGATCAGCAAAGGATGAATGCACAAGCTGCTCGGGATCATTCTTCGGTAGTAACTTCCCTTTTTCTTTCCATCGGTTTACCATCGCGACTAGTTTCGCCTTTAGAGGAGGCGCATCCTCTACGCGCGATTGCAGTAATTCACTCTTGACGGGTTGTCCTCTGAATCCAGTGCGCGCTGAAAAAACAGCCTCCTTCTCTAAATATGCCTGGTAATTCGAAAGGGCTTGCTCGACACTGTGTGCTTTTCCCTCTACGAACCGACTCAGGTACTTCCTTTTGTCTTCTAGGAACAGTCTCGCACCAGCAATATCCGCATTTTGAATTTTGACTCGGATTGTCAGCCCAATTGTTTCCGTCAGATCTCTCAGGTACTCTGTTTTCCAATCCATTTTCTCGAGTTCGTCCGACCAAATCTCGATAGCTTCGATTGCTCTTTCAAACGCCTTTGCTGCAATTTCCGAATATTGCTGAGCCTTGTCAAACTCTTGATTATCGAAGTAGGTAAGACCCAATCTATAGAGAACATCGCCAAGGTCGTGCCAATTCTGGGGGATTGCGGCACAGAGTTCAATCGCCCTTTCCGCTGCCCATAGTCTGATCTCAAGCAATTCGTACCGGACAAGTTTGTTGTTCCATGTGTCCGGAAACTCCCTCATTTTATTCTTTATCTTGTTGTAGAAGATTCCTAACGCCTTCGCCGTACCCTGAAGAGTTATTGAATCAAGCTCGAAATCTAGCTCGTCAAAGTTACCTCTTATTCTTCCGCATGCCTCTCCCAACTTCCATGGTAGCCAATAATCATTGGGCTTGAGCTTTTCTGATTCCCTCAGCATAGTGTAGAACTTCTCAATGGTCGAAAAGTGGCTCTCCTCTGAAATTGAATCCAGAGCCTGCTGCCAGACAAGCACAAGTGTTCTCTTCACATAATCGAAAGGTACCCCGCGTCCCTGCACACCCGAGTCGCTTTGTATCGTGTCACATAAAGCTTTGCTTGCATTAGACATCGAGTCGAGCTTCGCTTTATCAGCTAATCTCGGCAAATCAGCTCCCCAAATCTTGTTGACATCAGCGACAAGAATCCAAGCATCGTAGGTTGGAACCTGCAGCTTCGGTTTCTGGGCTTCCACAAGAAAGTCTGCATGGGCGGCAACTTCGGCAGGCAACTTTAGCGAGACTTGTCTGTAATGGTGCACGAACTGTCTCAATTCCACAACGACAGAGCTGCCAACTCCGACGTCCAAATACTTACTTATCGCATCCTTCCAATCTGGTCGAAGCCAATGCACTTCAACGCCATCGATTGGAATGTCATGCGTATAGTGTTCAGTAAACAGTTTTGTCTTTCTCAAGATATTCTGCAGATCTTTCGAGTTGTCTTTCGCTGCCCAGGCCACAAAATCTTCGAGAAAGCTGCTTGCCAGCCGGTACCTCTGTGAATTGAGCAAGAGCACAAAAAGTGGGATAACTTCGTCACCATGTATTGAGTAGTTCCTTTGGAGTGTATACCATCTTATGTTCGCGCTTCCGACCGGGTATTGTTTAAAATCATCTATGGTCAACGGTCGACTGAAGCGTTTCGCTTCTTCTAACAAGAATACTACATCGCCAGCGAGCCCCATGGTTTTCTGCGCAATTACTCTGAGGAACTCATCTTCATCAATTCCCTCTTGAAGGGCTAAACCGAAATAGCGCATATACCCGCTTCCTACATCTTTCAGGATATTCTCACGCATGGGATCAAGGCGCCAGTTATGAGGCCGATACTTTGTCCATAGATCAACATCATTTTGCCTAAGACGTTCTTCCAAAAACACTTTCTGGTCGTCGCGAATCGTTGAAACAAGGCGATAATTTCTTGATCGAACAAAATCAAATAGGATTTTGGATTTCTCTATGAAGTTACTCTCCGTTTCTGCTCGCCGCAGACCATCAACAAGAAGTAAGACCTTTAAATCCTCGGTGTGGGGGTGGTCCGGTTCGCTTTTCGTCGCGCTCATAAGTTCGGGGATGGTGTCAAGCGATCTTGTCATCTCCTCTGGCGTCGCGTGAGGATTCACAAAAAAGACTCTCCACGGAAGTCTTTTCGTAAGCGCTGTGTGGCAAAAGTGGAGCAGGGTCGTGGTCTTGCCCACAAGTGGTTCACCCGTAATCAGAACTATCCGGTGACTACCCAGCAACGATTCCAGTTCGGTAGCTGGATCCGGGTCTTCAAAGCGGATTATGTCTTGCTCAAGTCTTCGTTGATATTCATGCTCCGGCAACGGCTGCTCAAGGAAATCTGGATCCATAGTCAAATCGAAAAGATCCTCGACTTGATTGACCGGCCTGATTTGATCGTATCTGAGTGGAACGCCTGCCGACGGCGTTATCTCAACATCTCTCCCACCGGAGTCTGGAAAAGCGTAGCTCTTAATCAAGCAGAGAGAAAAAGACGCAGCAGCCTCTGCTGCATACTGTCTCCATTTGTCCTTAACTGACTGGTCATCTTTTGCCGTAGTCGCAAGATCCTGTACAGCCTTTACAACAAGACAAGGCTTATCCCGTTGGCGACATGCGGTTATCACGCCATATGCTTCCATCTCAAGTCCGACAGCTTCTCTGCTATATTCACGAATCAACCAAGCTCGAGTTTCTGACAATTCTGTTGCGACCAATTCGTCTCCGCTTCCGAGCTTGCTCCTAATACCAACGTGGATGTTCGGATTACCCGGCGATGACTCAGGGCGGGTCGTTCTGATACCCCTAAGCCACGGCTGAGTTTTGTCGCAACTCAGATTGAGGGCCGATTCCCATAAGGGCTCGGAAACGATGATTAAATCACCTCTGTGTTCGAAGATGACTTTCCTGGATGGTATAGCCTCGTTCGTGCTTGTTGCCAGTGAGTGGGTTATCACGCCGTCCTCAGTTACCTCTTGTGACTTCTTATATCCATAGGGAACGATAAAGTGAGGAACAAGAATGTCACCAAGTCCAACACCCGATTCATGGAAACCGGCAGCGATCCCAGTAAGAATGACGGCACGAGGGTTGAACTTCTCGATTTCTTCTAGCGTTGCAGCAAGAGCTTTTGCCGTGGTTTGACCACAAATCACAACGGCTATGCGATACTGGAGGGGAGAGTCAAGGCGATCGACAAAATTTACTCTTCCGACCTTGGCTGTTTCGGGATTCGGCAAAAGCGAAACCAAGGCATCATACTCCTCCTTCATCGCCGTCACGACCAAGAAGTCTACCTTGTGACCGTTTTGGTTCATGGTTACCTAGTGTCCCGTTTCAGAATTAGCTTTACTAAGTCGCTCGATCTTCTCGAGGATCGAGTCTGCGGTAGCAGTCCAGGTGAATGGGTGTGATTTCACGTTGTACGCTTTCACGAACTGTTCGATTTTGGCAATTAGTTCTTTGACACTGGAGAAAGCTCCACGGCGGATGGCCTTCTGGGTTATGATATTGAACCAGATCTCGATCTGATTGAGCCACGATGCGTATGTTGGCGTGTAGTGGATGTGCCAGCGAGGGTGTGTCGCGAGCCACCGCTTGACCTTGGGATATTTGTGCGTGGCGTAGTTATCGACCACCACATGGACATCCAGTTTACGCGGAACATTCTCATCGACGCGCTTCAGGAAGTTCAGATATTCCTGATGACGGTGCTGACGCTTGCATTCAGTGAGCACCTTTCCATTGGCGATGTCTAACGCTGCAAAGAGTGTCGTCGTCCCGTGTCGTTCATAATCGTGGGTGACTCCCTCAACATACCCCAGACCCATCGGGAGCATCGGCTGTGTGCGATCTAACGCCTGGATTTGGCTTTTTTCATCGACACAGAGAACGACAGCCTTCTCCGGAGGATTCAAGTACAGGCCGACAATGTCGCGGACTTTTTCAACAAAGAACGGATCGGTCGAGAGCTTGAAGTGGCGCTGCCGATGCGGTTGAAGCCCGAACGCCTGCCAAATCCGGTGGACGGTAGGATGCGACAGTCGCGTCTCTCGGGCCATTGTGCGCAGAGACCAGTGCGTACCGTCTTTGGGTTTGGTCTCCAAAGTCTTGCGCACGAGTGTGGCGACCTTCTCGTCGGATATCGAGCGCGGTCTCCCGGGACGGAGTTCATCATGAAGGCCCTCCACACCATGGGTGATGTATCGCTGGCGCCATTTGCAGACCGACTGAGTGCTCAGCGAGAGCTTCCGGCCGATCGTGTGATTGTCCACGCCATCAGCGGACATCAGCACAAGGCGGGCTCGGAGGACAAGACTATACGGCAGGCTATGAGAACCAGCAACAGCCTGCAGGTGTACACGCTCCTCTTCAGGGAGCTCTATGGGTCGTCTTGGGCGGCCTTGTCTCATGGGTTTCCTCCATAATACGTGATGAACCCATAATACGAAAGCCCTAAGATATAATCAAGCTATTTAAGAACCATTACACTAGGATGTTATTGATTTGAATACGGTTACTTCTTTTAATCCTGCGATTCTCCGCAACTCGTTCCATTATGGTGAACACGCCGTCCCGGTTTGCCTTATAGATTTTGGTTTCCTCTGAAAGGGACTCCTGCCCCATATGCAATCAGCACGTATGAGAAGAGCAAGCAGGGTGAACATTAACCCAGTTCGATTCATCCATTTCCGCTGAACAGCATTCATAGAGTGTTCCTTATCGGCAACTTCATTGACGGTTTCGTCGAGTGGAAAACTGTATAGGAAACATATATTATCCGATTTGGGTGACGCTGGAGAATCAATGGTGGACTTCGATAAGCTACGTCAAGCCGCTTAGGTGTGCCGTGCTAACGCTTTTGTATAGCCTGCTCTTGGGCACTTCCTGGCACGACTTGGTCTATGACGGCAAGGAATCTTTTCACGGCGAAATTCGAAGCATGCAGGAATGCTGAAACATTGATTTGCACGATACCTGATTTGACGGGAAATGGATCTGCTTGCGGGTTGCCCATGAAGAGGACCCGACTCATGGCGAGTGCCCCGTTGTGGACCAGAAGGCTACGATAGTCATTGTAAAGTTGCTTTATTGCAGATTCGCTCAATTCCAAGTTATAATAGGAGCTATTGAAGATGAAGAAGTGATGGAAGGAGTCATTCTTAATTTGAGACATCCTACCATCAACGAGAACAGAGAATCCTGGTTTGCGACGGTAATATGATCCGATGATATCGGCAATGGAAAACATGAGAGTGGTTCCTGGGAAGCCAAGGCATCCACCAGATTGTTTGGTTCCCCATTCAGGACCTTTTTTGAAACTGATTGAATATTCAGCCACTCGAAGGAATTCGGTAATGGATTCCTTCAAAAGAGATGAGACACTCTCGTGAGTTGCCATGGGCACACCTAAGGCTGCGGCTGAGCTACGGCAAATACCTCACAAACACAGCGACCTCCCCCATCCTGTCCAAGATGAAAGAGGTCTCGCCACTGCCAACTTCACGCCTCTTTAGCCAAAGGACGTGATAATAAGCTACTCAACGTTTTGAACACTCGCAAACGGCCTACTGTGAGGGCCAATTCGTATTCACCACGGCCTCCAAACTATCCTGTTCCGACTTCCTCAGCAAATTAAAGAAATCCAATCCCGTCAACTCCTCGATGTGCCGAACGCTGACGACGTAATCCTTCGGTTTCCCTGGAAGAGCCGTTTCTCTGTTCTCCATGATGAAGGCGAACATCTCGTGCGTCCCGTCAGATTGCTCACACAGAATTGCCTTGTAGAAATGCGTCGGCACCGCAACGCTGTCCGAGCCGATGAATGTGCTCGGCTTCATTGCATGTCCGTCTTCATCAAGGAATAGCGTTCCAGTGACGATCCAGATACTCCCGACGGATTCGGCTAAGGATCTGACCTGTTCCTCAAGCTTCTCCCAGATTCCTCGGTTCAGCCTTGGTCTTTGCGGAGCCATATTCGACAAGAAGAAGGTCTCAGACATTGCTTCTTCACTGCGTTTGAAATCCCCCGCAGGAGCCATGTGTCCACGGTCGTATCCACTATTACGGTAGTCGGCCAGTTCGGCTCGCATTCCGATAGGGATGTCAGGGTCGGGACGGAATTTGTCGTTTCTGTTTGCGGTTCCTTCCAAGTCTTGCTTCGTCAGGTGATATGTAACCCAATCAGGAATCCTTAAGGAATCTTCGTGCAGTATCACGTAGTATTTCTTGACCAATATTCTTCCCTGCCCTCCTGGATAGCCGTACTTGATGTTGTCGTTTCCTGTTAAGGTTGCGGGAATCGGAAGAGCAACAGAGGAGGAAGCGATTTCATGAAAGCATGTGGGTTGAGAAAGGAGGAGAATGAAACAAAGGGGTAAGAGCGTACGATTCAAGCTCATGAATTCCTCGGAGTAGCTGTGCTCTGATGCAATATCTTACAGAAGCATCCGACGAAACGCAACAATTGCGCGGCAATACTCATTCACAAATTTTGGGTTTGGGATTCGTAAAACAGGCCCTCTCGTGAGTATATATCCCAGGAGGGTCTAATAATGAATGACGAGGATGAAAACTGCCCCGAATGTGGGTCAGACGATTACATAGAACTGGAAGCAGAATCCTCTGAAACTACCGAATTGGTCTGCCTTGATTGCGGATTCTTTCTTCGGTGGAGGATTGAGGAAGGGATGCTGGATTGGGAGAAGATCATCAGTCGACTTGTCTCGACGGCGAAAGGTAGATAGAGTAAATTCGACAATCGCCAGCACCGAGTTGCTCCTCTTCTCCCTCCTTGCCTATCGTTGAGATTATCATTAGTTTCTTGAGAAAAATGCTCGACCCGGACTTGAGTGAGCTGGGATTGAGATGGAGAACCTCCGGATTCGTAGGATGATGGAGGTTTTTGCGCTTACAGCATAAGAGGACCGTGTCATCTACAAGCGACATGGATGCCATGTGGCGAATAGTCTACTCTACCGGGTGGGATAAGTGCCATAATGCGTTATTGCTGTAGTTATGTGCAACCGCCGCCTGGACGATGAACGCCGATGAAACAAGAAGAGAAGATAGCCGAGACATACCTTAATCAACTCGGGGTCGGCGCAGCAAAATATGAGCCCGATGGGAACATTCCACCCGATTTCAGTCTTGATTCCAAAATCGGTGTGGAAGTCCGCCGCTTGAATGAAAACTACTTCGCTGGCAATCAACCCAAAGGATTGGAGGAACTGTCAATTCCACTCCAAAAATCCTTTGAGAAGGTCTTGGCATCATACGACCCGCACTTTGATGGGACTTCTTATTTGGTCGGAATTATGTACGATCGTCCACTTCCAGGCAACGCCAAGAGTACTATCAAAGATATGCATCAAGCTCTCGACAGCTTTCTTGACAGTCCGAGAAAGACGCCCGTCGAACTGAAGGTTAACGGTAAGATTTGGTTTACCATCCACCCGTCACGACCTGTTCCGGGTCGAGTCTTCCGTCCTGCAATCTACTCAGATGATGACAGTGGTGGCATGGTGACGCAATTGTACGTGCGGAACATTTCACATTGTATACAAGAGAAGGTTCAGAAGGTCTCCCTTTACCTTCCGCGCTACCAAGAGTGGTGGCTCCTTCTGGTTGACGCCATTGGAGCCTGGCAACTCGAACCAGAAGAAGTTCAACAAATCAGGTCTGCCATAACAAGCATCGGTTGCTTTCGGAAAGCTCTCATAATTGACTACTCAGGCAAGAATTGTCTATTGCAGGTTTAGCACGCGGCGGCTGCACATAACAGCGCCAACTACGACACTCACATCATCTGGTAAGGCGAAGTTGAACGCAGCTTGGCGCGACTTATAGAGTTCGTTCACTGCCTCACTCAATAATAAGCAGAGAAGAGGAAGGACTGCCCTCGTTTAACTTAAACGGATAGAATGTTAGGTGATGACCTCCAGTCAAAACATTCGTTCCATGGCGTTCGCTCAATGTAACGGTGATTCGAAGATTTGTCAGCAACGCGATGCAATATCGAAAGGCTTGGGACGCCATGCGCGTCAAACCAATTACAGGGAAAAAGTCATGGAAATACTATTAGGACCATCAACAAATGGCCAACGCGAACTCGCTCGGTCGTATGCTCGTGCGATCAAGTCTTCAAAGGAACTCTACATTGCTTCAGCATTTCTTACCAACTGGGGTACTCACGATCGCCTTTGCGCTAGGTGTGAGAAATTGCTTTTTCTTGTTGGGACAGACTTCGGTTTAACCCGAAAGCAAGCCTGTGAAAACGTGCTAAGATGGCTACCGAAGAAGCTTAAGAGCGACTTTCTTGCCGTCCCCTCGACGTCTGCAGGTAGTTTTCATCCGAAAGTAATAGCTTGGTTGGGCGTGGATAACCGTTATCATTGTATCGTCGGTTCCTCAAACCTAACGGAGGCTGCTTTTAACTTGAACTACGAGGCAAATATCGAATTAGATATATCAAGACGAGAGTATGACCAAATAGTCAAATGGATTGAGGATATTGCGAAAGAATGCCAAGTTATAAACGCCGATTGGCTGGATCAATACAAGGAACGGAGTTTTACACGTCCAAAGAAAGTAAGCTCAAAGAAGGAGGGTCGTGTCATTCAGCTATCAATTCCTTCAGGGGGCAAGTATGATGAGGCGATCGTCGATCGAAGGAAAAGAGAGAAGAGGTTCGGGGAGATTGACAGAAAACTCCTTTTGGCGATGAGAAAGTGTGCGCGTGGCACCATGTCTAACGCTGCATTCTGGGAAAGGTTCAAAGACCTTTGGTGGTATCATCCTTCTCGCATTCTGGGCGAGGGTCTGCAGATTTCCGCCAAGCATGCGAATTGGCACCAGGCATGTAAGTCAATGCTTCATATTGTTGACCTCGAGAAGACAGAGAGCGAAATCAGTCTTGACAGAGTCGTTCAGGTGGAACTCGACTTGCTGGCAAAAGCTGGCAATCCAGTTCGAGGTGCGTGGTTCAGTGAAATATTATGTCACTATCTGCCTCACCGATATCCAGTACTGGCTCAACCAGTGAAAGAGTGGCTGAAGCTCAAGCGGTGGAAAGCTCAGCAAGGTTCTAGCGAAGGCAGTTCCTACATTGAACTTGCCCGAAAGCTCCGAGAAGCCATCAGACAAAATGAAGGGGGACCACGGAATCTCCCCGAACTTGATGCTGTCATTTGGACTGCGGTGAGCAATTGAGAGACGAGAAACAAGGCAGCTAACTGGGCGAAGCACCGACGTCCCTTTTGTACCCAAGGACATTATTCGTCCTTACGCTTGCGCTCACACGGCACCTTGAACTTACTCCATGCCGCCGTCAATTCTACAAGTCGTGGAAGGCGCGCGGCGTGGCCACGGTGAACGTAGTGGGCCATAAGCCTTGAGGGAATATGAACAAGCCGATCTGGTTGCGAACAGATGAATTGACCGAAGCCGTCAACGCTCTTGATGCCTTCGTCTCAAACCTTATGCGAGTGAAGGATGATCCTTACTACTGGAAGTGGGCAATTATCGCTCTGCACAATTCTACACAGGGCTTTATGGTGTGTGCCCTTCGCGGTACCAACAATCTAGCCATACTCACTCCGAAGGCAGCAAAGAAGTGGATGGAGGCATATGAACAACACAAACCGTATCCTGGAGAAGAGTTAGATGATTTTCTCAATCTCTATAAGAAAATTAAGGGCAACTACATGATGCAGTACATCCACAGTCAGAAGTTCCTTCCAAAAGGTCAGCAAGGAGGCAGTATTAAGAGACTCAACTCCTTTCGGAATGACTTTATACATTTTATCCCGGCAGGCTGGTCCATAGAAGTCAGTGGTTTTCCGAGAATCTGTGAGGACGTCATCGCCATCATAGATTTCCTGGTCTCTCGATCGGGCAATGTCCGGTTCTATCTTCGAAAGGATATCCAAGACAAATGCCTAGAATTATTGATCAAGTCGAGGGAACTCCTTAAGAATATTATATGGTCTTATAGCGCATAACATCGCAACAATGACGCTCCCTCATCCCGCCAACCAGCACGGCATTTCGGTTTGCCCGAACGTATGAGAAGAATATCACAAGATGTAACGCAACATGATTCACCAAGTCGGGTCTATTCGGATGACGCTTTTTCCGGTTGTTCATGAACCATCAGCAATGATATTTATGATCAAGCCAGATTGGAACCAATTCAAAGCAAAGTTCAGTGACAATCCTCAAGACCATTTTGAGTGGCTTTGCTATCTCCTTTTTTGTCGGGAATTTAGCAAGAACATTGGCGTTTTCAGGTACAAGAACCAGTCTGGAATTGAAACAAATCCCGTAAGTGTAGGTACTGAAGTAGTAGGCTGGCAAGCAAAATTCTATGAGTCTTCACTATCAGTTCACAGAGATGAAATAATCACTACCATCACAACGAGCAAGACACGCCACCCCGAGCTAACCAAGATTCTATTCTTTACTAATCAAGAATGGGGTCAGGGCAGAGGTGACAATGACCCACAATCAAAAACGAAGGCTGAAGAAAAAGCCAAAGAGTTACATGTTGACATTGAATGGAGAACTGCAAGTTACTTTGAATCCCCTTTTGTAACTACCGACAATCAAATCATTGCGCAGTACTTTTTCACCCTTAACAAGAGTATTGTCGCCCTCCTGAAAGAAAGACAATCACACACGGATAATGTTCTCTCTGAGATACAAACCAGCATAGAGTTCCAGGGAAATCAAATAACCATTGACAGAAATGATGTTCTAGATAAGATCCAAGCAGGACTGAATCAACCCCAAGTAATCATTTTGAGTGGTGTCGCCGGGGTAGGAAAGACTGCTGTGGTGAAAGACCTCTATCGACAAATCAAGAATCAGGTGCCCTTCTATGTCTTCAAGTCGAGCGAGTTTAATGCCAACAGCGTGAACGATTTGATGAGAGATTCCAATTTACTTGACTTCATAGAAGCTCATAAAGAGGAACAGATCAAAGTCGTTGTTATTGATTCTGCTGAACAACTGCTAGACCTAAGAAACACGGATCCTCTGAAGGAATTCCTCTCCGTTCTAATTCAGAATAGTTGGACCGTCATCTTTACTGCGCGCAGCAGCTACCTATCGGACCTCGACAATCAATTCATTGATAATTTCCGAATAACACCAGCCAAGTTCTATCTCGAGAATCTACGAATAGAATACCTGCAGAAGCTCGCGCAGGATCATCATTTCATCCTTCCAGCAGACTCCAAATTGTTGGATCTTATTACAAATCCTTTCTACTTGAATGAGTATCTAAGGTTTTACGAAGAGGGCGACAAAACCGACTATTTGAGTTTTAAACATAACCTCTGGAACAAACTCATTAGGAAATCCAAACCACATAGAGAGCGGTGCTTTCTGCAAATTGCCTCCCAGAGGGCAAATGAGGGACAATTTTTTGTCATTCCGGCGGACAACATTCATCTATATGACGAATTGGTCCAAGATGGGATTCTCGGCTATGAAACTCCTGGCTATTTTATTACCCACGATATCTATGAAGAGTGGGCATTAGAAAAGATAATAGAAGCGGAGTTCATCAAGAGAGCAAACGCCAACTCTTTTTTTGAGCGCATCGGTAACTCCTTACCAATGCGTAGAGCCTACAGAAGCTGGGTTTCGGAAAAGCTGCTTTTGAAGGATCATGAAATAGAGAGGTTCATCGGGCAAGTAATTGACGATAATGTTATAGGTCGTTATTGGAAGGATGAGAGTTTGATATCAACGTTACTTTCGGACTATTCAGGAGCATTCTTCGAGACTTTTGAGAATAAACTGTTGGAGAATAGTCAGGACTTGTTGAAACGAATAATCTTCCTGGTTAGGCTCGCATGCAAGGAAGTTGATACTGACCTTTTTAGGCAATTGGGAATCAAACATCCCATCTCGTCAACAAAGTTTCTCTTAACCAAACCCAAAGGCTCGGGTTGGGACCATTTGATTGCATTTCTTCACAAGAACCTGGACAGTATAGGCGTTGAGAATTCGCATTTTATGTTACCTGTAATTCATGACTGGAACGTGAAGTCTAAGCATGGAGAGACGACGAGACTCTGCAGCCTTATGGCATTGAGATACTATCAGTGGATAACTAAGTCGCGTATCTACTTCTCTCGCGACACTGACGCAAAAGAAAGACTATTCCAGACGATACTATACGGAGCTTCAGAAATAGCAGATGAATTGTCTGTGATGTTTCATGAGATAATAGCAAACAATTGGAAATATCATGGAGAGCCCTATCGAGAATTGGCACAGAGTATCTTGACGACTTTAGGGATTAACATCGAGGTGATAAACGTACTTCCTAAAGACGTTATCGCACTGGCAAACTTATTTTGGATTAGGACTCCCAAAGAAGATGATGTTTACACCTATTCAGGAATGGGAGTCGAGAGATACTATTCTCTGGAAGAAGAACACCTCGAATATTTCCCGTCTAGTGCTTACCAGACACCAGTTTATTGGCTCCTTAAGGCTTCATTGAAGGACACGATAGAATTCATTTTGGATTTCACGAACAGAACTACGACATCCTACGCCGAGTCCAATTTAGACAAAAGGGAAGTTGAAGAGATCGAGTTACTAATCGATGGCCATTCGAATATAAGGCAATACGTGAGCAATCGGCTCTGGAACACATATAGAGGAACGCAAGTGTCGCCACACGTGCTGGAATCCATGCACATGGCCCTAGAGAAGTATTTTCTCGAAATTGGTAAGAATGCAAAAGAGGAGGTACTTGAAGGTTGGTTGCTTTACCTACTAACGAATTCGAGATCAGCCTCCATAACGGCGATTGTCGTAAGCATTGTATTGGCCTATCCAGATAAGACTTTTGGTGTTGCGGCAATGCTATTCAAAACGAGGAAGTTGTTTCTGTATGACACTAGCAGAATGGTACTCGACCAAACTGCAAGGAACAATTACTCTTTCGGATACGGACTAGATTATCATAAGAAGGTTTTTGAAGACGAGAGAATTGCTTCTTGTGATGACAAACATAGACGATGTTCGCTAGAACAACTCGTCCTAAATCATCAATTCTTTAAGAGCGAAGCAATCAGTGACGACGAGGCAGCGAAAAGACAACGAATCATTTGGGATATTCTTGACACCCACTACAAAGCACTCCCCGATAGGTCTGAGGAACGCGGATCTGACAAGACGTGGAGACTCTTCTTGGCCCGAATGGACCGAAGAAAGATGAAACCTACTACAGAAGTAGAAGACGGGCAAGTTCTCATAAGTCTAAACCCCGAGATAGATCCGGAGCTTAAGGAATGGAGCGATGCATCTCTGAGAGATAGTACAGAGCCGATTAGATACGCTCACTTAAAACTATGGGCAAGCCTCCGGATCAAAAACGATGACAAATATAAGCAATATCCGCAATATGACCACGACCCCCATCTTGCATTAAAAGAAACTAAAGAGATTGTTGATAACCTCAAGAGAACACAAGATCAGACGTTCTATTTGTTCAATCATTCCACACCTGCAGAAACCTGTTCCGTTTTGCTAAGAGATTTCTTAGACGCACTCTCTCAACAAGAACGGGCCTTTTGCAAAGATATTGTTTTGGAAGCTGCTTCTTCGTCTCTTCGACCGAACTATCAATACCAAATCGCCGATGGTGTGGAGTCAGCCATTTCTGTATTACCGAATCTACTGATAGATTTCCCCAGCGACAACAGCGCGATTAAGACCACATTGTTGATAACATTATTTAATCCACACTCCACAGGAATGTCTAGACAGTATTCCGATTATTCTGCCGAAGCAATTCGCAATCTTTGGAAAACAGGTTTTGAAGATGCTCAGTCCCTGCTTTGGGGGTATTTGCTCCTTAAACCAAAATATGAAACACTAAGAGAACAACTGCTGCAACAAAACCATACAAAGGGCATCTATCAGCTTCATGAAGATGACTTAATCAAGGAATTCTTGAAACAAAACGAGCCAGACTTACTGAGAATGGTTGAGAACAAGATCTCTTTAGATGATTTGAGGGATATTGAACAATTAGACTTGGGTATTCTGGAAACCACTTTTCAGTTAATCCCTTTGGGATCGTCCAACAAAGAACATAAATTTCTAGCCAAGTCCATTATTTCGGCAATGGCGAAGCAACTATTATCGAACAGCAGAGAAGATAAACTTGATTATCGAGTAAGTCACGGTTTCTTGAGACAACTATCATATTACCTTCTAAGCTCTTCTGAGCTAGACATTCCTTATTACTTAGAACCATTTCTCAAAGACTTCAACGCCTCAGAACCCATCGCCGAGTTGTTCGAGGAATTCATCTTGGCAGAAGACAGATTGAATTCTTACAATAACTTTTGGACCATCTGGAATCTATTCCATCAGAAGGTAACTGAACTGTATAAGGCGGGGGGTGGATATTGGTTTGCGGATCAGATAGCAAGAAGTTACCTATTTGCTCAGACTGCTTGGAATGAAACGGCAACGGAATGGCACACACTAAGAGACAGCAATAGAGGCTTCTTCGACGAAATCGTGAAGCAGATAGGACATTGCCCGTCTGTGCTGTATTCCATCACAAAGTTACTAAATGGAGTTGGAAGCATTTACCTGGATGTCGGAATGACCTGGACTTCTTCGATGCTTAGCAACAACAGGAACTTATGGACGAGTGAATTGGAAAGAAATACTATATACCAGCTAGAACACTTGGCAAAGAAATACGTCTACAACAATCGAGAGACAATACGAAAAACAAAAAAAACGAAAGAGGAGATTCTAGTAATACTCGATTTCTTAATCGAAAAAGGATCTGTTGTAGGATATTTATTACGGGAGAACGTCTTGTGACTAGATGCTCTCCCCTGCTGTTGTATGCCTAGTTCAGCGATTAATCAAAGATTCACAATGTCCGCAAAAAACGAGGGTTCTCCCAGGTGTGAAATTTCATAGGAAGCAAAAAAAGAGGGGAATGAGACCCCTCCGGGACACGGCAATTACACTTCTCCTCTCGGCGGACGAAGTAATGTTGACCAGCCCCAGCCTGTGTGCCGATGTGAAGTCAAAATTCTCCCACCCAGGCATTGGTGCCTTGAAAGGGTATCCAAACACGACATTTTTGTCATATGCCCCTTGTAGGTCAAATTTAAAC